>Ga0209268_1001183_pt1 | contig 12888 bp, 13 predicted proteins | sample GraSoiAngelo_143_FD_185900 | JGI IMG/M metagenome (GOLD analysis project Ga0209268, IMG submission 185900) | Grasslands soil microbial communities from the Angelo Coastal Reserve, California, USA - 14_1009_02_30cm (SPAdes) (version 2) | ecosystem: Environmental > Terrestrial > Soil > Grasslands ... | reverse complement strand
GGACTATCACCCACGACCAGCGACAGCACCACGTTCACAGCCCCCAACTACGATGTGCTCATCGACTCGCCGATGCTGGTCGGCGAGTTTCTGTCGTATACGTTCACGGCCGCGGGGACGTCACACCGCGCAGTCGTCGATCTCGGCGGCGGGCGCGCCGCCGCGCCCGCCGTTTTCGTGGACATGTTGCGGCGCGTCTCGACGACGGCGATCGGTATTTTCGGCGGCCCACCGTATCGGGACTATACGTACATCTTTGTGGGCGGCCGTGGCGGCGGGCTCGAGCACCTGAATTCCACGACGATCGGCGTGAGCACGGAGACGCTGGCGCGGAACCCGCGCGGCGCCCAGACCGTCAGCGCGCACGAGTTCTTCCATGCCTGGAATGTGAAGCGGATCCGGCCCATTGAGCTCGGGCCGTTCAACTACGAGCGCGAAGTGCGGACGGTCAACCTCTGGTGGAGCGAGGGCGTGACCGATTACTACGCCGATCTCATCCTGGCGCGGGCCGGGCTCAACACGCCCGCTGATTTCGCGCGCCGGCTCGCGCGGTCGATCGAGAATTTCCAAAATGACGCGGCGCGGATGGTGATCTCCCCGGAGCGCGCGTCCTGGACCACGTGGGATTCGCCGGCGGTGAACCAGGGTGCGTACATATCCTATTATCTCCAGGGTGAGCTGCTGGGTTTCCTCCTCGACCTCGCGATCCGCGACTCCACCGACAACGCCCGATCGCTCGACGATGTCATGCGCTTTCTGATGCGGCACTACTCCGGCGACCACGGGTTCACACGGGACCAGCTCGTGGAGGCCGTGCGCAGCGCGACGGGCTGCAACTTCGAGGAGTTCTGGCGGCTGCACGTGAGCGGCACGTCCGACATTCCGTGGAACGATTATCTAAAGGCCGCCGGCTGGCGGCTCGCCCTGACCAGGACGCCTGCCGTCGACGCACGGATCGGTTCGATTCCACCGGCCGTGCCGGGCGGTCGCTGGCGCGCGGTGGCGCCCCTCGGTGCCGCGTGGCTCGCAGGTCTCCGCACCGGGGATGAGCTCGTGCGCATCAATCGACGCGACATCATCGACGGCACCGACGTCACGGCCGCTGTGCGGAGCATCCGGCCTGGCGCCACCGTCATTGTCGACGTCATGCGTAACAACCAGCCAATCACAATTCGCTTCCATGCGGGTCGGTACCAGCGGGAGCACGCGGCGCTGCGCGATCTATCAGTGCAAACCACGAAGATGCGGCGCATTCGCGCCGGACTCACCGGAGCGACACCGTGAATCAGCGGGTGATGGAGCTGCTCCTCATCTTCACGTCGATCCTGTTTATCGTGGATCCCTTCGCCGTGATTCCGACGTTCCTCGCGATGACGGTTCGCGACACGCCGGCGCAACGCCGCGTGCTCGCGCGCCGGGGGGCGTGGACGTGCGCCATCACGCTCATCGCCTTCGCAGTCGGCGGCAGCCTGATCTTCAAGATCTTCGGGATCACAATCGGCGCGTTCAAGATCGCGGGCGGCGTGCTCATCGGACTCAACGCGCTGGACATGGTGCAGGCCAGGCGCAGCCAGCAACGCGAGACAGCAGTCGAAACAGCCGAGGGAATCCAGAAGGACGACATCGGCATCATGCCGCTCGGCGTCCCGATGCTGGCGGGCCCGGGCGCGATCTCGACCGTCATGGTCCTCGCGCTGGGGTCAAAGTCCGTGGCGGCGACGGCCGCGGTCTACATCTCGATCGTCCTGACCGCGTTGATCACATTCCTCGTGCTCTCGGCCGCCTCGATGGTCGAGCGGCGCCTCGGACAAACCGGCATGCGCATTCTGACCCGCCTCATGGGATTGGTGTTGTGTGCGATTGCCGTGCAGTTCATCATCGACGGCATCAAACTGAGCTTCCGGTGATGTTCGATCCGAAGGACTAGTCCCTCAGGTCGAGGCTGCCGCGCCGAGAATTCCCTCCCAAGAATGATTGTGGCGATATGCGCGTTCCCTATTGTTTTCGCTCTATGACTGTTTCCGCTTCCCAGCGTATGAGTCACGAGATCGAAACTTCCCCTGCCAATGCGTTGCTGATTGAAGCGCCAGTCAACAAGCATTTCGCGCAGCTGCACCGCGACCCGCAGACGCTGACCGATGCCGTCACGATCTACCTGGAGACGGGCCTGCTGCGCGGCAACAGTGTGGTGGTGATCGCCTCCCCGAAGCACACCGACCTCTTTCTGGCGCGCTTGCGATCAGACGATGTTGAGCCCGGCGCGTTCCTCAAGTCCGGCCAACTCGAGCTGCACGACGCCGAGCTGACGCTGCGCAAGTGCATGCGCAACGATATGCCGGACTGGGAGGATTTCCGCCGCGCGATGGCCGCCATATTCGAGCGCATACGGGCGTTCGGGCGCGGCACGACGCGGGCGTACCAGGAGATGGTGAGTCTGTTGTGGAGGGAAGGAAAGCAGCGCGCCGCGATTGGCTTCGAGGAGTACTGGAACGAGCTCGGACTGTTGTATCCGTTCTCGCTGTTCTGCTCTTACATGCTCGATGTGCATCGCGACCAGGCATATGCCGGCCCCCTGGAGGACATCGGCCGCACTCACTCCGACATACTGGCCACCGCCGACGATGAGCGGTTCCGCGCGGCGTTGGATGCCGCGAGCCGCGACGTGTTTGGCGTCCCGCTCTCTCAGGTGGTCGGATGCTCGCGGCGTCGCGACAGCGGCGAGCAGCGGTTCCCCAGCGGGCAGCGGACCATGCTGTGGGTCAAGCGCAACCTGCCGTCTGCGAGCGCCGCGGTGCTCGAGCGCGCACGACACTACTACCAAGAATCAGCGTAACCGGTGTCACGATGACCCAGCCCAATGGCAGCAACCTTCTGATTGTCGCACCCACTGGCCATCATTTCGCCCAGTTTCACCGCGATACCGAGGGCCAGGATCGTCGTCGTGACACGCTCACCGAGTCGGCGCTCGCATTCATCGAGGCGGGCTTGCGGCGCGGGGACAGCGTGGTGGTCATTGCGGGGGCCGAGCAGCGCGACCGGCTGTTCGAGCGCCTGGCCGCAGGCGAGTTCCGCCCGCAATCGCTGCGCGATCCGGGACAACTGTCCGTCCTGGATGCCGAACAGATCACGGCACAATTCGGTGACGAGCCCGAATGGGCGCCGTTTCGGAACGCGCTCGCGCCACTGCTCTCGCGCCTCCGACCATCCGGCCGCGGCACTCGGGTCTACAGCGAGATGGCGAATGCGTTGTGGCAGGCGGGGAACACCGCTGCCGCGATCCAGATCGAGGACTACTGGAATGCATTGGCCCGTACCTACCCCTTCTCGGTCTACTGTGGCTACACGATGGATACGCAGTCCCCGCAAGCCTACGCGGGCCCGCTCGAGGAGTTAGGCCGCACCCACTCCGATATCCTGGCAGCGCCGGAAGACGAGGAGTTCGGCATGGCGCTCGATCGCGCCAGCAAGGAGATTTTCGGGATTTCGCTCACGCAGATGGCGGGTGTTACCCGGCAGGAAGGGGCGCGCCGCTTTCCGACCGGCCAGCGCGCGATGCTGTGGGTGAAGCGCAATCTGCCGCTGTCGAGCACGCAGCTCGCGGAAAAAGCGCGGCAGTACTTCAGGGACAGCCGCGCACCGTAGCGCTACATCCGTTTGTACTTCGGCCCGCTGCCACCCTCCCGCGGGGTCCAGCGCGGTCCCAGCACGTCAGTCGCCTTACAATCCACGCAATTCGGCGGATTCATGCGTAGCCCGTTGTCGGTGGCCTCGTAGACGCCGGCGGGGCAGACGTGCGCATAGAACCGCGCGACCTCGAGGGGCACGTCTGGGTTCGCGATCAGGTGGCTGGGAATCGTGTCGCGGGTCGCGTTCCCGGACTTGAACACCGCGTCCACCTTGCTGATGCCGGTGGACAGTGCGGGTGCGGTGGCACGGCGCGGGACCTCGGCGTCGGCGTGCATCCGGTATCGCCCACCTGGAAATCGCCCGCCCGTCACGGTCATCAGCGCAGCCTGGAAGCCACCCAGGTAGAACCCGCTCCGGAACGCGAGCCGCATGTTGCGCGTGCGATAGAGATCGGTCGCGATGTATGACGCGTCCACCAGGCGGTCGTACTCTCCGAGCCGCGTGCCGCTCTTCAGATGTTGAAAGATGGCGCGTGCCGCGAAGATGCCCGAATGCATCGCGTAGTGAACGCCTTTGAGCGACGGCACGTCCACGAACCCCGCTGCATCGCCGAGGAGCACGACACCGTCGCCGGTGCGGCGCTGCGGGAGCGAATAGAATCCGCCCTCGGGGATGGTTTTCGCGCCCCACTCGACCATTTCGCCGCCGGCCAGGAGCTCCTGCAGGAGGGGATGCCGCTTGAACTGCTGGAGCAGGACGTGCACGTCCAGACCGGCATCGCGATAGTCGAGGCCCACGACGAGCCCCAACGCAATGAGGTTCGGCTCGAGCGGATACACGAAGCTCCCGCCGAATGCATCGCGGGGCAGCGGCCAACCGAGCGTGTGGATCACGCGATCGAGCGGTCGCTTCGTCTCCCACAGCTCTTTCACGCCCAGCGCGAAGATCTGTGGGTTGTCGGATGGGACGCGCTGCCACTGACACCACGCTTGCGCGAGCAACCCCCGCGTCCCCTCGGCGAGCGCCGTGACTTTCGCAGTGATATCGTTCGGCGCTGCACTCCCCCCCCCGGAAGCCGGCTTCCCGTCGCGATCGAGACCGGCGGCCGCGGTCCGCACGCCGGCAACAGCGGAGTCCCGCACGAGCAGCTGTGCCGCCGGAAACCCGGTGAACACGTTGACACCGAACCCCTCGGCCTTGGCGCCGAGCCAGCGCACGATCTCGCAGAGCGAGGCGACGTAGTAGCCGCGATTGTGCATGGTGGGCGGCGTCGGGAGGCGAAGCTTGCCGCCTTTGGTCAACACGTAGACCGCTTCCTTCGTCACCGGACCTCGAAACGGGAAGTCCGCGTCTTTCAGGTCGGGAAACAGCTCGCGGAACGCGCGCGGGTTCACGACGGCGCCTGACAGTGAGTGCTCGCCCAGGGCCTCCGCTTTCTCGAGCACGCCGATATTCAGGTCGGCGCCATCTACCTTGGCGAGTTTGGCGAGCTCGATGGCGCATGCGAGTCCCGCCGGTCCCGCGCCCACGATGAGGACGTCGAGCTCCATACGGTCGCCGGCACCCTCGGAGCCATCCTCGAGAATCAGACGCTCGAGAGGTAGCGGCGGCTGGTATTGAGACGGGATGATCACGGCACGTGCGTCGTGCGTGGTGCTATCCATGAAGCTTGCGAATTTCCTCGGTGAGCTTCGGCACGATCTCGAACAGGTCTCCCACGACGCCGTAGTCCGCGACCTTGAAGATCGGCGCGTCCTTGTCCTTGTTGATCGCGACGATCACTCTCGACGTCCGCATGCCGGCCAGATGCTGGATCGCTCCGGAAATGCCGACGGCGATGTAGAGCGACGGGCTCACCGTCTTGCCGATCTGCCCCACTTGATCGGCGTGGGCACGCCATCCGGCATCGACCACCGCGCGCGACGCACCCACCGCCGCCCGGCCGCCAAAGGCGCCCGCCAGCTCCTCCAGCACCTTGAAGTTTGCGGGCTCCTTGAGGCCGCGAGCGTGCCGGGTGGCGCCGCTTTGATCTCGCGCACGGTCACCCGGCCCGCCGGGACGCTAACCGCGACCACTTCGCTCGTGGCCGCTTTCGGCCGCTCCACCGGTGTGAACACGTTCGGACGCAGCGACAGCACGGCGGGTTGCGACTCAACCTTCACTGTCAGCAGTGCCTTGCCCGCATAGACCGGCCGTGTCACGACCACACCGCCGCCAGCCGCAGCGAGGTCTGTGAGATCCGCCGCCACGGCGACACCCAGCTTGGCCGCGACGCGTGGTGCGAGATCCTTTCCGGTGGCGCTGGCGGCGAACACGATCGCGCGATACCCGCCCTGCTTCGCGCGCTCGGCGAGGGCCTGGGCATAGGCCTCGGGGGCGTATTTCGCGAACGCCGGATTGGTGAGTGTGACGATCTTGTCCGCGCCGAACTTGCCGACCTGCTCGACGCCCTGCACCGTTCCGGCCCCGCAGACCACTGCTTCGACGGGTTGTCCCAGGCGTTGGGCACCGGTGACGACCTCGAACGAAATCTTCCGCAGCGCGCCGTCACGCGGCTCCAGCACGGCCAGCGTCGTCACAGGACCTTGGCTTCTTCGCGCAGCAGCCGCACCAGCTCGCCGACGGCAGCGGGGCCCTCCCCCACGACCCTGCCATCCTTGCGCTGTGGCGGCGGGCTCAGGGCCAGGACTTCCAACGACCCCGCCCCGAGCGCCGTGGGTTTGACCTCAAGCGGCTTTTTCTTTGCTGCCATGATGCCTTTGAGCGCGGGATAGCGGGGCTCGTTGAGGCCCTTGTCGGTCGTCAGAACCGCGGGGAGAGAAAAGTCCACGACTTCGATGCCGCCTTCGATCTCTCGCTCGGCGACCCCCGTGGTCCCGGCGATCTCGAGGTGCGACACCGCACTGACGCACGGCAGATCCACCAGCTCGGCCACGAGTGGACCCACTTGATGATGGTAATCGTCGATGGCCATGCGGCCGAACAGAACTAAATCCCAGGTCGAGCCTATCAGCTCAGCGGCAATCACCTTCGCGGATTCGAACGGATCGGGCGGGATCTTGTCCGCTTGCAACAGCACGCCGCGGTCGGCGCCCATCGCGAGCGCGGTACGGATCGTCTCCTGGGCCGCCGCGGGCCCGAGACAGACGACGACGACTTCCCCGCTCCCTGCCTGCTCTTTGCGGCGCAGCGCCTCTTCGACGGCGAACTCGTCGTAGGGGTTCAGGACGAACTTTACCCCCGCTTCGTCGAGACTCTTGCCGTCGGTCGCGATTTTGACGCGCGTTTCCGAATCGGGCACGCGCTTGATGCAGACAGCGATTTTCATGAGGACCGAAAGCTACGCTACCGCCTCGCCAATCGGAACACGGCGATGCCCCAACTCTCCGGATCGTCAGGTGGGTTGTCGTTCCAGTCGTTGTACGAGTGCGACGCGTCGGACCGGAATCGCAGCACATACGAGCCGGCGGGAAGTGTGATCACGCCGTCGAACAGCCGATTCTTGTCCGCGCCGCCGGCGGGGTCGGTCGCGTCGTACTTCATCTCCCACACCGTCCGGCCGCCGGCATCCTCGATCCACCCTCGGTCGAACATTTGACCGTCGCGGCCTTCGCCCTCCGCCAGCACGCGCAGCCGGGTCTGCGCCTGCAAGCTGAACGTCGTGCGGGCGTCCTCATCGTTGCCCATGTGGCTCAGCTGGGCGACCGTCGTGTTGTTGTCGCCCGCGCGCATCCGCATGAACGGTCCGACGTCGGCCGGATTCAGCCGGCGGCTCGCCGGAAACAGGCTCACCCCCCAGTAGCGCTCCTCCGCCGGAGGCGCCGCGTTCCAGTCGCTGGACGAGTGCGAGCCGTCGCTGTGGTAGTAGACCAGATAGTTGCCGGGCTCGAGGTGCACGGTGCCGTCGAACAGCCGGTTCTTCTGCGCGCCGCCGCCGTGCTCCGTGTTCTCATAGCTCATCGCCCACACGCGCTTGTGATGATCCTCGTCCACCATCCACGCGTAATCCGCCATGCGATCCTTGAACCCTTCGCCGAGCGCGTAGATGTGCACGTCCATGGGACGCTTGAGCGCAAAGCCGGCCGAGCGCATCTCGTCGTCATGGATGCCGATGAGCGAGACGATCGTCTGGCCCTGCGGCACCGGCTCATAGTCGAATGGCTTGACGGATGCGCGCGCCGCGGGATCGGCCACGCGAAGCGTGAGCCCCCAAAACTCCGGATCCGTCGCGGGCACGTTGTTCCAATCGTCGGGACTGTGGCTATCATCGCAGCCGAAATAGGCGACGTAGTGGCCCGGCGTGAGTCGCAGCGTCTCGTGCGCCATGCGATTCCTGGCCGCGCCGCCGGCGGGATCGGTCGTGGCGTAGTCCATCGACCAGATCCGCTTGTGCGTGTCGGCATTCATGATCCAGCCGTAGTCAAATTCGTCATCGAGCGTGAGCTCGCCGATCGCGTAGATCTCGACCATCGTCGGGCGTGTGATTTCAAAGCCCTTCCGCGCCGTGGTATTGCGATCGGGAGTGACCCGTGCGACGGCGGACGCCAGGTATGCGGATCTCACGGCGGTGATGTCGTCCAAGGATGCGACGCGGCCGGGTGGGGGGGCGGTGATCGTCAGTCCGAACTGCTTGTACAATCCCGTCTCGACGTACGGGCCGCCGTACTTGGCGCGCCGGCCGAGCCGGATGAGCTCGCCGACGGTGAGATTGAAGTTGCTGAAATCGCTCCCCCTGAAGGAAATCGAGGAAGCGGGATAAGACGCGTAGTGGGCCTCGTAGGTGCCCGCGGGCAAACGCACGCTGCCAGAGAAGCGCCGGAGCCCGTTCGACTCGCGGCGCGTGTCCGCCGACCGCAAGTCCCAGACGACGGCGCGTGTCTTGGCGTCGAGGATCCAGGCGGCTGCCGGCCAGGTCGTCTGGTCGTCGTCCTGCCAGTGCTCGTCATCGCGCTGACGCAGGCGGTCCGGCCACGGCTCGGCGCCGACGGCCGTGATCTGCACCTCCTGGGGCCTCGTCAGGACGAAGAACCCGGAATGATGCTCGCGCGGCGAAAGATCATGGATATCGACGAGAATGGGGCCCTGTGTTTGGGCCAGGAGCAACAGCGCTATGAAAGGCATGCGGACATAACGGGGCGCGGACGACCGCGGTTTCTAGTTAAAGGCGTTCAGCCCTGTGATTTCCTGCCCTAGAATCAGGGTATGGATGTCGTGCGTTCCTTCATAAGTATAGACCGACTCGAGATTGGCCAGGTGCCGCAGGGCCTGGTACTCGGCCAGAATCCCGTTGGCGCCGAGCAGCCGGCGGGCCTCTCGGGCGACGTCGGTCGCCATGCTTACGTTGTTGCGCTTGGCCAGCGAAACCTGCTGCGGCGTGGATTTGCCCTCGTCCTTCAGGCGGCCGAGCTGGACACAGAGCAGCTGCGCTTTGGTGATTTCGGTCAGCATGTCCGCCAGCCGCGCCTGTTGCAGTTGGAACCCGCCGATCGGCTTACCGAACATCACGCGCTGCTTGGCGTAACTCACCGCTTCGTCGTAGCACGCCATCGCCGCGCCGACGGCGCCCCAGGCGATGCCGTAGCGCGCCGCGGTCAGACACATGAGCGGCGCCTTGAGCCCGCCCGACTTCGGCAGAATCGCATCCTTCGGGACGTGCACATCCTGCAACACCAGCTCGCTGGTATCGCTGGCGCGGAGGGAGAGCTTGCCCTTTTGATGTCGGTCGGGACGATGAAGCCGCGGATCGAATCGGGCTGATCGAGCGCACCGGTCTTCGCCCAGATGATCGCGGCTTGTGCGGTCGATCCGTTCGTGATCCACATCTTGGCGCCGTTCAAGACCCAGCCGTCTTTCGTCTCCTTGGCAACCGTGATCATCGCCGCCGGATTGGAGCCGTAATCGGGCTCAGTGAGGCCAAAGCAGCCGATGACCTTGCCGCTCGCCATTTGCGGCAGCCAGTTCTTTTTCTGGTCTTCAGACCCGAACGTGTAGATCGGATACATGACGAGCGCGCCCTGCACCGACGCGAACGAGCGCACGCCCGAATCGCCGCGCTCGAGCTCCTGCATGATCAGGCCGTAGGCGATGTTGTTCAGCCCGGCGCAGCCGTACGCTTCGGGCAGGTTCGCGCCGAACAGGCCGAGCTCGGCCATGCCCGGGATCAGCTGTTTGGGGAATTTGCCGGCGACGTAGGCCTCGCCGATGATGGGAATGAGATTGTCATCCACCCACTCGCGGACGGTGTCGCGGATGGCCCGCTCTTCTTCGCTGAGCAACCCATCGACTTGATAGAAATCCACTCCTTGAAACTTCGCAGCCATCAGTTCTCAAGCTCCTGGAAGAGTTTACTTCGCCGCTTGGGGCTCCAAGCGTGCAGCTTGTCGAGCAAACGCCGCGGTATCGGAAGGCTGGAACCGTCGCTTGCCAGCATCCCACCGGAAGAACGTGACTTGCACCGCCGCGGGATCGATCGTGACGAAATTGAAGGAGACAGGCCGCCCGCCGCGCGCTCGGGTCGACAAGGTGCCGGCCGTGGACACGACGACACGCCCGTCCAGCGTCTCGGCCCCTTCCTCATGATCGTGCCCGCAGAGGACGACATCAGTCCCGGCCTCGACGATGCGGCGCTGCGCGCCGCCCCAGCGCGCCAGTCCCATGCGCTTGGAGAGATTGCCGCGCAGGAGATTGTGATGGATCACGAGCACCCGCGGCAGTCCCGGCTCGGCGTTCGCGAATATCGCCTGCACACGCTGCATTTCCCTTTTTGGCAAATGCCCCTTCACGGCGATATCGCGCAGCCGCGCCGTGAGCGAGCCCCACGCGACGCCATGCGCCGTCAGCGCCGACGCGATCACCGCGCCGCCCGGAATCGTCAACGTCGGTGTCAAGTCCGCGCCGAAATAGCTGCGGTATTTTCCGTAGATGGCGTCCTTGCCAAACGGGATGAGCGGCCGGCGCCACCATTGCACGTCATGATTGCCCGGAATCACGAGTACCGGAGCCGTCTCGCGCGCGCGATTGGCGAACGCGCGGCCGCGCTGCAGCTCGCCGTGACGCGCGCGCTGTGAGAGATCGCCGCCGATCACGATTGCGTCGGGGCGGAGATCGGGCAGCAAGCGTTCCAGCGCCTCGACAACTGGCACATCGGCCAGGCCGCCGAAATGCAGGTCGCCGATATGGGCGATTTGAACGGTCATGACTCGACTTGGACGGTGTAAGTCAACGTCGCTTCTCCACCCGCAGGTACCGTGACGCGGAACCGCGTCTCCGTCGATGAAAGCTTCTCCGCTACGTGGCTGCTCTCGAGGATCTTCCAATTCCCGAAATGGGATTCACGCACGTCTACGACTACCTGCTCCGACTTGGCGTTCGAGATCGTCACGCGATACGCCGCGGTCGCACGTTGGCGATTCGGCGTCCCGCGCCGCACCGGCGCCAGTTGTTCTTGATTCCAATCGGTCTGCACCCGCTCGGCGGTAATGTCGAACGCATCGCCGGATTGCAGGCGCAGATCCCGTCCCGGCGCGGTGTGGTCGGTGGACGCTTCGCCAATCAGCTGCACGCGGCCACTCGAGTCGGCCTGATAGAGCTGAACGGTACCCGCGGGGAGCGGGCGATCGCCGAATGGCGTCTTGGCGGCGCGCTTGATCGTGTACCAGACCTGGACCGGAGCGCGGTTGGGCTCGGGGTTCTGGCCGATCCATCCGCGCCACGGCAAGACGCCGGGCACGATCAGCTCCTGCGTGACCGGCGCGGAGCTGCGTGGGAACAGCGCGGTTGTCGTCGGCACATTGGGCTCGATCGACAGACGGCCTGGCAGCTGATAGACGTGAGTCTCCCCGACGGCTTCTTCCGACGCGGTGGAGGCGTAGCTCCTCCCCGCTTGAACTCGCATCACCGCGGCTTCCGCCATCGCCACTGGGGGATTTCCAATCCGATTTCCTCGAATCGCTCCCGCCACGAGCTGAACGTCGGCACTATCGGCTCGCAGTGCCTGCGATGTCACCGTGGCTGTGCCCGAGATCTGCGCGCGGCTTCCGGTCAAGATGACTTGATACAGTGCTTCCCACGTCATCCCCTGCGCAACGTACGCGAGCTCCGTGCGGGGACGCGCGCGCGCAGCCTCGAGCACGAGCTGGGCCTCCGGGCTCGTCCTCACCAGCTCGGCGGCAAACAACGGCTCGCCGGGCATGCCGAGGAGCAGCCGGCCGTCGGAGAGCTTGAACTGCGGCGGATCCGCTCGCACGACAGTCGCGCGAACCGTGTCGCCCTTGGCCCGCACGAACGACAGCGTCTGCCCGATGGCGCGCCATAACGCATCCGGCGACGTACTGGGGTACCGCACCGTCGCGGAGCTGACAGACACAGAAGTATCGGGAGAGAACAGCGTCGCCGGATCAAGAGCCTCGACCCGCAGTGTCAGGGCATTACGTCCCTGTTGCAGCGCCTCCGGCAGCGTGCGCCGCACGACCACTCGGCCATCTCTGTAGATGGAAAGCGACGTCTGCGCCGTAAGCGGAGTCCCGACGAGCACTCCCACGCACAACGCGCCACGCACCACGCACGTTTTCATCTCAGCCACTCCATGGTTACTCTCTTAGCAATGACAAACGTCAGAGTGTACCAGAGTAACACACTGGCCGCGCCCACCACGCGCGCCGTCCGCTCCACGGGCAGTGAGAGGGCGACATAGACCGCCAGTGGCACGGTCGTGCCGATCGCCACCAAGCGTGCGATCTTGCTCGCCCGCCGCTCGAGCAGCCTGCTGCAGCTCGGGCACAGGCCCCCGATGGCGATGCCCGGCGTATCCGTGCCGCATTTCGCGCACGGATGCTTAGGCCCTAACCCGCTTGACCACGGCGCGGGCGAACTCGGCCGTAGCAGCACGTCCCCCCAAATCCGGTGTCCGGATGTTGTCCTGCACAATCGTCGCTTCGAGCGCGCAGCGCAGGCGCTTGGCCGCCTCGAGCTCGCCCAGATGATCGAGCATCATCGCGGCGGCGAGCATCTGGGCCGACGGGTTTGCGATCCCCTTCCCCGCGATGTCGGGCGCCGAGCCGTGGACCGGCTCGAAGATGGCCGCGTGGGTCCCGATGTTGGCGCCGGGCGCGAGCCCCAGCCCACCGACCAGTCCCGCCGCTTCGTCGGACAAGATGTCACCGAACAAGTTGGTCGTCACGATGACATCGAACTGCTCCGGCTTGATCACGAGCTGCATCGCGGTGTTGTCCACGATCTTGTCGTCACAGGCGATCACGCCCG
>Ga0209268_1001175_pt1 | contig 12935 bp, 11 predicted proteins | sample GraSoiAngelo_143_FD_185900 | JGI IMG/M metagenome (GOLD analysis project Ga0209268, IMG submission 185900) | Grasslands soil microbial communities from the Angelo Coastal Reserve, California, USA - 14_1009_02_30cm (SPAdes) (version 2) | ecosystem: Environmental > Terrestrial > Soil > Grasslands ... | reverse complement strand
GACTTGAGCTGGCTGGCGTAGGTCTTGTCGTTCTTCGGCGCCGAGGCCTGCAGCGTTAGCGCGTAGTACGTCCACGCCTCGAAGTCGTCGGGGTACCGCTGCGTCATCTGCTCCATCGCCCGTGTGTACGCGGCGAGCCGCGTGCTCAACGGGACCGAGTCGTGGTCGCGGTAGTACGCCGCGATCGCCTCGATCCAGTCGCGCTCACGCTGGGTCTTCGCGCCCACCGCGCGCGCTTTTTCGAGAGCGGCCCAGGCCGCGGCGGCGTCCTTCGGCGCGGGCGGCGCGGCCAGCGAGTTGCCGAGCGCGGTCACGGCCAGCCCCCAGTACGCCATCGCGCAGCTCGAATCTTCATGGACGATGGCGTCAAAGACCTTGCGCGACTCGACGAACCAGTACGAGTGCAGCATGGCGACGCCGCGCTCGAACTGGGCCGACACCGCCGCGCCGCAGGAAATCGGGAACGTGACCTTGCCGAGCTTCTCCTCGGCGAGTGCCGGCCGCGGCCAGCCGAGTACCCACAGAAGAACCAGGACCGCCGACGTGATCCTCATCGCTCATCGACTCCCGTCCACGAAGATGACAGAGTGTAGAACGAAATCACCCGCCCCCACCCGGCGGGGAGCGTCACGGAGGTGTTCATGATCGCCGACCAGTCGCCACCCACGATCGTCATCACGTCTCTGGCTCCGGGGCCGCGTCCACCAACGACGGCGAGCTCGGCGTGGCCCAACGTGCTGCTCACCCACGTGGCCGACGTCGTGACGCGGATGGGGCCGCCGCCGTGGTCGAAGCGGATCATCGCCGACGAGCGTCAGCTCGTCACGTTGATCGCCAGCCCGCCGGGCGGCGGCAATCGCCCGCACTGGCACCGCGACTTCGACGAGTGGTGGGTGGTCCTCGACGGCGTGCTCGAGTGGGAGCTGACCGGTGGCACGACGTTGAAGGCGGTCAAGGACGACATCGTGTGGGTGCCGCGAGGGACCGTCCATCACATCCGTAACGTGGGCGATCGGCTGTCGCTGCGCCTGGCCGTCGCGATGCCCCCGGCCGTGCACTACGCGAGCCCGTGCGAGCAATGCGGCTACGCGGACGACGGGCCGAGCGAATGGTGCGCGTGAGCGCGCGAGGGGACGGGCGTCGGTCGAGGTGCGAGGCAGTGTAGGATACGTCGGCGGGATCGCCCCCAGGAGGCTCACATGGACTACGGACTGTTCACGATGCCATCGCACCCGCCCGAGCGCAGCCTGTACGACGGGCATCAGTGGGATCTCCAGCAGCTCCGCTGGGCCGACGAGCTCGGCTTCAGCGAAGCGTGGATCGGCGAGCACCACACCGCGCCCTGGGAGCCGCACCCCGCGCCCGACTTGCTCGTGGCCCAGGCGCTGATGCAGACCACGCGCATGCGCATCGGCCCCGGCGGGTTCCTGATGCCGTACCATCATCCGGCCGAGCTCGCCAACCGGGTCGCGATGCTCGACCATCTCGCGCAGGGTCGGCTCAACTTCGGCGTGGCGGCGAGCGGCCTGCCCAGCGACTGGGCGATGTTCAACGTCGACGGCAATGCGGGCCAGCACCGCGAGATGACGCGCGAGGCACTCGACATCATCCTGCGCCTCTGGAGCGACGAACCCGAGTTCGATCACAAGGGCAAGTACTGGCACGTCACCAAGACCGGCACGATGATCGACACGCTCAAGCCGCACATCGCGCCGCTCCAGAAACCTCATCCGCCGATCGGCGTCGCCGGTGTGAGCAAGGGCTCTGACACGCTCAAGCTCGCCGGCGAGCGTGGCTTCTGGCCGATGAGCCTCAATCTCAACCCCGCCTATGTCGCGAGCCACTGGGAATCCGTCGAGCTGGGCGCGGCACGCACGGGACGGATCCCGAAGCGCGCGGACTGGCGGCTGGTGCGCGAGGTCTTCATCGCCGACACCGATGCCGAGGCGATGCGGCTCTCCGCCGGCGGCATGATGGGCCGCATGATGCGCGAGTACTTCCTGCCTCTCCTCGCCTTCTTCCAGTTCACCGAGTTCCTGAAGCACAAGCCCGACGTGCCCGACTCGGACGTCACCCCCGAGTACTGCGCCAAGCACAACTGGCTCGTGGGCTCGCCGGCCACGGTGATCGAGAGGCTCCACACGATTTACGATCAGGTGGGCGGCTTCGGCACGCTGCTGCTCTTCTGCTTCGACTACGTGGACAATCCCAAGGCGTGGCGGCACTCGCTGGAGCTGCTGGCAGGCGAGGTCATGCCGAAGTTCAAGTCCATGGTCCCGAAGTGAAGTCGGCGCGAATCGCGCTCGCCCTCCTCCTGGTGCTCGCCGGGCTGGCCGCCCCGGCCGCGGCCGCCCCCGACGGCACGCTCACGTGGGGACTTCACGTGACGCTGGCCACCAAGTGGGTCGACCCGAGCGACACCGAGGCCTTCATCAACCCGTTCATGGTGCTGTACGCGATCCACGATGCGCTGGTGAAGCCGATGCCGGGGGGCGACAACACGCCAAGCCTGGCCGAATCGTGGTCGGTGTCGAGGGACGGGCTGACCTACGAGTTCGTCTTGCGCAAGGGCGTGAAGTTCCACAACGGCGACCCGGTGACCGCGGAGGACGTGAAGTTCTCGTTCGACCGCTACAAGGGCGCCGCCGCGAAGCTTCTGAAGGAACGCGTGCGCGAGGTCCAGATCGTCGACCCGGCTCGCGTGCGCTTCGTCTTGAAAGATCCCTGGCCAGATTTCATGACGTTCTATGGCACGTCCGCCACCGGCGCCGCGTGGATCGTTCCGAAGAAGTACATCGAGAAGGTCGGTGACGACGGGTTCAAGAAAGCGCCCGTGGGCGCCGGGCCGTATCGCTTCGTCAGCTCCGCGCCGGGCGTGGATCTGGTGATGGAGGCGTACGAGGGCTACTGGCGCAAGGTGCCCAACGTCAAACGGCTGGTCTTCCGCAGCATGCCCGACGAGACGACGCGTGCCGCCGCGCTCAAGGCGGGCGACGTCGATATCGTCTATCTGTTGAGCGGGCCGACGGCCGAGGAGGTCAAGCGATCGGCGGGGCTCAAGCTGGTCGCCGCCAGGCCGCCGGGAGTTCCCTATCTCGACATGCCCGAGCAGTGGGATCCAAAATCTCCGTGGCACGACCGGCGCGTGAGGCTCGCCGCCAGCTACGCGCTCGACCGCAACGCGCTCAATCAGGCGGAGACCCTCGGAATGTCGCGCCCGACGGGCGGCCTCATCCCACGCGTCCTCGAATTCGCGCGCGCCTACGAGCCGCCGCCCTACGATCCTGCGCAGGCGAAGAAGCTCCTCGGCGAGGCGGGCTATCCCAACGGCTTCGACGCCGGCGACCTCACGCCATTTCCACCGTTCTTCGGGCTGGGCGAGGGCCTCGTGAACTATCTCCAGGCGGTCGGCATCCGCACCAAGCTGCGCACGATGGAGCGCGCCGCGTTCCTTTCGGCCTGGCGAGAGCACAAGCTCAAGGGCGTCATCATGGGCCTCGGTGCCCCGGCCGGCAACGCGGCCACGCGCATCGAGGTCTACGTGACCAAAAACGGGATCTACGCGTCCGGCGTGGTGCCGGAGATCGAGGACCTCTTCCAGCGCCAGGCCCGCGAGCTCGACCGGAAGAAGCGCGAGGCGATGCTGCACCAGATCCAGCAGATCATGCACGACCGGGTACTGCACGTGCCGATCTACGAGCTGGCGTTCCTGTGGGGCGTCGGCCCGCGCGTCGAGGAGGCCTGCGTCGACTGGATCAAGGGCTTTTCCTACTCTGCGCCCTACGAGGATCTGAAGCTCAAGCCACGGTAATGGTATGGAGGGCCGTCGCGTGGCGACGGGCGCTCTCGATCGGCGCGCTCGGCGGCGCTGCGATCCTGCCGGTCGACCGGCTCTTCCTCGACGAGAAGACGTACAGCACCGACTGGCGCGACTGGTCGAGGAATCTGAGGTCGGCGCCGGAATACGACAAGGACCCGTTCTATCAAGGAAGCATGAACTACGGGCTCGCGCGATCGGCCGGGCTCACCTACTGGGACGAGATGCCGACCCGCTGAGCCGACGCGGCCGGGCCGCCCTTGACAAGGCGACGGCGCCGTCGGAGATTCGGCGCCGGGGAGGGACTCATGAAGCGTAGCGCTCACCTGTCGATTCTCACCGTCCTGGCGCTGGCCATGGCGCTCGCGACCGCCGCCGTCGTCGGCGTGGCCGACGCCCAGAAGCGCGGCGGCGTGCTTCGCGTCGGCAACCTCGGGGAGCCACCGGCGCTCGACGCGCACTGGACGACCGCGAGCATCACCGAGACCCTCACCAATCACATCTACGAAGGCCTCTACAGCCTGGACGCGAACGCGCGGCCCATCCCGATGCTGGCCGAGAGCCACACCGTCGGCAAGGACGGGCTCACCTACACGTTCAAACTGCGCCAGGGCATCAAGTTCCACAACGGCAAGGAGATGACGTCCGATGACGTCGTGGCCTCGCTCACGCGCTGGGGCAAGCAGTCCTCGTACGGCAAGGCGCTCTTCGCCCAGGTGGCCGAGTTCCGCGCGGTCGACAAGTACACCGTGCAGATGCAGCTCAAGGAGAAGTCGGCCATCGTCCTCATCTCGCTGGCCGTGCCGAACAACTTCGGTGCGATCTATCCCAAGGAGATCGCCGAGAAGTTCCCGCCCGAGCAGAAGGTCACCGAGTACGTCGGCACCGGGCCGTTCAAGCTCGCCGAGTGGAAGCCCGACCAGTACATCCGGATGGTGCGCTTCGACGACTACAAGTCGCGCAACGAGCCGCCCAACGGGTATGGCGGCGGCAAGACCGCGTACGTCGACGAGATCCGCTGGGTACCGGTGCCGGAAGTGGCCACGCGCGTGGCCCAGGTGGAGACGGGCGAGCTGGAGTTCGCCGACGACCTGAATCTCGACGCCTACGACCGGCTCAAGAAGAACTCGAACGTCAAGACGATCGTCTCCAAGCCGTACTACTGGCTCGTCGCGGTCTTCAACAAGAAGGAAGGCCTGATGACAAACCAGAAACTGCGCCAGGCCTGGCAGGCCGCCATCGACATCGAGCCGATCATGAAGAACGTGGCGGGCGGCCACTCGGAGTTCTACCGGATGGACAACAGCCTGGCCCCGGTGGAGATCACCACGTGGCACACGAAGCTCTCCGGGCTGCCCTGGAACGAGCACAATCGCGAGAAGGCGAAGAAGCTCCTGCAGGAAGCGGGCTACAAGAAGGAGCCCATCCGCTTCATGACCACGCAGGAGTACAAGTGGATGTACGACTTCGCGCTGCTCAGCAAGCAGCAGCTCGAGGACGCCGGCTTCACCATCGACCTCCAGGTCGTCGACTGGGCCACGCTGGTGAAGCGCCGCAACAACCCGAAGGAGTACGACGTCTTCACCACCGGCATGGGGTCGTTCTACGACCCGACCCACCACATCTATCTCACGCCGGGCTGGCCGGGCTGGACGACCGACGAAGACATCGCGAAGATCCAGCAAGAGCTGGCGCGCGAGACCGATCCCAAGAAGCGCATGGCCCTGTGGGAGAAGCAGACGCGGCAGTTCTACGAGAAGGTCCCGGTGATCCGCTACGGCGACCTCTTCGGCCTGCGCGCGGCGCGGACCACCGTGAAGGGGTTCAACGAGAAGACGGAGCGTATCCGCTTCTACAACGTGTGGCTCGAGAAGTGAAAGACTGAGCGCCTACCTCGTCCGCCGCGTCCTGGCGCTGTTCCCGGTGATGGCGGTGGTCGTCACCGTCGTCTTCCTGCTCATCCACCTGATCCCCGGCGATCCCGTCGGCGTCATGCTCGGCCCCGACGCGACGCCGGCGCAGATCGAGGCGACCCGTCGCTCGCTCGGCCTCGACCGCCCGATCCACGAGCAGCTCTTCAAATTCTACGCGCGCGTCCTGCAAGCCGATCTCGGCCAGTCCTACTTCCTCGACCGCCCGGTGGTGACGGCGCTGGCCGAGCGCGCCGAGCCGACGCTGGTCCTCACGTTCGCCTCGCTCCTGGTGGCGGTGGTCATCGGCGTCCCGGCCGGCATCGTGGCGGCGTCCCGGCCGGGGTCGCTGGCCGACCGCGCGCTCATGCTGGGCGCGCTGCTCGGCGTGTGCGTGCCGGGCTTCTGGCTGAGCCTCAACTTCATCTATCTGTTCGCCGTGCGTCTGGGCTGGCTCCCAGCGGCGGGCTATGCGTCGGTCTTCGTCGATCCCGTGGCCGCCGCGCGCTTCATGGTGCTGCCGGCGCTGTCGCTCGGCTTCAACCAGTCGGCGCTCATCGCGCGCATCAGCCGCTCGTTCATGCTCGAGGTGCTGTCCCAGGACTACATCCGCACCGCGCGCGCCAAGGGACTCTCGCAGCCCATCGTGCTCTGGATCCACGGCTTCCGTAACGCGCTGGTGCCGGTCGTCACCGTGATCGGCGTCACCATGGCCGTGCTGATCGGCGGCGCGGTCGTGACCGAGATCGTCTTCAATATCCCCGGGCTCGGCCGGCTCATCATCTCGGCCATCCTGCGCCGCGACTATCCGGTCGTGCAGGGCGTGGTGCTGGTGACCGCGGCCGCGTACGTGCTCATCAACCTGATGGTGGACGTGGTCAACGCGTTCATCGATCCGCGCATCCGCTATGAGTGACGTCGCCGTGGCGACGGATGCGCGCATCACGGCCCGCGAGGACGTGCAGCGTCCGGGGTGGCTCCAGCGTCTCGTAGCCCACCGCACGGTCGTCGTGGGCGCCGCGATCCTGCTCGTCATCCTGGCCGTGGCGCTGCTCGCCGACGTGATCGCGACCCACGTGCCCACGCGGCTCGCTCCGGCGAGTCGGCTGCAGCCGCCGAGCGCCGACCACTATCTCGGCACCGACGAGTTCGGACGCGACGTCTTCAGCCTGGTGGTGCACGGCGCGCGGGTCTCGTTGCTCGTCGGGGTCACGACGATGCTCCTGACCTCCCTCGGCGGTGTCGCCATCGGGCTGGTGGCGGGCTACGACCGGCGGCTCGACGTGATCGTGATGCGAGTCATGGATGGGCTCATGGCCTTCCCCGCCATCCTGCTCGCCATCGCGCTGATGGCCGTGCGCGGCCCCGGCGTCGCCAACGTCATCTTCGCGCTCTCCGTCGTATACACTCCGCGCACGGCCATGCTCATCCGGTCCATCGTGCTGAGCCTGCGCGAACAGGATTACGTCCAGGCGGCGCGTGCGCTGGGCCGCGCCGATGCCGCCATCGCCGTCCGTCACATCCTGCCGAACTGCCTGGCCCCGGTGCTCGTGCAGGCGAGCTTCGTCTTCGCCTACGCGATCCTGGCCGAGGCCATCCTCGGCTTCCTCGGCGTCGGCGTGCCGCCGTACGTGCCGTCCTGGGGCAACGTGATTGCCAGCGGCAAGAACGTGATCCGCGAGGCCTTCTGGGTGAGCCTCTTCCCCGGCCTGGCCCTCACCGTCGCCGGGCTGAGCCTGAACCTGCTCGGCGACGGGCTCCGCGACACTCTCGATCCGCGCCTGCGCGGACGCTCGTGACAGGGAGGCTCCGATGAACGCGACCGATCTCTGCTTCACGCCCGCCACTGAGCTCGTCACGATGATCCGCGCCAAGCAGCTCTCACCGGTCGAGCTGACTCGCGCCGTCCTCGAACGCATCGAGCGCGTGAACCCGACGCTGAACGCGTTCTGCACGCTCACGGCCGACACCGCGCTGGCGCGCGCGCGAGACGCGGAAGCCGCGGTCATGGGTGGTGGCCCCCTCGGCCCGCTGCACGGCATCTCGTATTCGATCAAGGATCTCGCGTTCACCCGAGGCGTACGCACGATGTCCGGCTCCCACATCTTCGCGACACGCGTGCCCGACGTGGACGCGCCGTTCGTCCGGCGCCTCCATGCCGCAGGCGGTGTCATGCTCGGCAAGACGACGAGCCCGGAGTTCGGCTGGAAGGCCCTCGGTGACAGCCCTCTCACCGGCATCACGCGCAACCCCTGGAACACGGCGATGACGACGGGCGGCTCCAGTGCGGGCGCCGCGGTGGCGGCCGCCGCCGGCCTGGGACCGCTGGCCCATGGCTCCGACGGCGCCGGGTCCATCCGAATCCGTGATGGCCGGGCCCAACGACTGGGACAAGAGCGCGCTCGACGCGCCGCCCGCCGATTACGTCGGCCGCCTGCGCGACGGCGTGCGCGGCCTCCGCGTGGCATTCAGCGCCGACCTCGATGGGCTGCGCGTCGATTCGGACGTCGCCGCGATCGTGGCGAAGTCCGCGCGGGCGTTTCAGGAGCTGGGCGCCGTCGTCGAGGACGTGAAATGCGGATTTGCCGACTCGCATCGGATCATCCGCCTGCTCTGGAACGCCCACGAGGCCGGAAATTACGCCCGGTACCTGCCCGAGTTTCGCTCGCGCATGGATCCTGGTCTCGTGGCGTCGATCGAGGACGGCCTGCGCTACAGCGTGACCGAGTACGTCGAGGCGCGCGGCGAGAAGCTCGCGTACTGCGACAGCGTGCGGCCCCTGTTCGAGACGTACGATCTTCTGCTCACGCCCTCGGTCTCCGTGACGGCGTTCGAGGTCGGCCGCCTCAACCCGGCGCACTGGCCGCAGCACGAGTGGGACTGGTTCCCATGGGCCGGCTTCAGCTATCCGTTCAACTTCACCGGCCACCCCGCGGCCAGCATCCCCGCAGGCTTCACCGCCGCCGGGATGCCGGTGGGACTGCAGATCGTCGGCCGTCGCAATGCCGACCTCACGGTGCTGCAAGCCTCCGCGGCGTTCGAGCAGGCGCGTCCGTGGGCCCAGCGCCGTCCGCTCCACTAGAGGCACGGCCCGTGCGACTCTGCTGCTCGAGCCGGGCGCGGATCAGGTCGATGTGGACCTTGAGGTCGTAGAGCTGCTTCATGTACTCGAGCGGCAGCCGCGTGCGTCGCGTGATCTGGCGTTCGACGACGTGCAGGCGCTCGATCTCGCGGTCGAGGTCGTCGGGCGACGACGTCTCGAGCCGCCGCTCGAGATCGCGCAGCGTCCGGTACCAGCGCCCGATGCGCCGACGCACGTGGCGGTCGAAGAGCGCGGCGCTCACGATGGTGATCGGCACGAGCACCGTCACGACGGGGAGCAGGATGATGAAGAGCCGATCCACGATTCCCGCCACCCAGAATGGCAGGATCCGCTCCAGCCAGGGTGGCCCGTCGCGCAGATACCGCCGGGCGTCCTCGCTCAGGGGCAACTGAAGGTTGGTGCCTGCCGGGAATGCGCCCTCACGCTCGAAGAGCCCGCCGCGATAGTGGACCTTGTGGGCCACCCCGAGCAGCACGCGGACGAGATCCGGATGAATGTCGCCGCGCGCGACGAGCGCGGCCGTGGTGGCCAGGAGCGCCTTGTCCTCGCCCGGCACGTCTCGCGCCAGGTCGACCATGCCCTCGCCCAGCGTGACGCTGGTGAGGTAGGCGTAGTGGCTGGTGTAGGCGCGGTGGCGCCGCTCGCTCATCAGCTCGACCGCCGGATGCCGAAGGAGCCGGTCGACGATCGGCGCGCGCGGCGAGATGACGAAGAGCGCGGCGTCGATCCGTCCGTCGCGCAGCCGCGCCTCGGCGTCGTCGTTGGTCAGAGCGAGCACGTCCGTGTTCTGGGGCGTCACTTGGCTGGCGGCGAGGAGCTGGAGCGCCAGCGCCCGGGTGCCGCTGCCCTCCTCTCCAGCGGCGACGCGCCGGCCACGCAGCTCTCCGAGCGACGTCACGCGCAGCGCGCGACGGTGGAAGATCCAGAGCGGCTCGTAGAAAACGCTGGCCAGGGAGACGAGCTGCTCGGCATCCGAGTCGGCGGCCGTGCCGCCCTGCACGAAGCCCACCGTGACCTCGCCACGCCGAAGCCGGCGCACCGTCTCGACCGAGCCTGGTCCGGGCTCGATCACCAGCGTGAATCCCTGGCGCGCCAGCAACCGCCGGTACTCGAGCGCGAACTGGTGGTAGGCGCCGCCCTCCCGCCCCGTGGAGATGGAAAACGTGCGGGGCGGCAGGGGCCCGGCGAAGCGGTTGACGGCGGCCACGCCCACGGTCAGGGCGACCAGAACGGGCAGCGCGATCACCACCGCCAGGAATGCGCGACGCAGCACCTTGTTCATCAGACGATATGGTCTCGGAGCCGACGCCGGGGTCTATGGGACGTTGGTCTCACCCGACAACGAGATCACTGGTATATTCGCCGCGCCAACATATCCCACAGGAGGGACCCGTGAAGATCCTCTTCTTCGACGACTTCAAGCTGGGAGTGCTGAAGGGTGACGCCGTCGTCGATGTGTCGGACACGGTACGGGACATCCCGCACACGGGTCCACACAATCTCGTCAGCGGGCTGATCGATCGCTTCGCCGACTACAAGCGGCGTCTCGAGGAGGCGGTGAGCCGCGGCAAGAGCGTGCCGCTCGGCCAGGTGAAGATCCGGCCTCCCCTGCCCAAGCCCGCCAACATCGAGTGCATGGCCGTGAACTACATGGAAGACGGAACGCGGAGCGAGCCGGCGCCCATCAACGCGTTCCACAAGTCTCCGAGCGCGATCATCGGCCCCGAGGACACGATGGTGCTTCCCGACGTCCCCGCCACGATCTTCGAGGGCGAGGCCGAGGTGGCCCTGGTCATCGGCAAGCGCGCGTCGAACGTGCGTGCCGCGGACGCCATGAGCTACGTCTTCGGGTACACGAACTTCATCGACGGGTCGGCCCGCGGCCTGCTACCGGCGGGCAACACGTTCTATCAGATGAAGTCGCGCGACACGTTCGCCCCGATCGGCCCGTGGATCGTGACGGCGGACGAGATCGTCGACCCGCACAAGCTCCAGGTGAGGCTCTGGGTCAACGGCGAGCTGAAGCAGAACTTCAACACCAGCGACATGGCCCACAAGATCCCGCGCTGCATCGAGTGGGTCACGTCGATCCACACGCTGGAGCCCGGCGACATCCTGGCCACCGGCACCAACCATCGTGGCCTGAGCGGTTTCCAGAACGGCGACCGGATCGAGCTGGAGACGGACGGCCTGGGCCGGCTGCGCTTCAACGTGCGTGACGACCTCAAGCGCACCTGGTCGCGCGAGACCCGGCTCGACCGCCAGCAGAAGGGACAGGAAGGGACGACGCCCCAGGTCTCGGGCAAGCACACGCCGCCACCGCGTTAGCGCTGATGACGACCCGGGCCTTCACGCTCGCCGCGCTCGTCGCCGTCGTGATGCTCGGCGCGTGCGAAACGGCGAAGGCCCCGCTGGTCGCCTCCGGGCCCGTCACCTTCACCAGGCACATCGCGCCGCTGCTCCAGCGGCACTGCCACGAATGCCATCGGCCGGAGAGCGTGGCGCCCTTTCCCCTGCTGACCTACGACGACGCCGCATCACGCCGCGCCAAGATCCGCAAGGCTGTCACGGCGAGGAAGATGCCGCCGTGGAAAGCGGTGCCAGGCTACGGCGAGTTCGCGGACGTTCGCCGGCTTTCGGACGAGGAGATCGCGCTGGTGACCCGGTGGGTGCACGACGGTGCGCCCGAGGGCGATCCGCGTGATCTGCCGCCGCCGCGGAAATTCCGCACCGGGTGGGCCCTCGGCCGGCCAGGGGCCGTGCTGGCGATGACGAAGCCGTTCACCATTCCGGCGCGAACGCGCGACATCTACCGCTGCTTCGCCGTACCGATCACGATTCCCGGCGAGTGGCGGTTCATTCGCGCCTCGGAAGTGCTCCCCGGCAATCGGAAAGTGGTTCATCACGTCCAGACCTTTCTCGACGTCACCGGGCGCTCGGTCGAGCTCGATCGCGGCGACGGCTACCCGTGCTTCGGAGGACCGGGCTTCGAGACCCAGGGTGGCCTGGGCGGCTGGACGCCGGGATTTCAGCCGCTCGAGATCCCGTCGGGTGTGGCGTGGGGAATTCCTCCGGGGGCGCGTCTGGTCATGCAGGTCCACTACAACAACCCAGGCGACGCGGTCGAGACCGATCTGACCCGCGTGGGACTGCACTTCACGTCGGGGCCGTTCGACCGCCGCCTCAATCGCGTGCGCGCGTCGGCCTGGAACTTCTCGATCCCGGCGGGAGCGCCCCGCTCGTCGGTCGTGGCGACGGCGGTCGTGCAGGACGAGCTGCTCGCGCTGTCGGTCCACGGTCACATGCACCTGCTCGGGCGCGAGATGCGGGTGACCGCGCGCTTTCCCGATGGGACGAGGCAGCCGCTTCTTCACATCGACGACTGGGACTTCGAGTGGCAGCTCCTCTACGCGGTCAAGCCCCGATGGCGCTGCCGTCGGGGACCGTCATCGAGGCCGAGTGCGTCTACGACAACTCCGCCGACAACCCGAACAACCCGAGCTCCCCGCCCCGTGTCGTCAGGTCGGGCTTCGAGACGACCGACGAGATGTGCCAGGCGAACGTGCTCGGCACGATGAGGCTCACCCGGAGATGAACGTCGCGACCTGGCGCGGAGGTGCCCAATTCACGATCGACGAGGTCCCCGAGCCAGTCGCAGGGCCGGGCCAGGTCGTCGTCGCCGTGCACGCGGCCGGCATCTGCGGCACGGACATCCACGCGACCCAGGGACTGTTCCCGTGGTCGCCGCCGCTCGTGCTCGGGCACGAGTACACGGGCGTGGTGAGCGCGGTCGGCCGCGGCGTGCCGAAAAGCCTCGTCGGCCGCGCGGTCGCGTGCGAGCCGTCCTACGGCTGCGGTGAATGCGCTGAGTGCGACGCCGGCCGCATCAGCCAGTGCCGCCGGGCAACCCGCGTCGGCGGCTTCGCCGAGCGCGTCGCGCTGCCCGCCCGCTGCGTGCATCCGCTGCCGCGCGGCCTCGATCCTATCGCCGCCGCGCTGACCGAGCCGGCGGCGTGCTGTCTCGCCGGACTCGAGAAGTTCTCGATGGAGCGCGGCGCCACCGTGCTGGTCATCGGGGGCGGCATCATGGGACTGCTCACGATGG
>Ga0209268_1001172_pt1 | contig 12978 bp, 10 predicted proteins | sample GraSoiAngelo_143_FD_185900 | JGI IMG/M metagenome (GOLD analysis project Ga0209268, IMG submission 185900) | Grasslands soil microbial communities from the Angelo Coastal Reserve, California, USA - 14_1009_02_30cm (SPAdes) (version 2) | ecosystem: Environmental > Terrestrial > Soil > Grasslands ... | reverse complement strand
TCTCACAGGAATCTTCGGCCTGATCCTCATCCTCGGCATCGGTATCGCCCTGTCGCGCAATCGGCGGGCGATCAGCTGGCGCGTCGTGGCGTGGGGCGTCGGCCTGCAGCTCGCGTTTGCGGTTTTTGTGCTCCGGGTGCCGCTCGGGCAAACGATCTTCGGCTGGCTCGGCGGTGTGGTCACGAAGATCCTGAGCTTCTCCTATGCCGGCTCGGAATTCGTGTTCGGCGAGATCGGCAAACAGCACTCGAGCCTCGGTGTGGTGTTCGCGTTCCAGATCATGCCCGCGATCATCTTCGTCTCGGCGCTGTTCGCGATCCTGTACTACCTCGGCATCATGCAGATCGTGGTAAAGGCGTTCGCGGTCGTGATGAACAAGATCATGGGCGCGAGCGGCGCGGAGAGCCTCAACGTCGCGGCGTCCATCTTCATGGGGCAAACCGAGGCGCCCCTCACGATCCGCCCGTTCCTGCCGCGGATGACCCGCTCGGAGCTGATGACCGTGATGACGGCGGGTATGGCGCACGTCTCCGGTTCGATCATGGCGGCCTATATCGCGTTCGGCATCGAGGCACGCCACCTCCTGACGGCCGTCATCATGACCGCGCCGGGCACGATCATGATGGCGAAGATTCTGGAGCCGGAGACGGAGGTGCCCGAGACCCTCGGTGGCGTGAAGGTAGAGATTCCGCGCACCGATGTGAATGTGCTCGATGCTGCGGCCCGCGGGACGAGCGACGGGCTGTACTTGATGCTCAACGTGATCGCGATGCTCGTTTCGTTCATCGCGCTGATCGCGTTGGTCAACGGCTTGTTCGGCTGGATCCACGGGGGCGTAGCGTGGTTCCCCGCGACGCTGCAGACCGTGCTCGGTTGGATCTTCCGGCCTATCGCGTGGGTCATGGGTGTGCCGTGGCACGACAGCGGTGTGGTCGGCTCACTGCTCGGCGAGCGGATGGTGATCAACGAATTCATCGCGTATGCCGATCTGGGCCCCATGAAAAGCACGCTGAACCCCGTCTCATTCACGATCGCCACATTCGCCTTGTGCGGCTTTGCGAACTTGAGCTCCGTCGGCATTCAGATTGGCGGCATCGGCGCCCTCGCGCCGGATCGGAAGCACGACCTCGCGCGTCTCGGATTCCGCGCGATGATCGCTGGAACGCTCGCGAACTTTCTTTCGGCGACGCTCGCGGGAATTCTGCTGTAATGGGGAAGGGAGAAGGCGGAAGGGGGACGGGGGGCACGGGAGGGACGGGGGGCGTAGCAGCAGCGACCGATGCAGTGAAGCAGCGCCTGGGCAAGCTTAAACCCCGCGTCGCGATCGTCCTCGGCTCGGGACTCGGGTTTCTCGCCGACGAAGTCGTCAATCCCATTCGCATTCCCTACAACACCATCCCCGGTTTTCCCGAACCCGGCGTGGCCGGGCACAAAGGCCTGCTGGTTGGCGGGACGCTCGAAGAGGTCCCCGTGCTCGTGCAGGCGGGCCGCTTTCATCTTTATGAGGGGGATCCGGCCGGGGTCGCCGGGCTGCCGGCGCGGGTGTTCGCTGAGCTCGGCGTCGAGATTCTGATCGTCACAAACGCCGCGGGCGGCGTCCGCCGCACCTTCCCCGGCGGAACGTTGATGCTGATCGCCGACCATATCAACCTGATGTGGCGTAATCCGCTGATCGGGCAGCCACAGCCGGGCGAACAGCGCTTTCCCATCATGCACGAGTCGTACGACGGAGAGTTGCGGGCACTCGCGCGTACCGTCGCCCGCGAGATGGGGATCCGGCTGGAAGAGGGCGTTTACGTGGGTTTGCTCGGCCCCTCCTACGAGACGCCCGCGGAAGTCCGCATGCTCGAGCGGCTCGGCGCGGATGCCGTAGGCATGTCGACAGTCCCTGAAGTCCTGGTGGCGCGCTCGCGCGGGATGCGCTGCCTGGGCTTTTCGATTATCACGAACCCTGGGGCTGGGATCAGCGGCGAAGCCCTTTCTCACGAGGAAGTCCTAGCGGTGAGTGAGCGGGTCGCGCGTCAGCTATCGGTTCTTCTGAAAGGCGTTCTGCGGCGAATGAGATTGGCCTAGTCCCCTTTTCCAGTCCCCACCCCCCATTAGTTCCTGACGTTCTCTTTGCAACCATTTTTCGTTTCACACTGTCATATGAACCGATAACCGCCGCGCGCTCGCCGTCAGCGTTCGCGACCGGGGTTTCCCGTTCACCTCAGCTCCCGGTCGCCTATGACGACGACACTCCAACTGCTCCTCGCATTGGCGGGTAGTCATCCGCCGCTCGTCGTGGTCGATTCACCACCTCCCGCGCCTCCAGCCCCCCAGCAATTGCGCGCCGTCCGACTCGCCGGCGGCCAGGCTGTCAGCATCGACGGCACGCTCGATGAAGCGCTGTGGCGCACGGCCGAGCGGGTAACCGGCTTTACGCAGCGCGATCCCACGCAGGGGGCGGTGCCCACGGAAAGTACCGTCGTGTACCTCGCGTATGACGACGCCGCGCTGTACATCGGTGCGCGCCTGTACGACGCGCATCCCGATTCGATCGTTGCCCGTCTGGCGCGCCGCGATCAGGGCACGAACTCGGATCGCTTCCAGGTATTCATCGACTCCTATCACGACAAGCGCAGTGGCTTCTACTTCGGCATCAACGCCGCCGGCACGCTCTATGACGGAACGCTCTTCAACGACGACTGGGACGACGACACCTGGGACGGCGTGTGGGAAGGGAAGGTGACGCGGGACGCGCAGGGGTGGACTGCCGAGCTGCGGATTCCCTACTCACAGCTGCGTTTCGTTCGGCAAAGCCAGTACGTCTGGGGCATCAATTTCCGTCGGGATATCGCGCGCAAGAACGAGTTCGATTACATCGCGTATACGCCGCGGGATGGACGCGGCTTCGTGTCGCGATTCCCCGATCTCGTGGGGATCGAGCGAATCGAGCCGCCGCGGCGCCTCGAAATCCTGCCGTACGCGACGAGCCGTGCCGCATACACGCGCCAACTGCCCGGCAACCCGTTCAATGACGGGTCGAAGTACGAGCCGGGCTTCGGCGCGGACGCGAAGATCGGTCTTGGATCGAATCTCACGCTCAACGCGAGCGTCAATCCCGATTTTGGCCAGGTGGAAGTCGATCCTGCGGTCGTGAACCTGAGCGACCGCGAGACCTTCTTCAACGAAAAGCGGCCGTTCTTCGTGGAAGGGTCATCCATTTTCGAGTTCGGCTTCGGCGGCCAAAGCAACTTCTGGGGCTTCAACTGGTCGGGACCGAGCTTCTTCTACAGCCGGCGCGTCGGCCGCTCGCTCTCTGCGCCGGGGGCACCGGAGAAGGGATACGTCGACGGCCCGGACGGGGCCCACATCCTCGGCGCGGTGAAACTGACCGGCAAGGTTGCCGGCAGCTGGAACGTGGGCGGGCTGACCGCCGTCACGGCCCGCGAGCGCGCCACGCTCCAGGACAGCCTCGGGGCGCGCTGGGGCCAGGAGATGGAGCCCCTCGCGACGTTCGGCGTGTACCGCGCGCAAAAGGAATTCGCCAAGGGACGGCAGGGGCTTGGATTCATGTCCACGATCGCCGGTCGTTCCTTCGAAGATCCGGCGTTGCGCGACGTGCGCAACAGCAATTCCATGACGGTCGGCACCGACGGTTGGATCTTCCTCGATTCCTCCAAGACCTGGGTGACGACGGCATGGGTTGCCGCCTCGCGCATCGCGGGATCGCCGGCGCGGATGACCGCGGTGCAGCGCAATTCGGTGCACTACTTCCAACGGCCCGATGCGCCGAGCCTGCGGGTGGATAGCAACGCGACATCGCTCACTGGTACTGCGGCGCGGTTCACGCTCGCCAAACAGCGCGGCAATATCTTCGTGAACTCCGCGTTCGGCGTGCTCTCGCCCGGATTCGACGTGAACGATCTCGGGTTCTTGTCGCGCACCGGATACATCAACATCCACTTCGGTGGCGGGCGAACCTGGAGCAAGCCGGGCAAAGTGTTCCGCTATGCCGAGACGGGCGGCGCCGTGTTCCGGAACTACGACTGGGACGGCAACATCAACTGGTCGGGCGCGTTCAACTTCGGATACGTCCAGTTCAAGAACTATTACTGGTTCAACTGGAACGTCGCCTACAACCCGTGGACCGTCGACAATCGCCGCACGCGCGGCGGGCCATTGATGTTGTTGCCGCCGGCCTATCAGTTCGGCGTCGACATGGGTTCGGATAGCCGCAAGTCATTGACCTTGAGCATGGGCGCCTTCACGTACTTCCGCTCTTCCCAGGACGTGGAATGGTCAACCTACGTCAACATGCAGTATCGGCCGGCGCCCAACGTCTCGGTCAGCGTGGGGCCAAACCTCTATCAACAGTCCCAGCCTTATCAATACATCACCGCGATCGCCGACACGACGGGCGGCGCGCCGAACACGTACGGCACCCACTATGTTTTCGGCGGACTCCATCAGACGGAGCTCTCGGCGGCGATCCGCTTGAATTGGACGTACACGCCGAAGCTCTCGCTGCAGCTGTACGCGCAGCCGTTGATCTCGGCGGGGCGCTACGACTATTACCAGGAGTTGGCGCGGTCGCGCAGTGCAGCGTTCACGCGCTACGGCACGGGCAATGGCTCGACCATCACGTACGTGGATTCGACCAAGTCCTACAGCGTCGATCCGGATGGGAGTGGTCCCGCGCAGCCGTTCTCGTTCAGCAAGCCCGACTTCAATTTCAAGTCGCTGCGAGGCAATGCCGTGCTGCGGTGGGAGTACATGCCAGGGTCAACACTATACTTCGTGTGGACGCAGAGCCGGTCGACCGCGGACGACGACGGCAGCTTCCGCTTCGGCCCGTCGATGCGTGGCATGCTGCGGGCTCCGGCGGAGAACATCTTCATGATCAAGGCGACGTACTGGTGGAATCCGTAGCCTAAAGACCGTCGGTTGGGGGGCGCGGGGGCGCGGGCACAAAATGATTCAGTGGCCCGTGCCCCTTGTCGCTTCCCAGCCCCGGCGCCGCGGCAATCGCGCGATGCACGAAGTCGAGCGCATCCTTTACAGCCCGCTCGAGTGACCGGCCGAGGGCGAGGCCCGCGGTGATCGCGGCGGAGAGCGTGCAGCCGGTGCCGTGCGTGGATGACGTGTCGATGCGCGGATGTGTGAATCGGCGCGTTGCGCCATGCTGCACCAGCACGTCCACCAGCGTCTCGGTATCCTTCAGATGGCCGCCCTTGACGAGCGCGGCGCGCGCGCCCATCGCGAGCAGCCCGCGCCCCGCTTTCTCCATCTGATCCGGCGTCCGCACGGGTTCTGCGACGAGGATCTCTGCCTCGTTCAGGTTTGGCGTGACGAGCAGCGCGAGCGGCGCCAGGCGGCGCGCGATCAATTGCTCGGCATCACGCTCGAGCAGCCGGTCGCCGGACGTGGCAACCATCACGGGATCGAGCACGTAGGTCGTGAGCCGATGCTGGGCAATGCGCTGCGCCACCGTCTCCACGATCTCGCCGGAGCCCAGCATCCCGCTTTTGACGGCGGCGGGCCGCAGGTCGGCGGCGAGGGCGTCGATTTGCTGCGCGACGAGTGCGGCTGGGACCGCTTGCCACGCGGCCACGCCCAGCGTGTTTTGCGCCGTTACGGCCGTAATGGCGGTCGTGCCTTGGCGAAACCAACGGGGCAGGCAATTTTACTGGCACCAGTGACCGACACGAGGGAGCGCATCCGGAGTAATCTGCAGTCCACCGTCCGCGATCTCCAACGCCGCAAGGCCCGCGGGCGGCGCGGTCTGGCGGTCGTGGAGGGCGTCCGGCTGGTGGAAGAAGCGCTCCTGGCCGGTCTCGAGTTCAAGGGCGCGCTCGTCTCGCCTGAGCTCGCGCGCACGACGCGCGGCCAGGCGCTCACGGCCGAGCTCGCTAGTCATGCGATCGCGGTCGAAGAGGTCGGTTCACGCGCCTTCGGTGAGCTGGCGGGCACGGACACGCCGCAGGGCATTCTCGCGATCGTGCAGCCGCGCATGTGGGCGCTGACCGACATCGCCGGCGGACCGATGCTCGTTGTAGACGGAGTCCAGGATCCGGGGAACGTCGGCACGTTGATCCGCACCGCGCACGCGCTTGGTGCGTCGGCGAGCCTGCTGCTCCGCGGCACTGCGGATCCGATGAATCCGAAGGCGTTGCGCGCCGCGATGGGGGCGACGTTTCGGCATCCGGTCGTGCAGCTCGACGATGCCCCGTTCATCGCGTGGGCACGAGAGCACGGCGTCACGTTGTGGGCAGCGGCCGCTGATGGCGTGCCGCTGAACCGGGCAATCGATTCCAAAACAGCACGCAAGGAGCTCATTGCGGTGATCGTCGGAAACGAAGGAGCGGGGATCCGGCCGCAGCTCAATGCCGTCGCGGCGCAGCGCGTCGCCATTCCGCTCGCACGCGGGGCGGAATCCCTCAACGTCGCAGTGGCGGCCGGGATACTGCTGTACGAGGTCGTGCGTGGGCGCTGACATCGCGATCGTCCTCGGTGCCGTGCTGCTCGGCCTCTGCGTCGGCAGCTTCCTCAATGTCTGCATCCTGCGGTTGCCGCGTGACCAGTCGTTGGTCCGGCCACGCTCGACCTGCCCAAATTGCAAGCAGCCGATCGCCTGGCGTGACAACGTCCCACTGTTTTCCTGGCTCTGGCTGCGCGGCAAATGCCGTTGGTGTCACAAGCCGATCTCCAAGCAGTACCCGCTCATCGAAGCGCTCGTCGGCGTGTTGTTCGGAGCGTCGATCTTGGTATACGGCCCCACCCTGCACGCACTTGCCGCCGCCCTGTTTGGGACCATCCTGCTCGGTATCGCGATCACCGACGCGCGCCACTACATCATTCCCGATGAATTCACGTGGGGCGGCCTCGTGATCGGCCTGCTGCTGGCGCTCGGCGGGGGCGTGCAGGGGTTTCTGCAGGCGCTGCTCGGTGCCGCGGTCGGTTTCGTCCTCTTGTGGCTCGTGGGCATGGCGGGCACGTGGGTCTTCAAAGAAGAAGCGATGGGCGGCGGCGACGTGAAAATGATGGCGATGGTCGGCAGCTTCGTCGGGTGGCACGGCGTGCTGCTCACGGTGTTCGCCGGTGCCGCGCTTGGTTCGCTGATCTTTGTCCCGTTGTCGATCAAGAAGAAGCGACTGGTCCCGTTCGGGGTATTCCTCGCGGTGGGCGCCGTGGTGGCCTTCGTGTTCGGCGACGCGATCATCGCCTGGTACGGGCATTTTCTGAAGGGTGACTGACAGCGATGGGTAATCCGTTCGAAGGCTTGTTCGATTCCGGCGACGTGCTGGAGCGCGTCGGCATCGATCTCACGGCGCAGGCGCGCCGCGGCGGTCTCGAGCCGGTGCGCTGTCGCGATGCGGAGATCGCGCGCGTCGTGGACATTCTGCTGCGGCAGGGCAAGAACAACGCCGCCCTGGTGGGGAAGGCCGGCGTGGGCAAGACCGCCATCGTGGAAGGTCTCGCACAACGCATCGCCGCCGGAGACGTCCCGCCTGCGCTCAAGGACGCGCGCATTCTGGGACTGGATCATGTCTCGATGCTGGCGGGCACCTCCTTCCGGGGGCAATACGAAGACCGGATCCGTCGCCTCGTCCAGGCGCTCCAGGCCGACCGCAATCTCATTCTGTTCGTCGACGAGCTGCACAACCTCATCGGGCAGGGCACGGCGATGGGGGCCGCGATGGATGCCGCGAACATGTTGAAGCCCGCGCTGGTCCGCGGCGACATCCGCGTGATCGGCGCGACGACCGGCGAGGAGTACGCCAAGTGGATCAAGACCGATCCCGCGCTCGAGCGCCGCTTCCAACCGGTCACCATCGAAGAGCTGGACGCGATTCAGACGTGGGAGGTACTCGTCGCCCGCCGGTCCCGGCTCGAGCGCCACCACGCCGTCGCGATCTCGGACGACGCGCTCAAGGCGGCCATCGTGCTGACGGACCGTTTTGTGCCGGACCGCGCGCGGCCCGACAAGGCGATCGACGTGCTCGACGAGGCGTGCGCGCACGCGCAGGCGACTGCCCACGTGTCCCCCGAGCTCGACAAGCTGATTCGCGATCGGAAAAAAGTCGAGGCGATGATGCGGCGCGGGCTGACTGAGGAAACGGTGCCGGAGGAGCCGATGCCCGACCTCGCGACCGTGCTGGCGCGGTTTGGCGATGAGCTGAATGCGCTGCTGGGCGGCGAACCGCGCAAGGAGACAGAAGAGAAGAAGACGCCGCCGCCCCGGCCCACGGCGAACCTCGAGGAGCAACGCGTGGATCTCGATGGGAGACTGCGCGCCGAACTCGAGCGGCAGGGCATCGTCGTGACTGGGAAGGAAGTCGCGCGGGTCGTCGCGTCGGCCGTGGGGAAGGGTATCGAGTGGACCGGCTGACGCGACTGGTCGGCGGTGTCGCGCTGCTGACTTCCGTCGTGGCCTGCCGCGAGCGCGCGCAGGCGATCCAGAGCGAAGCGGAGCTGAAAGACATGGTGCATCACATGATGCCCATCGTCGCGCAGACCACGGGATTGCCGTTCAAGCGCGAGCCGCTCGTGTTGCGACGGACGCGCACGCAGGTGCGGGATTACCTCATGCATAAGATCGATCAGGATCTGCCGCCCGCCGAGCTCGCCGGGTTGCAGTCCGCCCTCCGGTTGTTTGGACTGATCCCCGACACGCTCGAGCTGCGGCGAACGCTGATCGACGTGCTCACCGAACAGGTGGCGGGCTACTACGATCCCGATTCGAACGCGCTGTACATCCCCGAAGACGTCGAGCCCCTGCAGCTCCGCGTGGTCGTGTCACACGAGCTCGTGCACGCGCTGCAGGATCAGTACGTCCATCTCGATTCGATCATCGAGCAGCGTCACGCGAATGATCGGCGCTCGGCGGCGCAGGCGGTTCTCGAGGGGCAGGCGACCGTGTCACAGATACCGGTGCTCATGCCGGAGCAGAAACCCGACACCTTCCCGCTCGGCTGGTTCTGGCAGCAGCGTGCCGCGATGGCGGCGCAACAGGCGCAGATGAAGCAGTTCGCCCGGGCACCGCTGTGGCTGCGCGAGGGCCTCATCTTTCCGTACCTCGGGGGCGCCGATTTCATCGTGTGGTTCCGCCACAAGTACTTCGGCCGGTCGGTGCTCGCCGCGATGCCGAAGTCGACGGAGCAGATCCTCCATCCGGAGCGGTACGCGGCGCACGATGAGCCGACCGAGCTGACGTTCGCGTCGGGCGAGGCAGACACCGTGCAGTGGGAAGACAATCTGGGCGAGTACGAGACGCGGCTGCTCTTTCAGCAGCTGCTGGGGAATGAAGGCGAAGCGACGACGCTCGCGACCGGTTGGGACGGCGACCGCTACCAGGTGCTCGGTCCGAAGAACGACGCCCTGGTCTGGTATACGGTGTGGGATGATGCAGCCGCCGCGACGCGATTCGCGGGCGGGTTACAGCGTGCCTGGGCGAAGCGACGGGCTGGCGTGCAGACGGGCAGACGTGGCGAGGTGCATCAGCTGGTCGTTGATGGACGGCCCGTCGTGCGTCTCGTCGATGCGCCAACGGATTGGAAAGGGTGGCGCGCGCTCCCGACGGTACGCCTCAGTGGAGGAAGCGAATAATCGTGTAGATCAGCAGTCCGACCAGCCCGCCGACCAGCGTGCCGTTGATCCGCACAAACTGCAGGTCGCGCCCCACCGCCAGCTCGAAGCGCCGTGACGTCGCCGCGGGGTCCCAGCTCGCCACGGTTTGGGCAATCAGATCGCCGATTTCGTGCCGGTACTTCTCGACCACACTCGCCGTCAGGTCGATGAGCAGGTCGTCGATTTCCACGAGCAAGGTCGGGTTCGACAGCAGGGCGATGCCGAATTCGCTCAAGCCGCTGTCCAGCGGGCTCGGTTTGCCGTCGTTCCCACCGCCGCGTCCATAATTCGCGATCGCCTCGCGAATGCCCTCCCAGAGCCGGCGCGACATGTCGTCGCTCGCCGCGCCCATCAGCCATTCTTCCTTCAGTGCTTCCGCACGTGCGATGACTTCGGGCGAGTGCTGTAGCCGATCGATGAAATCGCGGATGGCTTTGTCGAACGAACCACGCAGCGGATGGTTCGGATCGCTTACCATATCGTGCAGGAGCCGCTCCACCGCGGCGATGATCTTTTGGTAGATCTTGTCGTCCAGCACCGGCGGCACCCACCACGGCGTTTCCTCGCGCACGCGCTCGCGAATCAGCTCGCGGTTGTTGCGCACCGCGTCGGCTGCGAGCCGGACCGCCGCATTGAGCAGCTCTTCCTGGCGGTTGTCCGCCAGCGCGAGCGCCAGCGTCTTGCCGAGCGCCGGCGCCACCCGGATCGACAGGACGCGATTGCGCACGACCTGCGTGATCAGATCCTGCAGCTCGTTGGGTGGAAGCGAGTCGAGTGTCTTCGCGAGTGCTCGCGGTCGGCGAGCCATTGGGCGGCGCGCTCGGCTGGATGGACCCGGCGCAGGTTCGCCGCGATCACCTCGCGCGACAAAAAGTGGTTCTGCACGAAGTTGCCGAGGATCTGCCCGATCCGTTCCTTGCGCGTCGCCACGATCGCGGTGTGGGGGATTGGCAGGCCGAGCGGGTGCCGGAACAGGGCGGTCACGGCAAACCAGTCGGCCAGGCCGCCCACCAGCGACGCCTCCGCGGTTGCCCGCACGTAGCCGAGCCATGCGAACTGCGGCTCGTAAATGCTTGCGGCCACGAACACGAGCAGTGCCACCGCCAGCAATGCGGTCGCCCGCCGCTTCATAGCGTCCAGGCGGGCTTGGCGCTCGGCGTCGTCCGGCCGGGACCATTGCGGGATGACCGGTTGCGGCTGTTGCGTCTGTTGTGCCTCGCGGATCTGGTCAGGCATAGACGGCAAGATAAGACCCCCACTTGGTATACGGGTACTCGCCATTTAGCTTGCTACGCTTATGTTTACGGCCCTTTCCGAGCAGCTGACCGGTGTACTGAACCGGCTCAGAGGTCGCGGGGTGCTCTCGGAAAGCGACGTCACCGACGCCCTGCGCGAGATCCGCCGCCATCTGCTCGAGGCGGACGTGAGCTTCGAGGTCACGCGCGGATTCGTCGAGCGCGTGCGCGAGCGGGCCGTCGGCGCGCTACAGCTCAAGGCGGTCAGCCCCGGCCAGCAAGTCGTCAAGCTGGTGCACGACGAGATCGCGACGCTGCTCGGCGGCACCAGGTCCGGCCTCGAATTCGCCTCCGTAGGTCCGACGGTCATTCTCCTCGTCGGGTTACAGGGATCGGGCAAGACCACCACGGCGGCCAAGCTCGCGCGGCGGCTGAAGCTGGAGCAGAAGGCGCCGGCGCTGGTGGCGGCCGATATCTATCGCCCGGCGGCGGCGGAGCAGCTGCAGCAGCTCGGTGCCCAGATCGGGGTCCCGGTTCTCGGGAAACGGGAAACGGGAAACGTGGTGCAGCTGGTGCAGGACGCCTTGCGCGAGGCCGAATCGGCGCGCGCGCGGACGGTGATCGTCGATACCGCCGGTCGCCTGCAGATCGACGCCGAGATGATGGACGAGCTGCGCGCACTGAAGGCCGCCGTGCCGCCGAAGGAAGTGCTGCTCGTCGCCGATGGCATGACGGGGCAGGACGCGGTGAAGATCGCGCGCGGGTTTCACGACGGTGTCGGGCTCACAGGCGTGATTCTGACGAAGCTCGATGGCGATGCGCGCGGCGGCGCGGCGTTATCGATTCACGGCGTCACGGGTGTGCCGATCAAGTACATCGGCGTCGGTGAGAAGACGGACGCACTGGAGCCGTTCGATCCGGTGCGCATGGCGGGACGGATTCTGGGGCAGGGCGACGTCGTTGCGCTGGTCGAGAAAGCCGCGGCGAATGTCGATGCCGACGCCGCCAAGCGTCTCGAGCAAAAAGTGCGGTCCAAGAAGGGCATGGACCTGCAGGATTTCTTGGTGGCGTTGAAGCAGATGCAGAGCATGGGTCCGCTCAAGCAGGTGCTCGGCCTCCTGCCCGGGATCAATGCGAAGGCGCTGCAGGGCGTGCCGATGGATGACAAGCGCCTGAAGCATGTCGAGGCGATCGTGTTATCGATGACGCCGGCAGAGCGCGCCGATCCCGGCGTGTTGAACGGCAATCGCAAGCTGCGGATCGCGAAGGGGGCCGGACGGCCCGTGCAGGAAGTGAATCGGCTGCTGGAACAATTCCAGCAGCTGCGCAAGATGGGCAAGTTCTTGAAAGGGATGTAGGGAACGCTATGGCAACTCGAATTCGGCTGCGCCGCGTCGGACGGAAGGGTCAGGCCTATTTCCGCATCGTCATCGCGGACTCGAGGTCGCCGCGCGATGGGCGCTTTGTGGCGACGATCGGTAATTACAATCCGCGCGCAAATCCCGCGGTGCTCGACGTGAACGCCGAGCAGGCGCGGGCCTGGCTCGAGAAGGGCGCGATGCCGACCGATACGGTGCGCTCGCTCCTCAAGAAGGCCGGCGTACTAGGCAAATCAGCACCGCCCGCGAAACCCGCCGCGTAGTCGGGCGGCTGCGCAAGCCGCACGGCCAGCACGGGGAGGTCGCGGTGATTCCCCTGGTGGAGAACCCCGGGACGGTGTTCGTGCCCAAAGCACGAGTGTACGTCCTGAACGAAGAACGCAGGGTCTTAGCCGGACCACTGGTGGTGGCGCGGCGCCGGTCCTATCACCGCGAATGGCTGCTCGGTTTCGAAGGCGTGTCGTCACGCGCCGCGGTCGAAGGCTGGCGTGATCAGCTCGTTGCGGTGGACGAGTAGCGATGCTGCGGATCAACGTGGTGACGCTGTTTCCCGATTGGTTCAGCGCGCCATTCGCAGCGAGCATTCTGGGTCGGGCGGCCAAAGCGGGACTGGTGCAGTATCGCGTCGTGCAGCTGCGCGATTTCGCGCACGACAAGCACCAGACCGTCGATGACGCGCCGTACGGCGGGGGCGCGGGCATGGTCTTGAGGGTGGAGCCGTTTGTGGAGGCGGTGGAGGATCTGAAAGCAGG
>Ga0209268_1001166_pt1 | contig 13012 bp, 14 predicted proteins | sample GraSoiAngelo_143_FD_185900 | JGI IMG/M metagenome (GOLD analysis project Ga0209268, IMG submission 185900) | Grasslands soil microbial communities from the Angelo Coastal Reserve, California, USA - 14_1009_02_30cm (SPAdes) (version 2) | ecosystem: Environmental > Terrestrial > Soil > Grasslands ... | reverse complement strand
GCGATGATGTCCCAGCTCGGGATGGGAAAGGTGAAGTCGAGCTGCCGGATCCCGAGCACGCCGGGCCGCGGCATGAAGTCCACGTGCCCGGTCGTCTCCCAGATCCCCGTGCGGCGGACGAAGCCCAAGGGCGGGGCGAACCCCGAGTCGATGCGGTACAGTGAGACGAAATTGTCGAAGAGGTCGTTCGGGTTATCGGTGGAGAGCCGCCAGGCGTGTGGGGTCCCCGGCACCCCCGGCGTTTGGCTGCCAGCAATCCAGAACTTGGGCTCGAGGTTGGCCCCATGGACAACGAGCGGGAGATCGAGGTCCAAGCCCCCCGCTTGCTGCACACCTTGGCCACCGGATCCTGCGTGGAGCGTGCCGATCGCCCCGATGTACGACCGGTCGAACAGGTCGTGCTGAATCCGCACGACAGCGTCGTTGGCCTTGTCTGCCCCGCCGGTCTGCGCGTCGAGGACACCGATCCTCCACGGCCCGAGCCGTCCGTAGAGCCGGCCCCCCGCGAGGATCGGCACCGGCGCACCACTCGTGTCGAGGCCGATGCGGCGCGAGTAGAACAGCTGCACCCGGCCCGGCGTCCCCAGGTCGAGTTGCCCGCTCGATTCGAGGAAAAACTGGCGCTTCTCGGGAAAGAAGAAAGGAAATCGGGTGAGATTGACGACCTGCTGGTCGGCTTCTACCTGCGCGAAGTCGGTGCTGACCGTGACGTCCGCGGTCAACGTCGGTGTGATGCCGAGCTTAGCGTCGACCCCGCCCTTGCCGCCGAAATAGCCGCCCATTGTCTCCCTGCCGACGCTGTCGTGCTCCGTCTCCACGGCCCGACCGAGCGCATATGGGTACAGCTCGAGATCGTGGGGACGGCGCAGATCCCCGAGATCCGTGATTGCTCCTTCGTTGTTCAGGCGGTAGAACCCCTGCGCCCGGCCGTACGAGCGCCACAGGTCCTCCTCGTTCTTGCGTCGAATGAAGCGCCGGACGTTGAACCCGAACTCCGGGTTCGTCCCAGCGTGAAACCGCAGGGCGAGCAGCGGGATGCGGAACTCGGCCGTCCATCCGGCGCTATCGCGTGAAACGGCGACATCCCAGATACCGTTCCAATTTTCGTTCAAGTCGTCGACGCCTGAGAACTGCGCGTCCCACAGGGCGCCGTTCGGATTCGTGGCGAACACGAAGGCGCTCCGGCGGTCGTCGAAGCTGTCGATGAGGAGCTGGACGTTGTCGTCGCTCGAAAGATCGGCGTCCCGGCGGAGCTGGCTGGCCCGCACGCTGCGCATGTTGGAGTCGTAGCAGCGCACGACGATGTAGAGAGCGCCGGCGTCATGCGCCACCTTGACGACCGTCCGCTCCGTGGCGGGGGACGCCTCGAGTGGTTCGCGCTGGCGGAAGTCGTCGATCGAGTCTGCTGCCGCCCAGAACGGCTCGTCCAGCCTGCCATCGAGCGTCACCGGCGCCCGGATCAGCGTCGCTCGAATCGTCGCAGAGCTCGCTCTCCTGCCTCCCGAGTTATCCTGTTGAGCCGCTGCCATGCGACTCAGTATGCTGATCCCCGCGAGCGCGATGCTGACGTGCGTCCTCACCACATGCCCTTAAGCACGAGCCCGACAATTCCCGCGGCGAGAATCAACACTGGTTCCGGGATCTTCTTGGGGACCAGCAGGAGCGTCAAGGTCACGAGCGCGATGAGGATCGTTGGCACGTCCGTGAGCGCCCGCCGCCCGAGTATCACCGCGGCCCCAGCGATGGCCCCGGTCGCCGCGGCCGTGACGCCATCGACGAACGCTTTCACCTGTCGGTTCTTGGCCACTCGGTGGAAATGGGGAGCCAAGAGCACGGTGATGAGATACACGGGCAGGAAGACCCCAATCGCGGCGAGGATCGCACCGGCGAGTCCCGCCACGAGGTAGCCGATGAACGCGACCGTGATTACCACGGGCCCCGGTGTGATCATTGAAACGGCCACGGCATCGATGAACTGCCGCTCTGTGAGCCAGTGGAACTGGCGGACTACTCCCCCGTACAGGAACGGCACGATCGCGAGCCCGCTCCCGAACACGAAGAGGCTGGCGCCAGCGAAATACGTAAGGATCTTCCAGAGCACTCCCACCGACGCGGGGCCTCCGAGACCGTTAGCGAGACCCGGAGCGACCGGTAGAAGCGCGAGCGCGGTCGTCGCCGGAGTCGTCCGCCGTCCTCGGAGCAGCATCGGCACGAGCCCGCACACCAAGAAGACCCAGATGATCTCGGACTCGGTCCAGGCCGTCACCACGGCGCTCACGGCGAAGAGAATCCAGAGCAGGTGATCTCGGCCCAGCGTCATCCGCACGAGTTTCAGCGCACTGCGGGCGATGATGGCAATGACCGCGGCGCCGATCCCGTAGAACAACCCTTGCATCCACGGGAGCCCGCCGAAGCGGACGTACAGCGCGGACAGCACCAGCACCATGAGAAACGAGGGCGCCACGAACGCGATCCCCGCCAGCGTCGCGCCGAGCACCCGGCCCCGAACCCAGCCGAGGTAGATCGCGAGCTGGGCCGCGAGCGGGCCCGGGGCGAGCTGCGCAAAGGCGAGGCCCTCCTTGTACTCCTGCGCGCTGATCCAGCCGCGCTGCTCCACGAGGTCCTGCTCCATGTGCCCGGCGAGCGCGATCGGCCCGCCGAACCCCAAGGTACCGAGCCGCAGGAAGTAGAGCAGCAACGCTCGCAGGCTGGCTCGCTCGTCGGCCATGGACGGCACCTCCCCTCGATCGCGGCGGCGCCGAGACGTTGCAACCTGCGCCTTATCTTGACCCGGAAGTCGTCGGGCTAGTGTATCATGCGAGAAATTACGTAGCAAGGCTCCGCTGGATCGGGATCAACTCACGGGAGGAGACAATGGGCCCACGTTTCTCGGCGCTCGCCGCGCTGCTACTGATCGTGCCAGCACGCCAGCAGGCGCAGCAACCGCTCGCGCCCATCGACTGGAAACAGGTAGATGCGGGGCTGGGCAAGTCCGGGACTTTGCAGCCGGACGGGGCCTACAAGGTCGGCATGCCGCGCGGCGACCTCCACGTTACCGCCGCGGGCGTGGCGCTGAAGCCCGCGCTCGCGCTCGGCTCCTGGGCCGCGTTCAAGCAGGTGAGTGACACGCAGGCGATGCTGATGGGTGACCTGGTGCTGCTCGAAGCCGAGGTCGGCCCGGTCCTCGCGAAGCTCCAGGAAGGCGGCATCGAGCAGACCGCGCTGCACAACCATCTGCTGCACGAGTCCCCGCACGTGATGTACATGCACATCGGCGGTCACGGCACGCCGGCGAAGCTTGCGGCCGCGGTCCACGCCGGGCTCGCGTTAACGGGCACACCGCTCGGCGCAGCTCCCGCGGCGCCGCCCGCGGCGAGCCTGGGCATCGACACCGCTCAGATCGGGCAGATACTCGGGTTTCATGGCAGGGTGAACGGCGGCGTGTACCAGGTGGGCGTACCGCGCGCGGAAACGATAACGGCTGAGGGAGTTGAGGTGCCGCCGTCCATGGGACTCGCAACAGCGATCAACTTCCAGCCGACGGCTGGTGGCAAGGCGGCGATCACCGGGGATTTCGTCTTGATCGGAGATGAGGTGAACCCCGTGATCCGGGCCCTGCGCGACAACGGCATCGCGATCACGGCCCTCCATAGTCATATGCTGACCGACAGCCCGCACCTCTTCTTCATGCACTACTGGGCGAACGACGACGCGCTCAAGCTGGCGCACGGGCTCCGCGCCGCGTTGGACAAAATGAACGTCAAGAAGACTTAGATCGGAGGCAGCACATGAAGACGATGACGTGGAGTGTTCCGGTTCTGGCCCTGGCCGCGGCGTGCTGGGGGACTACTCTCGCGGCCCAGGAAGAGGAAGGTGGCCACGGTGCGCTGGCAAAAGCCGTGATAGGCGCTCCGGTGTCCCTCAATCGTGGTCTGGCGGCGAGCGCAAGTCACGGCCAGCCGATTTCCGCCAAGTTCGAGATGGAGGAAGGGAAGCTGCAGCTCTCCGTTTACACCGTGAAAGACGGCAAGTTCTTTGAGGTGATCGTAGACCACAACACCGGTAGGGTGGTGAAGGCCGAGCCGATCGCAGCAGGCGAAGATTACACGGCCGCACAGAGCCAGAGCGCGGCGATGGCCAAGGCGAAGGTGTCCCTCCGGGCAGCGGTGGAGAAGGCCCTGCGAGACAACGCCGCCTATCACGCAGTTAGCATCACGCCGTCGTTGAAGGATGGCCGCGCCGTCGCCGATGTCACCCTCGCGAAGGGCGAGGAGATCAAGACGGTTTCGGTGCCGTTGTAACAACTGCCGAGGTGCGCCATCGAAAACGACGACCCCCTGATGACGTTTCAGGGGGTCGCATGCTGTGAGTTATGCTGTGAGTTTCTCACGACACTGCGGGTGATGTTCGGGCTTCCTGTTACGAGCGCCGGACTCATTGACTCGGGAGCATCCTGTGGAGCGGCACGTTCACGACGCGGAAGCGGCTGCGGCAGCCAAAGGTCCCCCAGAACACGAGCACGGGGCGCACATGGTGCAGGACATGCTACGCCGGTTCATCGGGTCGGCGATCCTCACGGTCCCGATCATCCTCTACTCACCGCTTGGCACCTCACTCTTCGGCCGCGCGCTCGCACCGCCGTTCGGGATGTCGCCCGCCCTCCTCGGTTTCGTCCTGACCTCGATCGTCGTCTGGTGGGGCGGGTGGCCGTTCGTGTCGTCCGCGGCGCGTTCGCTGCGGCAGGGCGAGCTCACGATGATGACTCTGATCGCGACCGGCATTCTCGTGAGCTACGTGTACTCGGTCGCGGTCACATTCGGGCTGCCGGGCGAGCCATTCTACGATGCTGCTGCAATGTTGACCGCCTTCAGTCTGCTGGGCCACTGGATGGAGATGCGGAGCCGTTTGGCCACTGGCCGGGCGGTCGAGGCGCTGCTCAAGCTCGCGCCGCCCACCGCGCGGCGCGTCCGGGATGGGCACGAGGAGGAGGTGCCGCTCGAAGCCGTCGCGGTGGGTGACATCCTCGCGGTTCGGCCGGGCGACACCATCCCGGTGGACGGCGTCGTGATCGAGGGTTCGAGCTACGTGGACGAATCGATGCTCACTGGAGAGCCGGTGCCGGTCGCGAAGGGGCCGCGCGACGAGGTCGTGGGTGGGACGCGCAACCAGCGGGGAGCGTTTCGGTTCCGTGCAACCCGGGTCGGAGCCGACACGGCGCTCGCTCGGATCGTCGCCATGGTCCAGGAGGCGCAGTCCTCGAAGGCGCCGGCGCAGCGGCTGGCGGACCTCGCCGGAAAGTACCTGGTGATCGTGGCGCTCGCAGCCGGCGTCATCACGTTCGCGGCTTGGCTCGTGTTCGGACACCAGGGCCTCTCCTTTGCACTGTCGGCGGCGGTCGCCGCCATCGTGATCGCCTGTCCGGACGCGCTTGCGCTCGCGACGCCGACGGCGATCACGGTCGGCGTCGGGCGAGCAGCGCGAGCCGGCGTGCTCTTCCGAACCGCCACGGTTCTCGAAGCGGCTGCCCAAGTGGACACGGTTGTCTTCGACAAGACCGGCACGCTCACGGAAGGGAGGCCGTCCGTAACGGATGTCGTTCCCGCAGCCGGCGTCGAAGAGGCAGCGATCCTCCGGCTCGCTGCGGCAGCCGATGCGCAGTCGGAGCACCCACTCGCCACGGCCGTTGTCGAGGCTGCCAGGAAGCGGTCGCTTGTCATCGATCCGCCCTCCCATTTCAAGGCCGTTCCGGGCCACGGCGTACAGGCAAGCGTGGGCGGTCGGACCGTGCTGGTCGGTAATCGCAGATTGCTTGACCGCAACGGTGTCACGGTGGCGCTCGAACACGAAGCGGAGAAGTTGCGAGCGGAAGCCAAGACTGTCCTCTACGTGGCAGCGGCCGGCCGGATGCTCGGCCTCATCGCCGTCGCCGACCGGATTCGCCCGACCGCCAAGAGTGCCGTTTCAGCGCTCCACGACCTCGGCATCCGCGTCCTGCTCCTCACGGGCGACAGCCGGGCCACCGCCGAAACAGTCGCTCGCACGCTCGGCATCGATGATGTCCGCGCCGAGGTATTGCCGGGTGACAAGGCTGCCGAGGTCCGGCGGCTCGAGGAGCAGGGCCGCCGGGTGGCCATGGTCGGGGATGGGGTAAACGATGCACCGGCGCTGGCGGCGGCGACGGTCGGCATCGCGATCGGCGCGGGAACCGACGTGGCGATCGAAACAGCAGGAATCATTCTAATGAAGGACGACCCAGCCGACGTCCCAGTCGCGCTTGTTCTTGCGCGCCGTGTGCGACGCAAGATCAAGCAGAATCTGTTCTGGGCCGCGACCTACAACCTGATGGCCATCCCGCTCGCGGCCGGCGTGCTGTATCCGTCACTGGGAATCCTGCTCAAGCCCGCGTGGGCCGCGCTCGCGATGAGCGCCAGCACCGTGACGGTTACGGTGAATGCCCTTCTGCTACCGCAGCCCCAGGGAGCCAGAAACGCGATGACCCCCTGAGCAGTTGCTCCGTATATGCCTTGACAAGTATATGCTCTGTGGCGTATGCTAAGAGCATGGAATCTGCGTTCGCAATCCTCGCGGAGCCGAACCGCCGCGCGATCCTGCGCCTCCTGGTCTCGTCCCAACAGTCGGTGGGAGAAATCGAGCGTCGGCTTCGTATGCCGCAGCCGACCGTGTCCAAGCACCTGCGCGTGCTGCGCGAGGCCGGTTTCGTGGAATCCACGGTGGATGCACAGCGCCGGCTCTACCGCTTGAAGCCAGAACCCCTCCAGGAGGTGGATGCCTGGCTGGCGCAGTTCCGCCAGCTCTGGTCCGCTCACGTCGATGCGCTCGAACGTCACCTCGACCGCCTGGAGCAGTCAACGCCAGCGAAACGGAAGACAAGGAGAAAACGATGAGCATTCTCTTATGGGTCATCCAGGTCGCGCTCGCCTTCCTCTACTTCTCGGGCGGGGCATACAAGGTGTTCAAGTTCGACCAGCTCGCGAACCAGATGCGCGCGCTCTCGCGCGGCGGATGGCGCGCGCTCGGCGTGCTCGAGATGCTGGGCGCCGTCCTGCTGGTCGTCCCCGCCGCCGCGCAGTGGATGCCGATCCTGACCCCGCTCGCCGCGGGCGCGCTCGCGCTGGAAACCCTGGCCCTCGCCGGGCTGTACGCGCGGTACTCGCTCAAACTGGCCGCTACCAACCCGATGGTCTGGGCCGTCGTGATGGGGCTGCTGTCGGCCTTCGTGGCTTACGGCCGGTACGCGTAGGAGGGCAGATGATCGATCGCGAGCAGTACACACCCGGTCCGGCCAGCGTGGCGCGGGTACTAAAGGACGGAGAGAAGTGGACGCTCATTCTCGTCAGAGAACTGCGCCACTCGCCGGAAAAAGTCTGGCAGGCGCTTACCGACCCGGCGCAGCTGCGCGAGTGGGCGCCCTTCGACGCCGCTGGGAGCCTGGGTACGGTTGGAACCAGGGTGAAGCTCACCACGGTCGGAGCGCCCACACCGCACGTCACCGAAACCACAGTGACGCGAGCCGACGCTCCCACGGTGCTCGAGTACAACTGGGGTGGCTTCGATATGCGGTGGCAACTCGAAGCCGTTGGTGGCGGCACGCGGCTGACGCTGTGGACCAACATCGATCGCCGCTTCATCGCCATGGGTGCTGCCGGGTGGCACATTTGCTTCGATGTTCTGGATCACCTGCTCAGCGGAACCCCCCTCGGCCGCATCGTTGGTCCTGAGGCGATGAAGTTCGGCTGGCAGCGACTGAACGCGGAGTATGCAAAGCAGTTCGGCGTATCTTGAACTTCTAGGATGAGAACATGAAACAGTCGGGCGTGAGCCACGGCCAGTCGGCATCGGAGCTCATCTCGAAAAGAATCGCTGAGCTCGGGGACTGGCGCGGGGAAACCCTGAGCAGAATGCGCAAGCTCATCAAGCAAGCCGACCCGGACGTCGTCGAGGAGTGGAAGTGGGTGAAACCGAAGAGTCCGGGCACTCCGGTTTGGTCGCACGACGGCATCATCTGCACCGGCGAATCCTACAAGAAGGCCGTGAAGCTTACCTTCGCCCAGGGCGCGCTTCTGAACGATCCGGCCCGTCTCTTCAACTCGAGTCTCGACGGAAACGTACGCCGCGCGATCGACATCCACGAAGGAGAAAAAGTTGACGCGTCCGCCTTCAAGGCGCTGGTTCGCCAAGCGGTCGCGAAGGCGAAGTAGGCGCGACCACGACCGTTGCGATGCTGCCACGCTAGGGTTGGGCCTGGATGCGAACGCCGCTGCGCTGTCGTTCCCTACCGCTGCGGTGCTCATACCACAGCCGAGTGCTGTGGCGCTCTTGCGACGCTCAGGCTCGCTTCTTGCCGCGAGGCGGCACGGTCCCTCCACTCTGCGCCGGAGCCGCCAAATGCCTATCGCCAGATCTGTCTGCGCAATGGCATGCGCCGCCATGCTCAGCAGTGCGTGCACCGACACTACGCCGCTCGCCCCCCTCGCCCCCCGTCCCAATCTCACCCGGCCGATCACCGCGAGCGTGATGTCGCCGGTCGCGGCCTGGAGTCATCCGAATAGCGAGAAGTACCGCGACTCGGGGTTCGAGCCCGCGACGGGTCGGTCGGGTTCAGCTACGGTCTCCACGCGCGCCCTGCTCGATAAGGCGGGCCAGACCGACGTCGAGGTCACCACCGGGACGTTCGACGGAAGCCCGGCGCCCGGCACGCTCGGGATGGTTCAGGTCAAGGCCTTCACTCCGTCAGGCAATCTCGCGTCCACCGACAACCACACCGGGCTCTCGGCTGGCGCAACGGCCAGCTTTTCCTACACCACGCTGCCGCACGGCACCTCGCTGCAGGTGCAAAGCGCGGTCGCCGGCAGCGACGGTTCACGGACCGACGTCGTGACGCTCGCCACCGCCGTGCACTTCCGTCCTGACCTCGTCGCGTCGCGCCTGGACGCGCCCGCCCAGGCGCCGATCGGAGCGGCCGTGAACCTCCAGGGGTTCATCCTCGAGCGCAACGGCGAGGTGGGCGCCCGCGCCGACTGCGTCCTCTATGTGGACGGCGCGCCCGCCGATCGCGCCACCGGCATCTGGGTGGACGCGGGCGGCATGGTCGCGTGCGCCATGACGCACGTCTTCACGGAGGCCCGGACCTATTCGCTGGAACTGCGCGTCGAGAACGTTCTCCCGCGCGATTTCGACGACACCAATAACAGTGTGAGCGCGTCCATCACCGCGGTCGTGCCGAGCGGCTTCTCCACCTATGCGTTCCAGGCCTGGGCGGTCACGGACAGTTCGTGGTGGCATACCGTCTCGACCCTCACCACGTGGGACGGCACGGTGGAAACGTGGGATCAGATCTACACGCGTCAGGGGCCGTCGCAGTATGCCATCCTCAACGGACTCATCCCGCGGATGCTCGACTATACCGCGCCGATCAGCCTCCGCGGCGAGATGAGCACGAACGGGGCGACGGTGAACACCGTTGACGATACCTATCCGTCACTCCCCTGGGTGGATTGGCAGCAGGGGTATTGCGACTACAGGTACCACTTCGACACCAGAGGCATCACATACGTCTGCGTCTACACGGAGGGCCGCCTCGCCGGCTACACGTTCGTCCAGTACGACTGGAGCGGCGCGGATGTCCACTATCACAGCGATAGCTACGTGTACTTCTGGGATCCGAGCGGTCAGCTGCACCAAACCTGGTATTCGAACGATTGGACGGACTCCGGTCCGATGGTCACGCTGGGACCGGACTTCTCGGGCCGGCTGTCCGTGCAAGGGGCGGGCGACGCGCAGCCCACCACGGCGCAGGCCACGGTCCAGTTCGAGCCGGTTGACCTCCGGTTCGATTACGTGGACCCGGCTTGTTCCACGACTCCAGCTTCGCCGGGGTGCTTTGAGCTTCACGACCACCTCGTAGGCATGATGGGCTATGTGAGCTACGGGGAGTGGCCGCCGCTTACGCCATAACGGGAGGTTCAGGGGGTCGCGGCTTCAAATCCCACCGTCCCCACTGAATGAAGATCAAGCCTCACATCGACGTCTGATGTGGGGCTTCTCCTTCGCCACCGGTTCGGCCCGCATCCCTAACGCCGGTCAAACGAAAGCGCAACATGGGGGTTGCATTTAGTGGAGCGAGGAGGTATGATATGCAACATGAACGTTGCATATCCCAATCGGCTTTCTACCTGTTGCGGAGGAATCAACCCATGGCAGTCAACACCGAAACACCCAACGACACGAAGAGCACCGATCGGATCGAAAAACGGGTGGTGCTCCGCGCCCCACGTACGCGCGTGTGGCGCGCCCTCACGAACGCGGCAGAGTTTGGCACCTGGTTCCGGGTCAAACTCGAAGGCGCGTTTGCCGAGGGCAAGCCGGTCCGGGGCAGGCTCAGCATACCGAGCTACGAGCATGTGACGCTGGAACTGCTGGTCGAGCGCATCGACCCGGAGCGCTACTTCTCGTATCGCTGGCACCCCTACGCCGTGGATCCCGCCGTGGACTACTCGACCGAGCCCACGACGCTGGTGGAGTTCACGCTCGAGGACACAGACGGCGGCACCGCGCTCACGATTGTCGAGTCCGGGTTCGATCGCATCCCGCTCGGCCGTCGCGTCGAAGCGTTCCGCATGAACGACGCGGGGTGGACCGGGCAGATCAAGCAGCTCGCGAAGTATGTCGAGTAAGGGCAGCGCCGCGCCGCTGTTCGCAGCGCTAGGCGACGCGACTCGGCTCCGCCTGCTGGGACGCCTGTCCGCGGGCGGGCCGCTGTCGATTACTCGTCTCAGTGAAGGGACCGGGGTGACGCGTCAGGCGATTACGCGCCACCTCCACGCCCTCGGGCGTGTGGGGCTCGTACGCAACGCCCGCCGGGGGCGGGAGCGCGTGTGGGACCTGAACCGAGAACGCCTGGAGAGAGCAAAGCGGTATCTCGACCAGATCGCGGCGCAATGGGACGACGCGGCCGAACGGTTGCGGGCGTTCGTCGAAGACTAACATAGGGAGGAGAGCGATGACCAAGCACAAGACCGGGACACGTGAACAGTGGCTTGCGGAGCGGCTCGAGCTGCTTCAGGCGGAGAAGGAGCTGACGCGGCGCGGCGACGAGCTGGCGCGGCGACGGCAGGAGCTGCCGTGGGTCCGGATCGACAAGCGGTACACATTCGAGACCGACGAAGGGAACGCCTCGCTGGCAGACCTCTTCCGAGGGCGCTCGCAGCTCCTCATCTACCACTTCATGTTCGGGCCCGACTACACGGCGGGATGTCCGTCCTGCTCGGCGATCGCGGACGGTTTCAACGGCTCCGTCGTCCACCTGGCGAACCACGACGTCACGCTTGCGGCGGTGTCGCGGGCGCCGCTCGCGAAGCTGCAGGCGTACAAGCGGCGGATGGGGTGGACGTTTCCCTGGGCGTCCTCGTCCGGCAACACTTTCAACTACGACTTCCATGTGACGCACACCAAGGAGGAGTGGACGGCGGGAGCCGTCGAGTACAACTTCCGCTCGATGGATTTGCGATTGCCGGCGTCAGGCGAGAATGATCCCTTCATCACCCAGCTCACTGCGAGCGTTGGAACAGACTGGCCGACGTACCGGCAAGAAGGGCCCGGTATGAGCGCGTTCGTGCTGGAGGATGGGGTTGTGTACCACACCTACTCCGCGTACGAGCGCGGGGTGGACGGCCTCTGGGGCATGTACCAGTGGCTCGACCGCGCGCCCAAGGGGCGCAACGAGACGGGGCTCTGGTGGCGCCGCCATGACGAGTACGACAAGAGTTGAGCACGATGCCAATGCCCGGACAGACATGGCTTCCCGCCGCGGCGTCGTTCCTTGCCATGTGGATCGTGATGATGGTGGCGATGATGCTGCCGTCCTTGGTCCCGACGCTATGGCGCTACCGCCAGGCCGGCCTCGGCCAGTTGACCACAGTTGTGGGCGTGGGCTACTTCGTCGTCTGGACAGTGTTCGGTATGGCCGCCTATCCGCTCGTAGTCGCGCTGCCGAGCACCACCCCGATCGCCGTCGGTGCGATCGTCCTGCTGGCAGGCTCCCTCCAGTTCACCGCGTGGAAGGAGCGTCACCTCGCCTGCTGCCGGGAGGCCGGGCGCGACGGTGTGCCGGCCGATGCCGGCACGGCCTGGCGACATGGCCTGAGCCTCGGCCTCCACTGCAGCCAGTGCTGTGTCGGTCTGATGGCCATCCTCCTGGTCATCGGGGTCATGAACGTTCTCGCGATGGCTGTCGTCGCGGCCGCCATCACCGTCGAACGTCTTGCCCCGGCCGGTGAGCGCGTCGCGCGAGCCACCGGGGCCGTCGCCCTCGGCGCAGGGTTGTTTCTGATCGTGCGAGCAGCCGGGCTCGGATGACGCTACTACTGCCCCGGATCTTCGAACGGTCAGTGGAGAATACGAAGCGTCCAACAGTCCCAACTCATTCCGACCCGGGAGGTCCCGATGCTGCTCGTTCGCGAAGTGCTGTACTGTAAGCCGGGCAAGGTCCGCCCCATGGTGGCGATGTTCCAGGCCATGAACAAACTCGGCGCCCGGACGGGCATGCCGCCAATGCGCCTGATGACCGACTTCTGCGCCGAGCGCTACTGGACGCTCGTCGTCGAGATGGAGGTCAAGAATCTGGAGGAGTTCGAGCGTATGATGCAGGGAGCCGGGCTGAGCAGCGAGGACGCGAAGGAGTTCGAGAACATCAGTAAGGGCTACCACGACCTGGTGGAGCACGGCAGGCGCGAGATCTACAAGATCGAGGGCTGAGCATCTAGGGGAGGCCGAAACTTCCCCTCCGCTCGTCGCGTACTCCCCCTCAACTCCCGCACCCGTTCAGCGACGGAGGGCACATGAGCTGGACCCGCAATCCAGGAAGGGTGGTTGGATTCTGGTACCTGCTCCTCGTACTGGGCGGCCCGCTGCGCCTCATCTACATCCCCAACAAACTCTTCGTGCACGACAACGCGGCCGCGACGGCCAGCAACATCGCCGCGCACGAGCTGCT
>Ga0209268_1001163_pt1 | contig 13023 bp, 10 predicted proteins | sample GraSoiAngelo_143_FD_185900 | JGI IMG/M metagenome (GOLD analysis project Ga0209268, IMG submission 185900) | Grasslands soil microbial communities from the Angelo Coastal Reserve, California, USA - 14_1009_02_30cm (SPAdes) (version 2) | ecosystem: Environmental > Terrestrial > Soil > Grasslands ... | reverse complement strand
ACCCCGCCGTTGGAGACGGCACCGCCCTCCCCAAGGGCTGCCACAACTACTCGTCCCCGAGGAGGTGTCGGTAACGGAATGGTATAAGGGGAAACGTGGCTCCCGATTCGCTGCCAGCCGAACGTCGCCGAGACGCCCGGAGTTGCCTGCAACGAGCGCCGTAGCTGATGCCGTCAGGGTGGGCACGGCGTGGTGCATGAACCGCTCCTGGACATCGCAGGCGATTTCCCAATCTTGACTCACGTCTACTACCATTGTGTCCGTCATTTTCTTCGTGCCTCTGTAAGAACGTCGGTCCAGGAACCGCAGAATCGACACGGCGGTGGCGACAATCTTCTTTGAAAAATCGCTGGGCGGGATGTCGAGAACCGGGGGCGGGCACCGACCTACCTATGAAAGCGCAACTGCTAAGTTCTGACTGCCAAGTACCAGCAGCCAAGGAGGTCGGCCATGTCGAAAGCCTACAAAATCTCTCGCCGCCGTTTGCTCGCGTCCTGGCTTTCCACGGCGACATTGGCAGCTTGGCCCAGTCGTTTCATAGCCGGCGCTAAGATTCAGAAAATCCAAGGAGATGAAATGGCAGCCTTGACGCCGTACCTTTTATTCGATGGCCATTGCCGTCAGGCAATGGAGTTTTACAAGTCCTGCTTCGGGGGAGAGTTGACGGTCACGAAAGTGAAGGATTCTCCGGTGAAGGATCGGATGCCAACAGTCCAGCACGAAAAAGTCATCAATGCGCGACTCAGAAGCGGCAATGTGGAGATTTCGGCATCAGACTGGCTACGACCCGAGCAAACTCCAATTCGAGGCAACACGGTTTGTCTCTTCCTGAGCGGAGGAGCATTGCGAGAGTTGAAAGCCCTGTTCGAGAAACTTTCGGACGGAGCAGAATTAACCGATCCACTGAAAGAGCAGTTTTTTGGGACTTACGGCGCACTCAGCGACAAGTTTGGCGTTCGTTGGATGTTTCAGACTGACAAGAAGGATTAACAGAACGGCAAGGCAGTACCGAAACAGCATAGGAGCAAAAGACATGAAATACATTTTGCTGATGACCGGGAAGAAAGTAGGGGTTGAAAGCTATCTTGCATGGTCCCAAAAGGACAGAAATGCGCACATGGCAGTCCTGCGGCGCATCGCTAAGGAGTTGACCGCATCAGGAGAGTTTGTCGCCACCCAGGGATTAGCTGGGCCGCAGGAAGCCAAAGTGGTGCTCGGGGAGAAGGGCGGCATGCCGGTTACAGACGGAGTCTTCCCGGAGTCGAAGGAGTTTCTCCTGGGCTACTGGATCGTCGACGTCGCGACTCCAGAGCGGGCTTGCGCTATAGCGGGGCGAATTTCAGCAGCGCCGGGACCCGGTGGAATGCCGACGAACGTGCCGATCGAAGTGCGTGGGTTCGCGAGTTATCCAGAGCCAGAGTCTTAGTCGAGCGATGGGGGACTCCGGATGCGCCCGTCGTAGCTGAATGCGAAGCCCGAAATGGAATGAGAGGAGAAAAAAGGATATGAGATTTATTCTGATGATGACGGGCACGAGGGCAAATTGGGATGAATACGCGAAGTGGTCGAAGGAAGACCTGGAGCAGAACGTCGCTTTCATGCGCGCGTTCGGCAAGGAACTCAAGGACTCGGGAGTGTTTGTCGCGACCGAGGGCTTGGGGTGGCCGGGCGAGGCCAAGATGGTGCGCACGGGGAAGAACGGGGAGGCGATTACGGACGGTGTGTTCCCGGAATCGAAGGAATTTCTGGCAGGGTATTGGATCATCGATGTGGAGAGCCCGGAGCAAGCCTACAAAATTGCGGCGCGGGCTTCGGCGGCGCCGGGACCAGGAGGCAAGCCGGGAGGCATACCTATCGAGGTACGGCAAGTTCTAAGCGGTCACGCCGATTTAGGGCTGTGAAATTTCAAAGGTGCTGAGTGGAACGATGGCCGATCGATTAGACCCTCCCATCGAGCAATTGCTGCGAGAAATGGCGCCGCAGGTGCTCAGCCCGGTGGTGCGAAGATTTCGTGATTTTGCAGCGGCAGAGGACGCTGTGCAGGAGGCGTTAATCGCGGCGACCGAGCAATGGCCTCGTGACGGTGTGCCTGCCAATCCGCGCGGCTGGCTGATTCAGGTTGCGTCGCGCCGGATGACGGACCACATTCGAAGCGAGGTCGCACGCCGGCGCCGCGAGCAGGTGGCCGCGGAGGAAGCGGAACGACTGGCGCTGCAAGTCGAGGGAGCGGCGGAGACCGTCGATGATGACACGCTGGAGCTGCTGTTCATGTGCTGCCACCCTGCTCTCACTCCGGCTTCCGCGATTGCGCTGACGCTCCGGGCGGTGGGCGGGTTAACGACAGCGGAAATCGCAAACGCGTTTCTGGTGCCTGAGGCCACCATGGCGCAGCGCATCAGCCGCGCCAAGCAAAGCATCAAGGAGTCCGGGATTCCCTTCCAATTGCCGACTGCCGAAGATCGCGCGCAACGCTTGCGAGCTGTGCTGCACGTGCTCTACCTAATCTTCAATGAAGGGTACGCGAGCAGCGCCGGACCGCAGTTGCGCCGAGCAGATCTGTCGGATGAGGCCATCCGTTTGATGCGGATTGTGTACGATCTGCAACCGGATAACACGGAGGTTGCAGGACTGCTCGCGCTGATGCTGTTGACCGATGCGCGACGTGCAGCGCGAACAGGGCCCGAGGAGCTGGTCCCCCTCGCACAGCAAAACAGGGCGCTGTGGGACCGGCAACAGATCGCGGAGGGGATCGCGCTGCTGTCGGCTGCGCTGCCGAAGGGCGCGGTTGGCCCGTACCAATTGCAGGCAGCCATCGCGGCAGTGCACGACGAGGCGGCGCGCACCGAGGATACCGACTGGCCGCAGATACTGGCGCTCTACGAACTTCTGAAGCACATGTCCGATAATCCAATGATCGTGCTAAACCACGCGGTCGCCGCCGCCATGGTGCACGGACCAAGAAAAGGACTGGAACTGCTCAACGCACTCGACTCTGATCCGCGACTCGCGGAGCGCCACCGTCTTGAGGCCGTGCGTGCTCATCTGCTGGAAATGGCCGGCGAGCACGAGGCTGCTATCACGAACTACCGGAATGCCGCCAGCCGCGCAACCAGCCTGCCTGAGCGGAACTACCTGATGATGCAGGCGGCACGACTGAGCGATCTCCGACGCGCCGATCAATGAGGCCTTTAAGGTGTAAATAAGTAAAAGCGCTCTGTGTTTTTTCGCGCACCCTGCATCACGGTTTGTGGCCGTATTCGGCGGGCCAGCGTGACGACCTCCATTCCGGAATTTCGGCAGCGGTGGTAGACGCTGATCGGGACCTACAAACTAGCGACTCCGTTCGAAGCCGGGTAATATCACACCCGTCTCTGCTACGGACTGGCGTCAAGGGAAGAGATCGCTGTGAAAACCGACCAGTCGCACTGATTAAGCCCGCGCGTCTGTGCGGCTATGCATTTGTCCTTGACCAGGCTGCAACATAGCAGCAGAAGTCTTACTTCGGCAGCTGCGTCGAGAATCAGCAGGATGTCTTTCAACCCGGCATCTAGCGTAAAGCCCGCACGACCGAAATCAGAGCTGCGAATCCGATCCAGATATTCCTGCGAGCCCGGCAAAAAAGCCTTCAACATTTCGCTGAAGGGATCAAGAACCCCCCTTCTTTTGGCAAACGCAAATGCTTCTCCAATGACTTCGAGCAATCCGGCGAGGAAGAAATTTCCAGCCAGCTTCATGCTGGAGGCCAGCGCGGGATCTTCTCCCAAGAGAATCACGCGGGCGGAGTACGTATCAATCACTTGCCGGGCGCGCGCGATCGCTTCCGGCTTTCTAGCGAGAAGCGTGATCAGCTTGCCCGCAGCGGCGGCATCCGGGCGTCCCAGCACGTTAGCCGCTACATACTCGCTGCCGTGAGATGAATGCAATTCAGTTAGCCGAGTGCTGAGATTTGGCGAAGTGGTGGTTGTGCCGGCGTGAACCGCACCAGGGCGCATACCAGACAGGACGCCGTCCGCGCCGTTGACGACGTCGAGCACAGAAGCATCATCCATCAATGATGTGACGACTACATCCGCCGCGTGAGCTGCCTCTCTTGGCGTCCGCGCCAACGCTGCGCCGGAAGTGATCAGCGGCTCCGCCTTTTCCTGGGTGCGGTTGTAGACGATCAACCTGAAACCGGCACGTTGGACATTGTGCGCAATTCCAGCCCCCAGGCGCCCAAGTCCGATGCACGCGACGGCAATGTTTGTCTCAGCCATAAGTTTTTGTCGAGCTCCTATTCGTTCGACTGACGGACCTCGACCATGGTGCTCTCAAAAGCGGTGAGCGAACTGAAATCGCGATCAACTTGATCCTGTTAAATTCCGCTTATTTGTTGGCGGCATAGATCTCTTCCCCTTAGTTAGGCATCCTGATCTGCCTTTTGCAAATCGCACTCCGCATCGCTCAATTGCCTGTTGCTTGGTTTCCGATGATCGCTCGGCATCCTCACCGCGTACGGTTTACTAAGCATATGCTCAGGTTTTTGCCTGCGCGAGGAATTAGGGGTTTCACCCCAATTGTCGGCGCATGGATGAATCTGCTACGGTTGGCACCCGGTTTGGGTTCGACCTCGGGGACAACCGGTCCCTGCGCTGCGGCATCCTATGCAACGCGAGGCGAACCTGTCCTCGGCAAACCCAGGACGTCGAAGGCTTCATTATCTTCTTTCAAAAGACCGGGCAGGTTTCTTGCATTTGAAGTGTATGTTCGGCCTGCAATCACTTGGTGCGCTTGCACTTGGCACCGTGTTTCTCTGTTGCTCCGGGGCCATTTATCCTTTGTGCGCACAAACTGCCGGCACACCCGATCAGGAGAGCGACACCCTCCGCGGCACGGTCGTGAACAGTCTGACCCATGAACCCATAGGTCGTGCGCTGGTCTACTCTCCGGATAATCGCTACGCCGCCATGACGGACGGTCAAGGCCGTTTTGAATTCAAATTCGCAAGGGCGGAACGCGAACCGAATGCAGGGTTTGCGGCCACATCAAACGTTGGGCCCTCGCCATCCTATCCGCGCCAATATGGCGCGACAAATCGTCCTTCCATGTTGATGGCACGAAAGACGGGCTTTTTACCGGATCATGACGGACAGCAGACATTCCCGTTAAGCGAAACGCAGCAGGAGCTAACCATCCCCCTCGCGCCCGAAGCTCTAATCATTGGGCACATTCTTCTGCCAGAGTCCGACGGCTCTAACAGAATCCAGGTGGAACTGTTTCGACGCCAGGTGCGGGAAGGCCGGGAGCACTGGGATTCTGTAGGAACGGTGATGTCAAAATCAGACGGAGAGTACCGGTATGCTGAACTTTCAGCAGGGTCCTACAAACTTGTGACCCACGAACTACTTGACCGCGATCCGTTGGCCTTTAACCCTCGTGGGCAGTTATTTGGGTACCCACCGGTGTACTACCCTGCGGCAACCGACTTCACCACAGCCTCGGTCATTCAGCTATCAGCGGGGAGCACTACCGAGGCAGATGTTTCGCCTGCACGGCGAGAGTACTACGCGGTAAAAGTGCCCGTCGGAGGCGCACCACTTGGCCTCCCGATCGGTATTCAGGTGTGGCTACAAGGGCACGAAGGCCCCGGATACTCTCTTGGATACAACGCCGAGGAGCAGTTGATCCAGGGGTTGCTACCAGATGGAACGTATGTCGTCCGGGCAACAGCCGATGGTTCCAATGCGATGACCGGAATGTCGACTCTCACGGTCAAAGGTGCCGCTGCGGAGGGACCGGCGCTGATGATGTTGCCCAACAGTTCCATCGTCGTTAGCGTTCGAGAGGAATTTCAACACCGTGAAACCGCGACTCAGGGGCCTATGGTCGTTGACAGTATTCGCAATGCCTCTGGAAACGGGAGGCGGCCAGGCTATCTGCAAGTGTCGTTGCTACCGATCGAGGAGTTCGGCTTCGCGCCCGGCGCTTCTTTGCGCCCGCCCAGGGGCCCGGACGACGATTCGCCGCTCATGATCGAAAATGTGCAACCTGGCCGCTACCGGGTGCTGGTGAACACGGCAATCGGATTTGCTTCATCGGTCACTTCCAACGGTACCGATCTCGAGCACCAGCCTTTGGTGGTAGCCCTGGGTGGCGCGACTCCGCCGATTGAGATCACCGTGCGAGACGACGGCGCGGAGGTCGAAGGCGCAATTGTAGGTGCGTCAACCAGGGACGCAGCTGGAGCTGGATTCCGATCACAGGGTCAATCCCCAGGCAACGTCTATTTCTGTCCTACGACCGGTAGCAGTGGCCAGTTCCGCATGGCTTGGGTTTCCCCCGATGGGAAATTTCAACTGCAGCAGCTCCCACCGGGCGTTTACCGGGTGCTGGCATTCGATCGCCAACAGCCCGACTTGGAGTACGCGAGCGAGGAGGCCCTGAGCAAATATGAGGCCAAGGCACAGGTCATTCGGGTGGTCGCGGGACAGAAGGAGCACTTGCAACTGCCGCTGATTACCCAAGGCGAGTGAGCATGTTCGGCCTTTTACGAGCGATTCGATTGCGACCCCTCGCGCTGGTGCTTCTCCTGCTGCCCTGCTGCGCTACTCTCGGCGCACAGAACGCCGAGCAAAGCAACTCTCATGATACAAAGTTTAGAATCGCGGGCACGATCGTAAACGCACTCAACGGGGCGCCGATCGGGAAAGCCCGCGTTTCGATCTTCGATACCAGCAACCGCGCGAACTCCGCATGGACGATCACTTCTGAGAATGGGCATTTTGAATTCCCTCAGCTCAAGGCGGGCAAGTTCTCGTTGCAGGGAGCGAAACGCGGATTTATCTCCGCCGCTTATGATCAGCACGAACAATATTCCACCGCAATCGTGACCGGGGCCGGCCTCGACACCGAGAGCCTCGTTTTGCGGCTCACGCCGCGGGCGCTGCTGGCCGGCCAAATCTTCGATGAGTCGGGGGATCCCGTCCGCCATGCACGCATCACGCTTTATCAGGAAAACCACGCTGGCGGGCTGAACCGCATTATGCCCGTGGGCACCGCTTTGACCGACGACCGGGGTTCCTACGAGTTTCCGTCTCTAGCGCCTGGGAATTACTTTGTGTCCGTGGCAGCGAACCCATGGTATGCCGTACACCCTGTTTCTTCTTCTGCCGATGGCACGGCAAATCCGCCGCCAGGAGTTGCGCCGTCGCTGGACGTGGCCTATCCGACGACCTATTACAACGGGGCAACGGAAGCCGATGGGGCTACAGCCATCCCGGTCAGAGGTGGCGATCGCCTGCAGATCGATGTGCACCTGAGTCCCGTCCCTGCCCTTCATTTCATCTTCCGTGTATCCGACGATCAGCACGGGTTCAGCATGCCGGTGCTTCGGAAACGGGTCTTTGATTCGGAGGAACACGTTCAACCCGAAGGAATGCAAATGGTGGCTCCTGGCGTTTATGAGTTGAAGGGGGTTCCGGCGGGGAAATACATCGTCCGCCGGCGTGAACCAAAGACTAGCCAACTCCTACAGCCGACTGAGATGGACCTGGCCAGAAATGGTCAAGAATTGGACGAACCCATCAGCGAACCGGCAGGTACCGCGAAATTGTCGGTAAAGCTTCCGCGGGGAGACCCATTCCCGAAGCAGTTCTCTATCGCTTTGCAAGACTCGCGGCAGCGCGTTGTAGCCGTCAGGCCCGTTGATAGTGCCGGCGAAGTGAGATTCGAGGAGCTTCCTGCGGGCAAATACGCGATCCTGGTCTCCTCTCCCACCAAGCCATATTCCGTGGTTCGCACTTCGTCTCAGGGAGTCGAAACCTCTGGCCACGAGCTGAATGTAACGCCGGGTGCGTCTCTCGACCTAACGGTGTTCTTGGCCGGCGGCGTGGTGACCCTGGAAGGATTCGCGAAACGCGGAGAGAAGCCCATGGCTGGTGTCATGGTGATCCTGGTGCCAAAAGATCCTGAATTGCACCAGGAAATGTTCCGAAGGGATCAGAGCGATTTAGATGGAAGCTTCGTGCTCCGAGGAGTGATTCCCGGAGCATATACGATCGTCGCGGTAGAGGACGCCTGGGGTTCTGCATGGTTGCAGCCTAGTGTGCTCTTGCGCTACGTCGAGCATGGGCAAAACGTGACGATTGGAGAGCTGACGGAGGGCTCGATGCACTTGCCGGACCCTGTCGAAGTGCAGACACGTTAGATTCGTTTTTTGCTACCCATCGTTCGCCGACCTGCTGTCCTCCAACCGCAAAAATGGCGTCACGGCTGAATAGGGATCGCTTCTCGCTAGCGGTAAACTACCGCTAGCCGCACCAATCTTCTCGCGTCGGTCCGATCATCCAGGTCAAAAGGCAAATGTTCTAAACAGTGGTGTTGCGGCCGCTCCTGCCGTTTTTCGTTTGTTGCTGTGGAATTAGTCCCTTAGCGACTCACCGTAGCTTCGGCGACAGGCGTGGGCTGCTGGGGCGGACGTTCTTCACGCCGGAATCCGACCCAGAAGAATAGTAAGACTACCGCCGACGCGATGGCCGGCACCATCCAGATGGAGCGCCAGTCATGGACCACTCCACCTGACACCAGGGATTTCGCGTACCTATCTACAATGCCGCCACAGATCCAGGACCCGACGAACATCCCGATGCCATAGGTAATGAAGTAGATCAACCCCTGCGCCACAGCGCGGAGTGCCGGAGGCGCTTTTTGGTCCACATACACCTGTCCGGTCACGAAGAAAAAGTCATAGCAGATGCCGTGAAGGACGATTCCCAGATAGAGCAGCGGCAGCAAGCTGCCGGTGTTCCCTGTGCCAAAGCAAATGTAGCGCACAACCCAGGCGAACATGCCCAGCATGAGGGTGTACTTCACGCCGACCCGGCGGAAGAACCATGGCAACGTTACCATGAAGAGCAACTCGGACATTTGGCCCATGGTCATTTTGCCGGCGGCATTTTGCATGCCGATTTCATTCAGGAATGGATTGGTAAACGTGTAGTAGAACTGCAGAGGAATGCAGATAAGGAATGAGGCCAGGACAAAGATCGAGAAGTTGCGATCCTTAAAAAGCGTAAAGGCCTCCGGCGGAAAGATATTGCTCAGTTTGAATCCGTGGGCAGAGCGCAAAGGCGGCGTGTGGGGCAGTGTCAGGCTGTAAATGGCCATCAATAGAGAGGCCGCACCTGCGATACGAATGGGAATGGCTGTCGGTTCGACGCGAAGAAAACCGATAAGCAGGCCGGCAACGATCCACCCGGCGGTCCCCAGTACGCGAATCGATCCAAAATCCTGCTTGGGGTCTTTCATCTGGCGAAAGGCGAGCGCATTGGTCAGCGCCATCGTGGGCATGTAGCAAAGCGAATAGATGAGCAAGACCGCATACATCGGACCGAAAGCTTTTTGTGTGGAGGCAAACCACAGGAGCACGCCGCCGATACCGTGCAGCGCGGCCAGCAGCCGCTGATTGGCGAACAGCTCGTCCGCCATGAGTCCGACGAGGAACGGTGAAATCGCGGCGCCCAAGGCGGTCGTCCCGGCGGCGACGCCGATCTGCTCGCCCGAAAAATGCAATTGTTGTCCTAGCCAAGTCCCCAGGGTGACGTACCACGCGCCCCAAATGAAATACTCCAGAAACATCATCAGGGAGAGACGCATTCTCATCGAGAAAGGCACGGAATCACCTCGTGACAGCCGTCGGCCGATGCAAGAGTGCCATAGTTAAAGGAAAGGGGACACACAAGAATGACGGTCCTCAATGCGGCGCGCGTTGCTGTCGGGACGCGCCGTCCAGCCACAGATCGATGGGCTTTTTGACGCCAGGAGGCGGCAGGTAAGGGAGCGCGATTTTGCGGCCCTCGCCCGCGGAGGCATAACCCGCATAAATCGCGCGCAGCACGACCAAGCCATCTTCGCCCGTAGCTTGCGGCGTCTCTTTCCCACGAACGCTGCGCGCGAAGTGGGTCAGCTCTTGCGGCGTGCCGTAATTCCAGAGTTCCTCGAAGACGGGATACGTCCAACCTTTCGTACTAGGCGCCTTTTCGACGGCGTATCCGTAACCGTTTTCGCTGTACGTCGGCAGGGCGTTGCCCATGTGCAAATTGGCGTAAGTGCACCCATCCTCGCCGAAAACTTCAATGCGATCGTCCATGCCGCCGCGGCGCGCCCAGCTGTTTTCAACCAGTCCTACGGCGCCATTGGCGAACTCCAGGATGCACAAAGAATCGTCTTCGGCTTTGGTCTTGTCGCCGTGAACGTAGGTGCCCATCTGGCAGTAGACCGACTTGATTGGCGAGCGGCCGAGGAGCCAATAGCAAAACGCGATACCGTGGCAGCCCAAGTCCATCAGTGCGCCACCGCCGGAGCGATTCACGTCCCAAAACCACGCGCTGTGCGGCCCGAAATGCTTTTCGCTTTGTTTGACCAGATAGACCTTGCCAAATGCGCCGGAATCCGCCATTTCCTTGGCTTTTAGATATTTCGGGGTAAAGAAAAGTTCCTCGCCGTACATCAGGAGAACGCCGTGGCGTTTCGCTGCCGCGATCATTTCTTCGCCTTCGGCAATGGTCATGGCCAGGGGCTTTTCGCAGACGATGTGCTTGCCGGCGGCAGCGATGTCCTTGGTCATCTGTGCATGCAGGCTGTTGGGCGCGGCGATGGTGATCATCTCAAGGTCGCGCTCTTTCAGCATCTCGCGGTAATCGGTGAAGACTCGCGGAATGCCGAACCTTTTTGCCAACGCCGCAGCATTGCCGGCAGTCGGAGAGGCGATGGCAAGCACTTCCGCCTCATGCGGCATGATTTGCAAGGACGCGGCGTGAATGTCCGCCTGGAATTGCGAGCCGATGATGCCGACCTTTACTTTGCCGTCCGCCATTTCCGTCTCTGCCTCAAAAATCCGATTGAGCACTGCCAAGCAGGCGGCCCTGCGACTTCGCTTGGGATGCAAGACCGCCGCGCTCCCAGGTTACGACGAAGTGCCTTGGTCGTCGCAGCCGACATACTCCTGGAGAATCCGATTGCCTTTGTAGTCGAGCTCAGCGTGGATGCCGATTTTGGACGTGTAATAGCCGCGCACCGTAAGCCGTTTCAATTCAATAAAGAAGCGCACTTCGGGAAGGTCGGTCATGTGATCGTTATCGGAAAGCACCTGAAGAAGTGCGATCCTTTCCTCTGGGCCCGAGTCAACAAAGGATTTTTGGTGGTAATGGCGGCTCATTAAATCGACCAGTCGCAGGCCTTCACGCCACAGCGCCTTCTGATTGTCGTCATCGGTTTCGCTGAGAAACTGCTCGATATAATCGGCAACTTTTGCTGCTTTTGCGCCGCCGGAATGGCTGTCCGCGGGGATGATCGTCTCTGACAACTCCTCGACCAGCGCATGCTGGGCGGGAGTAAAGAAACGCCCCGCGGGTTTGTTTGGCGCGGAGCTTGCCGCCGGCTTACTCGGCGGCGTCGCGGTTTGCGGCTGCTCTCCGCTCAGGGCAGGCAAAGGCAGCAGCGATGCGCCGAGTGCCGCGGCCGAACTCTTCAACCATTCCCGACGATCTTGCCGCAGATCAACCGGATCATTGCTAGACATGTTCCACCTACAAATTTCCTTTTCGAAATTCGTCCGCCAGGTAGTCACAGGAGCGCCAGCACAACGCCATGATGGTCCAGGTGGGATTTTGGCAACTGGCGCTGACGAAGCCGCTGCCATCGACGACGAACAAATTCTGTACATCGTGCGACTGCTGAAACTGATTCAGAACCGAGGTTTTGGGATCGTCGCCCATGCGCGCGGTGCCTAGCTCATGAATCGACCAGCCTTCAGTGAGCACCCGGCTTCTGACGTGCACAATCTCGAATCCCGCGGCCTCGAACATCTCCTGCGCCGTCTCTTTCATGTCCTCGGCCATGCGGTGCTCGTTGTCTCCGAACTTATAGTGAAAACGCAAGGCGGGAATGCCCCACTTGTCTTTCACTACAGGATCCAAATCAACGTAGTTTTCGTAGCGCGCCAGAACCTCACCGAAGGCACCCATGCCAATGTACGCGCCCTGGTTCTTGCGAACTTCTTCTTTGAAGGACGCGCCGAAGCCGTGCACGTCGGTCCCACTCGGAAACATGCGGCACCCGCTGCCGCCTTCAAAGCCATAACCGCGGATGAATTTGGGGTGTTTCTCTGAAAGATTGCGAAATCTGGTCAAGTAGAATCCACCGGGACGCCCATCGTCCAGAGTCGACGGCTTGCCGACCAAGTCTTTCGCACGGCCGGTCACCCCCGGTCCCATAATATGCTCGCAGAAATTGTGGCCGACGTGGCCGCTCGAGTTCGCCAGCCCATTCGCATGCGACCGCGACTTCGACAGCAACAGCAACCTGGCGGATTCGAGCGTGGACGCCGCTAGCACTACGACCTTTGCGCGAACGGTGTAGTCCTTCATCGTCTGCGCATCGATGAAATGCACGCCGCTGGCTTTGCCTGTCTGCGGATCTACCGTAACTTCGCGCACCACTGCGTTGGTGCGCAAGCTCAGATTCGCCGTGTCCATCGCGGGATAGATCAGGCCGGTCGGCGAGTCAAACGCGGCATGAATGTCGCATCCGCCTTTGCGTTCACAGGAGCCGCGCCCGTAGCACCGGCTGCGATATTTGTTGTGCTTCAGTCCTTCGCTGGTGACGCCGGCGCGGTACTGTGTCAACACGCGGCCCATTTTTTGCAGACTTTGTTTCAGCGTGACTTCGGCACAATTCAATTTCTGCGGACGCTGAAATATGCCGTCGGGAAGATGCGGCAAGTTCTCCTTCACGCCCATGATGCCGAGATACAAATCCACCTTGTCGTAGTAAGGGGCGATGTCGCTATAGCTGATAGGCCAATCTTCGCCGAAACCGTCGCGACTCTTGGCCTTGAAGTCGTAGTCGGAGAGGCGCAGCGCCAGCCTTCCCCAGATATTTGTTTTTCCGCCCAGACATCGCGCGCGCACCCACGCGTAGTTCGTGCCCGTGAACGGATTCTCGCGCTCGTCAACAACAATATTTTTGACGTAATCGCTGTTCCCG
>Ga0209268_1001162_pt1 | contig 13043 bp, 12 predicted proteins | sample GraSoiAngelo_143_FD_185900 | JGI IMG/M metagenome (GOLD analysis project Ga0209268, IMG submission 185900) | Grasslands soil microbial communities from the Angelo Coastal Reserve, California, USA - 14_1009_02_30cm (SPAdes) (version 2) | ecosystem: Environmental > Terrestrial > Soil > Grasslands ... | reverse complement strand
AGTATTCCCGAAACGATGAATAAATTCTTTTGCATCTCTAGGTCTTGCTTGCTTGTTCCGGCGTTTTTGTCACGGGCTGTTCTTCGAGATTTTGCTCTTTCAAAACGTTGTAACGAGCCTTGATTCGTTCGCGTGCCGATTCCACCTTGTTGCGATCAAGGACCAAAGGGGGCCCATCGCCGATCATACGGATAACAAAGTGCTCTGGCGTTTCCGCAAAGGCGCTCGCAACCTCGTCCAGCGTCCGAACCTTCTTGCCATTGATTTCGTCGACAATGCCGCCGCGGTATGGCGCGAGATATGTGTTAATCGCGTCTGGCAAGATGTTCGTCAGCACAATGACGTCCGGATGCTGCAGGTAAAGTTGCTCGACAACGAAGTATTCGAAAAAATGACGGAGGCGTAGATCAGTTGGTCGATAGGCTTCGAGTAGATCGAGGTTTAGTGGTTGGAAGAGTAAGCCCCCGTAAAGCACATAACGAGGACGAACATCATAACGGTGGGCCTGAATCCCATACGGCCATGGCGTGTATAATTTTATTGTCACCGTGATCGGCTGCTTGTCGCGCCAAACATCCAATCTGACCGAATCGCCATTGAATTTTCGTTCCACTACTTCCTGAAACTCCGCGCGCTCTCCTTCCAGTTCTACATTCGAATCGCTCGCGATTGGATGATCATCGATCGCGAGAAGAACATCACCGGGCTGGATAAAACCGGCCGACGGTCCGGCCGTTACCACCGTGCTAACAAGCACGCCGCGATCGTCGTCTTTTAATCCGAGAAATCTTCTCTGGGCTGGATTTTGCAGCTTCGAATAAGTGATCCCGAGATCGGGATATTTATCGTAATGCGTGTCACTAATGTCCTTTAAGAACCGGTTAATGACCGGAGTGGGAATCATGTAAGCAACGCCTTGCGCGACATCGCCGCTGTAACCTTGAAACGCGACGCCGACCACCTTCGCATTCTGCATCACTGGTCCGCCACTGTTGCCCGGATTAATCTGCGCGCTGATCTGGATCGCGAGATGCTGATCGATTGACGAATGGGTGTAGAGTTGAAAGTCAATCCGTGAGATAATCCCCGTCGTCACCGACATTCGCTCGCCGCCAATTGGATAACCATAAGCCGACACTGTCGACTCAAGCGCAGGAATTCCGCCGAATTTTAGCGGCAACATGTTCTTAAAAAAATCCGGAGCTGACACGGTGATCAACGCCAAATCGCAATCGTGCGCCACGAATTGCACGGTCGCCGGATATTTGTTGGGATCGCCCTCACGTTCCACCGTCAAATAGCGGCTGTTGCTGACGACATGCGCGTTTGTGAGAATTCGATTACCACTTATGACAAACCCCGCGCCGACCCCGCGCTGGATCCCTCCGGAATTCCACGGTGCTTTGTAATCTGGTTCCACCGATGTGGCGGTGATCCGGACCAGGCTCTTTTGAACAGGGCCATTTGGTTTTGGCGGCGCAATCGGGACTGGGACAGGAACCACTGCTTGCGCAGGCGCGGTCGGCCGCGACGGACCTGCGGGCGGCGGCGGTGGCGCTTGTGGCGCAATCGGAGAGGGCGCCGGGGCGTTTTGCTGTGCGTCCGACATGGATCCAGCCAGCAGGCAAATGCAAACAAAAATGAGAGTACGCTTCATAGACGAAAGTTTAAGAAATTGAAACGAAGTAATCGAAAATCAAATCGCAGATGCCGTGCCAGACAGAACTGACATGATAAATGCTCTCGCCGTTCAAGATCTGCGATTTTCGGAGGATGAAGAATTGATCGGGTTTCGTGTTCTTTGCGTTTTCCATGGGTCGGCCGGCGAGGTGGAAAAATTAAATTCCAGCGCGATCGAGAAGTGATTTGAGGACTTTTTTCGCGTCAAAAACGTCACGGGCCAGCGCGCGGGCGGCACGAGAGTGTTTTGCGTAATCGGCATTGATTGTTTTCACTGCGTCGACAATTTCGTCCAGCGATCGGAACGAGAGCAGGCCTGCCTTGCCGCCATAGTGCTTTGTGAAACCTGTTTCCTGAATTATGACGGGCCGCCCGGCCGCAAGATAGCAGGCGCTGCGATCGCTGAACCAACCGGTGTTTAGTCGAACGTATTGATCCTTTGCGACTGTGAACTCGCCTTTCGAACGGCGAATGTAATCGCGGTAAAGCCAATAATCGACGCTAAGTTGAAGCGGCGAAATCAAGCGCCAGTCGTTTCGCTCAAATTTCCATCGTGTTCGTCGATCTTCAATGTTTGTGGCGAGTTCAAACGTTTCACCGGATTTTCTCGGGGCGGCAACGAACCGGATGAATTCGCGCGATTTGCTCCAAAGATATCTATCGCCGCGCCAGGTGATGTCTTTTAAACCGCTTGTGGACCAATTCGCGACCGATGTGAAGACCGCGACGGGTGACGGTGCGCGATTTGTCTTCCACAGATCAATCACGATTGGTTGTCGCGTGGGCAACCACTTGAATCCGTGTTTCGGTACAGGGAAATTTTTTGAGCAGACATTTTCACCGAACGTGAATAAAGCATGGTGCCGCCACAGATAATCGACGGTCGATCTTACACCCTTGTCGACCTTGATCTGCTCAACCCCTGGATCGCTCTCAATATAGAGAATGCGATCGCTTGTGAGCAGATCGTCATTGAATTCTTGTGTGCCGCAAATGTTCAGGATCGCGTCAGCGTCGCGATAAAGCTGTCGAATCTTTTTCAACGATAGGCCTGCTGTTGGCTGGCTTCGGAGATACCGTGCACAAAACCCCCAGCGATTTTTGAAACCGAATTCTACTGATAATCTATTGAGAAGCCGGGCCGCGTAATCGAACTCATTGTTGACCTCGAAGGTCTCAGGGTTGTAGGGCAATCGTGCTGAATCCTCGATGTAGTAAACATCGTGTCCGAGGCGTTGCAGGCCTGCGACGTAATGGATGTGCTGCCAGATAACGCCTGCAATGGGACAGGATCCCATGAAGCCCATCACCACGATTCTTCTTTTCTTCATAGGAACGGGGACCGGCATGTGTGAAGGATGATCGATGAATGCTAGACGGTGGCGCATCCGACACTGGCCACCGATCACCCTAATTGCCTCACTGCTACCGCCGGATTACCCGCAACCACTGTGTTTGAGGGTACGCTCTTGCTGACCACCGATCCGGCGGCAACAACTGAGTTCTCGCCGATACTCACCCCTTTCAAAATGGTAGCGTTCATCCCGATCCAGACATTGTCGGCGATTTTCACTGGCGCTGTCTTCAACTTTGGTCGCGACGGACGATCCTTGAAATATGGCGCGAGAGCTTGCGCGTCGATCAAACGTTGCGCAGGTTCGAGCGGATGAAAATCGGAATCGGCGATGCCGACATTCCACGAAATCAGGCAATGCGATCCGATCTCGATCTTCTCCTCGGCCATGATGAGTGCGCCGTTCAGGAGAGTGAAATCGCCGATTGTGCATCGACCATTCTCTCCGACAGAAAAGGAGCAACCCGCGTAACAGGAGACGTGTTTACCGACCACAACTGCGCGCGGTTTTTTGCTGACCAGTTTGCGAAAAATTTGCGCGCTCTCGCAGTAAAATCCTTCGCCAAATTCCACATTTTCCGGGATTGGTTGCGTCCACCAATCGCCTTCAACGTGTCGATCCTTTCGGACGTTGCTCATAAGGGAAAGTTTCCCGAGCTGTAAAGTTTCGCATACGTGCCGCCGCGCGCGACCAGTTCATATCCGTAACCCTGTTCGACGATCCGTCCGTGCTCGAGCACGACAATTTGGTCTAGATTGTGAATTGTTGCCAGACGATGTGTCGCGATTAACGTCGTCCGACCGCGCATGAGTTCCTTGATGGTTTCCATTATTGCCGATTCGGTGGCAGGATCGAGGGCCGACGTTGGTTCGTCGAGCAACAGAATTGGCGCATTTTTCAAAAACGCACGCGCAATGCCGATGCGCTGTCGTTGACCTACGCTCAAATGGCCGCCCCGCTCGCCGACCAGACTTGTGTAGCCATTTGGTAGCTGCCGAATGAAATCGTCGGCCTGTGCGCGACGCGCTGCATTCACGATTTCTTCTTCAGTCGCATCCGGTCGCCCATAGGCAATGTTCTCGCGCACGGTTGTTGAGAACAGCAGCGTGTCTTGTAAGACGATCGCAACGTGGGTCCGCAAACTTCTTTTTGTGATTTCACGGAGATCACGGCCGTCGAGTGTGATAGAGCCTTTTATCGGATCGTAAAAGCGTGGCACCAAACTCAACAATGTGCTCTTGCCCGCTCCAGTGCTGCCGACAAGTCCCACAATTTGATTCGGCTCGATCTGAAGGTCGACATCGCGAAGCACATGTCGATCCTCCGCGTAACCGAAACTTACTGATCGGAATGCAATGGCACCGTTAACTGACGAAACTGGGACCGCGTTTGGTGAATCGACGACGTCATGTTGTCGATCGAGAACTTCGAAGCAACGCCTCGCACCGGCTGTGGCGCCTTCCATCGCCCAGGTCGTATAAGTCAGTGATTCGAGTGGTTGATAAAGCATCAATAGATACGCACTGAAGACGAGAAGCGAACCGAGCGTAAGCGTGCCGGCCAAAACATGCAGCGTGCCGACGTAATACATGGCGGCTGTACCGATGACCATGAGCGTGCTGATTACCAGCGCGCTATTCACATTCGTCAACGTGAGCCGCAGGTTCGCCTGTAAGCTTTGTCGGGCTTGGTGGTGAAATTGGCGGACCTCAAACTCTTCGCGACCAAAGGCGTGCACCATTCGGATTGAGCTCAATCCTTCCTGCGCTTGCGTGAGGACGGCGCTTTCCTGTTCCTGAATGGATGTCGATTCACGGCGAATCCGATGCGCAAAGATATAGATCGCACCGACGATCAGTGGCACGATCGCAAGCGAGAGCAACGTCAACTGCCAATCCAGCTGCACCATGATGACGAAGGTTCCCGCGAGTGTAATTGCCGATCCAAAGATGTTGGTGAAGCCTTTGTTGTAAATCGTCTGGATGGACTGCGAATCGTAAGCGACCCGAAAACTGGAATCGGTCGAACGGCGTGTGTCGTGATATTTGAGCGAGAGCGATTGGAGATAGGAGTAAAGATCGGTGCGCAATTTAAGGAGCGCTTGCAGCCCAATTTTCACGAAGAGGTAATTTGTGATCCAATTTATAATTCCCCAGAGGAGCTGAATCGCGACAAGTGCAAGGCAGAGCAGGGGAATCCAGGTGCGCCAATCAGGGTGGATCGCTGGGCCGGTTCGTAAAAAATTGTCAACGATGATCTTGAACGGCCACGGCTTGAGCAGGTTCAGACCGATTCCGAAAAATGAGAGAAGGAGCCCGAGAAGCGTTTGTCCGAGGAAGGGTCGGTAATAGCGGAGAACGCGCCGATAGATAGCCATGGTGAATTTGTGATTGCGGATTTGTAATTTCGGATTGAACTAAGCGGCGATTTAGCGCGACGCACATCGAAAGGTTCCTCGACTTCGCTTACGATGACAACATGCATCATCTTCTAGAAATCTGGTTCAGCTGGGTGCTGACAGGTGGCTACGTCGGCATTATTGTGTTGATGGCGATGGGAAGCACGCCGCTGCCGGTGCCTGCCGAAGTCGTGCTTCCACCGGCGGCGTTCCTAGCTGCGCAAGGCAAGCTCAACCCTGCCGGTGTGATCCTGGCCGGGACAGTCGGCGCATACCTCGGCGCCGCATTCATGTATTGGATTTCGCGATGGATTGGGCGGCCGTTGATTTTACGATTTGGCCGCTTCATCCTGCTCACTCCCAACAAACTCCAACACGCAGAACATTGGCTAAATCGTTACGAAGCTGGCGGAGTTTTTTTTGCGCGCGTATTACCAGTCGTGCGACATCTCATCTCAATTCCAGCGGGGATCGTCCGGATGAATTTCCCTCTTTTCAGCTTGGTCACGATTTTTGGCTCGGCGATTTCGTGTAGCATCCTGGCTTATTTGGGTCACCGAGCTTATTTGGTGGAACCGGAACTTTTAACGAACCCAGAGGCGCTGGTTCATTTCATCCGAGGCCAATCGGGCGGCATCTTGCTTGTTGTTACGGTCTTTGCCGGCCTTTACATGTTAACCGTGCGGTTGATGAAGCCTCGTTCCGGCCCATAATTCGTCCCAACCGATTGACGGATTTCCGTTGGATTTTGAGGAGCGATCTCGCCCCAGATTCGGCTTTTCAAGGAACTTTGTGTTCTAAAGTTGAACAAAAGTGTCGCCGAACGGTCAGTTTAAATGTGCATAAGCACTGAATAACTACGCATTCGAACATGGACGAGATATTCACAGCGAATGATGGCATTGAAATTGCTGTTCACAAAAACGGGCGTAACATGAAAAAAAACCACCAAGTCCTGAGACCGCGCCGCAGACTCTCGCTCGGCGATCTTGTCCTCGCAGTTAGTTCGTGCACGAAGAATACCAAAGAGACGGTGGCAACAGTGGCGGACCTTTTTGCGACCGGTCAGGTGCGTTTACAAAACAACGGGCGTTTCATGCGTGCCCGCGTTTGTTGACCGGCTGAGATCGACCGTCGAATTCTGAAATCGCTCCGCTAATTTATTCGGGCGATTTTTTGTACACAAAACGCTTTTCGCGCTCAGCGCTCGCTTTTATCTTGCGGAAGTGATCGATCGTTACTCCCGGCCAGAGATGCGCAGGATCTGGTCGGACGAACGCAAGTTTGAGATTTGGCTTGAGATTGAAGTGCTCGCCTGCGAAGCAATGGCTGAGCTTGGCCAGATTCCGAAGCGAGATGCAACGGAAATTCGGAAGCATGCGCGGTTTTCAATCCCTGAGATTCTGGAGATCGAAAAGCGAACCAATCACGACGTCATCGCCTTTCTCGAAAACATTGCCGATTCAGTCGGACCGGCGGCGCGCTGGATCCACCAAGGGCTAACTTCATCAGATATCCTGGACACGACGCTCGCAGTCCAATTGACAGAGTCGGCGACCATCCTTCTCGAAGATTTAAAGAAATTGCGCGCCACAGTCGCGGATCGAGCGCGACGATTCAAAATGACCCCGATGATCGGGCGCAGCCATGGCATACACGCTGAGCCAATCACATTTGGCCTAAAGTTTGCGCTGATGTTCGACGAGTTCGGGCGTGCGGAAGAACGTCTGACACAGACGCGCGAGCGCATTCGAATTGGCAAGTTAAGTGGCGCAGTCGGCACGCATGCCCATCTTGATCCAAAGATCGAGAGCGCGGTTTGCGAAAAGCTGGGATTAAAGCCGGCGACCCTTTCTACTCAAATCGTGCAGCGGGACCGGCACGCCGAATTCATGGCAACTCTAGCCGTGAGTGCGTCAAGCGTTGACCGCTGGGCAACTGAGTTCCGTCATCTGCAGCGGACTGAAGTTCTCGAAGTAGAAGAGTTTTTCGGCGAAGGACAAAAGGGAAGCTCAGCCATGCCGCACAAACGCAATCCAATTATGAGTGAGCGGTTGAGTGGATTGGCGCGTGTGATTCGTGGGAACGCAGTGGTCGCGATGGAAAATGTCGCTCTTTGGCACGAGCGCGATATCAGTCATTCAAGCGCCGAGAGAATCATCCTGCCGGACTCGTGCATTCTTCTCGATTACATGCTGGTGCAGTTGCGCGAGCTTGTGGAACGCTTGCAGGTTTATCCGGAACGGATGAAGCAGAATCTTGACCTAACAAAGGGTCTTTATTTCAGTCAATCGATCTTGCTTGCACTGACGCGTGCGGGCGCGGAACGCAAAAGCGCATATGAAGCCGTCCAACGCGCAGCCATGAAAACCTGGAGGGGCGAGGGGACATTTGCGGAGAATGTGAAACGCGAACCCGAAATCGTGGCAAAGCTTTCCGCGGCGGAGATTGATCACCTTTGTTCGCTCGACATTCACTTCCAACATGTCGATGCAACCTTCAAAGTGCTCGGCTTGGATTAGGGACCTTAGTGGCGCTCGTCGATTGAATTTCTTATTCGTAGCGGAGCGCGTCAATAGGGTCGAGAGCGGCTGCCCGGTAAGCCGGATAGAGCCCGAATCCGATGCCAATCGCTGAGCAGACGACAAGCCCGGCAAACGCCCAGCCGAAGGGGAAAATAATGTCCACCTTCAGCCAGACAGCCAGCAAGTCGCCGCCAATCACTCCTAGAATGATCCCGAGGATTCCGCCTGCTTCGGAGATAAAAACCGCTTCGGTTAAAAATTGCCGCAAAATATCGCGACTGCGCGCCCCGATCGATTTGCGCACGCCGATTTCTTTTGTTCGTTCGGTTACACTCACCAGCATGATGTTCATGATGCCGATGCCGGCGGCCACGAGCGCAATGAAACTGATTACGAACGCGCCGATGCGCACCACGCCCGCAATCGAAGCAAACGCGCTCTTGAGCGAATCATTCGAATAAATCTCGAAATCGTTTTCCTGATCCGCGCGCAGCCCACGCGCAATGCGCATCGCGCCGATGCCCCTATCGAGCGTTCCATTGTACGTTTCCTGCGAGAATGATTGGGTTGCGATATTCACCGTGCGTTTCGCTTCACCGAAGTCTTCGAAAAAGCGCGTAATCGGCATCATGCAGATGTCGTCCTGGCTTTGCCCGAACGAGGTGCCTTTTTCCGCAAGCACGCCAATGATAGTGTAGGTATGTCCGCTCATTCGGATGACTTTGCCGATGGGTGACTCGTGCGGAAACAACCGCTTCTCGATCATCTTTCCGACGACAAGCACATGCCGGGCAAGATCGACATCTTCCTCGTTCAAATTGCGGCCATAACCGAGCGTATAAGCATTCGCCGTGAGAAAGCTGCGGTTCGTCCCGACGATGAGGAGGCTCGGCGTCGTTCTCACGCCATTATAAACTGCCTGACCTTTCAATTCGTAACCGAAACACTTGAGACAAATCTCGCGCGCGTTTCCCTGCATCAATTCGTAATAATGCAGCGCCTGCCGGTAGCTGATATCTCGCCGGTTTTGATACTTCTTCTTTATTTCGCCACCGGCATCGATGTTGACCGGATATTTCGCGAACTGAAAAATATTTGAACCGAGAAAGCTCAGGCCGTTTTCGATCGAATTTTGCAGCGCGCCGATCGCCGTCATCACGGAAATGATAGAGAACACGCCAATCGTAATCCCAATCATTGTGAGCGTAGCGCGGAGCTTGTTCGCGCCTAACGAACTCAACGCCATCGCTACGATTTCCCGAAATAACATGGCGCTCTTGCGTTAAGGATTCATTCGTACCTCAGAGCCGTTACCGGATCGAGACGTGACGCCGTCCACGCCGGCGCGAATCCCGAAATCAAGCCGGTCATCACCGACACGATCATGCTCGCGAGGACGAGCCCAAATGAAAAGTGAATCGGAAAAGCCGGAAAGGCTTTGCCGATTCCGAGGCACATGAAATACGCAAACGAGAGCCCGATAAAACCGCCGAGAAGACAGAGCGCGGTCGATTCAATCAAAAACTGCAGCAAAATGGTGCCTCTGCGCGCTCCGAGCGCTTTGCGCGTGCCGATTTCTTTCGTCCGTTCTTTTACGCTCACGAAAGTAATGTTCATGATCCCGATCGCCCCGACGAAAAGCGAAAGACCGGTGATGAAAAGCCCTGCAATCGCCATTGAGTTTTTGATCGGGTCGAGCGTGCTCTTCAAGGCCTGTTGTTCATTGATGCTGAAGTCGTCTTTCTTTTCCGGCGGCAACCCGCGCACGCGCCGCATCAATCCGGTGAGTTCGTCTTTCGCGGCGGACAGCTTCGTCTTGTCCTTCACTTTTACGAGAATTTCCGCTTCGCTTTTCGCGGTGAAATATTTCTGAAATGCGGGAAGCGGCATTACCACAATTGAATCGAGACTGAAAAGTCCGAGAAAGGAGCCTTGCCGGGAAATAACGCCGATCACTTTAAAAGGCTGACCATTAATCAGGACCAATTTGTCAATCGGACTAGCCGACGGAAAAAGTGCATCGGCTACATCATAACCAATCACGCAGACGTTAGCGCCGCCGCGAGTTTCCAGTTCGTTGAAAAAGCGACCTTCTTTGAAATCAAATGTCGATGTGATGATGTAATCCGACACGGTGCCGCGGATCAAAACATTGTTCACTTCGCTGTCCGTGTATTTGACGCTGCGGTAAACACTGGAGGTCGGAATCGCGATGGTCAGGTTAGAGTTCGGTGTCATCGCGATCATGCGGTTGAGTCCCTCTGCGTATTCGGTCTTGATCTTCTTGCGGTCGCGATAATTCCACCAGTCGTCCACTTTCCTCCACGGCCATTGTCCGACGTAGAGAACGTCATCGCCGAAGATGGCCATGCTTTTGTCGAAGCCGACTTGAATTCCCCCAATAGCCGTGCCCATCAACGTCACAGCCACGATGCCAATGATGACGCCGAGAGCGGTAAGAGTGGAACGCGTCATGTTCGAGCGCATTTGCGCCACAGCGATTTTCCAGCTTTCGCTCAGCTCGTAGACAAAACGTTTCACTGTCGATCTTAGCTTGCCGCCATCGATTCCATCGCCGGCATCACTCCAACTTCGTCGCTTTCAATAATACCGTCACGCAAATGAACGGTGCGCCGCGCATGCACGGCGATGTCGCGCTCGTGCGTAACGAGAATGATGGTGTTACCGCGAGAATACAGGTCCTCGAGCAACGCCATTATTTCTTCGCCGGTTTTGGAGTCGAGATTGCCGGTGGGTTCATCTGCCAGAATTATCGAAGGATTGTTCACCAGCGCGCGGGCGATGGCCACGCGCTGGCGCTGGCCCCCGGATAATTCGTTTGGTTTATGATGGATTCGGTCGCCCAAGCCAACATCGACAAGTGCCTGGGTCGCGCGTTCTTCGCGCGCTTCCGGATCCATTCCTGCGTAGATGAGCGGAAGCTCAACGTTGCGCAGACTGGTGGAGCGCGGGAGCAAGTTAAATGTTTGAAAAACGAAGCCGATTTCCCGATTCCGAATCGCCGCGAGTTCGTCATCGTCCATGGCCGCTACGTTCTTGCCATTAAACTCGTACCGCCCGGAAGTGGGGGTATCGAGGCAACCAAACATGTTCATGAGCGTTGATTTGCCGCTGCCGCTTGGCCCCATGATCGCGACGTACTCGTTGTGGTGAATTTGAAGCGAGACCCCGCGCAACGCCCGGACGATTTCTTCGCCCATCACGTAGTCCTTGGTGATGTTCTCGATGTCGATGACGACGGGACCCCGTGATCGAGTCACATCAGAGTTGAGCTTATTCATCAAAACATTCACGCGCCGCTCGCCGCTTGACTATTTTGTGGCTTCCTTGTCGTAAGTAAGTTTGGCGCCGTCCTTTAATTTGCGGCTGATTGCGCTATAACTGCCAGCGACTACTTCGTCACCCGGTTGCACGCCGCTCTTGATCTCCATGTAGGTGTCGTCCGAGATCCCAGTCGTTACCTTTACCATCTGCGCCTTGCTGCCTTTTTTCAGAAACACAACCTTGGCAATTTTTTCGTGCTCCTCTTTCTGCGTCGCCTTCTCCTGGCGCTCGTTAATGTATTCTGCGCTGTTGTCGCCTTTGTCTCGCTGCGCTGTCTTCTGCCTTTTCTTTTCGATTTCCTCCGGACTCAAGTTGCTATCGCCGGTCCGAATCGTTACGGCCTGCATCGGCACAGCCACGACGTCTTTGACCATGTTCGTTTCGATATCGGCCGTGCAACTTAGCCCCGGTTTCAATGTCACATCGTGATCGTCGATACGAATTTTTACCTCAAAGTTGGTTACTTCTTCCTGCGTCCCCGCGCCGGTCGTCTTTCCGGTGTTCGCAATCTGATAAACGGTGCCGTGAAATTTCCGGTCACTGTACGCGTCAATCTTCACGTTGGCCTTGTCGCCAATTTTTACGTTTACGACGTCGTTCTCGTTCACGTCCACCCGCGCTTCCACGTGCCCGAGATCGGCCACGCGCATCACTTCTGTTCCCGCGAATTGCCCCGTCGCGACGATACGTTCGCCCAATTTGCTGTTCAAAATTGTGACCGTCCCATCGATCGGCGAGTAAACTGTTGTCTTCGAAAGTTGCTCGCGTGCCTGACTCGAACCCGCTTGCGCGCGCTCAATCTCGTGCAGCGAACTTTCGTAGGTGTTCTTGGCCACGTCGTAAGCAGCCTGTGCGGCGTTGTATTCCTGAATAGAGATGGTTTTCTTCGCGAACATGTCGTCGGCGCGTTTAAGATCCTGCTCCGTCTTCATCATCGTCGCCTTTTGTTGAAGATTCGTTGCCTTGGCCGCGCTGATCGCCGCCTCTTGCTGCTCGAGCAGGGCCTTGTAGGAGTCCGGCTTTATTCGCACCAGCAGATCACCTTTTTTGACCGGCATCCCATCCTCAACTGGTAAGTCGATAATCTCACCAGCTACTTCAGGTGAAATCTTCACCTCGGTTTCGGGTTGCACCTTCCCGGTGGCGGAAACGGTCTGTAGAATGGTCTTGCGGACAGATTTCTCGGTAGTTACCGGGATCGGTTTCTCGCGTTTGCTGACGATGACCGAGATAATGATCAGTAGCAGTACGACGCCAACGGAGCCGAAAAGGATGTAGCGCCTGCGGCGCGAGCGGCGTTTCTTCGCGACTTCTGGAGCAATTGGGGGCTTTTTCAAAATTTGATGCATAGGATGCTCGTTCGGCGGGAGGGAGTCGTCAGAAATTGTCTCAGTTTAGACCTTTCCAAAGCGAAACGGTTCACAAGATCGACAATGGGATGCAACTAACTGGCACTTTGGATTCAACAACCTTTTGGCATTTGCATCTCGCACCGTTCCTGAATCCGCTCGATTGCCCACGCTGCATGCTCGGCAATCAATTCGTCTGGATCTGATGCCGCCTGTCTTAGCGCTGGCAGGTCAGCCAAACCGCCGACGTTGCCCAAGGCAACACAGACATTGCGTAAGAAACCGCGTCGTTTAATGCGGTTTATCGGCGAATTCCTAAACAGCGCGCGAAATTCTGCGTCACCCAGCTTCAAATAATCCCGCAGCAACATGCCCGTCGTCGCTTTACGCG
>Ga0209268_1001159_pt1 | contig 13056 bp, 10 predicted proteins | sample GraSoiAngelo_143_FD_185900 | JGI IMG/M metagenome (GOLD analysis project Ga0209268, IMG submission 185900) | Grasslands soil microbial communities from the Angelo Coastal Reserve, California, USA - 14_1009_02_30cm (SPAdes) (version 2) | ecosystem: Environmental > Terrestrial > Soil > Grasslands ... | reverse complement strand
CGGCGCCTGCGGCGCCGGCGCCGGAATCGAGCGCAGTGAGCGCCGCGCCCCCGACACGCGCGAGCGCCGCCGGCGGGGAGGGGGGCGGTGAGTCGCTGCACGTGGTGCAGCGCGGCGAGACCCTGTCGGCCATCGCCAGCGACGCGGCAGCCGCCGGCGCCAATACTTCCCGCACCCGCAGCTTCATGGTGGCCATCTACCAGGCGAACCCGCGCGCCTTCGAAAAGAACATGAACGTGCTGCACTCCGGTGCCGTGCTGCGTATCCCCGACGCCGCGCAGGCGGCCGCGGTGTCGCCGAGCGAAGCGGCGGCGGAGATTCGCCGCCAGTACGCGGCGTGGCGCACCAGTACCCCGGCGGCGCCCTCGGGCGAGCGGCCCGGGCGGTTGAAGCTGGTGACCCCTTCGGAGTCGCCTTCCGTAGGCGCCACCCCCGGAGCCGCCCCGAGCGCGGAAGTCGGGCAGCTCCAGAGCCGCGTGCACGACCTGGAGGGGCAGCTCGCCGAATCCAAACGGCTGCTGGAGCTGAAGAACGCGGATCTGGCGCATCTGCAGGCGCAGCTGGCAGCCAAGCAGGCCCCGCCGCCCGCCGCCCCGGTCGCGCCGCCCGCGGCCGAAGCAGCCCCACCCAAGGCCGCGCCAGCCCCTGCCGCGCCGCCCCCTGCCGAGCAGGCTCCGCCACCGCAGGCGGCCCCGCCGCCCGTGGCCGAGGAGAAACCGTCCCCGCCCGCCGAAGCGCCACCGCCGCTGAGCGCGGAGCCCGCGGCGGCGCACGCTCCGACGCCCGCTCTCCCCGCCGCCGGTGGCTCACTCGTTGACACCCTCCTGGGCTACTGGTGGGCGATCGCGCTGCTGCTGGTGGCGCTCGTCGCGTTTGCGGCGTCCAGGATCATCCGTGCGCGCCGCGCGGCGCAGTTCGACGATTCCCTCGGCCGCCTGACGGGCGCGGCCTCGGAGACGGCCTTCGCGGGCGGCCGCGGCTTTGCGTCCGCGGAGGCGCCACTGCAGTCCGCAAGCCCCGAGCCCAATTTCCTGGTGGAGGAAACCGCGGCGCACGAGCGGCCGCGCTTCCCGGCCGGAGCGGCGCCTGCGGCGGCCACGGCGAGGCGCGTTGCGAGCGATGAGACGATCAGCAGCGAGACGGCGATCAACCTCGACCAGGGCGACCCGCTCGCGGAGGCTGACTTCCACATGGCGTACGGCCTGTATGACCAGGCCGCGGATCTGATCCGCATCGCCATCGCCCGCGAACCCGCGCGCCGCGATCTGAGACTGAAGCTGCTCGAAGTATTCTTCGTGTGGGGCAACAAGGATCAGTTCCTGCAGGCGGCGCGCGAGCTGGCGGACACCCGCAGCGAGGCCGCGCCCGGGGAGTGGGAGAAGATCCTCATCATGGGCAAGCAGCTCGCGCCCGAGGATCCGCTGTTCTCGGGTGCCGGGGCGGTGAGCGGTGCGACGGCCGGCGGCGTGGATCTCGACCTGGAAGGCGGACAGAGCCGCGTCGACTTCGACCTGGCGGGCGAGACGATCGCGGGGGATGCGACCGAGAGAGTGGATCTGGACCTCGGCGCTGCCTTCGGTGACCGGTCGGAGTCGCCGACCAACGTCACCGACCGCAACGCCGCGCTGCTCGAGAACGCTTTCCTCAGCACCACCGGCACGACGCGCCAGATGACGGCGCGCATGCGTCAGGACGGCAGCCCCGGCGCGACCGGGGAGCACGAGGGTCCGACCGTGGAGCAGCCCACGATCGCCACCACCCAAGAATTCCCCACCATACGGCAGAAAGTCGAGTCGGCGCTCAAGCAAGGCGGCAGCGACCAGACCGCGGAACTGGCCATCGATGATCTGGGCCTGGACGTGGGCCAGGTCGACACGGTGGATCAGCCCGGCCTCGCGGCGGCTTCCACTCCGGACGCCCCGACGCTGGTCGCGGGCCTCGACGATCACTCGCGCCGCGTCATGGAGGATGCGCAGCAGCGCCGCCGTCAGGGGAGCGGCGCCGAAACATGGCAATTCGATCAGGACGAGCTCGAGGCGGGCCTCACGCAAACCAACCCGTCCATGGCGGACAGCTCGGCGACCTCGCGGCTCGCGGCGCTCGGCGCGCAGGAAGTGGATGTCGACCTGGGGGATGCGAGCGGGACGCACCCGGCGGTGCGCAGCGGGGACGTGGACCTCGACGTCGGCGAGTCCACCGGAACGCATGCCGCCAACGGCGCAGGGCTGGACCTCGACGTGGGCACCGCGTCGCTCCCGGAGAGCGAGTTCGCGGCCACGCAGAGGCTGTCCTCGGAAGACCTGGCGCTGCCGGACCTCGAGCCGGTGACCATGAGCGAAGTCGGCACGAAACTCGATCTGGCCCGTGCCTACATGGACATGGGCGATCCGGACGGTGCGCGCAACATTCTCGAGGAAGTGCTCGCGGAAGGCTCGGCGGCGCAGAAACAGGAAGCGCAGCGTCTGATGGAGTCGCTCCCGGGGTAATTGCTTGGCTGCAGGCGCCTGCGACGCTTGCAGCAGGCCTTTGCCGTTGCGGGTGGATTGCGCGTGAGCCGCATCGCCGTCGGGATCGAGTACGACGGCTCCGCCTACGCAGGCTGGCAGGCGCAGGGGCGCCTGCCGACCATCCAGCACGTCACCCAGATCGCGCTGAGCCGCGTTGCGGGCGAGCCGGTCACCCTGGTGTGCGCCGGGCGCACCGACGCGGGGGTGCACGCGTACGGGCAGGTCGCGCACTTCGACACGCGCGCGATCCGCAGCACGCGCGGCTGGGTTCTTGGCGCCAACAGCGAACTGCCGGCTAACGTGAGTGTGTCCTGGGCGGCGGCGGTGCCGGCGCACTTCCACGCGCGCTACTGCGCCGAGGCGCGCACCTACCGCTATCTGATTCTGAACCGACTGGCCCGCTCGGCTCTGCTGGCGCAACGTGCGGCCTGGGTCCACCGGCCGCTCGATCACGAGCGCATGGCGCAGGCCGCGCCCGCCCTGCTCGGCGAGCATGACTTCAGCGCCTTCCGCTCCTCGGAATGCCAGGCCCGCTCGCCCATCCGCCGCATGGAGCGCCTGAGCGTGGAGCGGCGCGGGGACTGGGTCCTCATCGAGGCGACCGCCAATGCCTTCCTGCACCACATGATGCGCAACATCGCCGGGCTCCTGATCGCCATCGGCAAGGCCGACGCGCCGCCGTCCTGGGCGCGCGAAGTGCTCGAGGGGCGCGATCGCACCCGTAACGCCGCCACCGCCCCGGCCGCGGGGCTGTATCTGGTGTCGGTACGCTATCCGGCGGCGTTCGCCCTGCCGGCGGCGTTCGCCCTGCCGGCGGCGTTCGCCCTGCCGGCGGCGCTCGCCCTGCCGGCGGCATGCCCGCCCGAGGAGGCGGCGCCCGATCGGCTATGATCGGCGCCCCTTGGCCTCACCGCCGCACGCTCACGCCCGAATGTCCTGGTTCGACAAGATCATGCCCTCCCGCATCAAGACCGAGCGGCGCACGCGCTCGGTCCCGGAGGGCCTGTGGATCAAGTGCCCGGCGTGCGATGCGGTCCTGTACCGCGCCGAGCTGGAGCGCAACCTGTATGTCTGTCCCAAGTGCGGCCATCACATGCGCATGGGGGCGCGCGACCGGCTGGAGCGCTTTCTCGATGCGGGCACGAGCGCGGAAATCGGCGCCGCCATCTCGCCGGAGGATCCGCTCAAGTTCCGCGACAGCAAGCGCTACCGCGACCGGCTCACCCAGGCGCAGAAAGCGACCGGCGAGAGTGATGCCCTGGTGGTGCTCGCCGGCACGCTGCACGCGTTGCCGATCGTGGCCTGCGCCTTCGAATTCCAGTTCCTCGGCGGCTCGATGGGCTCGGTGGTCGGCGAGCGCTTCAAGCGGGGCGTGGATTACTGCATCCAGGAGCGGCGGCCGTTCGTGTGCTTCTCCGCCAGCGGCGGGGCGCGCATGCAGGAGGCGCTGTATTCGCTTTTCCAGATGGCGAAGACCGCGGCGGCGCTGTCACGCCTGGCGCAGGCGCACCTGCCGTTCATTTCCGTGCTCACCGACCCGACCACCGGCGGCGTGTCGGCGAGTCTGGCGCTCCTCGGTGACCTCAATCTCGCCGAGCCGCGCGCCCTGATCGGCTTCGCAGGCCCGCGGGTCATCCAGCAGACCGTGCGCGAGACGCTGCCGGAGGGCTTCCAGCGCAGCGAATTCCTGCTCGAGCACGGGGCCATCGACATGATCGTCGACCGCCGCGAGATGCGCGATAAGATCGCGGCGCTGCTGCGGCTGCTGCTGAAGCTGCCGGGCGCCGCTGCCTGAACGGGCGCGCCGCTCACGGCAGCCGCAAGTCCGATGCGCACGCTCGCCGAGTGGCTCACGCTGCAGGAGTCGGTGCATCCGAAGAGCATCGACATGGAGCTCACGCGCGTCGCCGCGGTCGCGCGCGCCCTCGGGATCGCCGAGCCGGCATTCGCGGTGGTGACCGTCGGTGGCACCAACGGCAAGGGCTCCACCGTGGCGCACCTGGCGGCGCTGCTCGCGGCTCTCGGGGCCTCCACCGGCATGTTCACCTCGCCGCACTTCATCCGCTACAACGAGCGCATCCGCGTGAACGGGGCCGAGGTCCCCGACCAGGAGCTCATCGGGGCGTTCGAGCGCATCGAGGCGGCCCGCGGCGCGATCACGCTCACCTTCTTCGAATACAACACGCTGGCGGCGCTGCTGATCTTCGCGCATCGGGCCGTGGACGTCGCGGTCCTGGAAGTGGGGCTCGGCGGGCGCCTCGACGCCACCAATCTCGTGGCGGCCGATGTCGGCGTGCTGGCCTCCGTCGGCTTCGATCATCGCGACTGGCTCGGCGACACGCTCGAGCTCATCGGCGCGGAGAAGGCCGGCATCTTCCGCCCGGGCAAGCCGGCGGTGCTCGGCACGCCGGACATGCCCGCGAGCGTGTTTGCGAGCATCGCCGCGCTCGGTGCGCGCGCGCTCGTGGCGGAGCGGGATTTCACCTGGCGGGTGAGCGGCGAGCGCTGGGATTACGACGGGCTCGGGGTGTCGCTGCACGAGCTGCCGCCGCCCGCCCTCGCTGGCGCCATCCAGTACCGCAACGCGGCGACGGCGATCGCCGCGCTCGAGGCGCTCACAGCCGAGGACGCGCCGCGCGCGGCGGTCCGCCGGCTCACCCAGCGGCTCGCGCGGCCCGATGAGCGCGCCGTGGGCGCAGCGCTGCGCGCGGTGCGCCTCGCCGGGCGCTTCCAGGTGGTGCCGGGCGAAGTGGAGTGGATTCTGGATATCGCGCACAACCAGCCCGCCGCCGAGGTGCTCGCCCGGCAGCTGCGCGAGCGAGCGCTGCCGCGCGCGCGGCACGGCGGGGGCGGGCCGGGACGCACCTTCGCCGTCATCGGCGTGCTGGCGGACAAGGACGCCGCGGCGATCGGGTCGGCGCTCGGCGCCCTCATCGACCACTGGATCGTGTGCGCGCTGCCCGGTGCGCGCGGCGGCAGCGCGGCGCAGCTGGCGCAGCGCCTCGGGAGCCCCGCGGCCGAGACGACACTCGCGGACTCGGTCGCCGCGGGCTGTGAGCGGGCGCGCGCCGCGGCGCGCCCCGGAGATCGGGTGGTGGTGTGCGGTTCCGTGTACACCGTGGGGCCGGCGCTGCAGTGGCTTCGGATATACTAACGACACCCGGCCGCCCTTGGCGAGCGGCCACTGTTGCGCGGCGTCCGCTGCGCTTGGCGTTCGCGGTCCGCGCCCCCATTGTGGGTAACTCAAGGTGAAAGAACGGCTGACGGGCGCAATCATTCTCGTGGCCCTGACGGTGCTGTTGGTGCCCGAGCTGTTGACAGGACCCATCCGCGTCGCGCCGCGGATCGCCGCCGTGGCGCCATCGGCCGAGGAACCGCCATTACGCTCCTACACCATCAATCTCGCGGACGACGCGCATTCGCGCAACGCGGCGCCGACTGGACCGCTGCAACCGACGCCGCTCGAGGCCCCCGTGCCGCTCGGCAGCGGCGCGGCGCAAGCGGCGGCGGTCGAGTCGACGCCGCCGGCCCCGGTGTTGCCGCCGCAGAGCGTGCCGGCGCGCGCCGCCGCGCCGCGCAGCGTAGCGCTCAGCGCGGCGCACGGCGTCGCGGCGGGTTCCTGGATGGTGCAGCTCGGCAGCTTCGCCAGCCGCGCCAACGCCGAGCGCCTCGCGCGGCAGGTGCGGGCCGGGGGCTTCAAGGTGAGCCTCTCGCAGGCCAGCTCCGGCCGCCGCCTGTTTCGGGTGCGGGTCGGCCCGGCGCACGACCGCGAGGCGGCGTCGCAGCTCGCGGCGCAGTTGCGGGCCGCGGGTCACGATGGCGCGATCGTGCCGAAGTAGCGGCGCGCGCCTCGCCTGAGGCGCCGCGTGGGCAACGCCTGCGCTGCTCTTGTACAATCCGCGCCGCGCGGGATGAGCGCGCTCACGATGGGCTGCGATGAACCTGGCCGACTACCTGGTGATTGCCGCGATCGTGGCTTCCGCGATCGTGGGTGCGGTGCGCGGCTTCCTGCGCGAAGCGGTCGCCCTGGCAGCCTGGGTCATCGCGCTGTTCCTCGCCTGGCACTTCGCCGATCTCATCGCGCCGCACCTGGGGGGACTGATGTCGGATTCCGGGGTGCGACCCTGGGCGGCGCGGGTCATCATCGTGCTGCTGGTGCTGCTGCTCGGCGCCGGCGTCGGTGCGGCCCTCAGACACTTCGTGCGGCTGTCGATCTTCAGCGGCATGGATCGGCTGCTCGGCTTCGCCTTCGGCCTGCTGCGCGGCCTGGTGCTGCTCGGCGTGTTCGTCATTCTCGGCCAGCTGCTGCGCCTGCCGGAGGAGCACTGGTGGCAGCACTCGATGCTCATTCCCTATGGTGAGTCGATCGCGAACGGGCTGCGCATGCTGGTGGGCGAGGAGCGCGTGCGGCGCGCCGCCGGCGAGCTGCGGGTCCGCTTCTGAGGAGAGTGGCTAAGAATGTGCGGGATCGTCGGCATCGTCGCGACCAGCGCCGTCAATCAGCGCCTGTATGACGCGCTGACGGTGCTGCAGCACCGCGGCCAGGACGCCGCCGGCATCGCCACCTCCGGCGACGGGGAGCTGTACGTGCGCAAGGGCAGTGGCCTGGTGCGCGACGTGTTCCAGCAGCACCACATGCTCGAGCTCAAAGGCAACGCCGGCATCGGCCACGTGCGCTACCCGACGGCGGGCTGCGACAGCGCCTCCGAAGCGCAGCCGTTCTACGTCAACGCGCCCTACGGCATCTGCCTCGGGCACAACGGCAATCTCACCAACGCGGCCGAGCTCGCCGAGATCCTGATCCGCGAGGACCGGCGCCACCTCAACACCACCTCCGACTCGGAGGTGCTGCTGAACGTGTTCGCCTCCGAGCTGCAGCGGGTCGGGACCGCGCGCATCACGCCCGCGGACGTGTTTGCCGCCCTGAGCGCCGTGTACCGCCGTTGCCGCGGCGGCTATGCGGTGGTCGCGATGCTCATCGGCCACGGCATACTCGGCTTTCGGGACCCGAACGGCATCCGTCCGCTGGTGCTCGGTGAGCGGCGCACGCCGCGCGGCACGGAATGGATGCTGGCCTCCGAGAGCGTGGCGCTCGACAGCCTGTCGTTCCGCCTGGTGCGCGACGTGGCGCCGGGGGAGGGGGTATTCATCGACGAGCAGGGCAGGCTGCACACCCAGCAATGCGTCGCGACGCTGCGGCACACGCCGTGCATCTTCGAGTACGTGTATTTCGCGCGGCCCGACTCGAAGATCGACAACATCTCGGTGTATCGGGCGCGCATGCGCATGGGCGACCGGCTGGCGGACAAGATCCTGCGCGAGCATCCCGCACACGACATCGACGTCGTCATTCCGATCCCGGATACCAGCCGCACCAGCGCGCTGCAGCTGGCGCAGCGGCTCGGCGTGAAGTACCGCGAGGGCTTCATCAAGAACCGCTACATCGGCCGCACCTTCATCATGCCCGGGCAGGATGAGCGCGAGCGGTCGGTGCGCCGCAAGCTGAACGCCATCGATCTGGAGTTCCGCGGCAAGACGGTGCTGCTGGTGGATGATTCCATCGTGCGCGGCACGACTTCGGCGCAGATCATCGAGCTGGCGCGCGAGGCGGGCGCCGCCAAGGTGTACTTCGCCTCCGCCGCCCCCCCGGTGCGCTTCCCGAACGTCTACGGCATCGACATGCCGGCGGTGAGCGAGCTGGTGGCGAGCGGCCGCACCGTGGAGGAAGTGGCGCGCCTCATCGGCGCCGACCGGCTCGTCTACCAGGACCTCGAGGACCTGATCGCCGCGTGCAAGCACGAGGATGCGCGCATCCAGGAGTTCGACACCTCGTGTTTCTCGGGCGAATACGTCACCGGCGACGTCACCCCCGAATATCTCGAGCGCCTGCAGCTGGAGCGCTCCGACGCGGCGAAGCACGCGCGCCGCGAGCAGCGCGCCAAGCTCAAAGTGGTGCGCGGGAGCTGAACTGAGCGACTCCTCCGACCCGCGCCGCGAGTTGCTGCTTTCCCTGCTGCGCACCGGGCTTGAGCGCGTCGACGGCCGCCGTTGCGTGCGCGCGGCGCTCACCGAACCGGCCACCGTCGCGGCCGCCGCTGCGCCGGGGCACGTGTGGCTGGCCGCGATCGGCAAGGCCGCCGAGTCCATGGCGCACGGCGCGCACGAGGCGCTCGGCGCCGCCATCGAGCGCACGCTCCTGATCACCCGCGATCCGCCCGGCGCGCAGTTCGCCCCCGGCGGCGCGCTCGAGGTCCTGCTCGGCGCTCACCCGCTGCCCGATGAGCGCTCGCTCGCCGCCGGCGAGCGCCTGGTGCAGTGGGTGGACGCATTGCCGCCCGAGGCGCAACCCCTGTTCCTCATCTCCGGCGGCGCGTCCAGCCTGGTGGAAGTGCTCGAGGCGGGCGCCACCCTGCACGATCTGGAGGAGCTCACGCGCCAGGCGTTTGCGCAGGGGATTGCGATCGGCGAGCTCAACGCGCGCCGCGCGGCGATCTCGCGCATCAAGGGCGGGCGGCTGGCGGCGCGTCTGCGCGGCCGGCCGGCGCGGGCGCTGTTCGTGTCGGACGTGCCGCAGGACGATCCGCGCGTGATCGGCTCGGGGCTCATGGGTCCGGCGGCGAGCGGCGAGGACCGGGTCGAACGCCGCGTGGTGGCCTCGGTCGATGACGCCGTGGCCGCGGTGGCCGCCGCGGCGGCCGCTCTCGGCCTCACCGTACAGGCGCCCGCGCGCCGCTTCGAGGGCGATGCCGCACGGCTGGCGGCGCGCTTCGCGCACGAGCTATGCCTCACGAGCGCGCAGCTGTGCGTCTGGGGCGGCGAATCCACGGTGCAGGTGCCCCCGCACCCCGGTCGCGGCGGGCGCAACCAGCACCTGGCGCTGTCGGCGGCGCGGTTGCTGGCGGGGCACGCTGACCTGATGCTGCTCGCCGCCGGCACCGACGGCATCGACGGCGTCACCGAGGACGCCGGCGCCCTGGTGGACGCCGAGACCTGGGCGCGAATCACGCTCGCGCAGCTCGACGCCGACCGCTGTCTGCAACAGGCGGACTCGGGGCGCGCGCTCGCCGCCAGTGAGGATCTGGTGCATACGGGTCCGACCGGAACCAATGTCGGGGATCTGGTGATTGGACTCAAGCTGTCGGCGGCGGCGGCGCGCGCCGTCGCGCACCGTCATGGCGGGGCGCGCTCGCGCGTGCTGTAATTTCCCCGATGCGAGTGCTGTTGATCGAGGAGGACGCGCGCCGCTGCGCGCACATCCGGCAGCGGCTCACCTCCTGGTGGCCGCAGGCGCAGCTCGTGGTGCACAGCCCGGTATCGCAGGGCGCGCTGGCGCCGGAGTTCCTGGCGCAGGGCTTCGATGCGGTGCTGCTGGCGGAGGTCTGGCCCGGCGGCCGCGGTCTCACCTGGGCACGGGAGCTCGCCAGCCGTACGGGGTTTGCACCACTGGTGCTGCTGTGCGGCGCGGACGCTTCCGCGGCGCGCGATGCCGCGGCGCTGGGCGTCTATGCCCTGAGCCACGAGGACCTCGATCGCGACACCTTCGCGCAGGTGCTGACCGCGGCCGAGGCTCGCCAGGCGCACGCGCGCGCGGTGTGGCGCACCAGCCGTGCGGGGCGCGAGACGCAGCGCTTCGGCGATGCGTTCATCCGCGGCTATCGCTGCATCCGCAGACTGGCGGCGGGCCCCATGACCGACCTGTTCGTCGGCGAGAGCGAGCGCGCCGGCACGCTGGTGGCGCTGAAGGTGGCGCGCGACCGCCAGGACGAGCAGCAGCCGACGTTCGACATGTTCCGCCGTTTCCTGCAGGAGTACGAGATTGGCCAGCGCATCAATGACCCGGCCGTGGTGCGCCCGCACGACCTGGGGGTCAGCGACGAGCACGCCTGGCTGGTGATGGAATACCTCGCGCTCGGGGACCTGCGCCGGCGCATGCAGACCCGTCTCACGCCGCGCGAGGCGCTGCGCCTGGCCGCCGCGATCGCGCGCGCCCTGGCCACGATTCACGCGGCCGGGGTGCTGCACCGCGATCTGAAGCCCGGCAACATCATGCTGCGCGAGGACGGCGGCATCGCGCTCATCGACTTCGGCCTGTCCAAGGATGCCGCGCTGGCGCTGGATGTGACCGACAGCGGCACCATTTTCGGCACGCCGCATTACATGAGCCCGGAGCAGGGCCACGGGGAGCCGGTCGATGCGCGCAGCGACCTGTACAGCCTCGGCGTCATCCTGTTCGAGATGCTCACCGGGGAGAAGCCCTACCGTGCCGAGAACCCCATGGCGATCGTCTACAAACACCGCAAGGAGCCGGTGCCGCAGCTGCCGCCACAGTTCGCGGCCGTGCAACCGCTGCTCGAGGGGCTGCTGGCGAAGGCGCCCGCGGATCGCTTCGCCGGCGCGCCGCAGGCGGCGGAGGCGTTGCAGGGCACGCTCGATCGGTGGCTGGCCCGCGGAGCGCAGCCGTGAGCGCGCGCTCGCCAGGCGCGCTCGGCGCGGCGGCGCTCGCCTCGATCCTGCACGCGCCGACCCCGCCGCGCTGGGTCGAGGATGCCCTCGGCCACCTGCCCGAGCTGCTGCTCGATCATGCGAACTGCGAGAAGAAGGCCGCCTCGAGCGCGCTCGCCCTGATGTTCGCCTACGCCGAGGACACCGCGCTGGCGCTGGCGCTGGCGCGCCTGGCGCGCGAGGAGCTGCGGCATTTCGAGCAGGTGGTCAGAGCCATGAGCGCGCTCGGGGTCCCCTTCGCGCGCCAGCGCCCCGGGCGTTACGCGCAGCAGCTGCGCCGCGCGCTGCGCAGCTGCGATCCCGGGCGCAAGCTCGATCTGCTGCTCGCCGCCGCCCTGATCGAGGCGCGCTCGGCCGAGCGTTTCGGGTTGCTCGCCGCGCGCGTGCCGGCCCCGCTCGCGCGGCTGTACCAGGAGCTGGGAGCCTCCGAGGCGCGACACTTCGAGGTGTACACCGGACTTGCGTGCGGCGTCGCCCCCGCAGAATGGCGCTCGCGGCTCGGGATGCTCGCGGCGCGCGAGGCGGAGCTGGTGACAACCCCCGACCGCATGCTGCGTTTCCACTCCGGGCCGTTGCATGTGCGCCTGACCCCGACCTGACAGTTGGTTACAACCCGAAGCCCCCAGCGAGGCACGATGAGCGAGCGTGCGCACCTGTTGATCGTCGACGACGACCGCGAGATTCGCGGCCTGCTCGCCCAGTATCTCGAGAAGCACGATTTCCGCACCACCGCGGTGGCCGACGGTAAGGAGATGCGGCGCGTCATGGAGCGCTCGCACGTCGACCTGCTGGTGCTCGATCTGATGCTGCCGGGGGAAGACGGCCTGTCACTGTGCCGCGAGCTGCGCGCCCGCTCGCAGGTGCCAATCATCATGCTCACGGCGCGCGGCGAGGACGTCGATCGCATCGTCGGGCTCGAGCTCGGGGCGGACGACTACCTGGGCAAGCCCTTCAACCCGCGCGAGCTCCTCGGCCGCATCAAGGCGATCCTGCGCCGCGCGGCGCACGCGCCGCGCGACCCGAGCCCCGAGAGCGTGCGCGGCTTCCGCTTCGGCGGCTGGCGGCTGGATACCGTCACCCGCACCCTCACCGACGCCGCCGGGCGGGACGTCGCCCTCAGCGGCGCGGAGTACCGGCTGCTGGCGGTGCTGCTCGGATCGGGCAACCGCGTGCTCAGCCGCACGCAGCTGACCGAGTTGCTGCGCGGCCGCGACGCCGATCCCTTCGACCGCAGCATCGACGTGCGCGTCAGCCGCCTGCGGCAGCTCCTGGGCGATGACGCGCGCGCGCCGCACATCATCAAGACCGTCTACGGCGAGGGTTACGTGGTCGGCGTCACTGTCGTGAGCGACTGAGCGTGCGGGCTCAAGCGATGCGCCTGTCCGCGTGGCCACAATCGCTGTTCGGGAGGCTCCTCGCGGCATCGGTGGCGGCGGTGCTGGTGGCGCAGGCCGCGGGCCTGTTGCTCATCGCCCAGGAGCGCGAGCGCTTCGTGCTGCAAGGGAGCGTGCGCGAGTGGGCGCGCCGCATCGCCGAGACCACCCTCATGCTGCAGGCGCTGGACGGCGCCGAGCGTGCCGCGGCGCTCGGCCGGCTGTCGGCGCCGCCCGAGCCGTTGCACCTGCCGCACCCGCCCCCGGGGGCTCACGGGCACCCGGGAGGCGCCGGGCAGCGCGGCTTCGTGCGCCTGCCGTTGCTGTCGGATTTCGAGCGCACCCTGAAGGATCAGGTGCACGCCGCGCTCGGCCCGGCGTACGCGGTCGAGGTGAGCGCGACACCGGAGCCCGCGCCGCCGGCGATCGCGGTGCCGGTGCCGTTCTTCGAAGCGCACGAGCTCGCGACCCACCAGGGCAGTGCGCGCCGCTACGACGTGAGCGTGCATCTGGCGGACGGCGCGGCGCTGCTGTTCCGGGTGACGCGCCTGCCGGAAGGGGCGCCGCTCCCGCGGCATCTGTTCGCCAACCTGGTGCTGCTGCTGCTGATCCTGGTGACCGTGCTGTATGTCGCGGCACGCAACATCACCCGGCCGCTGTCGGAGCTGGCGCGC
>Ga0209268_1001148_pt1 | contig 13095 bp, 10 predicted proteins | sample GraSoiAngelo_143_FD_185900 | JGI IMG/M metagenome (GOLD analysis project Ga0209268, IMG submission 185900) | Grasslands soil microbial communities from the Angelo Coastal Reserve, California, USA - 14_1009_02_30cm (SPAdes) (version 2) | ecosystem: Environmental > Terrestrial > Soil > Grasslands ... | reverse complement strand
GCCTTGACCTCGTCCATGATGGCGAGACAGTTGGTTTTGAATGCTCCTGCGGGAATTGTTTTCATTCGCCGACTCGTGAACCGGAGTTTAGACTATGGTCATTATACCATAGTCATAGCGAATTTTTTGACCGGGAGGGCACGAGTTTCACTCAGCCTGCCCTGAGCGAAGTCGAAGGAGAAGCCGCAACGGGTGGAGATGAAGGGCCGCGCCCGCCTACTTGGCCGTAATCTTCAGATTGGAAAAGTAGCCCTCGGTGCCAGGTCCGACCCACAATGCGACTCCTCCGTCCCGCGGATCGAGCTTGAGATCATTGACGATCAGGCAGGGCTGCTCCGCGCCGTTTACGTAGAGCCGCGCTTTGCGGCCTTCCACCTGGATTTTGTACTTGGTCCAGACACCGGGCTGCAAATCGACGTACGACTCGTACTTTTCGGGAGCCTCCTGCCGTGACCGGTCGAAATCAAAATCCGGATACGAACTGTATTGAGTGGAGTGATTCCGCCTGACTTGATCGTCGGCTCGACCGTTCGTGGGTCTGAGATAGATGTACTCGTAGCGCCCGTCGTCCTGGAGCCGAAAAGCGATGCCAATAAATCCGCGCGCGCCGGCAAACGCAGCAGAGGCAGGTTGTCCGGCCAAATCCACTTCAATCACGCCGTCACGAAAAGACACGTCCTTGACTAAGGCATACGACGTGCCGTTTGCGGCCTCGGGCTTCGCCATCACCTGGATCGCACTCTGGCCTTTGTAGTTGGTCTGCGCGATCGATACGTTCTTCCCTGCGAGTCGATCGGCACTTTGTGCCGCAAGCGGAAGAGCAAGGAGAGCGAATAGAGGCGCGCGCGCCACAGTCATAACTACTCCTGATGAGAAGCGTGTGCTCATATGAGCAATTGTAAAACTGCTGCCAACCCTTCGTGCTCCTGATCGGCCTGCGTCGCATCGCGGAGGGGCGCTTCGCTAAAGCGGCCGTCAGAAATCCGAGTGGCTGGACGGGTTCGTGGCCCCGTAGTTTGGATGGTGAGAAAAGGCGGGCCAGCCTGCCCAAAGTGCGCGAGAAATGGGGCACCCGGCCGAACCACAATCGACATTATTTACACATCAGGTACTTACCTTGCACAGCGGACGTCTAATACGCTTGCCATATTGGAGCCCACCACTCCGTTGACAGCGACCCGCGCAGTGTGGGTTGTGGTTCGATGGAGTCTTGGTGGAGGCGTCGCTTCAACACGAAGCGAAGGCGACTGCTCACAGCGTACGGCTTGTTTTCGTACTGCTCAAGCAACGCCGTCTACTCGTAAGAAGAGACATCCACAGAATGCACACTGGGCCGGTCGCAAGAGACAGCCCAACAGTGCAACGCTTCCTGATGCTGTCGAGGATGGAAGGAGAGCGATGGCAAGTAGCAAGAATCTGGTGGCGGGCAGTGGGCGGAGTCCGAAAGGACTTGACAAAAAACCAATCTGGCTAGAATTGATGATGGGAGTTTCCGGTCGCTCATAGCGGCCGGGGTATACCTCGTCCTAGTCTGCTGCACCACTCCGTTGACAGCCACCCGCGCAGTGTGGGTTGTGGTTCGATGGAGTCTTGGTGGAGGCGTCGCTTCAACACGAAGCGAAGGCGACTGCTCACAGCGTACGGCTTGTTTTCGTACTGCTCAAGCAACGCCGTAGAGAATGCCGCCTGTATCCGTGGTATCTCCACGGGCGGCACATACTTCGAGAAATGAATTCAACCTCCGCACTCCGAACCATCTCCGACAGAGAATCTCTGCGCAGAGCGTGGAAAGAAATTTCGAAGCGCAACCCGCTGTCACGTGGGCTGGACAATGTAACGATTAAAGCTTTCAAGAGCAGGCTTGAGGAAAATCTTTCCGAAATCAGCGCGGATCTCAGGGCAGGCACATACATATTCAATAAACTTCGCGCCCACGCAATCAAAAAGCCGGGTTCGAGTAAGGCAAGACCACTGCAAATCGCGAGCGTTCGCGACCGGGTTGTAATGAAATCGATTTCGCTCTTCATCGAGCCTGCTTTCCGGCAATTTGACCTGGATTGTAGCTTTGCATTCATCAAGGGGCGAGGTGTTACAAGAGCTATTCAGCGCATACAGGACCTTGTGGCTTCTGGCAATAAATTCTACTTTGAGGCCGACATCATAAACTTCTTCGGCGCTGTTGACCGGCAGACACTCTGGAGTATGTTTTCCGCACAGGTTCGTCATAAGAGCCTGCTGCCACTGCTCCGGCAATGCTTCAACCTGGAATTGGAGAACCTCGAGAGTCACAAGACGGAATTCCAGGAGCTCTTCTTCGGAGCCGATTCAGGCATTCCGCAGGGAGGTGTATTGTCTCCAATGCTAGCGAACTTTTACTTACATGAGTTCGATCGTCGAATGCTGGCGCGCGGGTTTAACCTCGTTCGTTACGCAGACGATTTCGTTGTAATGTGCGACACAGAAGAGAAAGCTCGGCAAGCGCACGCGTTCAGCAGAGTTGCGCTACAAACTCTTAACCTACATATACACGCACTTGACGTGGCCGGCTCCAAGAGTAAGATTGGATATTTTCCAAAAGACGGGCTGTTGTTTCTCGGAATTCGATTCGAAGGTCAGCAGGTTTTCCCCGCAAGCAAGGCCATCAACCGATTTGAGAGCAAGGTTCAGGAAATCCTGGATGCAAAAAGCGGGGACAGTCTGTTCAAGACGCTGCAGAGGCTCACTAATCTTATCAATGGCTGGGGCAAATGTTATCGAACCATGCGGGTGGTTGACATCTATCAGAGACAGGATGAATTCATTAAAGGGTCCGTCGAGCGCTATCTTCGAACGCTTGGGGTCCGTCTCGTTGGACGGAGCAAGCGGAGACACATGAAACTTCTAGGTATCCCTTCACTGACCGCGATGGCGGAATACACGAAAACATCAGTCTTGTCTTCCGTTGGTAGGCCACCTGCGGGGAGCGCCGCCATTGCTACCATTCCGTCCTTCGCGCTTGAGACTGACACCCCGAGCTCGGCTGTTGTTTAAACTTTAGGACGGGGGTTGATTAGAAAACCGTATCGGCTCCCTTCCTCCGAGCTTGATACGCGTTTGAGCGCACCAAGTCTACTCGCCCGCAAGGAGCCGACACGGTTATCTAATCAGCCCAGCCTCAGTTTTGAAACCAGCAGAGAGGCAAACGATGGCCCGCCCGCTCAGCCCGGTGAAGTGGCGAATGGGCCCGCCAGATTCCTCCCCGCCGTTTTTTCGAGTTTGTCGACGAACACATAAAACAGAGATATAATCCCGTTCTCATTCATTTGACAACAGTGTCTCTTCGCGCGAGGCCGTGGGGATCGAATGCAGTCTCAGATTACATCTCTCCTTTTAACCTTCTCTCTTCCGTTCTTGATTCTTTATGTGTTGTTAACCGTCGGCATATTTGAACGAACGCGTGAGGGAAGGTCTTTTGACTTCCTGCGTCCCCGCGATGTATGGATCTCCGTACTCGCCTTGGACATGGCTGCAATATCGGAGGCGTCGCTGCGCGTATTCTCAAACTCTTTAAGTCTCCCTTTTCTAGTAACGCCTCTGCTGTTTTTACTGCTTTCGACTTCGCCGCCATAAACGTAATACCTCTCGATGTCTGGTTTATCATCCCGGGGCTCATGATCAATCTCGGCATCCTGCTCACGCCAGGAAAGCCGGATTCAAAGTATTACGAATACGAAGAAGCCTGGCACTTGCTGAAGCCGCCCGAGAAAGAGCTATCAGGCGAGAGCACACTAGAAACTAACGGAACATGACGCCCCGAAAGGGCAAGGCTTCGACAGCTGCGGAAAAATCACGAAATTATGCGCTGACGTGGAAGAGCGGCGCTTCAGCGCCGCGTAAGTGGTCTAAAGATCAAGGCGCGCTTTAGCGCCCGTCCTGCAGAAGTTCGCTGGCGATCGCCTTTTTCCCGCAGCCTGCTCGACCCGTGAGCAAAATCAATCGCGGCTTCAGCCGCAGAGGGATTGCATTGCAGATAATTATGACCCTGCAGCAAACGGGCAGACGAATTCGCTACCCGCCCTCGCCTACCTTCAGCACCGCCAGAAACGCCTCCTGGGGAATATCCACACGGCCGATGCGCTTCATGCGCTTCTTACCTTCTTTTTGTTTTTCCAGCAGCTTGCGCTTGCGGGTGATGTCGCCGCCGTAGCATTTGGCGAGCACGTTCTTGCGCATGGCATGGACCGTTTCGCGGGCGATGATCTTGGCGCCGATCGAAGCTTGAATGGGGACCTCGAACATTTGCCGCGGAATGAGTTCGCGCATCTTTGAAACCAGCGCCTTGCCACGTTCGTAAGCAAAGTCGCGATGCACGATGATAGAGAGCGCATCCACCGGATCGCCAGCGACAAGAATGTCAAGCTTCACCATCGGCGATTCCCAATATCCTGCGAGGTGGTAATCAAGCGAGGCGTATCCGCGGGAGACCGACTTCAGCCGGTCGTAAAAGTCGAGCACGATTTCGTTCAGCGGCAGCTCGTATTGCAGCATGACGCGGTTGGAAGTCACGTATTCGAAGCTCTTCTGTTTGCCGCGTTTTTCTTCGACCAGCGCCAGAATGCCGCCGACATATTCTTCGTTGGTGAGGATGGTCGCGAGAATCACCGGCTCTTCAACTTTCGCGATTTCGCTGGGGTCGGGCCAACGAAAAGGATTGTCCACCTCAATGTGCTCGCCATCGGTTTTGGTGATCTGGTAGCGCACGCCGGGAGCGGTGGTGATCAGCTCAAGATTGAACTCGCGCTCCAAGCGCTCCTGAATAATTTCCATGTGCAGCAGGCCGAGAAAGCCGCAGCGGAAGCCGAATCCGAGCGCGACCGAGCTTTCCGGCTCAAAGAAAAATGAAGAGTCGTTGAGACGGAGTTTGTCCAGCGCCTCGCGCAGTTGCGTGTGCTCGTGCGCGTCCACGGTATAGAGGCCGGCGAAGACCATCGGTTTGATGTCTTCAAAGCCGGGCAGCGGCTCGATGGCAGGATTCGCGTCGTCAACTATGGTGTCGCCGATTTTGGTGTCGGCGACGTTCTTGATGTTGGCGATCAGGAATCCCACCTCGCCGGCGCGGAGCTCACCAATTTCGACGGGCTTGGGCGTGAGCACGCCAAGCGCGTCCACATCGAACACACGGCCATTCGACCACAGGCGGATCTTCTGCCCTTTGTGCAGCGTGCCTTCGAAGACGCGAACCAGCACAATGACGCCGCGATAGGCGTCGAACCAGGAATCAAAAAGCAGCGCCTGCAGCCGGTGCTCGGGATTACCTTTCGGCGGATGAGTGCGCTTGACGATTGCCTCCAGCACATCGGGCACGCCCTCGCCCGTCTTGGCGCTGATGAGCAGGGCGTCGGATGCATCCAGTCCCACCGCGCCTTCAATCATCTCCTTCGTACGCGCGACATCGGCGCTCGGCAGGTCAATCTTATTAATGACCGGAATGATCTCCAGACGGTTATTAATGGCCAGATAAGCATTCGCAAGCGTCTGCGCTTCGACCCCTTGCGACGCGTCCACTACCAGCAGCGCGCCCTCGCACGCCGCCAGCGAACGCGAAACTTCGTATGAAAAATCAACGTGGCCGGGCGTGTCGATCAGATTGAGCTGATAAATCTGACCATCACGTGCGGTGTACATCATGCGCACGGCATGGGCCTTGATGGTGATGCCGCGTTCGCGCTCCAGGTCCATCGAGTCGAGCACCTGCGCCTGCATCTCCCGCGCGGTGAGTGAGCCAGTCAGCTCCAGCAACCGATCGGCCAGCGTGGATTTGCCGTGGTCGATGTGAGCAATAATGGCGAAATTGCGGAGAAAAGCGGCGTCCATAACTAGACGATCAATCTCTTGATTCTAACAGGCTATCTTCTGGCGCCTGGTGCGCTCTCTCCGCGCACTCGGCGGTCAAAAGTTTTGCTGCAGTTCGTCGAGGTGCTCGGAGCTCGCAAAGAGAGCGCCAAGAACCGCCGCATACTAAAATGTATTTGTATGCGCTATCTGGTCAGAGCGCGGGTGAAGCCCGGACGCGAAAAAGACCTGCTCAACGCGATCCAGAGTGAGACTCTGGGCGAAGGCTCCGTTGCGGAAGGCGAATATCTTCGCAATATGAAAGATGCCCGGATGTGCGGCGATGACACCGCCCGCTGGGTGGAAGTGTGCTACTGCCCTACGCCTCTGCAGGAAGAGCGTCCATACTGGGAAGAGTATTTTGATCTCACAAAAGTCCAGGACGCGCACGATCGCCGCAAATGCCGTGACGAGAACGGATCGGAACCCTGGGCCTGTGGCGACTGTGATTGCACTGCACGTCTGGAGCAGAAACTCGCAAGCACCGGCAGGACGTTCCTTGATTGCTTGCGGGAAATCGCAGTACGTTGGAAAAGTTAACTACCCGCCTCTCGTATGCTTACTTCACTTCGTACACCGTCTTCCCCCCAACCACAGTGCGCAACACCTTGGTCCCAAGGATCTTTTCCGATGCTACCGCGGTAACATCGCGGTCGAGGACAACGAAATCCGCCAGCATCCCCGGCGCGAGCGTTCCTTTTTCTTTCTCGGCGAATTCGGCGAAGGCTGACCCGCTGGTATATGCGGCGATGGCCTGCTCCATGGTTAGCTTCTGTTCAGGGAAATATTCTTTCTTGCCATCTCCGCTCTTGCGGGTGACGGCAGCATAGAGTCCACGAAACGGCGCGACCGGCTCAACCGGATAATCCGTTCCGAAGGCGAGAGTCACTCCCTTTTTCAGGAACTCCGCCCAGGCATAGGAAGTGGCGGCGCGCTTGGGACCCAGGCGGTCCATGGCCCAGTTCATATCGGTCAGAAGATGATTGGGCTGCATGGAAGCAATCACTTTTAACTGCTTAAATTTTGCGATTTGTGCGAGAGTTGTTACCTGGGCGTGTTCAATCCGAAAACGGTGGTCTGTGCTTAACTCTGCCGAGCTTGGCTCGGCTTGGACGGGCGAGACGCCCGTCCCCACACGGCCCGTCCGCACACTGCCCGTCCCCACACCGCCCGTTCCCACACCGCCAGTACTGGCAAACGCGTCCAGCGCCATCTGCACGCCTTTATCGCCGATGGCGTGGAAACCAATTTGAAATCCGGCGTCGGCGCGCTCTTTCGTCATCGCCGTGAGCCTCGCTTGTTCATACTGCGGCAGGCCAGAATTTTTCGGATCATCTGCATACGGCTCGAGCAATGCTGCCGTACGCGAGCCGAGCGATCCATCCATGAATCCCTTCAGCATTCCGGTATGCAGCATGTTGTCGCTGACGGGATGCGCGGCGCGATGAGCTTTGAGCGTTTCCAGCGAATCATCGAATGCCAGCCATTCGCTGATCCTCACCGTTAGCTTGCCTTCCCGCTCTAACTGTTCATAAACCTGAAAATCTTCCCGGCCTGAATTGTCCTGCGCTGAAGTGATCGCCCATTGCGCGAGATCCTGCAACGCTGCTTCAATCGCCTGCCGGCGTTTTTCGGGTGTGGGCTTGGGAACCACCGCGCTCACCGCATCCCGCGCGGTTTCCCGCAGAATGCCGGTCGGCCCACCCGTCAAATCGCGGTCGATTTTGCCGCCCTCAGGATCCTTACTGGCGAGAGTGATGGCCGCTAATTGCAACGCCCGAGTATTCGCGACAGCGATGTGTCCATCTACGCGTTGCAGAAAAACCGGGTGATCCGTAGTGACCTCATCAATGTCCCAGCGGCTGGGCAGTTCTTTCACCGGCCACAAGGTGTGATCCCATCCGCCGCCGGTGATCCATTCGCCCGGTTCGGCAGTTTGCACCCGCGCGCGAATACGATCGCGAAATTCGGTCAGCGATTTGACGCCCGTCAGGTCAACCGTGAGCCGCCGGAAGCCTGCGCTAGCTAGATGGAGATGGGCATCGTTGAATCCCGGCATGACGAAATGCCCACCCAGATTGATGACCTGGGTTTGTGGCCCCTTCAGTTTCAGAATTTCATTTTCCGTTCCCACGGCTTGTACCCGATCGCCGCCAATGGCCAAGGCTTCAACCCGCTGCATCGCATGAAATGAAGATGGAACCTCCACACCGGTGTAGATATTCCCGTGTACAAGAATCACGTCGGCCTTGGGTTGCGATGGGTTATTTTCCGCCAGAAGCATGGAGATTGTGCAAAACAGCAGAACTGCTGTTTTCAGGGTCATGCACCGACTCCCGCGAGAGCTAGCGCTGCGAGCAGAATACGTTTGAGACCCAGCTCGCGCCCGCTGCAATCAAACCATTCTTGCAGGGTGTGCGCGCCACCACCGGCGCCGCCGCCTCCAATCGCGATGGCTTCGCGGCCGAGCGACAGCGGAATATTCGCGTCGGTCGAAGCCCGCTGTATTTGCGCGGCGTTGCCGAGATGCGAGTCCGCCGCCCGAATCACTTGCAGGATCCGAGCATTCGGGTCCAGTTCGCCAGCGGGACGATTGCCGATGACAACAATCTCCGAGCTCAGCCCGGATGGCTTGCGGCTCGATGCTAGCCGTCCTTCCGTCGCGCGCGTTTCTTCCTCAATAGCTGCTTCCAGCGACTGTCGCAAGGCACGCTCCAGCCGCTCCATTTCAGCCATCGACGTCGAGCGGATGTCCACGCGCATGCTGGCCGATTCCGGTATGGAATTTACTGAAGTTCCACCGCGGATGGCGCCGATATTGAACGTAGTCTTGGGAGAAGCGGGCACCGGCGTTTGCGCAAAGCTCTGAATTGCGCGCGCCAGAACCACAATCGGATTCGGCGCGCCGAAGTCGCTCCAGGAGTGTCCGCCAGGCCCTCGCACGATAACTTCGAAGCGACGGCTGCCCAGCGCTTCCGCGACAATAGTGTCCGAGCCGGCGCCGTCGAGCACGAGATTGTAGCGGATAGCTTCCTTCCAGCGCGGGATAGAAAAAATGTGGCGCATACCCCGCAGGTCGCCCTCACCTTCTTCCCCCACGTTCCCGATGAACAGAAATGGCTGTGCATGGCGAATGCGCGTTGCTCCCAGCACGCCAGCGACGGCCAGCAGCGCGGTGACTCCCGCACCATTATCGGAAACTCCGGGACCGTAAAGCCGCGCTCCCTGCTGGCGAATATTCAGCGGCGTTCCCGCAGGAAAGACAGTATCAATATGCGCGCTGATCGCAACATAGTCCTTTCCTCGTCCTGGACTAATGCCGAAGACATTGCCCACGTCGTCGCAGTGAACATCCTCAAGCCCAAGGTCAATAAGTTTCTGTGCCAGCCATTCCCCGCGCGCCCGTTCCCCAAATGGCGGCGCCGCAATGCGTGCCATCTCCAATTGCCACGCCGCGAACTGCGCTTCCTGCAAGCGAAGCCAGGCAAACGCGTGGCGAATTTCGGGCAGTCCTGCAAGCCGGGCGATCTCCTGCTGCAATGCGGGTAGCACCTCCGACACTTCCGCACGCGGAACGGGGCTCATGGACTCTCGCCATATTACAACGTGACACAAATTGGAGCCTCGGTGTCACTCGGTTTACTTCTTTAATAACAACATTTTCTGCCATATTGGACAGCTCGAACCTGCTACCCCGCCATCCTAGCGTCGTGTAGAATGGCCCCAGTAAAATCACAGCAGCATTCCTCAAAGCGAGCTGATTATGACGACCAGTCTACGTGCCGTTATAAGTGCTGAGATCTGTGCCAAGCTGAAGGCGCTTGGCTATGCTCGATCCAATCGCATTCGGTTATACGGAGAGGAATATGAAGTAGTATCTGATCCCTTTGGTAAAGACGACGGAGTGGCCGTTGAAGTGACCACGGCGAAAGAGCGGACTCCGCGGACACTGAAGCTGCCCAAGATGATCTTGCGGATGGTCTCTCAGAGCCGTAAAGCAGCGTAATTGATTCGAGTGTCCCTGAAGTCGTCCCGAGCTTCAGGCGGAAGCGAGAGATCTTGCGTGTATCACCACGGTAAGAGCAAACTGCATCACTACCATTTTTCCCTCACCTTCCCAAGAATTCCCCCCATCTAATCACCTCGGGACATGCGCTACGCCGTTCTTGCCACCGACTACGACGGAACACTTGCCACGCAAGGCCATGTTGATGCCCCCACGCTCGCGGCCTTAGAAAAAGTACGCCAATCAGGAAGAAAGTTGATCTTGGTCAGCGGCCGCCATTTGCCTGATCTGCACTCTGTCTTTTCCAGGCTGGACCTGTTCGATCGCGCTGTTCTCGAGAATGGCGCCTTGCTCTACACTCCTGAAACAAAGCAGGAGCGACTGCTTTGCGAGCCTCCGCCGCGTAACTTGCAAGAGGCCCTTCGCAAACGCAGCGTGCCATTCTCAGCGGGGCGTGGAATTCTCGCCACTTGGGAACCGAATCAGACAGCAGTATTGGAGGCGATTCACGATCTTGGCCTCGATCTCCAGGTCATCTTCAATAAGGGCGCGGTCATGGTGTTGCCATCCGGCATCAACAAGGCCAGCGGGCTTAAAGCCGCGCTGAATGAGCTTTCTTTGTCATTCCATAATGTGGTCGGAATCGGCGACGCCGAAAATGACCACGCATTTTTAGCTGTTTGCGAATGCGGTGTCGCGGTTGCCAATGCGCTGCCATCGTTGAAAGATCGCGCTGATATCGTAACCGCTGGCGACCACGGCGCGGGCGTGGTCGAGATTGCAAACCAACTCCTTGACGACGATCTGGCTCGCTACGATGCGCGCCTCTCCAGACATTCGATTTCCCTGGGCACGCGAGCTGACAAGTCCGGAGAAGAGGTGCGCATCAGTCCGTCCCGAAACAGCATTCTGGTGGCCGGTCCCTCCGCCAGCGGCAAGTCAACGGCTGTGTCCGGCATTGTGGAGCAGCTAGCCAAACAGGGATACCAGTTCTGCCTCATCGATCCCGAAGGAGATTACGAGGGCTTTGCCGGAGCGCTCAGCTTCGGCACCGCGAAAGAGAAGCCGGATATCAAAGCGATCTCTCAGGCGCTGGCCGATCCCGATGAGAACTTGATCATCAACTTACTGGCTGTCCCGGTGGGCGAGCGGCCAAACATATTCGCGGGAATGTTGCCGGTCATCATGGATCAGCGGTTCCGGACCGCGCGGCCGCATTGGCTCATCATCGATGAAGCACATCATCTGCTGCCCAGATCGTGGTCTTCGGTGGACGGTACTCTCCCACGATCGCTAGGTGGGACGATTCTGATCACTGTGCATCCGGATCGCATTTCTGAAGCCGCCTTGGCCCGCGTAGATGTCGTGATCGCAACCGGCGAGTCGGCGATAGAGAGCCTGCGCGTTTTCGCCCGCATGCGGCAGATGAATGAACCCCCGCAGCCCTCGCCAGGCGCGCCTCAATCTGGGCAAGCATTGATCTGGTTCGCCGGACAATCTCCGCCGCTCTTGGTAGTCACGCCCAAAGCTGACCAGGAACGCCGCCGCCATTTGCGGCAATATGCGCAAGGCGAATTGTCGCCCAATCAGAGCTTCTATTTTCGCGGTCCCGAATCGAAGCTGAACCTGCGCGCGCAAAATCTCGAAACGTTTTTGCAAATGGCAGACGGCGTCGATGACGACACCTGGCTATTCCACCTCCGCCGCGGTGATTATTCCACCTGGTTCAAGAACCTGATTAAAGATCCCGACCTCGCCCAGGAAGCCGCCGCCGTAGAACAGAATCGTGAACTGAGCGCCGCCGACAGCCGTGTACTGATTCGCAAAGCCATTGAAGCGCGTTACACAGCGGCATCGTAAGCGAGCGGAATCATTTGCCTAACGACGCGGGGACGGGACCGTGCCTTGACACTATCTTGCAGGCGCCCCCTTCGCAGCTGGGAATTTGTTCCATGGCTCTATATTTCGTTTGTCTTCTGGCGGCAAGGTCGGTGGACTGCAGCCGCGAACGGCCTTCATCCGATCAATCACACTTTGGTAGGCCGGCGAATTGTCCTGCTTCGTTTCCAGCCCTGGAGCTGCCGCCCCACAGGCACGGAAAGTAGTTGACAGTCTGCTACAATCGCCCGGCCCGGAGGAATGCTGAATGGCTAAGCCAATAAGCGGATTGCAGTCTGTAGTCTCGCAGTTAAGGAAAGAGAGAACGAATTTGGTAAACCAGCTCAGGCACGTGGACGCGGCATTATCTGTGCTTGGTAAATTGAACGGCGGACGCTTTTACACCCAACCACGCCACAGGAAAATGAGCGTCGCGGCGCGATCGAGAATAGCAGCCGCCCAGAGAGCACGTTGGGCCAAGGTGAAAGGGCAGCGGAAGGTTGTCTCAATCGCTCCCAAGCGCCGCCGCATTTCACCAGCAGGTTTAGCGCGGATCAGAGCAGCAACTAAGGCGAGATGGGCGAAGTGGAGAGCCGCACAGAAATAGCAGCGTCGCCCGAATGAGCTGCCTGGGAACGCGGCCTGGTCGCAAGCCTCACTTGATGTCGTGATGCTCGCGTGCCCACCGTTCCGCCTCCTCCAATTCGTGGAGAGCGGCGTCGATGTGTTTGATTGCCTGTACTCTGTGGCCGCCCCACTCCGTTCCGGCGCGCTCAAGCTCGTTTTTCGCTGTTTGTAATGACCGCTCCGCACGATCCACTTCACCGGGCTTATCCCTTTGCGGGCTTGAGAACAGAGTAGCTGAGGGAGCCATCATCATCACGGAAAGCAATACCAAGGTAGCAATCTTCATAGTCTCTCTCCTTTGTTCCGCACTTGGAAATGCTTAGATGGCAATATGCTGCTGCGCGCTGCGTATGAGGCTCACCCGGCGCACTCTTATTCTGCCCGCAGCAACCTGAGCGCAAGCCAGCCTAGATAAAGGAAGTCGAAAACCACTCCTGCGAAAACGACGCGCCAAAACCATTCCTCGGCCCGACGTGTTTTCGCGGTGGCTCTAATGGAGGAAAATCTCATTATGATGCGGGGGGAGGGTGGGGAAGGTGTCATAACATAGCTCAGGAATCGCCGCTTCGCAAGTCCGAATGTTCCCTCACTTCTGCGGTACTGGCTCGGGCGGCTGAAACGGCAAGGGGGGCACGCTAACCTGCTAGAAAATTGGCGGAAGCGAGTGGGAGTCGAACCCACCATCGCCATCAAAGATAACGATAGGCGGTTTT
>Ga0209268_1001146_pt1 | contig 13116 bp, 11 predicted proteins | sample GraSoiAngelo_143_FD_185900 | JGI IMG/M metagenome (GOLD analysis project Ga0209268, IMG submission 185900) | Grasslands soil microbial communities from the Angelo Coastal Reserve, California, USA - 14_1009_02_30cm (SPAdes) (version 2) | ecosystem: Environmental > Terrestrial > Soil > Grasslands ... | reverse complement strand
GTAGGGGGCGCAGACGAATCACTAGCCGGCTGTTTGCATTATCGAGACGGTAGTCGCTGGGCTTCAGAAGATCGACGACTACGCGGGTGATCGGCGGCGTGCTCTGATACTGGTCCACGCGAACCGCGCTTATCTGATCGCTACTCACGGCCCAGCGCTTGCGTGGCAATGAGAAATTGGAGTTGGGTAGATCAACGACGAGGCGAGGCGGAAGTTCGAGCTTCTGCGCCATTGCGGCGATCGGATGGTCGGAAATAATCTCTATGCCGAATCCTTCTTTGCCATGGATCACTTTGATTGAACGAATGACCGCAACGGCCCCAGGCGAGGGAGATGCGAGGTCTGACTGCGCCGCGCCGGGGCTGGCAATGAGAACTGCGGAAACCAGCGACAGTACGCGAAGTTGGGAACCGATGCGCGGCAAGGACTTCATCCCAGGGACAGGTTTACACATGGAACAATACCACTGGTTAGTGAGCGAGAGAAGTGGCGGGGAGAGCGAGTTCTGTCCTAATTTCATGAACCACGAAGGACACGAAGTTGCACAAAGGTTGAATTCTAAGGGGTTTCCTTCGTGGCCCTTCGTGGTTAAATCTGGACACTACCGAAAAGTTATTGGAAGCCTCCGCTGACGGCTATGCCGTAAATACCTTGGGTTGCTCCGCGGACCTGCCGTTTGTACTGAAATACGACGCCAAGGCCTGCCCGGTGTAGGACTTCTTGTTTCGCGCGACCTGCTCCGGGGTGCCTTGAGCAACGATGCGGCCACCTTCCTCGCCGCCTTCGGGGCCGAGATCGATGATCCAGTCAGCATTGCGAATTACATCGAGATTGTGTTCGATGATGATGACGGAATTGCCGAGGTCGGTCAGTCGGTGAAGAACATCCAGCAGCTTCTTAACATCATCGAAGTGCAGCCCAGTTGTAGGCTCATCCAGCAGATACAGAGTCTTGCCAGTTTGCCGCTTGCTCAGCTCGCGCGCAAGCTTTATGCGCTGCGCCTCGCCACCTGAGAGCGTGACTGACGATTGGCCGAGGTGGATGTAGCCCAACCCAACATCAACCAGCGTTTGCAGCTTCTGCTTTACCTGCGGGATGTTCTCCAGAACCTGCAACGCATCTGAAACGGGAGTTTCGAGCAAGTCGGCGATCGAATAGCCTTTATATTTCACTGCAAGCGTTTCCTGGTTGTAGCGCTTGCCGCCACACACCTCGCAGAGCACATACACGTCGGGCAGAAAATTCATCTCAATTCGCCGCTGGCCTTCGCCCTGGCAGGCTTCGCAGCGTCCGCCGGAGACGTTGAAGGAGAAGCGCCCCGGCTTGTATCCATGCTCGCGAGCCTCTGGCAGCATGGCGTAAAGATCCCGAATCTGCGCGAAGACTCCGGTGTAGGTTGCGGGATTGGACCGCGGAGTGCGCCCGATCGGTGATTGATCAATGCGGATGACTTTATCGATGTTTTCCGCCCCGGAAATTGTCCGATGCACGCCTGGCTCCTCGCGCGAGCGGTAGAGCTTTTTGGCCAGCGCGCGGTACAAGATATCGTTTACCAGAGTGGATTTGCCCGAGCCTGAAACCCCCGTGACGACAGTCATCACGCCGAGAGGAAAGGTGACATCCAGATTCTTCAGGTTATTTTGGCGCGCCCCAAGGATGCTGACGCCTGCGCCGTTTGGCTGCCGCCGTTCCGGCAGCATGGAAATGTGCATCCTGCCAGAGATGTAAGCGCCGGTGAGCGATTCCGGGACTTCGACGATGTCCTGAGGAGTGCCGTGCGCAACCAGAGCGCCTCCATGGCGTCCCGCACCGGGGCCAAGATCAATCACGTAGTCAGCCCGGCGGATGGTCTCTTCGTCGTGCTCCACGACCAAGACTGTATTGCCCAGATCGCGCAGTTCTTCTAAGGCCTTCAGCAGGCGACCATTATCTCGATGATGCAAGCCGATTGAAGGCTCATCCAGCACGTAGAGGACACCGCGAAGCTTCGACCCAATTTGCGTTGCCAGCCGAATGCGCTGCCCTTCGCCACCAGAGAGCGTAGCCGCGGAACGAGCAAGCGAAATGTAGCCGAGGCCGACTGCGTCTAAAAACTGCAGGCGCTCAACAATCTCATGAACAATGCGCCCGGCGATGATCTCCTCGCGCCCGGTGAGTTTTATCTTCCTTGCGACTTCGAGCGCCCGAGATACCGGCAAGGCAGTGAAGTCTGCGATGGAGATGCCATTCACTTTTACTGCCAGGCTCTCGGGGCGGAGACGCTTGCCATGACACGCCGGGCACTCTGTCGGCGACATGTGTTCCATCAACCAGTCGCGGTAACCTTCTGAAGTCGATTCTTCGAGCGTCTGCCTCAGGTATCCGAAAATTCCCAGAAAGCCTGTTCTACCCTTTCCCTGCTCGCCATAAAACAGCAGATTCTGAATTTTGTCCGGAAGTTTCTCGATCGGAGTTGCCAGATCGAATCCATAGGCCGCAGCGACGATCTGCAATTGATGGATCAAATTCTGTGAGGCTGAGCCGGGACCCAATCCGCCTTCGAGCAGCGGCTTGGACCAATCATTGATCATCTTCGCTGGATCGAAATCGTACTTGCTGCCGAGCCCGTGACACTCGGGGCAAGCGCCGTAGGCGCTGTTAAAAGAAAAGGATCGCGGTTCCAGTTGCGGCACGTTGATTCCGCAATCCGGGCAGGCGAGACGAGCCGAATAAAGCTGCTCTTCACCGCCAACCACGGCAACCTGCACCAAGCCGCCCGCCAATTTCATCGCCAGCCCGACGGACATCTCGAGGCGGTGCTCGATTCCAGGCTTCACCAGCAGGCGATCAACCACGACTTCGATCGTGTGATTCTTCCGCTTGTCCAGCTGGATTTCATCCTCCAGATTTACCAGTTCGCCGTCTACGCGCGCGCGCGTGAAGCCGTGCTCCACCAGCTTCTCCATTTCTTTCTTGAACTCGCCTTTGCGGCCGCGAACAATTGGCGCCAGAATCATCACCCGATCTTCGGGAGTGAGGGCCATCACCCGCTGGACGATTTGCTCAGCCGACTGCCTGGTGATGGCCCGCCCGCAATTCGGACAGTGCGGCACGCCAATAGAAGCGAACAGGAGGCGAAGGTAATCATAAATTTCTGTAATGGTTCCCACTGTCGACCGCGGACTACGGCTGGTGGTCTTCTGCTCGATTGAAATCGAGGGGCTTAGACCGTCGATGGCGTCGACATCGGGTCGTTCCATCTGGTCCAAAAACTGCCGCGCATAGGCGGACAACGTCTCCACATAACGCCGCTGGCCTTCGGCGTAAATTGTGTCAAATGCAAGAGATGACTTGCCCGATCCACTCAGGCCGGTGATTACCGTGAGGGTGTTGCGCGGAATTTCTACGTCGATATTTTTGAGATTGTGCTGGCGCGCCCCGCGCACCGAGATCTTGGTGATGGCCATCGAAAACCGAAGTAATGCTGCAGTAATCCTGCTCTAGAAACTGTCCTTCCGTAACGTGGACGGCGTCTCAGAAATGTTGGAAAGTGGGATTGCGCACTTCTACTCACGTATCTTAGTTGCTAACAGCAGCAAGCGTCAACGCGAGTAAAGTGAAGGCGCGCAGCGCGATCCACCGATCACGCGACCGATTTCCGGAGATGCGGCTGCGGCAGCTCTTGGGGAAGTGGGCCGAACTTGGGAAGTTTGCTAAGCGCTCTAATTCTGTCGTTCACGGTCATCACCGCCATGACCTTGGGTATTTTGGCTACCTACGGCGCGGTCACCGGAATCCTGCATGCGTTTGCCTACCAGTCACGCCAGCGTGTACGCGCGACGCCTATGCTGGTGCCTAGCGAGAGCCACGCCGGCGATTAGAACTCATCGACTCATCTCATAAACAGACCACATTGGGCGTTACTGGTGTAGCGGGGATGTTTTAAACAGCTATCCGTTTTCGAGATCGCCTTCCAGCCGTTTGACGTAGGCGCGCTCCTTTCGTGGATGCCGTTAAACAGCCAATGACCAGATCTTTCCTAATCCTGCTCCCCAAGAGTTTGGACGTACGTTTTGCCGTACGGATAGAAGAGTTCCTTCCGACCTTGCTGCCACGCCGCTTTGACTTCGGGCGTTGTGATGTCCCAGTCCGGGCGGCATTTCTTGGCCGAAGAACCAGTAGCCGTTGTAGATCTTATAAATGACAAGGCCGGGCTCGAGGACAATCACGTGGGGGATCATGGGATTGTGGAGAGGATCAGTGTATTCGGCGATGTCGAGATCTTTTTGGACGATACGCCCCGCATCGGAAAGGAAAGGCCAGTGGGCACCGACTCCGCTGCGATATTCATTCGTCTCAGTGATATTGTCGGTGCTAACCGTGACGAGCCGGCAATAGGCAACCTCAAGCTCACGATGCAGTTGAACTAGTCCCTCAGCCTGTCGGCGGTCCCTGGGGCAATACCCTCCGCGGCTGAGAACGAGAACCATCGGATGTTGTCCTTGCAGTTCGGAGAGCTTGCGGCGTTTCGCAGTGTGGTCGGAAAGCTCATAGTCGGGGAAGATAGCTCCCGGAATGATGTCAGGTCGCATATGAAAGCCTCAAGCGTTGGATGCGCCTAGCCGCGTTAGATCTCAATAATTAGTATCCAAGCTTTCTCATAGAGGTCTCAACTGGCGCGCCGGGCGTTCAACTCCCCACGTGAAGAATCGACAAATCGTTGGACCAATGCGGCGATCTCATCTGCGGCGGTGTCCAGCGCGAAGTGACCGGCGTCGAGAACGTGAACTTCAGCGTTCGGCACATCCTTGCGGTAGCGTTCCGGTTCGCCGGGATCGAACGAGAGGTCATACTTGCCCCAGATCACCAGCAGGCCCGGCCGCTTCTCGCGCATCCATGCTTGCCACTTCGGATAGGCCTCCACGTTTGATCTATAGTCGTAGAACAAATCGCTCTGAATGTCGGCCTGGCCGGGCTGATTGAGAAAATAAAATTCATCGGTCCAGAGATCGGGGTCATAGCGATCCACGTTGGGATCGTTTCCGATGTGGCGCGTGCGCGTCGTCGCCAGCGACAGGAGATTTGTGCGAAGCGCGCTTTCGTTGGCAGCGCGATCGGCCCAAAAGGCCCGCCGCGTCTTCCAATTCGCCCCCAGGCCTTCGTTGTGCGCCACAGCGTCCTGGACGATGAGCGCCTCGATGCGCTCCGGATGGGCCAAGGCCATGCGAAAACCCACCGGGCCGCCGTAATCCTGCATGTAAAGCGTGTAGCGCGAGAGCCCGAGCGCTTCGGTGAAGTGATTCATGATCTCGGCATAGTGATCGAACGTATACGCGAATTTTTTCGGGTCCGGCCAGTCGCTGTGTCCAAAGCCGGGGTAATCGGGCGCGACAAGGTGATAGCGATCGGAAAGCCGGGCGAAGAGCGGCTCGAACATCCGCGATGATGACGGAAGTCCGTGCAGCAGGAGAAGCGTCGGCACGTCTTTCGGGCCGGCCTCTCTGTAGAAAATCGAGAGCCCGGCTATCTGTATTGTGCGATAAAAGGTCGGGTACTTCATGAGATGTTCCTTTTCGTGGGTTTGAGGCAACAATTGAAATGATGCGAAGATCAACAATGCGCCGCAGGAAATCCGCCAGCACTCGATCAAACGGGGCAATGTAAGAAGGTGCATCGTATAGCTCCGCTTAGGCGAGACTCGTAGGACCAATGCTCGCAGTGTCTTTTCTCGATAATGTTCCTCTCCCCTTCACATTGTCAGAACGACGCGGAACTGCGCCTTGCCGCTCAGCATTCGTTCGTAAGCTTCAGCCGCTTTTTCGAGCGGATACGTCTCAATCATCGGACGCACGCCGCTCAGTTCGGCAAAGTTGAGCGTGTCCTCGGAATCTGCCGATGTTCCCGCGGCCCAGCCTTGAATCGTTCGACTTCCACTGATCAGTTGTATCGGTGTGACCTCAATGGGATCGAATGTGGCGCCGATCACCACGAGTTTGCCGTTTGGACCCAGACCGTCGATCAACTCGGACATGGCTTTCGAGCTTGGGGCTGTCGCCAGAATTACCCGTGCGCCGCCGAGCTTCTGTAATGCCTCTGCTGCGTTGGTCGATCCGCTGTCGATGTACACGCTTGCTCCGAGTTTCTTTGCTAGCAACGCGTTTTCAGACCCCCGCCCGATGGCCACGACCTTATACCCAAATTTGTTCGCAAATTGAATTCCCAGGTGACCCAGACCGCCGATCCCTTGCACCGCCACCAGGTCGCCGGGGAACGCGCCACTGTGCCGCAGCGCGTTGTAGGTGGTAATGCCGGCGCAGAGCAGCGGTGCTGCCTCGGTGTCACTTAGAGTTTCCGGTATCGCCGCCAGTGCCTCCACGGGAGCGACCATGTACTGCTGATAACCGCCGTCATAGCTGATGCCGGGAATTTTCAGGTTCTGGCAATTGCGAAAATCTCCCCGCTGGCACTCGCGACAGGTGCCGTCACGGCCGCCGTGCCAGCCGACGCCGACTCGCTGCCCCTTCTTCCACGCGGAAACGCCGGCCCCCACTTCATCGATGACGCCTGCCACTTCATGTCCGGGAACGCGCGGATACTGAATTCCTGGCCAGAGTCCTTCTTTCGTGAGCACGTCGCTGTGGCAGACGCCACAGGCCTGCACCTTAATGCGCACCTGTCCTGCACCCGGCTCAGGAATCTTGCGCTCGATAAGCTCGAAATCTGCTCCGGGTTTAGAAATCTGCGCCGCCTTCATTGGTGCCGCCTCTGGTTTCACCGCAACTCTCAGCGTTGCCATAAATCCTCCTATAATTTTCAGTGGTTGTTGAAAAGAACTTACTACTATTAGCTACGCGACCGACCATCGCGCGCGCCTTTACCCCATCACCTCAAAAATGACTTCCAGTTCGACCGGAGTGCCGAACGGAAGGCTTGCCACGCCGTACACCAGCCGGCATGGGCTCTTGTCTTTTCCGAAGACGTCTTGCAGCAACTCGGAAGCGGCGTCAGCGACTTTCGGTTGATCCCGGACATCGCCCGAAGTGGCCACCGACACGCCTAGCCGGACGACCCGCGTCACTCTGTCGAGCGATCCCAAATGCTGCCGCGCGACAGCGAGGACGTTGACCGCCGCCAGCTGAGCGGCCTTGCGCCCCGCTTCCACATCGAGCTCCGCGCCGACGCGCCCAACGAATTTCGCGCCGTGTCCTTCCGTCGGAAGCATGCCGCTGAGAAAAAGCAGATTGCCCGTCTGCACCGCTTCAGCGTATGCACCGAACGGCTCAGGCGGTGCCGGTAGCTTGATGCCGAGTTCCTTCAACCGCTGCTCAGCACTCCCCTGGTAAGAGCTCTCTTGCGGTGCTAATTGCGTTTTCGGATTTGCGTTCATCTCTCACCTTATCCGATCGAAATCGATGTTGGCGCGTGGCAAGCAGCGCCCTTGTGCGCCGCTCGCCTGAACTAACGCAGAGATCGGAACGCTGCGCGGATCTCTTCGCTAAAAAGTTCCGGCTGTTCCCACGCAGCGAAGCGACGGCTGCACCCAGCTTCGCAGGAATCAGACTGTTGACGGAGGCCGTGGCACTGCCAGCTAGACCACTCTGGGCGTAGACGGGGACGGCGAGCAGGACAAGGCCGAAGGCACCCGCGGCTTATGGTTTTGCGAGCAGAGCCTTCTGGCGTCACTGATTTCTCATTTTCCCAACCGTTACAAATCCTGCCACTACTGCGGCGGGTTCTGCTGTGGCTGCGGCTGTGGTTGAGGTTGTGGCTGATTTTGCGGGAAGCCTTGTGGTGCGCCCTGCTGTTGTTGTTGCTGCTGACGCTGCAATTCCTGCAATAGCTGCTCCGGAGTCTTCACCTGCTGCTGACCATTGGGCGCTTGCTGCTCCTCCGGCTGGCCGGGCTGTTCAGCCTGGTCAACTTCAGGAGCAGCCTCATCCTGAACTTCCTCGACCGGCATCTCCTCGGTATCCGGCGGCGGAACTGGCTGTTGCGGATAAACCTGCTGGGTTGCGACTTGGCTGGGGTTCGACGATGCATTTTCTGACGATGCATTTTCTGGCGCTGCGCCAGCTTTCGAGGTGAGAATAATCCGCTGCACCATGTGTGGATCATTCGGCGAACCGAGCATCACATAGTTGAAATGCGATCCATTCAGTAGAGAGGCGAGCACGTCGCGCGCCGGGCCGGGGCCGAGATTGCTGACCACGCGCTCGGTCGCGTTTGAGGGCACGTCCACCGAAGCCCCGGTTTGCGTGCGCACTGCGCGCAAGATATCGCCCAAAGTCGAGTTCCGGGCAACGATAGTCAACTGGCCATTGCGAAAGAACACCTGTGGCGCCGAAGCTGGCATCTGCTCCAGCGTGGGCGGTGGAGGTGGTGGAGGCGGAGGTTGCGGGGCAGGCGCAGCCTCCTCCTGCTTCACGGCACGCTTACGAGCGCTCTTCTTCGAGATCTGGGCGGAAGCGATGGACAGCGTGAGCACGTACGCCGCCAGCAACACGAATACGATTCTTGATTGTCGCGCGAACATCAAAGCGTGAATAGGCCCTCTGCCCTTAGATGCAGGCTGATGCTCCTAAATTGTAGCATCGGTAGAACGCGCATCGACGGGGTCTTTGCGTTTCAGTTGCCGGCGTTTACCATTGCAGGCAATCCAGCTTCTTGCCGAGAGATTTATGACGAACAGAGATCACAAGCAATCCGTAATGAGTTTGCTGCCTTTAATAGCTGTACTGTTTATGGCGACTAGCGTCAGGCTCATCGCACAGAGCTCGCCGAGCTCCGCCAGCGCACCCCAACCTGCGTATTCTCATGAGCTTCCAGCAATGGATGGCAATCATCTGCGGGTGTTTGTCAGCGATATCGAAGTTGCGCCCCGAGAGTCGTCGCCGCCTCATAGCCATCCCTGCGCGGTGATTGGGCATGTCGCCGCAGGCGCGTTTCGCCACAAAGTCAAAGGAGAGCCGGAAGCCGTCTACAAAGCTGGAGAGGATTTTTACGAGCCGCCAAATGGCGTGCACGAGGTATTCGCCAATGTGAGCGACAAAGATCCGGCACGCCTGATCGCGATCTTCGTTTGCGACCACGAAACCAAGCTAACGGTACCGCCTGTCGAAACGCCCGGAATGCAGAAGTGAGAAATTAGAATGCAGAATTAAGAAGTCAGAATGCAGAAGTAAACCAGGCTTAAATTGCGCATTCTTACTTGTGCATTCTTACTTCTTAATTCTGACTTCTGCATTCTTACTTCTGGATTCTGACTTGAGCTATTGCCTGGGTGCGTAGTATCCCTTGCGGGCGCGGACCTGGAGATCTTTCTTCAGGGCGATGATTTCAATCGAGCGGTAGCGGCCATCGGCATCGAAATTGGCTGGCCTATACGAGACAACATACTGGCTGCGCAGCTCGTCTTCAATGGCTGAGAACGAACTCTTAATATCTTTTGTCTTAAATGGGAAGAAGGCGCGCCCGCCGGTCGCGTCCGCGAGCTGCTGCAAAACTTTGTCGCCGCGCAGGATCAATCCGCTGTCGTCGGTGGAGATTGCATAAATAATGACCTCGGCGCGCTGCGCCATTTCGATGGCCTGTGCCCGGCTGACATCGCTCTGATTGTCCTCACCGTCGCTCAAAATGACGATTGCATGCCGCACCGGACGATCAGACTTGTCCTTCAGCAGCTTATCCCGGCTCGCGCGGTATATGGCGTCATAAAGCGCGGTACCTCCGCCATTCTGCAGGCCATGGACGCCGGCTTCAAGCAGTTGAACGTTATCGGTGAAGTCCTGCGCTATCTGACTATGACCATTAAAGCCCATCACAAATGCGCGATCGAATTTTGGCCGGAGCGTGTGCTGCAAAAAACTGATTGCCGCCTCTTCTTCAAAATCAAAGCGGCTGCGGACGGAACCGCTGGTATCAAGAAGCAAGCCCAATTCGATTGGCAGGTCGGTATCGCGCCGAAAATTGCTAATTGACTGCGGCGGCTTGTGATCGTCCAGGATCGAGAAGTCGCCCTGGTTCAAATTGCGGACGAACTTGCCATGGCGATCGGTCGCGATGAATAGAACATTAACTTCATCAACCCGCTTTTTGATAGTGAGGACAGGATCGGTTGCGTCAGATTCAGTACCGCGCGAGGCCGCAGGAACGGAGGTCGAAGCCACGTACGAAGACTGTGCCAGCAGCGGAAGTTCGACTGCGGCGACCACCATGAGAAAAAACATCCATCGTATGTACTTCATGCTCGACCAGTCCTAGTTTTCCGCGCCAAATCACGGACTTGCAGCTTCCCTTTCATATAGATGCACGTAAGGGGCCGAAAGCCGCCGTCAGTGGCTGGTTTTACTGTTCTCACTGTAGGGGAGGCTAAGGGTACCGCCAAGTTACAAAAGGAGCACCCAATTGGTCATTCCCGGACAACCCCGGCTGTAGTCTAGATAAATTTAAGACGGCCGGTCGGCATCGTATCGGCGTTTGCTTCTCTCCCACGTTGCTGGTTTAAGATGAAATGCTCACCAAACGGAGGACTCATGAAAACCCTGTCAGCGATGTTCCTCGCGTGCGCGTTGCTATTGCCCGCATTTGCCGCGAACGATGTAAAAGAAGAAGAGCGCGTCAAGGAGTCAGGCGAAGTTCTGAAAGAGATTCTCGACATTCCAGATAACATTCCCCAGGATTTGTTGGACAAGGCTGAATGCCTCGTGATTCTGCCGTCGGTAAAAAAGGGCGCATTCGGGATTGGCGGCAGCTACGGGCGAGGCGTGATGATCTGCCGCAGCGGCCAGCACTACACGGGTCCTTGGGGACCACCGGCAATGTACGCATTGGAAGGATTGAACATCGGATTTCAGCTCGGTGGTGAGGCTACAGACTTCGTGCTGCTGGTGATGAATCCCAAAGGCGCGGAATCGTTGCTGGGCAGCAAAGTTAAACTGGGGGCCGATGCTTCTGCCACAGCCGGACCCAAAGGACGCACGGCTGAAGCCGCTACTGACGTGGTCATGAAAGCGGAAATCTTGTCTTATTCACGGTCGAAGGGGCTGTTCGCCGGAGTCTCTCTCGAAGGTTCCACACTGCGCTCCGACGGCAGCGCCAACGAAAAGCTCTACGGCCAGAAACTCAGCGCCAAAGATATTATTCGCGACAGGAAGGTCAAGGCTCCGCCCGCAGCGCAGGAGTTGATTTCGTTGCTGAACAAGAAAACGCCGAAAAATCTTTCCGACCCAAAGTCGCTGCAGTAGAAAGGGCGGGCTGCTGCGCGCTCGAATCCGCTGAGGTATTGCAGCGACACGGGTAGGTCCTATCTCCTCGGTTTGCAGAGTTTGTTCTCTGGCGCACTTTAAGAAAACGAAAGCCGCCAAAATATGGCGGCTTCGAACTATGACCAGAGCAACTATGGCGACGTTTGCTCCAGCAGCCCTTGCTCCAGCTTCTCCTGGCATTCAATGCAATGTCGCGTCCACGGCACTGCCTCCAAGCGCTTGGGGTTTATTTCCTTGCCGCAGGAGATACATTCCCCAAAGTTGCCCTCACGAATTCGATCGAGCGCGCCCTCGACCATCTGCAGGAGTTGACGGTCATTGTTGCTTTGGTGGAAGAGAAATTCCTTGGTATAGGAGCTCGCGGCGCGGTCGGCGATATCCTGTGCCGAATCCTCATCTACGGTACGGCCATCCTGTTGCGTACGCGAAACCATGCGCCGCAAATCCTGCTGCCGCGATTCCAGCCGCTTCCTGAAATAATCCAGCTTCTTCTTTTCCATACAAAATGACTTCGCGGCTCCAGGCCGCTCCCCTAACCTGTTCGATTGTGCTTTGGTCAAACAAAAATGATAAGCGCCGCAATTCAGATGCGTCAACTGGCCCATGTGGATGGTAGAGCCTACTCACATCGTATACCCCCATCGATGTCGACGTGCATGAGTCAGCGCAGCTAGCCGCGAGAATAGCCAAATACTTCTCCTGAGCGCACAATAATTAGATACTCCAAACATGTGATTGGAGTCATAGCAACATTGATTAGGCCGCGAGAGAATGTTGCCGAAGCAGGAGGTTTTTTATGCCACTTACGATTCTGAGGGAATTTCTCGACAGCCACAACGTCAGATACATTGTCATCTCCCACTCGCCCGCTTTCACGGCGCAGGGAATTGCCGCCCTCGCGCATATTCCGGGGAAGGAGCTGGCAAAAACGGTTATGGTCAAGATGGACGATTCTTTGGTGATGGCCGTTCTTCCTGCCTCGTTTCATGTCGATCTGAGACGACTTAAAGCGGAAGCAATGGCGACAACTGCTGAGCTCGCCTCCGAGAGCGAATTCAAAGACCGGTTCCCCGATTGTGAAACGGGCGCCATGCCACCGTTCGGAAATCTCTACGGCATCGAGGTCTTTGCGGATGAAAGCTTGGCGAAGGATAAGGAGATTGCATTTAACGCAGGCTCCCATCGAGAATTGGTTCGACTGGCCTGGGAGGATTTCGAAAAGCTGGTCAAACCGAAGATAATCAGGTTTGCCGCCGGGGCAATCGGCGAAACGGCGGCCTGATATATCGTGCGTCTGAAATTCCAGGGGACTCTTTCTATGAGTGGCTATCCCGGCGGGCGTTTATCTGGCCTGCTCACCGACCTCTATGAGCTCACAATGGCGGCCGGCTACGTCCAGAAGCACTTCGAGGCACGCGCCACTTTCGAACTATTCGTTCGCCACCTGCCACCTCATCGCAACTATCTGGTCGCGGCAGGCCTGGAGCAAGCGCTTGATTTTCTGGGAAATGTTCATTTCTCGTCTGAAGATATTTCCTATCTCCGCTCGCTTCCGCTGTTTGGGCATGTTGACGGCGGCTTTTTTGAATTTCTTGCGCGATTCCGGTTCACTGGCGACGTCTGGGCATTGCCCGAGGGCACGATCTTCTTCCCCGGCGAACCTTTGCTGCGCGTGACTGCTCCTATCGCGGAGGCCCAACTCGTAGAGACCAGCCTGCTTTCCATTGTCCATCTGCAAACACTCATCGCCAGCAAGGCGGCGCGAGTGACCACGGCTGCTGCGGGCCGGCCTGTGATTGAGTTCGGATCGCGGCGCGCGCATGGAGTTGAAGCTGGCGTCCTCGCGGCCCGCGCTGCTTTCATCGGCGGTTGC
>Ga0209268_1001145_pt1 | contig 13119 bp, 13 predicted proteins | sample GraSoiAngelo_143_FD_185900 | JGI IMG/M metagenome (GOLD analysis project Ga0209268, IMG submission 185900) | Grasslands soil microbial communities from the Angelo Coastal Reserve, California, USA - 14_1009_02_30cm (SPAdes) (version 2) | ecosystem: Environmental > Terrestrial > Soil > Grasslands ... | reverse complement strand
CCGCCGTGCCGGGTCCGGCTCGATCGTGGACAGATCGCGGAGATAGCGCTCTACCGCCGGGGTCACGACCAGGGGCGTTTGATAAGCGGCGATGCGCGACAGGGCTCGCACCAGCCGGTGGACGGGATTGTCCGGCGTGGGGCGCGACCCGTGGCCGGGGGTGCCGTGCGCGGTGAGGTTCAGCCAGAACGGCGACTTCTCCGTGGTCCCCACGCCGTAGTACTCGATCCGTCCGTTGGCATCGGTCCGAATCGCACCGCCTTCGGTGAGGAGGAACTCGGCGTCCTGTACCACCTCCGGGTGGTGCTCCACGAACCAGCCCGCGCCAACGCCGCCGCCGATCTCTTCGTCCGCCGTCGCGAGGAAGATTACGTCGCGCCTGAGCGGCACGCCGGCGCGCTTCAGCGTGAGCAGGCTCAGGAGCTGCGTGATCGCCTCGCCCTTCATGTCCAGCGCGCCGCGGCCCCAGAGGTAGCCGTCCTGCACGGACCCGCTGAACGGGTCGACTTTCCAGTATTCGGGGCTCGCGAGCACGACGTCCATGTGGTTGAGCAGAATGAGGGGCCGCGCACTGCCGTCCCCCTTGATACGGGCGTACAGATTCGCTTTCCCGGGTCGGGGCTCGAACACCTGAGCGTCGATCCCTTCACGCGCCAGTACCGCCTTCAGCCAGTTCGCGGTCTGGAGCTCGTTGCCCGGCGGATTCGTGGTGTTGATCGCGACGTATTGCGACAGCAGCGCCGCCGCCTCCCGGCCGACGGCACGCCACTGGGCATCGGTGCGCGGCACGTCCGGCTCGAACTGCCTCGGCGGCAAGAGGACTGGTTGAGAGGAAGGGCCGAACAGGCCCGGCTGGGGAGGCGCGGCGGCGCGGGGCGGACGCGCGCAGGCGACCACCAGGGCCAGCGCGACGAGCGGAGCGAAGCGCAAGGTACCTCCGGATGGGACACGGGAACCGCAAACTACGAGCCCGCGGCGCGCGAGGGGAGCCCCCTGCCCCCATTCCCGCGCACTGCGGGCCCGACGACGGCCCCACTGCTGGCTCAGTGCACCGTGATCGTTGCCTGGCCCGCCTTGCCTTCGCTCGTGGCTCGGAGGACCGCCGTTCCTGCAGCCCGAGCCCAGACGATTGCCGTCGTCCCGTAGGAATAGAGTTGAATCGTGGCGCTGTTGTCTGCGTTGATCCACGAGACGGGGCGGTCCAGCAGCAGAGTCCCATCCGAGTCGCGCAGCTCCGCCTGGAACGCCAGACTGTCTCCGACCGCGAGGTCCGCGCTTGCGGGCACGACCGTGACGCTCGCGACCGGGGCGGCCGAACCGGCCACCTGGACCGTGTGCGAGTCGCTGAGGCCACCGCTCGTTGCCGTGATGGTCGCGATGCCCTGCTTCCGCCCGATGACACTCGCGGTGTCACCCACACCGGTCACGCTGGCGGTCGTCTCGTCGCTGCTGGTCCACGACACCGACGGTTTGAGAACCGGATTGCCGTTCGCGTCGCCCACCGCCGCGAACAGGGTGATCGTCCCGCCCACACCCACGGAGGTAGGCCCGGAGATGCGCACATACGCGGCGCCACTCGAGCCGGCATTGGGGAGCAGTACCGACAAGGGCGTCGTGTCGCCCGCAGCCACGCGCACGTTCGGCGTGACCACAGGATCGAGGTATGGAAGGAACGGCTCTTCGATTCTGACGACGTAGCTGCCTGGACGCAGGAAGGCGACCTTGTAGTGTCCGGCCGGATCGCTGCGACCGGTGGCCTCGAGGTACCACGCACTGTCGGGCTGGCCCGGGTACGGCACGAACACGGAGACCTGGGCGTTCCTGACCGGACCCGTCGTCCCACCGTAGCTCTGCGTCACGGTCCCTGCGATCGCGCCCGCGGCTGCAGAGTTGATCGCGCGGAGGTGAGGCGTGAAATCGAACTCGTTCCTCCCATAATAGTTGTACTGGAAGCTCTGCCCGAGGTCGAAGTCAACCACAATGTCACCCTGGGTCGGACCACTCACCGGGTAATCGACGAAGGTATAAATCGCCGACTGTGCGTGCCAATTCACGGGAGCCTGGCCCGCACTGTTCCAGATGATCGAGGATCGATTGGTGTCGATCGTCATTCGGATCGAATGATACTGGCCGGCCGGCAGCTCCCCTTCGCCGAGCAGGGCGGTGGCACCCTGCTGCAAGGCGAGCAGATCGAAGCTCTTCCCGGGCTCGGTGACGAGCACCCAGTTCCCCGTCCCGCTGGTGTCGCTCTCGGCGTTGGCCTCGATCCGGACCACGTACACATTCACACTGCCAAGCGAGTCGTACGGAAACGGGGCGTCCGTGAGCAGCACACGAGCGACCGGTTTGCGGTTGACGGTGGTGACGCTGTCATCCTGGTAGCATCCGCCCGCGGCGAGCAGGACGGCGGCAACGAGGGGCATGGCGAGGCGTCTCGACATCGTTCGCTCCTAGAGAGATCGTGGCGGCACTCTGCTCCAGATACCCCGACTCCCCTGGCCGGCGTCACACCAGCGGGGTAGTGTGACGCGAGGATCCTCTCAATGGGTATACACAGCGTGGGGACGAGCGACGCCGCCCTGGTGCGCCGTGTGCAAGCCGGCGACACCGGTGCTTACGCCGATCTCGTCGCGCGGTATCGCGATCGCCTGGGCCGGTACGCGTTGCACATGCTCGGAAATCGGGAGGACGCGGAAGAAGTGCTGCAGGACTCCTTCGTCCGTGCCTATCGCTCGCTGGCGCGCTGCGACGATCCCGAGCGTTTCGGTGCATGGCTGTACGGCATTTTGGTGAACCGCTGCCGCACGGCCGGCGCCCGCGCCGCGCGCCGGGCGCGGCGGTTCGTACACGACCCCGTCGCACTCGAGACCGCGCCGCTGGCGGGACCGGACGGGCGGGCCGAGTGGGACGACATGGTCCGCTGGGCGCTGGCGCGTCTCCCGGCCGAGTCGCGCGAGGCGTTCCTCCTCAAGCATGTGGAGGAGCTCGAGTACGAGGACATGGCACTTTTGACCGGCGCGGGCATCTCCGCGCTGAAAATGCGCGTGAAGCGGGCGCGGGAGCAGCTCCAGGCGATGCTGAAAGAGGCGGAGCGTGTTTGACCAGGTGGAAGACGCAGTCGAGCGCCTCACGCGGCATCTCCGGCGAGCCGTGCGGATCGACCCGGCGCTCGATGACCGGGTCATGCGCGCGATCACGGCGCTCCCTGCGCCCGGCCGTGCGACTTGGCTGGGGGAGATGTGGCGTTGGCTCAGGAGCCCCCATCAACTCACGGTCACACCGCTCGGCGGGCTCGCGGCGGCCGCCGCCGTCGCAGTCGTGGTCGTCCTCATCCGGATGGACTCCAAACCGCCTGCTCCCCACTACGAAGAGTCCCGCGCCTTTCAGTTCGTCCTGGTCGCTCCCCGCGCGACGCGCGTATCGCTCGTCGGGGACTTCAACGACTGGGACGCGGGCCGCACGCCGATGCGCCGAACCGGAACCGAGGCGCTGTGGACTGCGGTGGTCCCGCTCGTGCCCGGCCGCTATCACTACGCGTTCTTCGTGGACGGCTCGCGCTGGCTGGCCGACCCCTCGGCGCCGGTAGCCCGTGATGAGGACTACGGCGCACCCAGCTCGGTGCTCACCGTGGGAGGAGGGGGCTCGTGACGCCCGCCGTCAGCCGTAGCGCGCTTCCCCTGCTCGCGGCGATGCTGGTCGCAGGACGTGCCGCCGGTCAGCAGACCGATCCGCGCCTCGAGCGACTCGACGCCGCCACACGGCCTGCCGTCGCGGCACTCGTCGATTCGGCCGGTAGAGCCCTGCTTCCCACGGAGCCGCTCGTGCAGCGTGCGCTCGAAGGCGCGACGAAGCGGGCCTCGGGAGAGTTGATCGTCGCCGCCGTGCGGCGTTTCGCCGTGGAGCTCGGGCACGCCCGTGACGCACTCGGGTCGACCGCCTCGCCCGCGGAGCTCAGCGCCGGCGCTGCGGCGCTCCGCGCCGGGGCGTCCCCCACCGTCCTCGCACGGCTGCGGCAAGCTCGCCGAGAGCCCCTTACCATGCCGCTCGCCGTGCTCGCCGACCTGGTGGCGAGCGGAGTCCCCGTCGACAGCGCTGCCGCCGCCGTACTCGCCCTTGCCGCGCGAGGCAGAGACGCGGACCTCGTCGAATTCCGGCGCGCCGTCGAGCGCGACATCGCGTTGGGCGCCCCCCCCGCCGCCGCGACTGCGGCTGCGGCGACGGCCGCGGACATGCGGGTGAACGCGGGGGCCCGCCAGCAGCGCCCCGGCCGCCCCTAACCCCGTGCGGCCCGCGCCGGCCGCGCGACATGCTTGGGCCGCGTCCCTCGCCGCGGCAACGTCCCTCTTAGCCGCTCGCACCCCCGCCGCCCAGACCGCCGGGACTGTCGACGTGGGCGTCTCGACGGTACGCTACGATGGCTTCCTTCGGTCCGGCGCCGCGTCTCTCACGCCGACCCTCACCTGGGAACGGCCCGGCGGCGCCGTCACAGCTCGTGGCACCTATCTCCGGTTCGAAAGCGGTCGCCGGAGTCTCCAGGGGCTCGTCGCCGCTTCGCTCTTCACGCCGCCGAGTTTGCTCCCCCCCCGCTGGCGTGGGGAGCTGTCTCTCTCCGCGGGTGGGAGCAGCTATGCCAACTTCGCGAGTTTCTGGCACGCTACGGCCGAGGCCCGGTTGCATTTCGTCGCGGCCGGTCGGGGCGCGTGGATCGGCGGGACTGGGGGGCGCACCTCATACGGACGCGCGCCCCGCCCCGTAGCGGTCGCCGGCATCGGCGTGTGGGCTCGGCGCTCTTGGGTGACGGTCGCTTTGTCCGCTACCCGGTCGATCGTCGGGGATACCGGCTACAGCGACATCGGGTCGACGATCCACACGAGCCGGGGCCGCGTCGAGCTCGACGCCTCGCTCGCAGCCAGGGTGTCGAGCCGCGGCGCAGGTCACGGCGTGTACGGCGAAGCGAGCACCGTACTCACGCTGGGGGAGCGCACTGCGCTCTTCGTCTCGGGCGGCCGCTATCCCACCGATCCGGTCAGCGGCGGCGTGGCGGGGCGGTACGTGAGCGCCGGATTGCGCCTGCGGACAGCGCTCGTACGACCACGCGTCCGCCGCGATCCGCAGCCGCTCGGTCGGCCGCCTGCCTCGGGCGACGGTGAGGCGGGCTTCGCCGCGCGACTCGAACTGCAACCGGCTTTCGATGGCACTTTCCGGGTCGTCCTATACGCTCTCGCCCGAGCGACCGTGGAAGTGGCCGGCGATTTCACGGATTGGCAGCCGGTCGCCCTTCGCCGCGCGGGCGAGGATACGTGGGAATGCTGGCTCCGCATTCCGAGCGGCATTCACCGGATCAACGTGCGAATCGACGGTGGGAGGTGGACCGCGCCAGCAGGCTCATGCTCCAGCGCCACCCCATCCGTGCCGCCACCCACGGCAACAGATAGATCGTGAGACAGGTCAGGAGGAACCCCAGGCTTGTCTGGAGCGTGAGCGCGGTCCCCACAAGCTCACGCGGGGCCAGCTCGCTCACTGCGGCCGAGAACTGGGCCGAGTCCGCGACCACGGTCACGCCCCAGACGAGGAGCAGCGGCACCAGTACCGGGAGGGGGCGGCCGAACACGAGGCCCACCGCCAGCGCGCACGCGCCGGACACGGTCATCGCAACGCTGGTGATCAGGGTGCGGCCCCACCGATCAGCGTACTTTCCGCCCAGCCAGCACCCCAACGCGCCGCTCCCGACCACCGCGAATGTGATGAACGCCGGCGCGCCACTTCCCGTGGAATCGCCACCGGTCCGGGCCACTTCGCTCGCCGCCACGAACGCGGCCAGCCACGTCCACATCGCATACAGCTCCCACATGTGACCGAGGTAGCCGAGGTTGGCGAGCGACACCGCACGGTCTGCGAGGATGCTCGGCGCCGCCCGCCAGGTGAAGGGCGGTGCTGGCGTGGCGAACGGGCCGTCGTGCGGCACGAGCAGGACCAGGAGGCCGCCGAGGAGCGCCGCCGCCGCCGCGATGTCGAGCACGGGCCGCCAATACTCGGCCGGAACCGCCCATCGAACGAGATGGGGAAGCGCCGAGCCCAGCGTCAACGCGCCGACGAGGACACCGATCGCGAGTCCCCGACCTTCGCGATACCACCCGGCGACGATCTTCATTCCCGGCGGATACACGCCCGCCAGCGCCGCGCCGGTGAGCATCCGCAGCGCAATGCCCGCTCCGGGGCCCGGCGCGAACGCCACACCGAGGGTCGCGAGACCGGCGAGCCAGGCGCAGCCCGCGACCAGGCGGCGGGCGGACCAGCGGTCGGAGAGCGTGAGCAGCGCCGACACGAGCGCACCCGCGACGAAGCCGAGCTGCACCGAGATCGTGAGCCATGCTGCGCCCGCCGTGTCGAGCCGCCACACGCGCGAGAGCGCCGGTGCGACGGCGGACGCGGAAAACCACGGCGCCATGCCACACAGCTCGGATGCCGCGAGCACGGCCAGCACGCGGCGTGGGCTCACAGACCGGTCGGATGATCGAGAAACGTCCAGGGCAGATGGAACCGGACGTGGAGGTGTTCGGCCAGCGCCTTGACCCCCACCGTCTCGGTGGCGTAGTGCCCGGCGTAAAACACGTTCAGCTTCAGCTCTTCGGCGTCGAAGAACGTGTGGTGGGGACCCTCGCCCGTGACGAAGGTGTCGAGGCCGGCGGCGGCGGCCTGCGCGATCATCGAGCCCGCCGCCCCCGTCACGATCCCCACGCGGCGCACCCGCTCCGGGCCGAACGCCATCAGCCGGGGTGCGCTACTCGTGAGGGCCGCGAGTTGGCGCGCCAGCGCGTCGCGGGAGACGTCGGTCTCTCCCCAACGGCCGATGCGCACACCGTATTCCTCTCCGAACTCCCCGCGGAGCGAGACGCCGAGTTGGCGCGCGAGTACCGCGTTGTTGCCGACGTCGGGATGCAGATCGAGTGGAAGATGAGCGCTGTAGAGCGCGATGTTCTGCGCCATCAGTCCCGCGACGCGCCGATACGCGCGCCCCGTGAGCGGCTGGAGCCCACCCCAGAACAAGCCGTGGTGCACGAGCAGCAAGTCGGCCCCCTGCTCCGCCGCCATGCGCACGGTCGCTTCGCATAGGTCGACGGCAGCCGCCAGGCGGCTCACCGTACCCGCGTTCGCGACCTGCAGCCCGTTGATCGCGTGGGGCGCGTCCGGTACCTCCAATACCCGGAGGTAGCCGTCCACGTAGGAGACCAGCTCGGTGAGCTCCATCGAGCCTCTCACCTCTGGCAGTATGGAGACATTGTCTCACCAGATTATCGACAGTGAGGTGCGACTCCCACGCCACAACGCGAGCTAACGTACTACGGCATATAGAGATAAACAATCCACACGGGGAAGTACGAACGTGTGGATATCTGGCGCGCCTAGTAGGACCGCTGCGCCCCCGCTTTTTCAGCGGTCTCCGCTTCGAGCGCCGCTTCACCCATGCGCACGACGCCGTTGATCTCGCCTCCCTCTTGCACCAGCAGTCGTTTCGCCGCGATGTCGCCGTGCACGACACTGGTGGATTGGATCTCGATACGCTCGTCGGCCCGGATCGAGCCGCGTACCTCGCCACCGATGATCGCCTCGCGCGAGATCACGTCTCCTTCCACTTCGCCGCCCTTGCCCACCAGCACCTGCCGGCCAGCGCGCACCGTGCCCACCACGGTGCCTTCGATTTTCACGACACCGTCCGCGCTGATATCCCCTACGACGCGCATGCCGGTCCCGATGATGGACAGTCCGGATTCCGACTCGAGCCCCCCCTGCCCCTTCTCGGTGAACATCGCCATGTCAATTCTCCTGTTTCACGACCGTGAGGGGATCGAGCGACTTGCCCTCGCGGCGGATTTCGAAGTGGAGGTGCGGCGCCGTGGATCGCCCCGAGTTGCCGGAGAGCGCGATCACCTGCCCCGCCTGCACCGAGTCGCCTTCGCGCACCAGAAGGCGCGAGGCGTGCCCATACATCGTTTCATACCCGCTCGAGTGCCGCATGAGCACGAACAGTCCGTACGCCGGGTCGGTGCCCGCCGCCTCGACCGACCCGCCCCCGGCGGCACGGACCGGCGTGCCGGCGGGCACGGCGATATCGATGCCTGGATGCGACTCGGCGACATCGCCGGGCCGCACCTGCCCGCGGGTGACGAACCCTGCGACGTCGAGCGGCCAGTGCGTCGGCTCCGCCGGGCCTGGCTCGTAGCGCAGGGGCGCCGAAGGAGGACGGGCACGTACGGCGACCGCCCGCACGAGGTCCCCGATCGGGGCCGCCGCTCCCTTCTCCCGCGGCGCCCTCACACCCAACATCGTGCGCAGCTCTTGGTAGTTCGCCTCGGCCCGGTTCAGCGCCGCCGCGAGTTGCTGCACCCGGCTGTTCTCCTCCTCCAGCCGCGCTACCTGACGCTCGAGGCCGGGCACGCGGGCCGCCGCGCGACCGATCGGTCCCGCGAATGCGAAGAACAGCACGATCAACAGACCCACGACGAGCGCGCTCCACTTCCCGGCCTCGAGCGCCCACAGGGGAACGCGGTATTGGCGGGAAGCGAGGTCTCCATCGGTGTGGACGACGATGGTGACGCGGCGATCTTTCCGCTGCTTCATCCGTTGAACGGCGCGCCGAGGATCAGCTCCAGGAGCCGCGCAAGATCGTCGTTGGAATAGAAGTTGAGATGAATCTGTCCTTTGCCCTTGGCGCGGAGCGTCACCCGCACGTCGGTGCCGAGGCGGCGGCGCAGCGCGTCCTCGATGCGCCGCACTTCGGGCGCATGTCCCATTCCCTTCTTGAGACGCGGGCGTCGGACCGGCGCCCGGCCACCGCGCACTCGGTCTTCCACGTCCCGCACCGAAAGCCCGAGGTCCACCGCCTCCTTGGCGAGCGACGTCGCGACACGGGCGTCCTCGAGCGCGAGCAGCGCGCGGGCGTGGCCGACCGAGAGACCGCCTTCATGCAGCAGCGCGAGCACCGTCGCCGGCAGTTTCAGCAGCCGGAGGGCGTTGGCGACCGTGGAGCGGTCGCGACCCACCGCGTCCGCGACGTCCTGCTGCGTCAGGCTGAATTCCGCGAGGAGACGCTCGTAGCCGCGCGCCTCGTCCACCGGCGAGAGGTCGTCACGCTGCAGGTTCTCGACCAGCGCGAGCGTCAGGGCGGTGCGGTCGTCGACTTCGCGCTTCACCGCGGGGATCTTCTCCCAGCCGAGCGCCTGGCAAGCCCGCAGTCGCCGCTCGCCGGCGATCAGCTCGAAGCCGCCGTTGCCGCCCGGGACGGGGCGCACCACGACGGGTTGCAACAAACCGGCCTTGCGGATGGAGGCCTGGAGCTCCTCCAGCGCCGCGGGGTCGACGTCCCGGCGCGGCTGGTAGGGGTTGGGGCGGATGTCGGCGATCGCCAGTTCTACGAGACTCCCCTCGCGCTCTGCTTCCTCGCGCGTAGGCCCCAGCAGGGCTTCGAGGCCCCGGCCGAGCCGACGGCGACCTGCGATGGTTTCCGTCATGCGGGCACCTCCGGCAGCGGTTCAGCAGCGGACGGGGCGGGGGAGGACACGGCGCCGTGCTCCACGCGCCGGATCAGCTCCTGTGCCACCGCCAGGTAGCTCTTCGCGCCCACCGACTGCACATCGTACAACAGGATCGGCTTCCCAAAGCTCGGCGCCTCGGCCAGGCGCACATTGCGCGGGATCGTAATGGCGAACATCTGCGATCCGAAGTACTCCTTGGCCTCGTCGGCCACCTGCTTCGAGAGATTCAGCCGCGCGTCGTACATCGTCAGCAGCACGCCATCGATCGCCAGCGCGGGGTTGAAGTTCCGCTGTACCAGCTTGACGGTGTTGAGGAGCTGCGAGAGACCCTCGAGCGCGTAGTACTCGCACTGGATGGGAATCAGCACGCTGTCGGCGGCTGTGAGCATGTTGAGCGTCAACAGACCGAGCGAGGGCGGACAATCGATTACCACGTATTGATACTGATCGCGGAAATCCCGCAGCGCGCGCCGCATCATCGTCTCGCGCCCCTGCTTGTTGACGAGTTCGAGCTCGGCGCCGACCAAGTCCTGCGTGGCTGGCACGACGTCGAGGTAGGGGAAGTGCACGTGGGTGAATCGTGCATCGGCGAGGGAACGGCCATCGAGCAAGGCATCGTACAACGAGTGGCGGATGCGGTCGCGTTCGATGCCTACGCCGCTCGTCGAGTTGGCTTGGGGATCGGCATCGACGAGGAGGGTCTTGCGCTCGGCGGTGGCGAGCGACGCGGCGATGTTCACCGCCGTCGTCGTCTTGCCGACGCCGCCCTTTTGATTGGCGATTGCGATGACGCGCGGCATTATCTAAGTTATTGTATACAAATATGTTATATTGTTGCTCGCTAGGAAGTTCTCAATATAGGGTCTTGGTACCCCAGACGTAAAGAGTGAGTTTCACGTGAAACCGCTGCCTAGTTTCACGTGAAACACCGCCAGGGGAAGCCAGTTGCTAGGCGACCCGTCGCCGCCAGCGGGCCGTTTCGACTACAAGATTGTGCAGATCGCTGGGCGACACGCCGGGAATGCGCGCCGCCTGGGCGAGCGAGGTCGGCCGGATGCGATCGAGCTTTTGCCGGGCTTCGGTCGCGAGGCTCTTGAACTCGAGGTAGGGAAGGTCTGCGGGGAGCGCAAACGACGCGAGCTCGGCCAACCGCGCCGCTGCCTCCCGCTCGCGCGCCAGGTATCCGTCGTACTTGAGCTCGATGCCGGCACTCACCACCGCTGCCTCCTGCGCCGTCACCGTGACCCCTGCGGCCTCGAGCAGCGCGCCCAGCGATACGCCGGGCCGTCGGGCCACGCTCGCGACACGCTCGGGCTCCCCCAGGCTCGTGCCCGTGTTCGCGAGCACCGCCGCGGCGGCGCTCGGTGTAATCGTCGCCCCGCGCGCCGCTCGCAGCACCTCCTCCTCTTCCTCGAAGCGGCGCGTCGCCACCCGCCGCTCCGCCGCCGTGAGCAGCCCGAGGCGCTCGGCGAGCGGAGCCAATCGCCGCAACGCGTTGTCCTGCCGCAGCAGCAGCCGGAACTCGGAGCGCGACGTGAACAGTCGGTACGGCTCGTCCACTCCCCGCGTCACGAGGTCATCCACCAGGACGCCGAGGTACGCATCGTCGCGCCCCAGGATCACGGGCTCCGCGCCGCGGATCCGGCGCACGGCATTGATCCCGGCCACGACACCCTGGCCTCCCGCCTCCTCGTATCCGGTCGTTCCATTGATTTGCCCGGCGAAGAACAGGTGCTCGACGGCCTTCGTTTCCAGCCACGGCGTGAGCTGAGTGGGCGGATAATAATCGTACTCGATGGCATAACCCGGACGGGTCATCTTCGCCCGCTCGAGACCTGGCACCGCGCGGAGGAATTCGAGCTGTACGGGGACGGGCAGGGAAGTGGACAGCCCGTTCACATACAACTCGTGTGTGTCGAGCCCCTCCGGCTCGAGGAACACCTGGTGGCGCTTCGCTTCCGGGAACTTTACGATCTTGTCTTCGACCGATGGGCAATAGCGCGGCCCGCGGCCGCTGATCGCCCCGCCGTACAGCGCCGATTCGCCGAGATGCGCGCGGATGATGTGCTTCACTTCCTCTCCAGCCCACGTGATCCAGCATGGCAGCTGGCGGGGCAGCTCGGCGTGATCATAGAAGGAGAAGCGGTAAGCGGTCCCGTCTCCGTCCTGGCGCTCGACCCTGGACCAATCGACGCTGCGGCCGTCCACTCGCGGCGGCGTACCGGTCTTGAAGCGCGACACTGTAAGACCAAGTGCTTCAATGTGTTGCGCGATATCGACGGCGGGCTGATCGCCGGCGCGACCGGCCGGGATTTGCGTGTCAGTGCCGAGGTGGATGCGCCCGCGCAGGAACGTGCCGGCGGTGAGCACCACGGCACGTGCGCGGAAACGGCGCCCGTCGGCCGTCACGACGCCCGCGGCGCGCGTGCCGTCGAGGATGAGACGCGTCACCATCCCCTGCGTCAGCTCGATGCCTGGGAAACCTTCGAGCAGTTCCCGGACGGCGCGACGGTACAACGTGCGGTCGCACTGGGCGCGGGGCGCCCACACGGCCGGGCCCTTGGAGCGATTGAGCATGCGGAACTGGATGGTCGCGCGATCGGTCGCTCGCCCCATGATGCCGCCGAGCGCGTCGATCTCACGCACCACGGTGCCCTTCGCGATCCCGCCGATAGCGGGATTGCAGGACATGGCACCGATGGTGTCGAGGTTGGACGTCAGGAGGAGGACCTGGACGCCGAGACGGGCGGCCATCACCGCGGCCTCCGATCCTGCATGGCCGGCTCCCACCACGATCACATCATAGTCGACGCTCATGCACGCAATTATACCGGCTCAGACGCCGAGACGTCGAGGTAGACGCTAAGGCGCCGAGACGCTGAGTGGATGTGAGGGGCTAGGGCGAAGGGACCCGCGAGGCGGCGCCGCTGACCTTCCTCAGTAGGCCATACAACGTACGTCCGGTCTCATTCACCAGCGCTTCGAGCCTGCCGAACTCGGCCGTCCTCACGTAGCCAAGCTCACGTGCCATCTCGATGATCGTCTCCACCTCGGCCAGGGAGCCGCGCGCCGTGTCGAGGAAACGACGGTATTCTCGCGAACCATGTCGAGTGTTGCCCTCGGCGATGTTCAGGGGGACGCTGTAACAGGCGCGTCGCAACTGGTCGGCCAGTGCGTTCTGCTCGTAGTCAGGGAAACCGCGGGAAGCCCTGACGCACTCGATGGCGAGCCTTTGTGCGTGCTGCCACGCCTTCAATGTCTTGTAGTGTGCCACGTGGGAACGGTGCAACCGAATTGCGTGCGGAGCAGCACCAGAAGATTGCCGACGGTGCCTTTCCTATGCCTTTGCCCTCTACCCTCATATCCACTCAGCGCCTCGGCGACTTCGGCATCTCCCTCAACGTCTATGCTCTGACCCAGCGTATTAGCTCCCGGAGATTCGGCCGCTTCCCCGTCATCAGGATCCCGACCCTGTATATGCGCGCCGCGATCCACGTGACCGCGACAATCGACACGCCGAGGATTCCGAGCGACAGCGCCAACTCGTAAGTCGGCAGGTTTCCGGCGGCCCAGCGCACAGGCATCG
>Ga0209268_1001143_pt1 | contig 13122 bp, 9 predicted proteins | sample GraSoiAngelo_143_FD_185900 | JGI IMG/M metagenome (GOLD analysis project Ga0209268, IMG submission 185900) | Grasslands soil microbial communities from the Angelo Coastal Reserve, California, USA - 14_1009_02_30cm (SPAdes) (version 2) | ecosystem: Environmental > Terrestrial > Soil > Grasslands ... | reverse complement strand
AGAGAATTTTTCCGGGAGTGGGTCCCGGGCTGCGCGCCGTGAAGCGTGGCGGAGATGGACGGCTGTACATTCTAGCTTCGCCATCGCCGGGCTTGCTGGTATTTGATACGCAGGGAAAGCAGGTTCTCTCCATCGGCGAACTTCCCGGCGCTGACACCGCCGCAAAGACTGGGCGCGCATTGATCACCTTCGGGGAAGACTGCGACGGCGCTGCCGACGGGAAGATTTACGTGGCGGATCGCGGCGCGAATCTCATTCAAGTATTTAGCTCGGATGGCGCGCCCATCCGCTCGATTCCTGTCAATGCGCCCGTCGCCGTTGCGGCGCTACCCGAAAGCGAAGTTGCCGTCGCGACGCTGCGCGACCCCCACCTAGTGATCGTCTTCGACAAGAATGGAAGGGATGTGCGCGAGTTCGGCGATCCGGAGCCGTTGGCGGAGCGCGCGGAACTGAACCGTTATCTGAACATCGGCCAGCTTGCCACGGACGCCCAGGGCCACCTCTACTACGCGTTTGCTTACCTTCCGGAGCCGACGGTGCGGCAATATGACCACCTGGGCTACGCGGGACAGGATATTCAGTACACCGCGCTGGAGGCCATGCCGGCAGCACAGGCCGCGCGCAAGGAGATTGTCCGCCAGGAGAGCAAAGGGAAGAGCCCCTCGTTCAAACGCATCCTCACGGCAGTGGGTGTGGACCGTACGAACGGCGAAGTCTGGGTCGCGCTGTACAACACGCTGCTGCATTTCGACAAAGAAGGGAACCGGCGCGCTACCTATAAGATCTACACGCCACAAGGAGCGCGCCTCGAAGGCAACACCATCCTCGTGGAGCAAGACCGTTTAATCGTCGGCAGCGATCCGCTGGGCATCTATGAGTTCGAGCGGCCTGACAAAAAAATTCTCAAATAGGCAAAGTTTTCCTCAGGGACTCCCGTACTAGTCCTGTGTCCGAATTGTATGCAGCCTCAAAAAAAATGTTCACAAATGCCGCGAAAATCCGCACCTATTGTTCAGCTCGCACAAAATTTGCAGTTGTGGAAAAACTGTGCATGGGGTGTGAAAGCCGGTGAATGTCTTCTCCTATTTTTCTCTTGCTCCGTGCGCTCCAATCAGAGACAATCCCGCGCTGACTCATAGCGGCGGTACGTGGGCCGACTAATTCCAAGAAGGGCCGCGCGCGGATCGACAGGGGCATATCGGAGCGTTCCGGCGCGGGCAAGAATCCCGAAGCCTGTAGAAAGACGCGAATGGACCTGCTTTCCACAGTTTTTTCACATCTGTGGAAATAGCATAGGTATTTCTTTTCTCTTCCAATGACGACGGCAACCAAAACGGAGCGTGAGCGCGAAGCTGTGAATTCCTGGGATAAGTTCCTGGACCGGGTGAAGTCCAGGGTCAGCATCAATACCTTTACGACCTGGTTCCAGCCCACGAGGCTGAACCGGGCCGAGGGCGACACACTTTTTATCCAGATCCCCAGCACCGTGTTCCGGCAGGTTCTGACTCGCACTTATGGCGATATCGTCAAGGCCGTCTTTCATGAAGTCGGCACGCCGAACATCAAGGTGCAGTACGTGTGCACCGAAGAGGAGCCAACCCAGGCGGCGCTGGTAGTCTCCGGCGTGAAACAGTCAAAACTGGATTTTGAGAGCAGCGACCACCAGCTCAACACGCGCTACACTTTCGATTCGTTTGTCGTCGGCAAGTCCAATGAGTTCGCGCATGCGGCTTCGCGCGCCGTTGCCGAGCAGCCTTCGAAAGCGTACAACCCCTTGTTCCTTTACGGCGGCGTGGGCATGGGCAAGACGCATTTGATGCATGCCATCGGTCACACCATCAAGAGGCGCAATCCGGCGATGCGGCTGAGTTACGTGAGCGCGGAAAAATTCACCAACGAAGTCATCAATTCGCTGCGTTTTGAGCGCATGATCAGTTTCCGCGACCGGTTCCGTACCGTGGATGTGCTGCTGGTGGACGACATCCAGTTCATCGCAGGAAAAGAGCGTACCCAGGAAGAATTTTTTCATACCTTCAACGCGCTCTACGAACAGCAGAAACAGATTGTGATTTCCTCGGACTGCCTGCCGAAGGACATCAACTCCATCGAAGAACGGCTGCGCTCGCGGTTCGAATGGGGATTGATCGCGGACATCCAGCCGCCGGACCTGGAAACCAAGATCGCTATTCTGCAGAAAAAAGCGGAGATCGACCACTTCAGCCTGCCGGACGACGTGGCGGAATACATCGCGCGGGCCATCAAGTCTAACGTGCGCGAACTCGAAGGCGCCTTGACGAGGCTGATGGCCTACACGTCACTGACCGGCGCGACGATTTCCCTGGGGACCGCGCAGCAAGTGCTGCGGAACATCATCGCGTCGCAGGAAAAGCGTGTCACTATCGACCTGATACAGAAGCGCGTGAGCGAGGACTTCAATTTACGCGAGCAGGACTTGAAAGTTCGCAGCAACACGCGCGCGATTGCTTTTCCACGCCAGGTGGCGATGTATATCGTCAAACAGCTCACCACCGCTTCGCTTCCGGAGATCGGCCGACAATTCGGCGGCAAGCACCACACCACGGTGTTGCACTCCATCAACAAGATCGAAGAGTTACGCCGCTCGGACAAAGACTTGAATCGTAGGATTACGCGCCTGATGGATGCATTGCAGTAGTGGGTTGGCTTTTTCCTCTTGGCTTAGTCTGCGAGCGCAGGCTCCCCCGTTCCGCCTGCGTTTCGCGCTTTTTACTAAAATTGTTTAGCACTGTACTTTGCAATCTTTCCGAGACTTGCCCGCGACTGTGTGCTTATGCACTGTGGAGAAGCATTGAGAAAGTACTGGAAAATATGTTTATGGCTGTGAATAAATTCGAGACTTTACTGGTGAACTTATTCTTCGACGCCTGGTTTTCCGCGATATTCACAAAGCGCCACCTGCAACGTGGTCCTGTAAAACAAACAGACCATGCGAGTTGCGGCGATTTGCATACATTCACAGCGCTTATTACTACTACTAGCCTTATAGCTGTATATTTTTCTAATTTGAAGAAGATCTTGTAGTAGTGACAGTAGTTGAGGATAATTCCGTGCGGATCGCTGTTTCAGGAGGAATGAACAGAAGCGTTTCCAACCCGTTTCCACACCGCAAAAGCATTAAGTGGGCTTTATTGGTGACTGAAAAGCGAGTAAAGTACGACAGCGGTAGAAATGAGCATCATAGGTCTTGTCCAAGATCTGATTGAGAGTACACTTCACAATGACCGCACCTGGAACGGCACGCGAGGAACATCAATCGATGGAATTCAGCGTCACAAAGTCCGCGCTGTTGAATGAACTCTCGACCACGCAGGGCGTCGTCGAACGCAAGACCACGATTCCCATTCTGTCGAATCTGCTGGTCGAGGCTAAGGGAAGCCAGTTGACGATCACGGCGACTGACCTTGAGCTGAGCATTCGCACATCATGCGAAGCCAAGATCAAGAAGGAAGGCGCCGGTACTATCCCCGCCAAGAAACTGCTGGAACTGGTGCGTTTGCTGCCGGAAGGCGAGATTAAGGTCAAGCTGCTGGAAAATCACTGGGTGGAAATCGTCAGCGACAAGAAGAAATACAAGCTGGTGGGCATGGCGAAAGAGAATTTCCCCGCGCTGCCGGTAATGCCACACACGCTCGTAAAGATTCCCGCCCCGATCATTGAGAACCTTATTCGAAAAACAAAGTTTGCCATCTCTATGGAAGAGTCGCGCTACACACTGAATGGTGGCTTGCTAATTCTGAAGCCAGACACGCTGGCGATGGTGGCGACGGACGGTCATCGTTTGGCACTTGCGGAAACGGATCATAAGCTCACGGGATTGAATGGCGAAGTGAAAGTGCTGATCCCGAAGAAGGCTATGGACGAAGTCGAAAAACTCTCCAGCGGCGCTGGCTCCGACGCGCACATCGAATTTGCAAAAGATGAGAGCCACCTCTTTTTTCAGGTCGGCCACCGGCTGCTGATTTCACGCATCCTCACCGGGCAGTTCCCGAATTATGAAGCGGTGCTGCCGCGGGACAATAACAAGAATGTGGTCATCGAGCGCACGGAATTGAGCGATGCGGTCAGGCGCGTCTCGCAGCTTGCCGATCAGCGCTCTCACGCGGTGAAGCTGGCCGTCTCCAAGGAAGGCATCGAGATCTCTGCCTCGAGCCCGGAATACGGCGAAGCCAAAGAAAGTATCGAGAAAGAATTCAAGGGCGATCCCATCGCCATCGGATTTAATTCCAGCTACATGCTGGATTTTCTTGGCGCCGCCGCGGATGGCCCGATCAGCATCGAGCTGAAGGACGAACAGTCCGCCGGGCAGATGCGCCCGCTGGCTGATGAGTCGTACCGCTACCGCTACATCATCATGCCCATGCGCATCTGAAGCGACAAAAATACCAGAAAATTCCAACAAAAAAGGCGCCTTTCAAAGCGCCCTTTTTGATTTCATTTGCACCGCCAAATGTCACACGTAAACTTAGGGAAATACACCACTTATATCCGTGTCTGCGTCCCGTTCGTGCTTGAGAAATCCATCCAAGTCGAGTATAATTTTGGGGTTGTCGATTCGCTGATTCGCATCCTCCAAATCGACACGTCCGCCAGGTAAAAGTGACCCGGAATTTGGGCTTCGCGCCAGGAGCCCGGGTGACTTGACCTGGAGAAACATGAGTCTTCGCCACGTCTCGCTGCGCGAGATGGGATGGAGCAGGAACCCTACGAGTTCTGGATTTGCCCAGCGAAACCAGAATCAAAGGGTAAGGCGTCGGCCGCTTTTGCGGCCGCACGAAAATGACGGAACATTCCGAACACACGCCTTCCTTGCTTCACAGAAAAGAGTTTTAAGCGCGGACGCTTGCTCCGAATGGTTCGGGGTCCGTTCAGTGCCGAAGGTCGTCAGCCGTTGCAACGCCAGGAGATGACATGGGCGACAAAGAAAACATAAGCAGCACGCCGCAAGGCGGGCACAAGTACGACGCGAAATCGATCAAGGTTCTCGGGGGGCTGGAAGCAGTTCGCTTGCGTCCCGCGATGTACATCGGGTCGACCGGTGAGATGGGCTTGCACCACCTTGTTTGGGAAGTGGTGGACAATTCGGTGGACGAAGCGATGGCCGGCTTCGCGGATGAGATCAACGTGACGGTGCACGCAGACAACTCCGTCACCGTGGTGGACAACGGCCGCGGTATTCCCGTGGACATGCACCAAACGGAAAAGCGTCCGGCCGCGGAAGTCGTGCTGACGGTGCTGCACGCGGGCGGTAAATTCGACAGCGACACGTACAAAGTTTCCGGCGGCCTTCACGGCGTGGGCGTTTCGGTCGTCAATGCCCTTTCCGATTGGCTGGAGCTGGAAATTTCGCGCGACGGTGCCGTGTGGGAACAGACGTACGAAAGGGGCAAACCCACCAACAAGCTGAAGCAGACCGGCAAAACCCGCAAGACCGGGACGATAGTCACGTTTCATCCCGATCCGACGATTTTCGACAAGACCGAATACAGCTTCGATACGCTGTCGCAGCGCTTGCGCGAACTGGCCTTCCTGAACAAAGGGCTAAAAATTACGCTCAATGACGAGCGCACGGAGAAAACCGCGGAATTCAAATTCACCGGTGGTATCGGGGAATTTGTAAAGCACCTCAACCGTGGAAAGTCCACGCTGCACGATTCCCCGATCTACATGGAGGGCAAGCGCGGCAACGTCGAAATCGAAATCGCGCTGCAGTACAACGATACTTACGGCGAGAATATTTTTGCGTTCGCGAACACCATCAACACGGTGGATGGCGGCACGCACCTTTCTGGGTTTCGTTCCGCGCTGACACGGTCGATCAACAACTTCGCGTCCGCGGCGGGCATGCTCAAGGAACAGAAGGACGAAGTCACCATCACCGGCGATGACGTGCGTGAAGGCCTCGTCGCCGTGGTCAGCGTGCGCCTGCCGCAGCCGCAATTCGAGGGGCAGACCAAGGGCAAGCTGAATAGCGACATCAAGGGCGACGTCGAGCAGTTGGTGAACGAAAAGCTCGGCGAATGGTTCGACAAGCATTCGACCGTAGCGCGGCGCATCATCGGTAAGTGCATTGAAGCCGCGCGCGCCCGCGAAGCCGCCCGCAAGGCGCGCGAACTCACGCGCAGGAAGTCGGCGATGGATTCCAGTGGTTTGCCGGGGAAACTTGCCGATTGCCAGGAGCGCGATCCGGCGCGGTGCGAACTGTTTGTGGTCGAGGGTGAGTCGGCCGGAGGATCGGCCAAGCAGGGACGCGACAGAAAATACCAGGCGATCCTGCCGCTCAAAGGGAAAATCCTCAACGTCGAAAAGGCGCGTTACGACAAGATGCTAGGGCACGAAGAAATCCGCGCGATCATTACGGCGCTGGGCACCGGCATTGGCAAAGACGATTTCGACGCCGGTAAATTGCGCTATCACAAAATTATTTTGATGACCGATGCGGACGTGGACGGCAGCCACATCCGTACCCTGCTGCTGACATTTTTCTTCCGCCACATGAAAGAGCTCATCGAGCGCGACCACATTTACATAGCGCAGCCGCCGCTCTATCGCGTGAAGCGCGGCAAAACGGAAAAATACATTCGCGACGAACGCGACTTCGCTCGCGAGTTAATGAAACGCGCCACGGAAGATCACGTCGTGAAGGCCAAGGAAGGTGTGACGTTGCAGGGCGCGGGCCTGACTTCCTTTCTGCTCAACGTGCAGGAATACGCGGCGGTCGCCGCAAAACTCGGACGGCGGCTGAAAGAACCGAAGCTGGCGGAAGTGCTGGCGGAGAGCGGCCTGGACAAGAAGACGGACTTCGAAGAAAAGAAGTCCGTCGAGAAACTCTTGAAAGACATTGAAAAGGCAAAACTGAAGCTCGAAGGAAAAGTCGCCTTCGACGAAGAGCACAGCTTGTACGAAGTCCTGCTGGATGCGCCGAACAATTCCAAAATCAACTGGGCGCTAGCAGCGACGGCGGAATACAAGCGTTTGCGCGCGCTGGCAAAACAGATCGACGAATTCAACAAGCCGCCGTTCACCGTGTCACGCAACGGCGACAAGGCCGTCAAGGAAAAAGCGCAGGACGTGCTGAGCTACGTGATGGAGGACGCAAAAAAAGACTTCACCATCACTCGGTTCAAGGGCCTTGGCGAAATGAATCCGACGCAACTCTGGGAAACCACGATGAACGCGGATACGCGCACGCTCCTGAAAGTGAAGCTCGAGGACGCCGTGGCCGCCGAAGATATTTTCACCACGCTCATGGGTGAAAACGTTGAAGCGCGCCGCAAATTCATCGAGGACAACGCGCTTGAAGTCGTGAACCTGGACATCTGACGCGTGGCGGGCGAATCCAAGGCTGACGGCGGGTCCATTCGCAGCGCGATTCGCTGGGGTCTGGTTCTCGCGGCAGTGGCCACATTTGGATTTCGACTGCCGCGGCTGGTGCACGAAATTCGGGCATGGCGCGGGGCCGTTCAATTGGGCGACACATCCGGAGCAGAAGGCTTGCGAACTTTTGTGGTCGCCGACTCGATCGGCCTCTTGGTTGTTTTGGCTTTCGGTGTGGTGATCTATTTCGTTTTGCGGCCGCGCAGCACGAGCCAGCCATGATGTATCAGTTGGGATGGGCTACGCTGCCGGGACTGCGGGGACTAAGCGTCAGCGAGTTTCGCGCGACGCCGACGAATACGCCTGACAACGATCGGGGCGTAGCGATCGAGTTTGCAAGCGAGGCAGAGCGTGAAGCATTTTTGCGTGAGATCGAAGCTGCATTCGCGGTGCGGCGCTTCACGAATTCCGCCGACGCGTTCGACACGGTGAAGGCTTGGGCGCTGGAACGTGCCGTCAAGGGCCGCGGAGGGCGAGTTTTATGAAGAATGCAATCGAAACGACCGTCGAGGGGCTTGCCGCCATGCAGGAGCTTAGCTTTGCTTTCTTCGAGGAGCGCGGTAATGAAGCTGAAATTAGACGGCAATTTTTGCGATCTCCTGTCTGCCTTCCGCTAGACAGGCCGAAGACCTAGGAGTTTCGGAGTCACCAAAGAACTGCGGGCGTTGTCCCGGCACCAAGCATAAAAGCGAGGGGAAATGGCGGACGAACAAAACCTATCTGTAATGATTCCGGTCGACATTGAAGCCGAGATGAGGAAGTCGTACCTCGACTACTCGATGAGCGTGATCATCGGGCGCGCGCTGCCCGACGTGCGCGACGGCTTGAAACCCGTGCACCGCCGGATTCTTTTTGGCATGTACGAGCTGGGGCTTACGTCGACGAGGCCGTACCGCAAATGCGCGAAGATCGTCGGCGAAGTCCTCGGCAAATATCACCCGCACGGCGACACGCCGGTCTATGACGCGCTGGTGCGCATGGCGCAGGACTTCAACATGCGCTATCCGCTGGTGGACGGGCAGGGCAACTTTGGCTCCGTGGACGGCGACATGCCGGCGGCGATGCGGTATACGGAAGCGCGGCTATCGAAAATCGCGGAAGAATTGCTCGCCGACATCGAGAAGGAAACCGTCGAATTCACGCCGAACTTCGACGAAACGGAAAAAGAACCCACGGTTCTCCCCACGCGCGTGCCGAATCTGCTTGTCAATGGCGCCAGCGGCATCGCCGTCGGCATGGCCACGAACATTCCGCCGCACAACCTGCGCGAAATCATCGACGCCACCATGCTGCTGATCGAGAAGCCGGAAACGACTCTGAAAGAAGTGATGAAGCTCGTGCCGGGGCCGGACTTTCCGACCGGCGGCTACATTGCCGGGCGTGAAGGCATCGAGGCGGCGTACAAGTCCGGCCGCGGCAGCTTCACGATGCGCGCGAAAGCCGCGATCGAAGACGCCGGCAAAGACCGCGAAAACATCGTCATCACGGAAATTCCGTACCAGGTCAACAAGGCCACGCTCATCAAGCGCATCGCTGAGTTGGCGCAGAACAAGAAGATCGACGGCATTGCGGATGTGCGCGATGAAAGCGACCGCGACGGCATGCGCATCGTGGTGGAGCTGAAGCGCGGCGAGGAATCGCAACTCGTTCTGAACAATCTCTACAAGCACACCCAGATGCAGGAATCGTTCGGCATGATCATGCTGGCGATTGCCGGCGGACAGCCGAAAGAGATGGGGATTCTGGAGTTCATCCGGCTGTTCATCGACCATCGCCGCGACGTGGTGGTGCGGCGCACTCGCTACGAATTGCGCAAGGCCCGCGAGCGCGAACACATTCTGACCGGTTACCAGGTGGCGCTCGATTACTTGGATGACGTGATTCGCATCATCCGCGGATCTGCGAGCCGCGCGGAAGCCAAGGAAAACCTGCTCAAGTTTTTCTCCGAGCAGGACGTAACCGTCACGGAAAACGGAAAATCCAGGAAGATCGAAGGCGTCAAGCTGGACGGCAGAAAGTACAAGCTCGGCGGAATCGAAGGCGAAACGGCGCGCGCGATTACCGGCGGCCTGACGCCCGTTCAGGTGGATGCGATCCTCGAATTACAACTGCATCGCCTGACGCAGCTTTCCGTCGACGAAATCCTCAAGGAATTGAAATCCATCCGCGAACGCATCACGGAGCTGGAAGAGATTCTCGCGAGCGAGAAAAAGCTGAAGGCTGTAATCATCGGCGAACTGAAGGAAATCCAGAAAGACTACGGCGATGACCGGCGCACGCAGATCGTCGACAAGGTCGATGAAATCAAGCTTGAAGACCTGATCGCCGACACGGAGATGCTGATTACCGTCAGCCACGCGGGCTACATCAAGCGCACGGCGGCGGACACCTACCGCCATCAATCACGCGGCGGCAAGGGCCGTATCGGCGAAAGAAGAAGATTTCGTCGAGCACTTGTTCATCGCGTCGGCGCACAGCTACATTTTGCTGTTTACATCGAAGGGCCGCGTTTACTGGCTGAAAGTGTACGAATTGCCGGAAGCGGCTGCGGCCACGCGCGGAAAAGCGATTTCCAGCCTGGTGAAATTCCAGGAAGACGAAAAACTCACCGCGCTTGTCTCGGCGCGCAACCTGGAAGAAGCGGACAAGTTTGTTTTTATGGCCACGAAAAGCGGCACGGTGAAGAAATCGGCGCTGACGGAATTCTCGAATCCACGCTCGACCGGGATCATCGCCATCACGCTCGACGGCAAGGACGAACTGATCGGCGCGAAACTGACCGATGGCAAGAAAATGATTTTCCTGGCCAGCCACGACGGCCAGGCGATCCTCTTCCGCGAAACGGAAGTGCGCCCGATGGGCCGCAACGCCGGCGGCGTGAACGGCATGGATCTCGCCAAGGACGATTACGTCGTGAGTATGGACGCGGTCCAGCCGGACTTCGAGATCATCGCGAAGGAACACAAGACTACGACGCAGAATCTCGAGGAGCTCGAGAACGAGCAGATCAAAGATTCGCTGGTGACGCTGATGCTAACCGTCTCCGAGAAGGGGTACGGGAAGCGCACGCCGCTCGCGGAGTACCGCATCACATCACGCGGGGGCAAAGGAGTGGTCAACATGAAGACGACGGACCGAAACGGGTACGTCGTGGCCACGCTGCAAGTGACCGAAGAATCAGACGTCATGATCATCGCGCACAACGGCAAAGTGATTCGCGTGCATGCGAACGAAATCCGCGAGGCCGGCCGCTCGACCCAGGGAGTTCGCCTGCTGCGACTCGAAGCGGATGATTCCGTCGCCGCCGCCGCGGTGCTACAGGAAGAAAACGAGGAAGAGAAGAAGTAAATCCGCAAATCTGAAAACAAATGGGGGCACGATGGTTCCTGCCCCTTTCTGCTTGGGCCTGCGTTACACTACTTCCCCATGAAAATCACACGCCGAATTTTTTCCTTCGTTTTTCTCCTTGGTCTCTTAGTTTTTCCAGTTGCAGGCGGATCGGCGGACAAGCCTGCTGCAAGTCGTAAATATCTCGTTTTCGTTGGGACGTACACGACCAAAACGGAGAGCAAAGGAATTTACGAGTACGAGTTTGATTCGGAAACTGGGAAGCTAACGCCCAAGGGCGTTGCGGCGGAGACGCCGGATCCGTCGTGGGTGGCGGTGCATCCCAGCGGAAAGTTTTTGTACGCGGCGAACGAAGCGGGTAAAGCCAGCAGCGTTAGCGCTTTTTCGATTGATAAGAAAAGCGGGAAACTTACGCCGCTGAATCAGATGCCGGCTCTTGGCGAAGATCCCTGCTACGTCAGCTTTGATCGGACCGGAAAATACGTCTTCGTCGCGAACTACAGCTCCGGCAACGTTGTGGTGTTCCCGATTGGTGCCGACGGCAAGCTCGGCGCCGCCACCGCGAATGTCCGCGACGAGGGCAAGCTCGGCCCCAACAAGGAACGCCAGGACGGTCCGCACGCGCATTGGATTGGAATGCATGGAAATGCCGTGTTCGTGGCTGATCTCGGACTGGACCGCGTCCTTATTTACCGATTCGATCCCGCAAAGGGAACTTTGCGAAGGCCACATGGACCGGATGCTAACCATCCTTTCGTTTCAAGCGATCTGGAGCTGAGTCCAGGAACGGGCCCGCGTCACGCCGTGTTCTCTTATACCGAGGATTCAAGAAGACTAATTTACGTGCTCGGCGAGCTCGATTCGACCGTAGCGTTGTTTGTAACCACTATTGAAGGCACCTACTCGGGGCTTGCAGGACAAAAGCTAACTATGCTCCCTGCGGGTTTCTCCGGCCGCAATGATGCCGCGGAAATCGCGATTCATCCCAATGGGAAATTTCTTTACACGTCGAACCGCGGGCACGACAGCATAGCGGTTTTCGCGATTGATCCCGTGAAGGGGACGCTTACGTTCGTCGCCCACGTTCCGACCGGCGGTAAAGAGCCGCGGCACTTTGCAATCGATCCGAGCGGCAAATACCTGCTGGCGGAGAACCAACTGTCGAACAACATTGTCGTTTTCAAGATCGATCCCGCAACTGGCGGGCTGACGCCTACGGGGCAAGTTGTGGAAATTCCCTCACCCGTTAACATGGCCTTCTGGCCGGAGGATTGAGTTCGGCTCGCTGTCCGGGTGGAGCGAACGAGATCCAAACTCGGAAAGAGACGCCACCCCCTGTTTCTGTAAATGTTGCATTTAAAGAACTTAGGAGTTAACAGAAGCTTGGGGTTGGGACGGCTAACTTGCCATAAGAGACAAAATCCCCTACATGAGTTGAAGCCTTCCCCGGCTTGAAGAGTAGGAGCAGCGGGAAAGCCCCATCAGAAATCTGCGCACCCCAAATAAGAAGCGGCAGCCGAGGCTGCCGTTTCTTAAACCAAGTCATAGCTTGACCTCGAAGCATTATACCACATCCCCTCTGATCGCCCGGAGAGAGGCTTCGCCTGGGCGGCTGGCGAAGCGGAAGTCCTTGCACCTCGGGCAATTTACGTTACAATCCCCGCCAATATGGCGAAGCGCAAAGCAAGAAAAGCGGCGGCGAGAAGACCGAAACCCAGCGGACGCAAAGGGCGAGCGGGGGCCGGCAGGAAACTGTCGAAGGACGCCGTGACGTTAATTGTTATCCTGCGGGCGCGCGACGGACAGGAAACGCTGCTGGAGGCGGAATTGCGCGCGCTGGTAGGTCCCTCAAGGAAAGAAGAGGGCTGCCTGACGTACAACCTTCATCGGTCCATCGATACGCCGGGCGCGCTGCTGCTGCACGAAGTGTGGACGAGCCGCCAAGCGCACACCGAGCATACGCACACACCGCATTTCTTGCGCTGGAACGCCCGCAAGGACGCGCTGCTCGCTTCGCGCGACGGCACCTTCTGGACGCAGGTCGCCTAAGTTAGGATTCCCAGGTCAGCTTTCTGGAGCAGCGAGGTAATAGCCCGGGCGGGCGCGGACCTTCAGGTTTCTCGCGTCGTTATGAACAATACTCACTTTGATTTCGTGATAGCCGGGAGTATCGGCGCCTGTTGGGGTGTAGCTGACGTTGTATTGTGAGTGCAGCTCGCCGCCGATTTCGTCGATGGCTTTTTCGATGGAGCGGTCCTTGAAGGTAGAGAGGTGCGCGCCTCCCGTGGCGGTGGCGGCGACTTCCAGCGCGTGATCCTTCACTTGATCGTGAATGTGCTGGACGATCCAGACCGCTGCGGC
>Ga0209268_1001141_pt1 | contig 13130 bp, 9 predicted proteins | sample GraSoiAngelo_143_FD_185900 | JGI IMG/M metagenome (GOLD analysis project Ga0209268, IMG submission 185900) | Grasslands soil microbial communities from the Angelo Coastal Reserve, California, USA - 14_1009_02_30cm (SPAdes) (version 2) | ecosystem: Environmental > Terrestrial > Soil > Grasslands ... | reverse complement strand
AAGGCAGTGTATCCGCCGTGGCGTCGGAACTTGGGAAGATTCGTAAGTTCTTGCTGGGTTGCGATCTGGAGGTGGTGGCCAGGAACTGCTTCGTGGTATGCGAGAGCCTCCATCATGTACTTCGGCCGGGTCTCAGGCTTGTACGTGTTGACGTAGAAGTATCCGGGTCGGGAACGGTCTTCTGGGGGTGCATAGTAGTAGGCAGCAGGAGCAGCGTCCGCCCTCCATTCCTCGATTTCCCTGAAATCATACTTAGCTTTGGGGAGTCGGGCGAAAAACTCGGCAAGTCTATTGTCCATCTGTCGGAGAATTTCCTTGAAACCGTTCAGCAGGTCCTGGCCATTAGTGTAGAAGTTCGACTTGTCTTCTCGCAGGGTTTTGTTGTATCTTTGGAGGGAGCCTTTGAACTGGGCCTTTTTTAGAATCGCGTCGATCTCTTTGCTGATTCGAACAAGTTCCCGTTTTCCCAGACTGTGGATCTGGCTGGGTGTGAGATTAGTTGTCGTATGAAGCCGGATATTGTAAGCGTACATCGCTCTCCCGTTGGGAATGGACCAGACTCCCGGGTGTGTCCGGGATTTTGGTAGGTATTCTTCTCTGACAAATTTGAGGAGCTTCCTGTAGGCGGGGACGACGTAGTTCAGGATCGAGTTGTCTACGTCCGATGCTATTCTGAGAGCCGCTTCGCTAGAAATTTCAGAGGGGAGCTTGTCTATCGGCTTGTGGAGTTCGCTCTTATCGGGTACAGATACGATCTGTGCTTCTAGTTGGGGGATGATCTTTTCGACAACGTTTCGAGGCTGAACCGTCTTCTTCTCTATTCCAGTCTTGAGATTTGTGATCGTCTGGTCGAAGACTCTCCGAAACTGTGTCAGGCGACTGATGTAATTCACGTAGTCTTGCAGAGTCTTGAACGGATGGTAGGTGATGAGTTGAGGGAGGTCGATGTGAGGGCCGGTCTGCTGGGTTATCGGCAGAAGATACGGCTGATAGTTTGCGCCTTCAATCTGTAATGCCAGTTCACGTTTGAAGAGATCATAGTTGAGCCGGTCCTCTCCGTTAGTCGGTCTCTTGAACCCCTTAAGGTCTGATAGGAATTTTCTGAACCGGTCGATGCGCTGTTGATAGGCTTCCGAAGAAACATCCTCTAGCCAGTTATCGTACCTGTGGTCTCCAAGATACGTGGCGAAGGTGGGATTCTCTTTGAGGATGAACTCCCAGTAATCCTCGTACAAACGGTTGAGTGATGCAACATCGTTTTCGGGACTAGCCATTAGCTCACCTTGGCGAACTTTGATGGCTCTTCTCGGAGGAAGAGTAGAGGAACGAGTAGGAGAAAGCACATGACTGCGCCTGCTATCCACGCAGCCGAGTAGTTGAATGATCTTGCAAAATATGAGAAGACCAGCGGAGGCCAGAAGGAGCCGGTCAAGGAGATGCTGTTAACCCATCCAATGGTGAGGCCTTCGTACTCTTTCTCGACCCTGCTAAGGTCCTTGGCTGCGGCGAAGTTGATCGTAGACGCGGGTCCGACAGCTATCCCGCCCAATACCGCTCCAGCAGCCGCAGCAGTAAGCGTTGGCGCTGCGGCCACCAAGAGCGCGCTGGTCATTCCTAGGCCAGAGAGGACGAGTAATCGCCTTGGCTTCCTCGTGCGGTCGTACAGTTTTCCTCCCCATAGAGATGTGTAGATCGGGAGGACAACGATCATCGCTGCGACTATGCCTGCGATTGCCGCGGCTTCTCCTAGGCTCGCCCAGAGATAGTATGCCATGAAACTCGAGATCAAAACGCTGCCCAGGTTCGAGCCAAGAGATCCGAGCCCCGTGACTGTTGCGAGGAGAATCCATCCGAAGAGGCCGAACAAGCCCCCGATATCGAATGCGGAATTGATGAGCCCGACGCCAGTGCCGGATTTTCCTCCGAGAAATCTGGTCATGAGCACAACCGAGGGTGCGAATACGAGTGCCATTCCGGCTCCTACGATGAAACGGAGTGTTGCGACCTCAAGGATGGCTGATGATATGGAAGTACCTAGCACGGCTATGGACGAGACGAGTATTCCTAGTGAAACGGTTCTCTTGGGACCCCATTTCGCCGCGAGTACTCCGCCCGGAACCTGCATGATTCCGACGCCTAGGTAGAAGCTTGAGGTGAGAGTTCCGAGGCCTGAGACGCCGCTGTTGAGGTCGGCATTCATCAGGTAGAAGATCGCTCCGATGTTCAGCCAGTTTATCGCGTAGACGATGCGAGCAGCAACGAGGGCGATGACTGGTCGATGTCGCGAAAGCTGAGTCGACAAATTTTCAGTAGCTAATCCGAAAAATGTTCTTTGTGAATATTGTGAATAGTATTGGGGTCTCAGGGAATTATTGTCATGCGGGTCTTCTCTTCCACTTTTGTCCCGATGTAGCGGTCGCTCCACTTTTGACTCATCTCACCGTGCGTCCCCAATCCAACCGCCACGTCTATTAGCAGTAGGACCCAGTAGATCTTGCTGATGTTCCGAATGAGACTGGTTCGCATATCCATTGGTTTTCCATCAACTCTCTGTACCTGCAGACCCATGATCTCTTTGCCCAGGGTCTTACCGTAGAGTCCCTCAGCGAGGAAGAAGTAGAGGAAGACGACTAGAGGTATCAATCCGCCAAACGATAGGCTCCACCACGCATTCCACCACGCTGGAAATGCCCCTAGACTCGTCGATGGGAAGCTCAAACCGATAATGAAAGGAATCGACACGGCGATTGCAATGATTGCTAGTACGACCGTGACAATAACTGCGTCGATGATGAAAGCGATTAGTCGCCGGGCCCAGTGGTTCTGGGCATTCTTGTCGTCTCTCAGTAATTCGAAGCCTGTTGGAGACTGGACGCCCATAGTTCCCCGAACAGACGCCCCGCACTTCCAACAGAAGGCTGCGTCTTCTCGAAGCTCGCTCCCGCACTTCCAGCAGTATACCAAGGGAAACTCGGACGTTCGAATCTCTTGCCGTCGGCTTAAACTTGACGCCCACGAGTGAGTCCACGTCCTCACGGAGACGTCAATAGGCGCTCCATTGGTCATCAGATAATGACGAGTTGGAGTCTGTACTCGGCTTGTTTATGGCTCGGTTACTATCATTCTAAACCGTCAGCGGAGGGCGGAGCGTGAATAGTTCAGGGGAACAGCCAGCTTTGAGATTAGTAGTCGTCTCTAACAGGCTACCGTTCACAGCGAGCAGCAAGGACGGCAAGCTGGCTTTCCGCGCAAGCCCAGGCGGGCTTGTCTCTGGACTAACCGCGTATCTGGAATCATCCAGACAGGGGTCCCCCAGTCGAGATTATTTGTGGGTCGGCTGGCCAGGCATCGAGATCGACGAGGGTTCTCAGGACAGACTGAGGTCAAAAGCTGCTAAGCAACAGGCCTCACCGGTCTTTCTAGACGCCAAGACAATGGACGGGTTCTACCACGGATTCTGCAACAGCACAATCTGGCCCTTGTTCCACTATTTTCCCACAAATGCCAGGTTCGACGAGAACGATTGGGCACAATACGTCAAAGTAAACGAAGTCTTCAGAGACTCACTACTGAAAGTGGTCCAGCCAAACGACACTATCTGGGTCCACGATTATCATCTCATGCTTCTCCCGCAGCTCTTGAGAGCGAAGATGCCTGATCTGCCCATCGGCTTCTTCCTCCACACACCCTTCCCATCGTACGACGTTTTCCGCACCCTCCCGACGAAATGGCGGAGAGCCATACTGGAAGGTATTCTTGGAGCTGACCTGATCGGATTCCACACAATCGACTACACACAACACTTCCTCAGATGCATACTCCGCATCCTGGGAATCGAACACAATTTTGGCCAGGTGCTGATCGACGGGGAAAGAGCCGTAAGGGTTGACACCTTCCCTATGGGCATCCACTACGAGCAGATTCGGGATAATGTGAAAAGCGACATCGTGCAGCAGGAAGCCCGGGCACTCCGGGATAGACTAGGCAATCCTAAGGTCGTTCTGTCCCTTGACAGGCTCGACTATACGAAAGGGATCAAGCACCGTTTAGAGGCCTATGCTACTTTTCTCGAGCGGTATCCTCAATGGCTACGAAAAGTGGTCCTCATGCTTTCAGTGGTTCCTTCAAGGTTAGGGTCAGAGCATTACGAGCAGATGAAGGAGGAGATCGACAAACTAGTAGGGAGCATTAACGGAAGATTCGGGGCAATCGATTGGAACCCGATAGTCTATCGATACAGGTTTCTGCCGTATCACCAATTGTTGAGCCTCTTCGCTATGAGCGACGTGGCTCTAGTAACTCCTCTGAGAGATGGTATGAACCTGATTGCGAAGGAGTACGTCGCGTCTAGGGCCGATCAGAAAGGGGTCCTGATTCTTAGCGAGATGGCTGGAGCCTCGCGAGAGCTAGGGGAGGCGCTCATAATCAATCCCAACGATGAGTCAGAAATCGTAGACGCGCTCAAGACCGGTCTGGAAATGCCCGAAGAGGAACAAGTACGGCGCAACCAGGTAATGCAGAACAGGCTAGGACGTTACGACGTTATCAGATGGGGCCAGGACTTTACTGGAAAACTCAACTCGGTCAAAGACCAGCAGAAAAGGTTCAATGCACGTCTAATGGACAAGTCAACAAGAGAGAAGCTGATCAAAGATTACACGAGTTCTGCGAACAGAATCCTATTCCTAGATTATGACGGTACATTGTCGCCCTTCAAGGAGCGTCCTGAGACCGCGGTCCCCGGGGCGGTCCTCCTCGCAACTCTCAACGCGCTCGCGGAGGATCCGCGAAACAATCTAGTAATCGTGAGTGGTCGTCATAGAGATCTCTTACACAAATGGTTCGGACCCTTAAGCATAGGAATCGTTGCGGAGCATGGGGCCTGGATTAGAGAGAAGGACAAAGACTGGCTACCCGCGATCAAGGTGGAGAGCAACTGGAAGGAGAAGGTTCGGCCCATTCTCCAGAGCTATGAAGATCGGCTTCCCGGTTCTTTTGCCGAGGAGAAAGAGTTCTCCCTAGTCTGGCATTATCGAGCCGCCGACCCGGAACTGGCCTCTGTACGGTCGAAAGAGCTTGCGGATGAGCTAGGATATTTCACTGAGAACACTGAGCTCCAAGTGTTGCAAGATAGCAAGTCGATCGAGGTGAGAAACGTCGGGATCGACAAGGGAATGGCTGCGAAGCTACTCCTTTCCGAAAAGACATTCGACTTCGTTCTGGCCGTGGGTGACGATCTGGCTGACGAAGAACTCTTCAAGGTTCTTCCCGAAAAATCCTATTCGATCAAAGTAGGACTCGCAAAATCCTACGCGAAATTCAACCTGAAAAACCATCGCGACGTTATTCAACTACTGACTGATCTTACAAAGACGACCAACGTACCTTAATTGCTCGTTTTCCTTGCGGCTCCTGCTCGTTTCCAGACCCTGAAAAATGCGCCTTCCAGATTCAAAACAACCCCAAAACCTAAAACAAAGCCCGAATCAGAACAATCAACAATGCAGCCCCCCCTCCCCGGGGGACCCTTTGAGATCAGATTGGACAAATTCTTACTTCGATTGTCTGCTTTGGCTGACGGAGGTCCCCGCGATCGGGCGATCTTGGCAATAATCGCCAAGTTCTTCCCGTAAACTAAACGTCATACAGATTTAGCAGAACTCTCTGAGATGTATTAGGCCGCCCTCCTTAATCATCGGCCGCTGATCTTGTTCGATATCGCTTTGGCATATCGGATCAGTCCGCTCTTCCGCCGCGCTTCTTCGAGATGTACGCTCGCGGTTATGAGTCCCATGTGAGTGTAGGCCTGAGGAAAATTCCCCAGCGCTTCGCCAGTCTTTGGGTCAATCTCTTCCGAGTACAGTCCAAGATGATTGCTTCGCTTCGTCAACTGGGTCAACAGTCCCTCTGCCTCCCGAAGCTTTCCCAGTCTCGTCAGACAGTCGACCATCCAGAAGCTGCAGACTGTGAAAGTGCCCTCCTTTCCTAGCTGGCCATCATCTACTCTGTATCTGTAAATCAGATCGTCTTCAGACAATTCTTCCCGAATCCTTTGGATGGTTGCGCTCATCTTCGGATCCTTTGCCGGAAGAAACCCGACTAGGGGCATGAGAAGATTCGCGGCGTCCAAGTCTTCTCCTCCAAAAACCATGGCGAAAGCCTTCTTCTTCTCAGACCATCCCTCCGAGAGTATGTGGCTCTTGATCTTCTTTCTAACTGGCTCCCATCTCTGCCAGTCCTCGTCATACCCGAGCTCTCGAGCCATCTTGCTCGCCCGGTCGAGAGCGACATAACACCACATCGTCGACTCTACGAACGTCTTTGGCTCCCGGATCTCCCATATTCCACTATCAGGGCTCTGCCATTCCTTCATCGCACGGTCCGCTGAATACCTGACGAGGTTTTCGTAGACCTGACCAGTCGTCCATCCCAATGTGTGGAGAAAGTAGACGTAGTCTGCCAGGATTCCATACACGTCTAGCTGCAGCTGCTTTGAAGCTGCATTGCCAACGCGGACCGGGCTTGACCGTCGATACCCTTCTAGGTGGTCGAGGGTGGTCTCAGGTATTTCCCTCTCACCGCCGATGCCCATCATAATCTGCAATTTCTCCTTTGAATGTCTGCGGAGATTGATGAGCCATCTTGCATAGTCCAAAGCCTCTCTGCTCGCTCCTGCCTCACTAAGAGCAAGAACCGAAAGCGCATTGTCCCTGATCCAAGAGTATCGATAGTCCCAGTTTCTCAGAGTGCCAATACTCTCGGGGAGAGAGGTCGTGACTGCCGCGACCATTGCTCCCGTTGGAGCATACTGCAATAGCTTCAGGACTAGACAGGATCTGACAACATTCGCTCGGAAGGGTCCTTGGTATTTTACATGCCCGACCCAGCGTTTCCAGTAGGACAGAGTTTTGGAAAGCTTCTTGCTAGTCTCGTATCGTGATGCGGGGACTGCCGGTTTCTTCCCCCACTTGAGAACGAAGACAACCCTCTGACCCTTCGATAATCTGAACTCATTAGTCAGAATATCGCTGTCCGCAACGCGCAGCTTCACTGATGAGGCGAGATTGACGTGAAGTCCCCGATTTTTCGCTGTGCATCCCTCTGCAGTCTCCAGTAGTGTCGTATTTCCTCGAGCGTAATCTAGTCGAGGCTGGAAAATGATTCGAAGTCCAGCTTCGCCCTCGACGCAGTCGACAATTCGGTGAAGTTCCTGGAATCCCTTCGCCTCACCTTTCTCCATGAAACAGGGCATGAAGTCTGTGAGCTCGATCTTTGCCTGCTTAGATTCGAAAATAGTGGAGAGCACGTTCGTGTCCCCCTTGTAACTCTGCTTTGTCGTGAATTTCTCAGTAGGAGACAGCTGGAATTTTCCGCCCTTCCGCACGTCGAGTAAGGCTGCGAACACGCTCGGGGAATCGAACCGTGGGGCACAGTACCAGTCGATAGAGCCGTCCAATCCCACAAGGGCGGCAGAGTGCATGTCTCCGATGACTCCGTAATCTCTGATCGGCTTGTAATCTACTGCCGAACTTGGGCTGTCTGACATGAATCAATAATCCCTGAGCGCACCAGAGCGTCGAAGAATCGAGTCTCAAAAGCGCTTCGAGACTCACCCCCCGATTGAGAGGCCTCCAGGCCATACGAGCCTCTGTGTTGGGCCGTTTGGGCTAATGGCTGGCCTCGTCCTCGCCCGTCGCCCAACCGTGCTGCTAGTCTTTGGAAACGTGAGTCGAGGAGCTTTCCGCTAATTCATTCAGTTCTCGACCCATTAATTGCATGATTCGCCAGCCTTCTCGAAACTTTGAGCCTAGATGCTGATACACGTCTATTGCGGGCTTATTCCAGTCAAGGACTTCCCATCGCACGCCATAGCACTGCTCGGCAATCGCAGTCTTCGCAAGACGCGCCATAAGCGCTCTACCGATGCCCTTGCCTCGGAACTGGGATCGTACGAATAGATCTTCGATGAAGATTCCAGGTCGACCTTGCCACGTAGAGTAGTTGTAAAAGAAGAAAGCCATGCCCGCAGGCTCTCCGTTCCATTCGGCGATGATCACTCGAAACTTTGGGCTAGGTCCGAACCCGTCGCGGTGCAGATCTTTCTCAGTGCAGGAGACCGCGTTCGGTGCCCGCTCGTATTCGGCCAACTCTCGAATGAACGATAATATTAACGGGATATCGTCGGGGACTGCTTTGCGAAGCTTCAACATAGCAGATGCAAGTCTGAACATCGGGGTTATGTAAGATTGATCGATTAGCGAGACGATTTACGAATCATAGGCTCAATTAGGGTCCCAACTATCGGACCGGTTTTTCATCCTCAAACCCGTGAGTACAGAAAAACCAGCCAGAACCTTGAAGTCTGTTTTCTAAGACGGTTGAATCCTGAGTCTCGTAAGGTTGTGTCAACACTGCCTAGCGGGTGCAAATAGAAGAGCACACCTCCTCTCCTTCTCTGGAAGTAATTCACGATACTCAAGGCAATTCGAAAGGGCAGTTTGGTGATGCCTTCGTCCCGGGGAACTGTGAAACCGATCATGACTCTACTAGCTTCTATCGCGTTCTTCAGCAAGGGCTTCCATTCGGAATAGCAACACAGTACCTTGTCCATGACCACAATATCCGATTCTGGGAGCTCACTCGTCGCTCCGTTTCCCAGCTGAAACTTGGCTCGACTCTCAAATCCATCCGCTCGGGCCAGTTCGGTGGCAGCGCCGATCATCTTCGGAGAGAGGTCGAACCCGACAGCGTTAGCCGCCCCTTCCTTTAGCAGCTCCAACGACAAGCCACCTGCGCCACAGCCTAGGTCAAGTACCGATCGATCCCGCACCGCGTTATCGAGAATGAATCTCAGGAGTAATTTGCTGCTTCGCGATAATCCCTTGTTCTTGTAACGCTCGCAGAACTTGCATGCATCCCCATCAAATTCTTGGACGATCCTGTCTGTCTCGACCGAGCTTGGTTCCATAGGAATCGCCTCCCAACCAATTCCGTACTCTCTACTCTAAGTTTTCCTCCAACTACCATGGACCTATAGGTCGAGCCATTCCGCCCCGTCGAGGATTGAACTAAAAAAGAGGGTTGAAGAGGTTGTGTTTCGTCCGGAGCTACGCGGTCTGGTAAGCTACTGCAACTTGGGGTAGGGGTGAGCCGTCAGATTGAGTCGTCAAGGTGTCGTCGGTGTAGATTATCACTGCTAAGCCGTTGGTCGGGTTTATCGCGTCTTGGAAGAGGTCTAGAAGATTGCGTGTTCCTCGCTGGCAGCCAATGCCGTTGGTGCAGATGACTCCGACATGGTTGGGATGGCTGGTAACAACCGTCTGTGCGAAGTGAGCTCCACCATCAGTGCTCCGAGCCATGTAGACGTTCCAGACTGCACTGGAATCATCCTTGCTGGAAGCACTCGTCCCATAGTAGACATAGTCAACTGTGCTACCTCGAGCGGCAATCCAAGGAAAGACAGCTGTTACAGCTGGAGCTGCATTGACAGTTATGGGGCTCGTCCAGCTCTGGGCTTGGTCGTTTGATTTGGAGAGGAAGACGTTGTGGGCATCAGACCATCCAGCGTAGAGGTTCCCGCTCAGCGGATCCGCCGCGAGGATGGGGAAGACGTTGTTCAACGCCACATTTGTGGTTCCAGAGAAGACGAGTGTTGGGGTCCAGGTCTTGCCCATGTCGGTGCTCTTCGAGACATAGATGTTGTTGAAGTTGGCGGTCTTCGCCTTCTGCAGTCCTCCAACGCCCGAGGCGTAAACATCGTAGACGATGTGGGTTACTGGATCCGCTACGATCTTTCCTTGGTCGTTGTCGAAGGTCGAGTTGCTCGTTGCTCCGGCTTGGCCGACTATCGGGTCGCCTACTCGGTGGAAGGTGATACCATCGTCATCTGATCTTTGAACGTGAATCGTTGTGCTGGAACCCGAGTCGTGGTAGGAAATGTAGACGTGCGCTCCGTCGGATGTAATCCATGGGCGATCAGCTTGGGTTGTATCAATGATCCGGGACGTACAGTGAGCAAAATTGTCAGAAAAGTCCGAATTAGGACAGGTAATGGCGGATACTCCAAGCTGGGTAATCTTGGTTTGAGGATTGAAGAAAGCCAGCAGGGTCGTTGCATGTAATGTGCCCGTTGAGCCAATGTCAACATCAGCGTCCTCTCCTCCTCCCACTCCAGGCGCGAGGGAAGTGTCGATTTGACCCTGGAAGGCGGGAGTCTGTCCAAATGATGCTTTCCAAGTGTTGGTGGCAAACTGGGTCCAGGAGAGCGAGACGAAGACCGCGGTGCCATCCGGTCCAATGGAGAGTTCAGGCTCACTGCCCCCGTCCGGTCGAATTAGTGAGATATTGACGAAGCTGGGCGAGGTGGACTTTCCGTGCACCGCGACTGGTATGGCGATTGTCATGATCAAGGCTATTGCAAATAGCAAGGGAGATGTTTTCATACTATCTCGCTCGTTGCTTTCGAGAGAGGATTCTTGCTCATATTCCTTTCGGAAAGTGGATATTAGTAACCAGAATTCCCTTAGCGAAGGGAGATGTTGAAGAGTGAACTATCGTAAGCTTGGGATTTCCGGCCTTAAGCTCAGTGAACTTTCGCTGGGCGCATGGGTCACGTACGGTGGGCAGGTCGGAGAGGAGGTTGCGGTCAAGTGTATGTCAGCCGCCCACGATGCTGGGGTGAACTTCTTCGATAATGCCGAAGCCTACGCTCATGGCAACGCGGAGACTGTGATGGGGAATGCGATCAAGCGCTTGGGCTGGCGCAGAGAGAGTATCGTCGTCTCCAGCAAGGTCTTCTGGGGCGGAGATGGACCCAACGACAAGGGATTGTCGAGGAAACATGTCTATGAAGCATGCCGAAATTCTTTGCGAAGACTGCAACTAAACTATCTCGACTTGTTCTTCTGCCACCGCCCTGACCCGAACACTCCGATCGAAGAGACGGTTCGATTAATGGACGATCTCATTCACCAGGGTCTGATTCTCTACTGGGGAACCTCAGAATGGAGCGCCGCGGATATCATGCGAGCTTACGGAATAGCCCGAGAACTTGGTATGACGCCTCCAACTATGGAACAGCCACAGTACAACATGCTTCACCGAGAACGAGTCGAGGTCGAGTATCTGCCGTTGTATCGGGAGATTGGACTTGGAACCACGATCTGGAGCCCGCTAGCCTCCGGACTCCTGACCGGCAAATACAAGAATGGTGTCCCTCCAGGCTCGCGAGCCACGCTGGAAGGGTATGGATGGTTGCGGGAGAATCTGATAACCCCGGAGAATATTGCGAAGGTAAGTCAGCTGGAGCCGATCGCAAAAGACCTGGGTTGTAGTATGGCGCAGTTGGGGTTGGCCTGGTGCCTGAAAAACCCACACGTCAGCACCGTGATGACAGGGGCCAGCCGACCAGAACAGGTCGTCGAGAACATGAAGGCAATCGATGTGGTAGACAAGCTGGACTCTGGAGTGATGGAACGAATCGACGATATTCTTGGAAACAGACCAGACTCTGAAGAATCGGGCTAGGCGATTTGCTCCGCGTCACGGAAGCTGACGTAAGAACTCTTCTCCCGTACTCAAAGGCCATTGAGCTGGCGAGAGATGCATATCTGAGACTCGCGAATGGGAATGCGATCAACCCTGATCGTGTCTGGTTGACTGTTCCGAACGGCGCTTCAATGTTCTTCATGCCCGCATATGTCTCTGGACAAAGAACGGTCTCCGTCAAGATTGCCCGCCTCAATCCTAGAAACCCGGCAGTCTCTCTCCCAACGGTGATGTCCGACATCCTCGTGTACGATTCTCAGAGCGGAGTCTTGCTTGCGGAGATCCCCGGCGAGAGCTTGACCGCAATTCGGACCGCCGCGAGTTCTGCAGTGGCGACAGACGTTCTGGCAAGGAGCGATATGGAATGCTTAGGGATGTTGGGTACTGGTCGTCAGGCAGAAGCTCACGTCCCTGCCATTCAACTGGTGAGGGACATATCCCGAGTAGTAGTCTTTTCAAGAGATATGGCCAGGCGGGAAGCCTTTGCTCGAAAGATTTTGCGAGACTGCAAAGTAGAGGCGTCCGCCGCCAATTCTCCTGAGGAAGTCGTGAATGAGTCTGATGTGCTCGTAACAGCGACCACGTCCCACACTCCCTTGTTCAAGGGAGAACTGGTCAAAGACGGCTCGCACCTGAACATCATAGGAGCTGCAGAACCCGACGCGAGAGAGGTTGATACAAAACTAGTCAAAAGGTCCATTCTAGTCGTAGATTCGCGAGAACAGGCGATCTCCACCTACGGAGACATTAGCATTCCGATTAAAGAGAAAGCGATTGAAGACACCCATATTCGAGCAGAGCTGGGAGAACTACTCGCTAAGAAGCGTTCAATCTCGCGCGGCCCTAACGATGTTACTCTGTTCAAGTCTGGAGGACTCGCGGTCCTAGACGCAATGGCGGCCGACTACATTATGTCAAAGATAGAGAGATAGGGTTTCTGACTCCGTCTCGTTTTCAATGTACTTTCTTTCTGTAGGATTGGAAGACCAATAGATCGTATAGTATCTTTGAGAAGCCTCCAGTCAGAATGGGCAGGAACGAGGCGCCAATTGTGAACATGATGGCAGTTAGCGGTCCTCCCATGATGCCGCTTAGACTTCGGGAGGTATTCGTGATAGCGTTCGCTGGCACTCTCTCTTGATCCGTGAACAACTGCGCCATGAAAGCCTGTCTTGTCGGCACATCCATCTGCGATATGCTCTGTCTGAGAAACAGGAATACGAGAGCCGCTAAGAATGAACCGGCCAGCGGGACCAAAATGAGAAAAACATTTGACAATAAGTGTGTGGATACCATAGTTCTGAGATTTCCCAGTCGCTCAGCCAGAACGGGTGCCATTAGTGTGGAGAAAGCGGTGACCACATTCACTGCGAGAAAAATTACTCCCAGACTGGATAGCGACACCTTGTAGACCTGGCTGAACCAGTACGACAAGACGAACTGGGACACAAGGCTTCCACCAAACGCATCGACTGAGTAGAGGAATGATAGCTTTGTGATGTCTCGTTTCGCTTCTGGACGGACATTACCAAGACCAATCTTTGTTGGTCCAGCCTCCCGAGGTTCAATATTCCCCAGCTTAC
>Ga0209268_1001140_pt1 | contig 13133 bp, 7 predicted proteins | sample GraSoiAngelo_143_FD_185900 | JGI IMG/M metagenome (GOLD analysis project Ga0209268, IMG submission 185900) | Grasslands soil microbial communities from the Angelo Coastal Reserve, California, USA - 14_1009_02_30cm (SPAdes) (version 2) | ecosystem: Environmental > Terrestrial > Soil > Grasslands ... | reverse complement strand
TGCGAAATTCCGGAAGAAAATCTCCTGCCCGGCGTGGTCGGCCTGAAGGGCCCGCTGAGTTGCCTGAACCAGGCGCGCTACGGAATCGGGTGGGGCGCGCTGGGAGCGGCAATGGCCTGTTACGACACCGCGCTGCAGTATGCTAAAACCAGAAAACAATTCGCGAACAAACCCATTGCTTCGCACCAACTGGTGCAGGAAAAGCTCGCGTGGATGATCACGGAAATTGTGAAAGGACAATTGCTGGCGCTGCACGTCGGGCGTTTGAAAGACAATGGCAAAGTCGATCCTTCGCACATTTCGATGTTGAAAATGAACAACGTGGCCATCGCGCTGGACACGGCGCGCAAGGCCCGCGACATTCTGGGCGCCAACGGCATCGTCGACGATTACTGCGTCATGCGGCACATGAACAATCTCGAAAGCGTGTACACCTACGAGGGCACCAACGACATTCACAAGCTGGTGATCGGCGAACGCATCACCGGCATCGCGGCGTTTGTATAAACAAAATGTGACTCGTAACTCAGCCGCCTGTCGCTAGTGAAAACCACCGTCTTAGCGCGCTCAGTGCGACCCGCTCCACTCTTGCAGCGAAATCCAATCAAGCCGAAACAATAGCGAATCTTGTATGCTAATGAGGCGCTCGCCGTGGCGGGTGCACTTACAGGAGCATCGTCCCATGCGTCCAAAATCCGCTTCACGATACGGTTTCCCGCTCGACTCCATCACATCAATTGGATTTTCCCGCTGTCTCGGGGCCGCACTGTTGCTGGCTTCGATTTTCAACTGCGAAATTGTTCGCGCGCAAGCGAAAAACTCTGCCGCTCCGGCAAACCCTAAGATCCGCGCCATCACCGCGTTCATCAATTTGGATCGCCCGCGATACCAACAGGAAATCGCGGACGCACTGAAAATGCTGCGGCGCGCGCAGACGACATTCGAATCGCGCGGCTACCAGGTGCAAACCATCCGCATTGCCACGCAGCCTTTTCCGGAATACACCAAGGGCCTGTCGAAGGAACAGGCCATCACATTTTTTAAGGAATACGACGCGCTGGCGGTGAAGGAGAATTTTGCGGCGTCGATCGGCCCCGCGATGCTGAACGCCGGTGACAGCGAATCGCAAGCAGAGCTGCTCGGAGAAATTTTGAGCAACACGAAAAAACTGAATGGAACCATCGTGGTGGCCGGCGAGGACGGCGTACGCTGGAACGCGGTGGGCGCGGCGGCCCGCATAATGAAAAAACTGGAAGAAACCACGGAGCACAGCCAGGGCAATTTTCGTTTTGCGACCATTGCGATGGTGCCGCCGCTGACGCCATTTTTCCCCGCCGCGTATCACACCGGCTTCGGACATCAATTCGCGATTGCGCTGGAATCGGCGAACATTGTTGCCGCGGCCTTCAAAGATTCACGCGACCTCGGGATGGCCCGGCAGCGGCTAATCGATTCGCTCGCGGCCACAGCCTTCGACGTGGAAGGGCACGCAGGACGCATCGATCAGGAAACCGGCTGGACCTACATGGGGATCGATCTTTCGCCGGCGCCGTCTGGAGATGTTTCTATCGGAGCGGCTATCGAGAATCTGACCACGCAGCCGGTCGGCATGAGCGGAACGCTGACGGCGGCGGCCACCATCACGGCGGCGGTTAAAGACGTCAAAGTAAAGCAAACCGGATATACCGGTTTGATGCTGCCGATCCTGGAAGATACGCGGCTGGCGCAACGCTGGAGCGAAGGACACATCTCGCTGGATGCGCTGCTCAGCTATTCCGCGGTGTGCGGCACGGGGCTGGACACGGTTCCGCTCCCCGGCGACGTTAGCGCGGAACAGCTTTCCCTGATTATCGGCGACATGGCCAGTCTGGCGGTGAAATGGCACAAACCGCTTTCGGCGCGCCTCCTTCCAGTCCTGGGCAAGGGCTGGGGTGAGATGACAGAGTTCAATGATCCCTTCCTTGTGAATGCCAAGCTGCAGTCGCTCGACGTGAGGTGACGAAGTGGCTCGTCCGGCAAGCAAGGGGTTTAGGAGAGGAGAATACCCCCTCCAGTGCTGTTGTAAATGAGTGAGATGGCAGAAGTTAAGGGGTTGGCGTAGAGGTCTCCGGTTGGTCGAAATGAGGACCGAGGGAGGCCCAGAGAAAAAACTAGGAGCTACGGGATGGTAGCGGGAACTTCGTTGGAGTAGACGCTTTCCATTCCGCTGGAATCCACGGCAGTGGTGACGTAGAAGTAGGTCGTGCCGCTCTGGACGGTCGAGTCCGTGTAGCTAGCAGAGGCAACCAGCGAGGAGTTGATCCGCGTATAGGAGCCACCGCTAACCGTGCTGCGATAAACGTTGTAACCGGCTACGGCCGAGGTGCTGGCACTCCAGGTCAGCGCCGCCGAATGCTGTAGGGGCGCGACTCCCGTTCCCGATAGTGAAATCGTGGCGGGCGAACCGGTCGCATTGCTCACAACGGTTATGCTGGCGCTCGGGGCTCCAACGGTCGTAGGGCTGAACTGCACAACCAAGGTGATGGATTGGGACGGGGAGAGCGTGACAGGCGCGCTGCCGCCGGTCATGGAATAGCCGGCGCCGGTCAAGCTGATCTGCGAAATTGCCACGTTGGAATTGCCGGTGTTGGTAATCGTGACGTTTTGAGTGGGTGAGGAGGTTCCCGTTGTCACGTTGCCAAAGTTCAGGCTCGTCGGGCTGATGCTGAGCGTGAGAGTGGCTGCGATTCCTGTGCCGTTGAGGGCTACTGAATTAGGCGAAGAAGGCGCGTTGCTCACGATGGAGAGGTTGCCGGACACAGTGCCCACTGCGGTCGGCAGGAAGGCCACCGTAATCGTGGTTTGTTGCCCTGCGTTCACGCTCAAGGGCAGCGAGAGTCCGGTGACGGTAAAGGCAGCTGAGCCAGTTTCCGTGACTTGAGTGATCGTCAAGGTAGCCGTGCCAGCGTTCTTGATGATGAGTGGCAGGGACGACTTAACGCCGACCACGTCATTTCCGAAGTTGATTGGTGTCGGACTCAGGAACTGGACTGCAGGGGCGGGAGCCGGGTTTACTGTCAGTGTTGCGGCGCTGCTGGTTACCGTGCCTGCTGAATTGCTCACCACCACTCGGAACGTCGAGCCGCTATCCGCAGTCGTTGTCGTTGCCGTCGTGTAGCTTGCAGAAGTCGCTCCCGTGATGTTCGCTCCGTTCTTCTGCCACTGGTAGCCGAGCGGGGCCGTCCCTGCCGCTACCACCGCAAACGTCGCCGTCTGCCCCGCCGTCACGGTCTGGTTCGCCGGCTGTGTCGTGATCGTCGGCGCTACCGCCGCGGCGTTCACCGTCAGCGTCGCGGCGCTGCTCGTCACCGTTCCCGCTGAATTGCTCACTACCACTCGGAACGTCGAGCCGCTATCCGCAGTCGTTGTCGTTGCTGTCGTGTAGCTTGCAGAAGTCGCTCCCGTGATGTTCACTCCGTTCTTCTGCCACTGGTAGCCGAGCGGGGCCGTCCCTGCCGCTACCACCGCAAACGTCGCCGTCTGCCCCGCCGTCACGGTCTGGTTCGCCGGCTGTGTCGTAATCGTCGGCGCCACCGCTGCGGCATTATCAGTGAAGTTCACCCCTGTAATGTTGCCCCCATTGAGCGTCATACTCTGGCTGCTCGGCGTAAACGTATAACCCGCGTGGCTGGGAGTAATCATGTATGTCCCGTTCGGTAATCCAGCCAATGTGTAATTCCCGGAGCTGTCTGCCGTCGTCGTGGCGCTGGCCGCACCGCCTAATGTCACGGTCGCCCCATTTCCTCCCGTTGACGGACTGATCGTGCCCGCAATGCTGAAACCTGCAGTCTTGAGCTTGTTGCCGCCGCTGTGTCCGTTGTTACCCTTGGAGTCGCTGGAATTGACCTGGTAGTAGTAGGTCGTGCCAGCAGCCAGACCGGAAATCGTCACTTGGTGACTCGTGACCATCGTCGAATCGACTGGCGTACTATTGCCGTAGGCAGTGGTTGTTCCATAATCGACCGAGGAGTTTGCAGGGACGTTTGTTGCCCAAACGATCTGAGAGCTAGACGTTGTGATCGTCGCGGTTTGTATGTTGGAAATCACGAGAGTCGACGGCGAGGGCGGATTTCCGCTGCTGCTCGCGCCACTAACCAAACCCGTGCAGCCGCCCAGCATGGCAGTTCCTGCCGCCACGGCGGAAAGCAGCAGGCCTTGCCCCAGGACGCGCCTCACTTTTTGGAGGAATAGTTCAGTTTGATTTCGCGAATTTATATGGCCGCCCCTCATCGAGACTCCCCTTAAGTTCATCGAGAGGAAAGTGCACACCCGAATGCGCACACGAATACCTTTTCACTCTCATTACTTTGTTTGCGTTTAAGTCAGCTTGGGGCTTGAACTGGGGTGGGCCCGTTGAGACTGAAATTGCTTGTCGGGTCTTGAACTTCACCTGAAGGATAGAAGAAAGATAAAGAGGCTGACTACTGGTTTACAGGACAGTTTTGGTACAAGGGCAACGTCCTACGCCGCCTGTAGTCCACAGACCTACGGACAGCTGAGCAAATCACCGAGGCGCAAGCTAGAGCCGCGCGGCAGCGACAAGCATTCCGGCACCGCAAACATTCGTATCAAGCGGTGCGTAGCACGGGTCTCATGAGGAAAATACCGTGTGGCGGGAGAAGAGTCCACTCGCGCTGCCAGGAACATCTTCCTAATTTTAACTTGACCTATATTGACCAGCCCTGGCGGTACTCGCGGCGCAAGAAGTCGTTGGCTTGCAGTGCGTTGGTGACGCGCATATTGGGGGCGTCGTAGTAGATCTTCCTCCCGGCGCGAAGGGCAACGATACCGAGTAGCATCACTTCGGTCAGGCGGGCCGCGTACTCGAACGGACAGGAAGCTTCCACTTTTCCCTTACAGGCGTCCGCCCAGTTCATTTCGTGGGCCTGGCCGGCGATGCGCGGAAGCTTCTGCGGGGGCTTGCCAAAAGATTCATGAAGCGACTTGGGCAGGAGCCTGGGCTTGAAGCCGTAGGTGTCGTACAGAAGCTTGCCTTTGCTGCCGATGAGCAGCGCGCCGCCTTCCTTGTTCAACTCTTCATCGCCAAGCTCTTCGGGCTTGTTGGGCTTGAGGCCGCCGTCGTACCAGGTGAGCTTGACGGGCGGCATGGCGCTGCGCGCGGGGAACTCGTAGAAAGTCAGCGTGGCGTGCGGGTAAGAGGCGCCGTTGAAAGGAGTCGAGACAGTTTCAACGCTGGTGGGAAAACCCAGGTCGAGCGCCCACATCGTGTGATCGATCAAATGCGCTCCCATATCGCCGATCGCGCCGACTCCCCAATCGGTCCAGCCGCGCCAGTTGAACGGGTGATAGATGGGGTGATAGTTCACGTTGGAGGCGGCAGTGCCTTGGAAAAGGTCCCATGCGAGGCCACTCGGAACAGGGTAGTCGCCACAAAGCGCCGCGGCCAGGCGCGTGTTGACGTCGCGGCCACTCCATTTAAGAGGTTCGGGGCCGGTCTTCAGCGGCTCAGGACGCGGGACACCTTGAGGCCAAAAACCGAGAGGGCGATTCGTCCAGATGTGGACTTCACGAATGTCGCCGATCGCGCCGGCCCAGAGGTATTCGACGGCGGTGCGTCCCTCATCCGAGGAGTGCCCCTGGTTGCCCATCTGCGTGACGACCTTGGTTTCTTTCGCGCGCCGGGAGAGCTTGCGTGCTTCTTCAACCGACCAGCAAAGCGGCTTCTGGACGTAAACGTGTTTGCCATGCTCCATGGCCGCCAAAGCGATCGGCGCGTGCATGTGGTCAGGCGTGGCAACCACAACTGCATCGATGTCGGTCTGGTGTTCGAGCATGTCGCGAAAGTCGGTGTAGCGTCGGGCCTTGGGCACATGTTCGGTCTTAAGTTTGACCATTAGGTCGACGCGCGCCTGGGCCTTTACAGGATCAAACTCTCCGGTTGGCTCGCCTGGAGGCGGCGGGGCGGGCAGCTCGATGCGCTTCTTCAGACGCTCGATATCAATATCGAGCCGATCGAGCCGTTTACCGGCATAGCCCCAGTCCACATCGCAGAGCGCGACGATGTTCTGGCTTGAGAGGTTGATCAGATTGGTCCGGCCCATGCCGCCGACTCCAACGCCGGCGATGTTCAGCGTGTCGCTTGGCGGCGTAAATCCACGGCCGAGAACATGTCTGGGAACAATAGCGCACGCCGCGCCGCCAGCGGCAACTTCTGTAAGGAACACTCGGCGCGAGATTTCTTTCTTCTTGCTCATAAGCATTTTCTCCAAGGATTCATTATCGCGTATCGGCGAGGGCGACATACGTCCCGAGCGTGATCATGCCGAGGCCGGACGCGACACGCTGGCCACGGTGGAAACGCACACTGCTCTTAAGTTTGCGCTCAAGAGGAGCGGCAAGGGCGACTACGAGAAGATCGGCGGCGGTATTGAGCAGCACGGATAAAGCGCCGAGAACTATGAACTGAAGGAAAACGTGACCTAGCTGAGGCGCGATGAATTGCGGAATGAAGGAAAGAAAAAACAGGGCCGTCTTCGGGTTGAGAACTTCGGTGAAGATTCCCTGACGAAAAGCGCCCGCCGTCTGTACCTGCGATGCGTTAACGACCATCTCCGCATTTCGCGCGCGAATCATTCGCACACCCAGCCAAATAAGATAGGCGGCACCTGCGTATTTGACGGTGTGAAACGCCACGGCAGACGCGGCAAGGACTGCAGAGATGCCAAGGGCGGCGGCGAGAACATGGAAGAGCCCCCCCACAAAGGTGCCCAAGGAAGAAAGGACGCCCTCGCGTCGGCCGCCGGCGAGGCTGCGCGCCAAAACATAAAAAATCCCTGGGCCTGGAGTGATGGCCAGAAGAAAGGCGGCGGCGAGGAAAAGCAGGAAATGGCGCGAGTCAAACATCAACAGGATTGTAAGGGTCAGCCCTGCGCCTTGCAAGTTGACTTACAAAACGTAAGTGGGCAACGGGAAAATGTGCATTGGCTCAGGAAGCGTCCTGATCGAATAACCTAGGCAAAACCCCAAAAAGTAGAAGCGCGGCGGATTAGAAGGAAGGCGGGCGCTGGTTGGCGACGGCAAAGGCGCGCTCGAGGGCGATACCGACGCGGCCGAGTGTGCCTTCCTCGAAAAGACGGCCGATCAGGGTGACGCCGTGAGGTACGCGGCGCGCGGGAGAAAACTTGGGCAGGGGATTTTTTGGATCGGGGGCCCAGTCCGAACGCGCCTCGGAAACTTCCACGAAACCGGCACGCAAGGTGAGAGAAGGATGGCCGGTTTGGTTACTGATAGTGAGCATTTCGTCGCGGAGAGAGGGCACGAGCAACAAATCCACTTGCGAGAAGATGCGCGCCATCTCCTGCGCGACTTTGCGGCGGAAGCGGTCGGCCTGGACAAAATCCACGGCGGAGAGAAAGCGCGATTGACGGAAAAGATTGGGCCAAGCGTCAGGCGTCTGGACTTTGAGCTGATCCATGCGGTGTGAAAGAGTGAGTTCCTCGAAAGCGGCGGCGCCTTCGGCAAAGAGAATCAGGTTGAGCGAATTGTACGGCCAGTTGGGAAGATAGACCTCCACGGGAACCAGGCCGATCTTGGGAAGAGTGTCCAGAGCGGCGCGGTCTACCGCCGTGGCGGGATCTTCTTTCATCCACGCGGGGAAATAGCCTATGCGCAAGCCCTTGGTGCTGGCGGTCGAATCAAAGTCGAGATGGCTAGGCACGCTCGAAAGATCGCCGTCGTCGGGGCCGGAGATGGCTTGCAAAACGAGCAGCGCGTCCTCGACGGTGCGGGTCATAGGGCCAAGCTTGTCGAGGGACCAGCACAGAGTCATGGCGCCGGTGCGCGGAACGCGGCCGTAAGTGGGACGCAGCCCGGTGATGCCGCAACGCATACTGGGGCTGACGATGCTTCCGCCGGTCTCGCTGCCGATCGAGAAGCCCACCAGTCCTGCGGCCGTGGCGGCGCCTGGGCCAGCGCTCGAACCGGAGGCGCCTTCTTCGAGCAGCCATGGATTCATGGTTTGCCCACCAAACCAAATGTCATTGAGCGCGAGGGCGCCGAGGCTGAGTTTTGCTAGAAGGACGGCACCGGCGGCGTGAAGGCGCTTGACGACGGCGGCGTCTTCTTTCGGGACGCGATTGCGGAAAGGCTCGGCGCCGTAGGTGGTGGGAATGCCGGCCGTGTCGAGGAGATCTTTTCCGCCCCAGGGAATGCCGTGAAGCGGGCCACGGTACTTTCCGGCAGCGATTTCTTCGTCGGCTTTTTTGGCCTGGGCGAGCGCGAGATCGCGCGTGAGAGTAATGATGCATCGGAGCTGGGAATCGAATTGCTCTATGCGGTGCAAGTAGATTTGCGTGAGGCGCTCGGAAGTGAGTTTGTGCTGCTCGATCCAGCGGGAAAGTTGCGTGACAGGGGCGAAGGCGATATCCGCATCGTTGGCAGGCAGCGGGCCGGGCTCGCTCTTGGTGCGGATAAAGTGATCGCGCCGGGGGCCCCCCGATTGGCTCGGGAGAACGGAATGGTAGCGCGAGAATGGTGCGAGCGTGGGTTCGAGCGCGATCGTGCGAGGACCGGTGCGGCGCTCGTAAAGGGAGGCAAGGTTTACGCGCCAGGATTCTGCGGCGCGCGCGCGGTCGGCGGGCGTTAAATTTACTTGCACAAGTTTTTCGGCTTCGGCGAAAGTCGCGGGCGACACTTCGGGTCCGACGGCTGGCCCGGCGCCGAAGGCGGGCGGCGCTCCGGGAGGCAGCGGCGTAGGCTCTTGGAAGATTTCTTCCGCGTGGACTTGAGCACTGCTGTTCGTAGCGACGGCAGCACCGATGAGACCGAGCGACGTCTGGGTCAAGAAATCCCTGCGCGATTTGGACATGGGGCCTCCGCGCAGCATTGTAGCCGAGTCTCGCGGTTACGATGCAGCAGTCCTCGCTTTCACGCGCGGACCAGCCTGCTTCGGTCGGGCGGAGCAAGAAGCGGTTGGCCCAGCGCCGCCTATTTGCTGGTGGTGGCGGCGCTGCCGGCGTCCAGGTGGTCGAAGTTGAGCATGGCATTAAAGACGAGAAAATAGCTGCCCATGGTTTCGCCACGCCACATCGGGTTGTTGGCAAAGAGAACGACATGGCCCTTGCCGTGGGGAACATCCACGACGGCGGGCTTTTCGGCGATTTCGTTGCCGCCGGTGATCATACCGCTGAGGAGCAAATCTTTTTCGGTGGCGAACCGCAGGACGACGCGAGGTTGCTGGTCTTTGGGAGGAATCGCAGAGCGGGCAAAGTCCGGCAGATCTTCGGGAACGTAAAGTTCTTGCTCGCGAGGAGTGCGCTTGACGGGTTTTTCGGGTGGCTCGTAAGAGCGGGCCTGGATGATGTCTGGGTCGGTGGCAGTTCCGCGACCGCTGGAACGCGCGGAACCGCCCGCGCCTTCGTCAAGACCGCCACCGGGGCCGCCGAAATTGCCGCCGACGGTGATGACGGGACCGGCGCGAAAATAGACGTAGAGCTTTTCGTCATAGCCGTAGGTGATAGGACTCTTCTTGTCGTCGATGGTAGAGAGGACCACGCTGCCGGGCGCCTGCATGGCGCGGGCGTCGGATACGTTCACCATTTCCGTCATGCCGCCGGCCACAGGAAGCGAAGCGCTGGTTTGCACGGCGATGAGCAATCCGCCTTCGCGGACGAAGCGCTCAAGATTGGCGAGGCCCCGATAACCGAGGCCGCCGCGGATGTCGTCAGTGGAGTCCAAACCGGGCGCCACAAAGTTTGGCGTTTCGGTGGAGTTTTTCCATGGACGTGGATCGCCTCGCATGGGCAGTCCGCGCAGTACGGCGCTCAGGCCAGCGGGACCACCGCCACCCATGGGAGGAAGGATGATGACATCGAACTTTTCGCGGAGGTTCTGGGTTTCGCGAAGCCAGGTGTCGGCGACGTAGGTGTAGGGGACCTTCAGCTCATCCATGGAAATCCGGAACCACCCGTCGTTCTGGGTGTTCTGCCAATTGTGGACGAGAGCGATGCGCGGAGTGGCAAGCGGATGCGTCTTGACGCTCAGTGTGGCATTGGTGGAATGGAGTTTGATTCCGAGATCCTTCGCCGCTTTTTCGAGTTGAGAGCGATCAGCGTTGCGAATGATAAATGAACCGGCTTTGAATTTGATGCCGTCGGCTTCGAAGGAATCTTCCGCGGCGTCCATGGCGACGCTGGCGAGGCGAAAGCGCAGCGACGCGAGAATATTTTCTGTGTTGTGATGGATGACAAAAGTTTTGCCCTGTCCATCAATTCCACCCGGCGGATCGACCCTGCCCATTTTTTGCATGGCGGCGTTGAGGATGGAGAGATCGGTGACGCGGGTGGTCTTTACATTGCGCAACGCACCGAGGGTCCAACCGGTGTCGTCATAAGAACGAGGATCACGCGGACTGTAATACTGAGTGTCGAGGGCCATATCGGCTAAGCGGCTGTAAGGCTGGTCCATGCGCACGACGTAGCTACCGGCGGGGATGACGGTTTCCGTGGGTTTCTTTTCTTCTTTCGGTTTGGCGACGGATTCTTGGCTGGTCTGCGCTGCCGGGATGCGCAATTCCTTTTCGAGACGATGTACTTCCACGCCCTGGAGTTGCAGAAGATTCAAAAGGCTGGCCTGTTCGGCGGGACGCGGGTCGTCCGCGGGAAAGACCCAAGCAGCAGGGCCTTCGGTGCGGGCCTTCGCAACAGCACGCTTGCTCTTCAAATAAAAATTGTTGAGAAACTTCTGGCCGTTGGCGGCGACGTTGTTCATGCCGAAGAGAATGGCACTCTCCTGCATGTTGATATTGTTGCGCGCGGACCATTTCACTTTCGGAAGAGGAGGATTGGGACGATACCACTCGCGGCTGGTGTCGGGAGGGCGCAGCGTGCGGACGCGAGTATCGGCGCCGCCATTGCCAAAGGTTTCGTAGAAGCGGCCGATAGAGTTGTGATTATTGGCGATGGAGAGCAGATAGTTGGGGGCCCAACCATCGTAGAAACCGTGAGTCCACACGCCGATGACGCCGCGCTTAGTCATCTCTTCAATTTCGTGATAGGCCATCGCCTGCCATTCACTGATGACGATGGGATCAAGCCAGGCGTTGTACGGACCCGTGCCGGTCATGATGTAGAGATAAGGGACGGACTCGTGGAGGTCGTGCATGACGGTGGGATGCCAGTCGAGATAGGTCTTGAGCATATTTTGGGAGAGCGCGAGGCTGACGCCGAGATTGTCGCGGTTGTTGTCGTGGGAGACGTAGTGTCCCCACCAAATGAGGGGATAGGGAGGCTGGTCCGGGTGCTTCTTGTGCTGCATATAGATGTCCACCATGCGGTCGTGGCCGTCGGTTTCGACGATGGGAGTGATCAGCACGATGGCATCGCGCCGGACTTCTTGAATGAGGGGCGTGTCTTCCACGGCGAGACGGTAAGCAAGCTCCATAAGCATTTCAGGAGAGCCGGTTTCCGGTGAATGGATGCTTCCATCAGCCCAGTAGATGGGTTTGCCTTCAGCGATCAGCTTTTGCGCTTCGGCTTCACTAAGGCCACGAGGATCGGCGAGGCGAGCGGTAATTTCCTTGTAGCGATCGAGCTTGGCGAGATTCGCTTCATCGGAGATGGCGGCGACGAGCATCTCGCGGCCTTCTTCGGACGTGCCAATGCTCCAGACCTTCACCCTGGGGCTCTTGTTGGCGAGGAGCCGGAAATAAGCGTTGATGTCTTTGGTGTAATCGAGAACCTCGGGCGCTCCCACGATGTGATGAAGGGAGACATCTGGCGCGGGAACGCAGGAGCTAAAAGGCAGATGGTCAACGAGTTCGGTGCTGAAAAAGGATTCGGTAGTGAACTCCTTAATTTTCTTGGTGTACTCCGTGTGGTCGCTTAGGGAACACGGGTTGGATTGGGCGAAGGTAGTGGAAGCGAGGAAACACAAGGAGAGAAAACCGCCGAGCAAACTGCGCATCATGAAACACCTCAGGGCGAAGCGATCGCGGGGGATTTTATAGACTGTTTTTCGAGAGGGTGCAACCCAATAGCCTTGCATGTCGACGATGCGGGGCCATTTGGCCTATGATTGGCCGCCGACGGCACGCTGAAATTGAGGAGAGAGACGGATGGAAGAACAACTGAGCCTGGATTTTTTGCGCGTAGTGGAAAACGCGGCGATTGCGGCAGCGCGCACGATGGGATTCGGAGACCGGCACCATGCCGATGAAGTGGCCGTAGAAGCAATGCGCAAGACGATGGACTCGGTGGAGATTGACGGAACGATTGTGATCGGCGAAGGCGAGCGCGATGAGGCGCCGATGCTGTACATCGGCGAGAAGGTCGGACTGGGGACGCACGCGCCGAAAGCGTTGTTTCCGCAAGTAGACATCGCCGTGGATCCGCTGGAAGGCACGAACCTGTGCGCGACCGGCGCCGCGAACGCGATTGCCGTGCTGGCGGCGAGCGAGCGCGGGGGGTTGCTGCACGCGCCGGACCTGTACATGGAAAAACTGGTAGTGGGTCCGTCGTGCAAAGGCGCGGTGGATCTGGATGCGCCGGTGGCGGACAACTTGAAGGCCATCGCCAAGCGGCTGGACCGCGATGTCGAGGATCTCGTGGTAATCGTACTGGACCGTCCACGCCACGAAAAACTGATTGAGGAGATACGCACGGCGGGCGCGCGCATCCGGCTGATTGGAGATGGCGATCTCTCGGCAGGAATTTCCGTGTCGGTGATCGGCACTGGCGTGCACGCCGTGATGGGCACGGGCGGCGCGCCGGAAGGCGTGCTCACTGCGGCGGCGCTACGCTGCTTGAACGGCCAGATTCTTGCCCGGCTGGTGGTCAGCAAGCCGGAGCACGCGGAACGCCTGGCAAAGATGGGAGTCAAGGATACGAAGCGCATTTACGACACGGAAGATCTGGCACCAGGAAAGAAAATGATTTTCGCGTGCACGGGCGTGACGGATGGAAACTTGCTGAAGGGCGTGCGGTTTTTCGGGGAAGGCGTGCGCACCAGTTCTATGATTCTGACACTCGACGAACGCCAGGTACGTTTCATCGATTCTGTGCACCTGGAGAAGCGCCCGGATATCAAGGTGCGGTTTAACTGAAAAGCAATTTCGGGGAGTCCAGTCAGTGCTGCTG
>Ga0209268_1001134_pt1 | contig 13187 bp, 10 predicted proteins | sample GraSoiAngelo_143_FD_185900 | JGI IMG/M metagenome (GOLD analysis project Ga0209268, IMG submission 185900) | Grasslands soil microbial communities from the Angelo Coastal Reserve, California, USA - 14_1009_02_30cm (SPAdes) (version 2) | ecosystem: Environmental > Terrestrial > Soil > Grasslands ... | reverse complement strand
TAGGTCGCGACGGCGGTCTTCACCTCCGCGTCCCGATCGGGCTGGTCGCGCTCACTGAGGAGCCACCACGTCCGCATCGGACCTTTTCCTTTGACGTCGATCGTCCCTCGCGGCTCGCACACGAAGCGATCCTTCAGGAGCTCGTAGGTCGCCTCCGTCATCTGGATCTTCCCGGGTTCGCCGTGCGACTCCATTCGCGCCGCCGTATTCACGGGATCGCCCCAGATGTCGAACACGAACTTCCGCCGTCCGATGACTCCACCAATTACCGCGCCCGAGTTGATGCCGACCCTGAAGTCGAGGCAACGCCGCCCGGAGCGTTTGCGTTCAGCCACGTATTCGAGCATCCCAAGCGCTAGCCGCGCGACCGCGTCGGCGTGGTCACGGCGCGGCTGCGGCACGCCGGCGACGCCCATCCAGTTGTCCCCGATGCGGGTTCGAGTTGACGACGTCGGCGAAGATCATGGTCGCCTCGCCGTAGGCGTCCGCGATCACCTCCTCCCGCTCCCGGAGCCGCGTCGCGATCGGCGCCGGAAGCACGTTCAGAAGCAACCGCTCCGAGCGCGCGCGCTCCATCGCGAGCTGCCGCGCGTAACCGGCGAGCAGAGCGAACGCGACTCCCGAGATCGTGGCAATGTTCGCGGCGAAGAAAGCGGTCACGATCCAGGCAGGCAGGCCGTTTGCCTCGCGGGGCTGAACGAGTGCCGCGAGCACTACGACGGCGGCGAAGGCCACAAGCCAGCGAATACCGGCGCGGATGCCGCCAAATACGAGAGCGCAGAACGGCGCGAGAACGGACCAGAGCACCACGCCGCTCGATAGTTGGAAGCCGCCCAGAGCTGTATGCACGCCGAGCGGGAGCGTGAGGATGATCAGGGACTCGATCTGGCGGGCACGTTCGAAGTTGTGAGTGCGTGCGAACGCGGCAAGGTTTGCGAGCGTGAGCGGAACGGACACGAGTGGAAAGATCGCGGCGACCGATTCTCCGAACGTGTAATAAACACCGGCCCAGGGCGGGACCGATGCGAGGACCGCGAGCGCGAACACGACCAACAATCGGTTGCGCCTCCGGTCTTCGGGCGAATCGGTCCTCGCGCTTCCCATCCCGAGCACCTGGTCGAGTACTCGCACCCGGTGCATTCTCCTGCGAGACCGACCGGCTGACCGACCGAATCGACGGGACATCCGGGCTGCTGCGTGCTCGCCCCCACCCGTTGAAGCGCGAGGATCGCAGCGCAACCTGAGACCGCCCGGCCACCCGGGAACCTATGAACCGGTCGAGCGTTACATGGAAATGAGGCTCCTGCTGGCGCTCGCCCTCGTGCTCGCCGCCTGCGGCGGCTCTGTCGGCTCGCCGGGGCCGTCTTCAGCGCTGCCGCCCGAGGCGCGCGGGGCACTAGGACAGATCTACGCGGACGGCCACGCCTACACGCTGCAGGTGGAGCTGTATCGCGATCTCATGCCGGGTCCGGCGCCGACACCAAAGCGCGGTGTTGGCGGCACGATCTTCCTGAAGCCTGACGTGGAGAGCGACCCGCCGGCCGGAATGCGGGTGGATAAGGCCTGGCTGGTGAACGGCGCCGACGTCTGGGAAACGGTCCCGCAGCCGCTCCAAACGTTCGCGGCCGACCGTCGCAACCACCTCTCGCTGAGCGTGCGCGACGGCCCGACCTGGGACACGAGCGCGAAGGTCGACGTCGTGTTGCGCTTCAGCACCGCGAGCGGCACGTATTTCGTCCAGCAGCGCGGCGTCCAGATCATCGGCGCGCTGTAGGAGCCGGCTCCGACCTATCGGCTCGCGATGAGCAGGGCGACCATAACGAGCGCGCCGAGGCCGGCCACGGCGCCGATCGTGAGAAGAGCTCCCGACACCATCTCTGCGGCCCGTCCGCGAAGCGGGCGCCTCTGGTTCCGCTGACCAAGTACGGCGATCACCATGATCCCGAGCATTGCCATCAGCCCAAGCTCAGAAGTCCCCGACATAAGACCTCCCGTTCGCGCCGCTCATTGTGACCCAGGCCCTAAACGGCGCCCCGCGACGAGCGCCACCGCCGACATCGCAACGAAGGCGATCCCCATCCAGCTGAAGGCCGTCGCGAGACCGACCGCCTCAGCGAGGAAACCGAAGAGCGGCGCACCGATGCCGCCGACGTGGGCGTTCAGGAGGTAGTACCCGCCGAGGACCGTCGCCCGGCGGCCCGGGGACGCGCTATCCATGACGAGCGTCTCCGTCACGGTCGAGCGCATCGACCAGAGCAGGCCGAAAACGACCAGCGCGATGAGGAGCGCGTCGTTCGGCACCGCCGTCACCGCGAACACCGCCGGGCCCATCAGCGCGAGCCCGCCGACCATCACGCGGCGGCGTCCGAACCGGTCCGAGAGCCAGCCGCCGAGCGGCGCGCCGATCACGCCGACGAGCTGCGGGACGCCGAAGAAGACCGCGGCCAGCGCCGGCGAGAGTCCGCGCGCGTCGACCAGGTACAGCGCCAGGAACGCGAGCAGCGCCGCAATGCCGAATTGAAATGCGATCGAGAGCGAGACGACCGGGCCGACGTCGCGGAACACTCGGCCGATCTCGCGGAAGGCCGCGAACCGATCGCCCGGCGCGGCCCGCTCCAGCCCATGCGGCGCGACGAACCACAGCAGCGCGCCGAAAATGATCGGCGCCGCGGCGAACCAGATGTACGGCGTTCGCCACGTGCCTGTTGCCGTGGCAAGGATCCCGGCGACGGCCGGCGCCGCGAAGAACGAGAGATGGCCGCCGGTGATGTGTATGCCCATCGCGGTCCCGCGCACGCGCGGCGAGAAGGTGCGAGCGATGAGCGCAGCGGCGGGGCCGTGGTACGACCCGGAGACGATGCCGAGCACGATGAGGAGCGCGAGGAGCTGCCAGTACGAGCCCGCCGTGGCGAGCGCGACACTCGCCGCGCCCATGAGGAAGAGCCCGCCAACGATGACCACACGGGAGCCCACGCGGTCGGCGAGCATGCCCCACGGCGCGTTGGCGAGTCCCGCGGCGATGGAGAACGCCGAGACCGCGAAGCCGCTCTCGCCATAGCTCAACGTGAAAGCGTCGCGAATCAACGGAAGCAGCGGATTCAGCAGCGAGTTCGCGACGTGATGCGAGAAGTGCGCGGCGGTGATGGTGCCGAGGAGGACCTGGCCGCGCCGCTCTTTGAGTGACAGCTCCTCGACCGCGGGTTCGGTCGGGACGAGGATGGCCTCGTCGGCGATCGTCGTCACGCGATCTCCTCGATGCTCACGCCGAGCAGCACGTTGTCGATGAGCCGCGTCTTGCCAACCCGTGCCGCGAGCGAGATGACGGCGCGTTCGGCCGGCCGCGCGAGCTCTTCGAGGGTCAGCGGGTCGGCCACGGACACGTATTCCACAGCAATGCCAGGAACAGCGGCGCCGCGCTCGACGCGGTCGCGCAATTTCGCGGGGTCGCGCTCACCACGGGACCAGTCCTCTTTCGCGTCGCGCAAGGCGCGCGACAGCACGACCGCCCGCTGCCGGTCGTCCGCGGAGAGGTAGCGGTTGCGCGAGCTCATCGCCAGTCCGTCGCGCTCCCGCACGATGGGGCAGCCGACGACCCGCACGCCAAGACGCAGGTCCCGACTCATCGTCTGGACGACGCGCAGCTGCTGGAAATCCTTCTGGCCGAAGTACGCGACGTCCGGACGAACGATCGAAAAGAGCTTCGTGAGGACGGTCGCGACGCCGGCGAAGTGATCCGGCCGCGCGACCCCCTCGAGCCGCTCCGCGACCGCGCCCGGCTGGACGCGCGTCGTGTCGCCGGGCGGGTACATCTCCTCGACAGTCGGTGCGAAGACCACCGCCGTTCCGAGGCGCGCGCAGAGGGCGAGATCGGCTGACTCGTCGCGCGGGTACGCCGCGAAATCTTCGTGCGGGCCGAACTGGGCCGGATTTACGAAGATCGAGACGATCGCCAGGTCGTGCTCGCGCACGGCGCGCTCGATCAGCGACGCATGACCGTCATGGAGCGCACCCATCGTGGGTACGAAGGCGATCGAAGACGTCGCCGACCCCGTGCGGAACCCACGGACCTCGGAGACAAGACGAAATACGTTCAACCGGCGGCAGTATCGACCGGCGCCGTCCTCCTCGCCTGGTACGCCGGGATCGTCGCCATCGGCGGCCGCTCGATGTCGATGATGTCGTGCATCTCGAGGTGGAGCTTCCCGCCGCCCGCCGCGATGAGCTTCATGGTGAAGTTGGCTTCCTCGAGAAGGTTGGTGCCGTGCGCCTCCCCGAGCCGTTTGATCGCGACCTGAAGGACCTCGAAGCTCATCTTCGAGAGGTCGTAGAGCGATTGATTGCGGTGGATGCGCTGTTTCATGTCGACCTGACCGATGGCACTGAGACCCGCGCGCTGCAGCGTGTCCACGAGAAGCCCCGTCTCGACGCCGTACCCCGAGAAAAACGGCAGCTGCTCCAGCAGCGCTCGCCGCCCGGCCTGCTCGCCAGAGAGAGGCTGGACGATCCCCGAGAGCTCCGGAAAGAAAAGGTTCAGGATCGGCCGCGCCGCGAGCTCGGTCACGCGACCACCACCAGTCGCCTGCAGCTCGTCACCGATGTGGAGCGGGCGCTGGTAGAAGGCTTTAACGAACTGGAGGTCCGGCCGCATGAGAAGCGGACCCACGATGCCGTAGACGAACTTGGGATGGGCGCTGGTGACGTCGGTGTCGATCCACGCGACGATGTCGCCGGTCAGCACGTGCAGGCTCTTCCAGAGCGCCTCGCCCTTGCCGCGGTAGCTGCCGGTCTCGGGAAGGATCTCATCGTGTATGAAGACCGGCACGCCCTCTTCTGCGGCGATCTCGCGGGTGCGATCCTCCGAGCGTGAGTCGACGACCACGAGCTCGTCGACGAGCGGAACGCGCTCGACGAGGCGGGAGCGGATGGCCCGGATGACCTTGCGGATCGTGGCCTCCTCGTTGAGCGTCGGCAGCCCGACGGAGATGCGGATGCCCTGACGCTCCTTGGCTTCGACCAGGCGTCGTAGGTCCGCGAACTCGCTCGAGCTGAACGTGTTCTCGGCGAACCACTTGTCGGTGATCTCGCCCAGCACGCGACTTCGTTCGGCGCGCCCAAGCGGCAGACGAGTCCGCTCGACGAACACCGGCGAGGCGAGTGGCGCGCTCGTGCGGACGACCAGGGCATTACGTGCGCCGGCGATGATCGTCTGGCCGATGGGCCCGAGCGGGTCGCGCGCGCCCTCCCGGCCGGTCGCGCCGAACACGATCGCGTCGTGCTCGTCGAGCTCGTCGGTGATCACCTTGGCCGGATCGCCGGATCGCGTGACGAGCCGCTCGACGCGCTCGTCGTACGCACGCTCGCCAAGCAGCTGGTAGAGCGTCTGCGGCTTGCGCCCGCCGTTGCGCTCGGCGACGTGGAGCAACGTGACGGCGCCCGTTCCCGATCGTGCGAGCTCGATCCCGAGCCGCGCGGCGAGCTGCGCGTACCGGCCGCCGCGGACCGGAACGAGGATGCGCTTCGCGCGCGCGGGTCGGCCCTTCACGACGGCGAGATCGCAGGGCGGCTGTCGCAGGATCGCTTCGATCGTCGTCCCGAGGACGTCCCATCCGGGGCGGCGCCAGCCAATGACGAGCAGGTCGGGCCGCTCGGTCGCGCAGGCCTCCCGGATCGCATCCCAGGCGACGCGAGCGACGATGACGAGGCTGCGCAGGTGGCGCCCGGGGAGCTCACCCGTCAATGCGTCGAGCGCGCGGCGCCGAGCGCGCGCTTCGGGCTGCGCCGAGGCGAGCGTGGCGTCGCCGGTGACCTCGATCGCCGACGCCAGCACGACCTCGCCGTCCCCGGCGAGTGCCGCCGCCGTTTCAAGGAGCCCGCTCTCGCGCTCTGGATCACTGATCGCGACGACGACCTTCATGCGATGCCTTCAAGCACGAGCGGGACCACGCGTTCGGCGAGGACCCGGGACCATGCCATCGCTCGAACGCGCGAGCGGAAACGAGGCCCCGGTCCCTCAAGCGATCGTTCGATCGCGTCGGCGATGACCTCGCCGGGCGCGTCAGGCGGAACGTAGGTCGCGGCGTCGCCGGCGAGCGCGCGCAGGGTCTCAAGATCGCTGCACACGATGGGCAACCGGTGAAGGGCGGCCTCGAGCAGCGGGATGCCGAATCCCTCGCTCTGGCTCGGCAGCACGAGCGCGTCCGAGAGCGCGTAGAGATCGGCAATGACCCGGTATGGGGCTTTCATCCCGAGCGCATACAGGAGGTGGACGCCCGGGATCCCCTCCGCAAGGGTTTTGAGCTCGGCGAGGTAGCGGACGTTCGCCGCGTTGTGCGGTCCAGGTGGTCCCGTCACGACCAGCATCGCGGGGCGACCCCGTCCGCGGAGCGACGCCGTCGCGGCCATGGCGGCCTCGATGCGCTTGCGCCGCGTGAGCCGGGCCGGCAGCACGAGCAGCGGGTCGGCGCGGTAGAGGTCGAGGCGCTCGGCCATGCGCGCGCCGGCCGACGACATTCCGAGCGCGGCGGCGATGTCGACACCGTTTGGAACGACCGCCACGCCTTCGCGTTTCAGGCCGGCGAGGGCGGCGAGCTGATTCGCGCGCTCGTCGGACACGGCGACGTAGCGAATGCCGGGATGCGCGCGCGCGATGAGGCCCCACGGATCGCCTGGGTGGCGTTCGTTCGCGTACTGGGGGTCCGACCATGCGAGGTCGTGCGTCCACGCGATGACGACCCCCGGCCGCTCGCGGGCGAGACGGACGAGGGCTTCCGTCAGCGCCAGATCCTTGTGCATCGTGAGGACGTTGTGAACGACGACGCGGTCGGCTTCGGCCACGATCGGTCGCAGCTTGCGCACGAGTCGTTCGACGAGCGCGTCGTGCGCTGTGGTGCGTTCGCCTTGCGCGAGCGAGCGGAAGTCACGGAGCACGCTCTCGTTCCGTGAATCGACCTCGGGGACGCGAATGAGTCGGACGCCCTTCGACGCCCGCCCTCGTCCGGCGACGATGGTGACGTCGGCGCCCGCTTCGCGCAGCGCGGTCGCGTGCGCCCCCATGACCTGCTCGACACCGCCGAGGATCGAAGGAGCGGTGTAATGGACGAAGACGACGCGCGGACGCCGGCGCGTCACGCGGTGGCAGCCGCCCTCGTGACCCGGCCGCGACCGCCGACGATGCGGTCGCCGCGCTGGTTGCGGCGGACGCGGAACGTGACGCGCGTGTCGAAGACGCGCATGTCCCGAACGTCGATCCGATCGAGCCACGGCGGAAGCGCGGGATCGAGCAAGAGCCGCTGGGTGCCCAGGTCCGGCTGCATACCCAGAAGCGCCCGCACGCAGAGGAAGACCATTCCCGCGGACCACGCTTGCGGGATGCACGACACGAGATAGTCGGCGGGCCGCGCGGAAAAGCGGAGGTCCCGCTGAAAACCGCACCAGAGCTCGGGCAGCTGCGCGTTCGGGAAGCGCCGCCCCGCCTCGATCAGAACGCTTACCACCTCGGCCGCCTCCTCGCGATGGCCGTAGCGCGCGAAGCCCTGGACGATGAGCGAGTTGTCGTGGGGCCAGACCGAGCCGTTGTGGTAGCTCATGGGGTTGTACGTCGGGTATTTGCTCGAGAGCGTTCGGATGCCCCAGCCGGTGTACATGTCGAGCTCCATGAGCCGTCGGGTGACGGCCGCGCCGCGCTCGGGGCTCGCGATACCGCACCAGAGCGCATGACCGGCATTGCTCGTCACCGCGGGCACCTGCTTCTTGTCTCCGTCGAGCGCCTGCGCGTAGCACTGCTCCGCTTCCATCCAGAAGTCGCGCTCGAACCGGGTCTGCAGCTCCTTCGCTTCGCCGCGGAGACGATCGGCGCGCGTGCGGTCGCCGTCGATGTCGTAGAGGTCGGCGACGCCCATCTTCGCCGCGTACACGTACGCCTGTACTTCGACGAGGGCCGCGGGCAGCTTCGACCACTTGCCGTCGGGATCGGACAGCGACTGTGCGGAGTCCTTCCAGCCCTGACTGCGCATCTCGCCAGGCCGGTGGCCGTACTCCACGTAGCCGTCCTTGTCCGGGTCGCCGTAGGTGTCGCACCACGTCAGCGCGCGCTCGGCGGCGGGGAGCAGATCGCGCCAGAGCGCGCGGTCGGCGGTCCATTTGACGGTCTCGGCGAAGACGAGCGCGAAGAGCGGCGTCGCGTCGACCGAGCCGTAGTAGGGGTGATGCGGGACCTCGCCCAGCCGCGCCAGCTCGCCCCGGCGGAGCTCGTGGAAGATCTTTCCAGGCTCCTCCTCGGTGAACTCGTCGACCTTTTGTCCCTGGTGGCTCGCGAGAAGGCGCAGCGTGCCTCGCGCGATGTCCGGATTCCATCCGAGCGTCTGATAGGCCGAGATGAGGCCGTCGCGGCCGAAGGGCACGGCGTACCAGGGGATGCCCGCGGTCGGGTAGGGACCGCTCGGGTGGAACTCGAGAAGCGCTCTCAGGTCGAGCGCGCTTCGCGTGATGAGGCCCTCGTCGAGCGTCTCCGAGCTCGTGCTGTGGCGAGTGCACGACCGCAGGAAGCGGCGGTAGCGAGCGTTGAGAGCGTCGATCGCGTCGTCGAAGCGATCCGGCGACGCCGCAGGAGCAGCGCCGTCTTCGCGCGGGATGGCGGCGAGCTCGAGCTGGAGGAACTGCTGCGGCCCGAGCGTGCGCGTCACGCGGAACACGTTTCCCTCGATCGCGTCCGGCGCGGGTCGCAGCGTGATCTCGGTCGTCCGCCGAACACCGTCTCGGCCGACGCGCTCGAAGATGAGGCCACCCTCTCGCGGCCCGCGCGTCGAGGCGAGCGGCGCGAGGCTGAGGTCGCGATATGCCCGCACCGCGAACATGTCGCGGAACGCCGCCTCGAACTCGAGCTCGACTTTCACGTCGACCGCGTGCGCGTTCGCGTTGAGCACGCCGATCCGCTCGCGGAGTCCGTCCGCGAGAAAGCGCGTCCGGCGGATCGACAACGTGTCCGCGGCATGCCGTGCCGTCCCGAGCACCGCGCCCTCGGAATGCATGAGCTGAAATGTCGCGACGTAGTTCTGCTCGGTGTTCGCCGACAAGAGGAGCGGCCGCGAGCCGTTCACGCGGAGCGCATAGCCAGAGAGGTACTGCGTGTCGTGGTAGTAGAGGCCGAGCGGGCTCATCGCGCCGAGCGGCAGGCCCCCATCGTCCTCGGTGACGAGGACGAGCTGGTCCTCCTTTAAGGAGGCCGTCAGGCCCAGCGCTCCAGGAGGTAGGGCTTGGTCTGCTCGAACGCGAGCGCCTGCTGCTCGACGACGCGCTCGGCGGCGGCCTGATCGAGGCCCTGCATCTCGCCGATGAGCGCCGCGACCCGCCCGAAATAGAGGGGAAGCAGGGCCCGCGCGAGCGCCTCGGTATCGTCCCGCGTCTTCGCCGCGGCGACGATCTCGTAGACGGCCTTGGCCCAGAAGCGTGCGCCGATCGCGCTCGCGTTGCCCGTCTCGGCGGCCTTGCGCGCGACGTCGCGCGTGTCGGCCGAGAGGATCTCGTCCCAGGCCCGGTCCTGATCGCCGGCGCCGGCCTTGAACTTCTCGACGAGGACGCGGACGCTGGCGTTCACCGGCTCCGGCTCGACCGGCGCGATCTCGCCGATGACCGGGACGTCGTGCGAGCCGGTCACGGGCCGCCACACATCGACGTTCTGGCGCGCGAGCGTGAGCAGCGTTCCGACGACCTGGGTGAACATCGGTCCGAGATCCGCGCCCGGATCCTTCGGGTCGTGGATCTTCGCGCCCAGGAACGCCTGCGCGACCCGGACGCCGCGCGCGAGCGCGGTCGTCGTCATGAAGATGTCGATGCCGAACTTCGCGACGTCGCTCTCCCAGACCGGCTCCGCCAGATAGATCCTCGCGAGGTCGGCGCTGAAACCGAACTCGCCGCCGATCGGCTGCCGCACGCGCGCGCCATACAGCGCCCGGGTGAGTGGGTACGCGATCGTGTTGGTGATCGTTCCATCGTGCTTGTGCCGCGCGTAGAGCGGCGTGACGTAGTCGGCCTCGTCGCGGACCACCGGGCCGACCAGACGCGCGATCCAGTCGGGCGTGATGCTGCGAAGGTCGCTATCGACCACGGCGCAGGCGCGCGCGCCGAGGAGCGTGACGGCCTCGAAGATCGCGCGGAACGCGGAGCCTTTGCCCGATCGACCCTCGTACCGGCCCGTCACGATCGGCATGCCGTCGGCCGACGCGCGCACGCGATCGCGGGTGCCGTCCTCGGATCCGCCGTCGGCGTTCACGATCAGGGCGCGCATGTTGGGGAAATTGCGGCGCAGGCCTTCGGCCGCTGTCTCGGTCACGTGCCCGATCGTCGCCGCGTTTCGAAAGCTCGGTATCCCCACGACGATGTCGGCGCGTTCCTGAGCGCGAAGGGCTTCGCGCATGTCGGCGGGAAGCGCGGATGTTTCAGTCACTACTGGGTTAACTACGATACGGAGACTTGATCGAGGCCGTCGACCAATTCGTGCTGCCCCTCATCGACTCGTTGTACGGTCGTTTCGGGTACGTCGGCGTGGTCATCGCCATGGCCATCGAAAGTGCCGCGATTCCCATTCCTTCCGAGCTGATCCTCCCATTCGCGGGCTGGAGCGTATCGAGAGGCGTCGTGGAGCCCCTGACCGGCGGACCCTGGACTTACTGGGGGGCGGTCCTGGCGGGAGTGCTCGGGAACACCGCTGGCTCGCTCGTCAGCTATGCGGTCGGAGCGTTCGGCGGTCGTCCTCTCCTCGAGCGTTACGGACGCTACGTGCTCATCAGCCCGCACGATCTCGCGACGGCGGATCGGTGGTTCGCGCGCTGGGGCGGCCTGACCGTGCTCTTCTCCCGGATGCTCATCTCGGTGCCGGCGGGCATCGCGGGCATGCCGCTCTGGCGCTTTCTCCTGTTCTCGATCGTCGGCGCGGTCCCATGGGTGATGCTCCTCGTCTGGGCGGGGATGGTCCTCGGCGATAACTGGCAGGACCTGAAGCACCAGCTTCGCGGCCTCGATTACATCGTCGTCGGCTTCATCGTGCTGGGCATCGCGCTCTTCGTCTGGCGCCACCTGCGCTCACGTTGAACGAGCTCCTCGCCGCGCTCGGCAACTTCGACACGCAGCTCTACCTCGCGATCGCCGCGCAGCGGAATTTTGCGACCTCGGTCATCGCCGTTGCCCTCACGTATTTGAACTGGGACGGCTTCTTCTGGTGGATCCTTGCGTTCCTTCTTCTGCGCTCCCGTGGGCTGAACCGTCGGGGGATCGCCGCGACCGGCACCGTCGTGCTCGCGATGCTCACCTCATGGTCGTTCACCGAGATCGCGAAGCTCGTCGTGCGGCGGCCGCGTCCGTTCGATGCCCTCGCGAACGCGCCGGGCCCGCTTGCGGCGCCCGAGACCGTCATCGCGCACCCGTCGTCGTACTCGTTCCCATCCGGGGACGCGGCCCTCGCGATGGGCGCCGCGGTCGCGTTCGCGTACGTCTCACCGCGCTATCGCGTGCCGGTTCTCCTGCTCGGCATCTCCGCGGCGCTCGCGCGCGTCGTCGTCGGCGTTCATTACCCTTTCGACGTGCTCGGCGGCATGACCGTCGGCATCGTGTTCGGCGTCCTCGCGACGCGGGCCGTCGCGCTCATTCGCCGGCGTCTTCGCTGGCGCGCCTTCGTGATCCCGCACACGCACTGGGACCGCGAGTGGTACGAACGGTTCGAGGGATACCGCGCGCGGCTCGTCCCGATGGTGTCGCGCCTGCTGGATATCCTCGAGCGGGATCCCGACTTCCGGTCATTCACGTTCGACGGCCAGACCATCGCGATCCAGGACTATCTCGAGAAACGCCAAGGCGATCGCGCGCGAGTCGAAGCGCTCGTCGGCGCCGATCGCCTCCTCGTCGGTCCCTGGCACGTCCTCGCTGACCTCCTTCTCGTTTCCGGGGAATCGATCGTCCGCAACCTCCAGGAGGGCCTCCGCAGCGCCGGCGAGCTCGGACGCGCCGCGCGCGTCGCGTACGTCGCCGACCCGTTCGGCCATCCCGCGCAGCTTCCGCAGCTCCTGCGCGCTTTCGGGTATGACACGTACGTCTTCGCGCGCGGCATGGGGGACGAGGGCGAGTCTGTGGGTAGCGAGTTCTGGTGGGAGTCCCCGTCCGGGGATCGCGTGCGCGCGGCGCACCTCGTCGACCACTACTCCAACGCGCTGCCCCTGGTCGGCCCGCCGGGCGAGGAGCCCGTCGCGCTGCGCCGCCGGGTGAAGGAGAAGACCGCGAAAATCCTCGATCGCCTTACTCCGTACGCGAACGGCGACGTGCTCCTCCTCATGGTCGGCGACGACCACGCTGAGGCGTACGCGCGCCTGCCCGACGCCGTGCGCGAGATGCGGCAGGTGTTCGGTAACGTCGACGCGCGGATCGCGAGCCTCGAGGACTTCGCAGCCGCCATGCCGGCACTTGCGCATCGGGTGAGCGGCGAGATCGTGAGTGGCCGGTACCGCCCGATCCTGCGCGGCGTGAACTCGACACGGGTCTGGATCAAGCAAGAGAACGTCGCCTGCGAGCGCCTCCTCCTCGAGCACTGCGAGCCGCTCGATGCGCTCACCGGCGGCACCGAGCGCGACGAGCTCCGCGACCTCTGGCGAATGCTCCTCCAGAACCACCCCCACGACTCGATCTGCGGCTGCTCCATCGACGCGGTTCACGACGTGGACATGGCACCGCGCTTTGCGAATGTCCGCGACCGGGGCACAGCGCTCGCGGGCCGGCTGCTCGAGCGGCTCGCCGGGCAGGGCTCCTCCCCGATGATCTGGGATCCGCTCCCGTGGCCTCGCGAGGCGGTCGTGACGGTCAACGGACGCCCGACGCGCGTTCGGTCCGGTGGGCTCGGCGTCGCGCCGGTGGTGGCGGCGACAGCGCCGCCGGTGATAGCCGACGGCGATGGCGCGATCGAGAACGGCTTCCTGCGCGTGGAGGTCGAGCCAGACGGGAGCTTTGTCATCGTCGACAAGGCCACGAGCGAACGCGGCGGCCGGCAGAACCGGCTGATCTCGGAAGGCGATCGTGGCGACGAATACACCTATTCCTACGCCGGGCCCACCGTCGGCTCGGAAGGGGTCTCCGGGACCCGCGCCACATCGGTGGCTGGCGATCGCGCGACGGCGACGGTAGCGCTCGTCCTGCGCCTACCGGCGCGC
>Ga0209268_1001133_pt1 | contig 13188 bp, 10 predicted proteins | sample GraSoiAngelo_143_FD_185900 | JGI IMG/M metagenome (GOLD analysis project Ga0209268, IMG submission 185900) | Grasslands soil microbial communities from the Angelo Coastal Reserve, California, USA - 14_1009_02_30cm (SPAdes) (version 2) | ecosystem: Environmental > Terrestrial > Soil > Grasslands ... | reverse complement strand
TACCGCGAAGGCGGCTGGACGGTGCGGCAGGTTGTCCACCATGTGCCTGAGAGCCACATGAACGCATATATTCGCTTCAAACTGGCCCTCACCGAGGATGAGCCTACGATCAAACCTTACATGGAGGATCGCTGGGCGCAATTGCCTGACTGCCAATCCACGCCGCTGGAAGTCTCGCTCGCATTACTGGAATCGCTGCACGATCGCTTTGTGCGCGTCCTGCGCTCGATGAAACCCGAAGAGTGGAAGCGAACATTCAAGCACCCAGAGCTCGGACTTATGCCCTTGGAAAAGAACCTTGCACTCTATTCCTGGCACGGACGCCATCACGTGGCGCACATTACCGAATTGCGAAAACGAGTGGGCTGGTAAGTCTTACACGTGCGAAGGTGCGACTGGATTGAAAGTCAAAGCAATAGGAAGGCTTGCGCCGCAGATGGAAAATCACCAGCCCGCCCGGGAGAAAGAATTAACGACACCGACAGCGTTAGAATCGCGCGCGATTCACCCACGCACATGCAACCTCCACGCGATGTAGCTGACCGCTTCCCGTGTCACTGCCCATGCCCGCAGCCAGAGGGAGTGCGGCTTGGATTCCGGGCGGGGCGCCACATACACTCGCACTCTTTCATCCTCCAGCAGCCTGCGAATCCGAAAAACGTGATACTCATCGCTCACCGCGATGCAGCTACTCATATGATTAGCCCGCAAGATCACTCCCACTCGCTTCGCCGACTCAGCCGTATCCGAACCCTGCGTTTCAGCGATCAAACTGGAATCCGGAATTCCTCGCCGCTTCAGGTAATCGTGGCCAACTCCGCCTTCGCTGAAATTAGGATCCGCTGCGGCGCCTCCTGAGGTAATGACAACCGGCGCGATTCCCCGCCGAAAAAGTTCGTACGCATGATCCAGGCGCGCTCGATATACGGGGGATGGCCGGCCAGCGTATTCAGCAGCGCCAAAAACGACAATCGCATCGGCTGGGTGCAGTTCCTGAAGCGAGGCATCGTGGACGATACCTATGCAAATCGAGAGGAAAAGCCCCGCAAACACAGCCGCGATTACTCCGATCAGCCAAAACGACCGGCCTTTCGAAATTCGCATGGCTGCTGCCGCACTCATCCTTGTGCGAAAAACTCGGAGATTTCTGGGGCGGGAATGGCGCCTTCACGCAAGATGCGCCAGCGGGCTTCTTCATCAGTAAGGTCGACGATTGTCGATGCAACTTCACGCGGCGAGGTCCCGCCGTCGACGATAATGGAGATCCGATCCTGAAGCTGATCGCGGACCGCGACCGCCGTGGTGCATTCGTTCTCACCACTCAGATTTGCCGACGTGGCCGTGATAGGAATCTGCGCGGCTTGCACTACGGAGAGGGGAATCTTGGCATTGGGCACGCGCAAGGCGACGTTACCCGTGTTCGCGGTCACCTTCAGAGGCAGTTTCGACGAAGCTTTTACGATAATCGTCAACGGCCCTGGCCAGAAACGCCGCGCCAGCACATAGAATTCTTCCGGCAGCGGCTGCGTCAACTCCTCAGCCTGATCCACGCTTTCAATTAGCAACGACAACGGCTTGTGACGCGAGCGCGATTTGATGTCATACACGCGGTCGACCGCACGCAGATTAAAGGGATCAGCGGCAAGCCCATAAAACGTATCCGTGGGCATGCCCAACACTTCGCCGGAGCGAATCTTGTCCGCCGCGTAACGGATCAGCGACGGCTCTGGTCGCTCGCTACTTATTTTCACAATCTCGGCGCGCACTACCGCCCCCTCTGGTTCCGTGTTCCTAAAATTGCGGAAACCTAACATAACACGGGACCGCCCAGCAAGGGGAGCAGACCTGCGGGTCGTGGTGCAGTTTGATTGTCATCCTTGAGCAAGCGTTCTTTGCGCAGCGAAGGGTCTGGGCGAGCCGCGCCGAAGCGTCGCGTGCCTTGCGACGCAATAATCGCGCGTTTGGCTCGCTTCCTTACTAAACTGCACCACTACCAGGCCTGCTGCTAATATCTCACCGTCGTTTGCCGCAGGATAGGAGTCCTTTCTGGCCAAAGTCCAGCCTCAGAATCGAAACCGAAAGGAGCCGCTGCATCACCGCCTTCGCCCCATCGAAGGCAGGCACAACCCTCTCGTAAAGGAATTGCGTCGAGCCTTCGCCCACGGGGAGCTTACTCCGGATGGTTACTGCTGCTGCCCCAGATCGGCGCAAATGTTGAAACCCTGCTCCTTCCTGACAAGCTGTTCGCGAGCGCTGTCCCCAGCGAGACTCCGCAAGGCGTGGCGGCACTTGTTCGCTGGAAGGAGCACTCGCCCGATGACGTGATCGCTAGAGCACAGGCCGGGCCGCTGCTCGCTATCGCCGGTGTGCAAGATCCCGGCAATCTAGGCACAATTCTGCGCTCGGCTGAGGCTTTTGGAGCAGCCGGCGTGCTGCTTGGAGAAGGCACAGTCAGCCCCTTTAATTCCAAGCTAGTCCGGGCGTCGGCAGGATCGGTATTTCGCGTACCCATCGCGCGGACAAAGCTTGATGCAATGCTGGGCGCAATGCGGGCGCAAGGTCTGCGGCTGATCGCAACTTCGTCGCACAAAGGCATCACTCTTTCCAAAGCAAAGCTTACAGGCCAGCTCGCCATCTTCATCGGCAACGAAGGAGGCGGGCTTCCCCGCGATCTGATCTCAGAGATGGACGAAGTAGTGGTCATCCCGCATTCCTCTAAAGTGGAATCGCTGAACGCAGGAATCGCAGCCAGCATTGTGCTGTATGAAATATCGAAGCAAAGATAATGATTCAGGATTGCCAATTCGTTGGCGCTGAACTGCAACGAGAAGCCCACCAAGTGCCCGGGCACGGCAACGACACTCGGCAATTCGAAAATCGGAAATCGCAAATTTGAAACGTGAGCCTCTTTCAACCCATCCCGAGCGCTGAAAATCCAGACGATCGCACCCGCCCGCTTGCCGATCGCATGCGCCCGCGCACGCTCGACGAATTTGTCGGTCAGGAGCATCTCGTCGGCCCGGGCAAGCCGTTACGTACACAAATCGAGCGCGACGATACCGGATCGCTCATCTTCTGGGGGCCTCCAGGCACTGGAAAAACGACCTTGGCGCAAATCATCGCTCACATGACCAAGGCCGACTTCATCCAATTCTCTGCAGTATTGGCCGGTATCAAGGAAATCAAGCAGGTCATGGCCGACGCCGAGCGTGCGCGCCAATATGGCACGCGCACAATCGTCTTTATCGACGAAATCCACCGCTTCAATAAAGCACAGCAGGATGCATTCCTTCCCCACGTGGAAAAAGGCAACATCCGGCTTATCGGCGCAACGACTGAGAATCCGTCATTCGAAATTATTTCTGCGCTGCTCTCCCGGAGTCGCGTGTATGTTTTGAAACCTCTGACCGAAGATCAGATCGTGGCGCTTCTACGCCGCGCTCTTGCCGACGAACAACGCGGTTTGGGAACGATCAAGCTGCAGGCATCAGACGAAGTTTTGCAAAAGATCGCCGCCTACTCGAGCGGCGATGCCCGCAGCGCCTATAACGTGCTCGAAGTCGCGGCTTCGCTCGCGCGTAGCCATGCCGGCAAAGAAACCGGAGCTGAAATTACCGACGAAATTGTCCAAGACGCGCTGCAAAAACGTGTCCTGCTTTACGACAAAGCCGGCGAGGAGCATTACAACCTCATCTCCGCCCTGCACAAGTCTGTGCGCAACAGCGATCCCGACGCTGCGCTCTACTGGCTGGGCCGCATGCTAGAGGCCGGCGAGGATCCACTCTACATCGCGCGCCGCGTCGTTCGCATGGCGGTCGAAGACATTGGTCTGGCTGATCCTACTGCGCTATCGCTTTGCATGGCCGCTCGCGATGCCGTCGATTTTATCGGCATGCCCGAAGGCAATCTGGCGCTTGCGCAGGCAGTTGTTTATCTCTCCGTTGCCCCAAAATCGAATGCTCTGTATGCCGCCTACAGTGATGTGCAGCAGGATGTCGAACGCACGGCCGCCGAACCCGTCCCGCTGCATCTTCGCAATGCTCCCACCGGATTAATGAAGGGCCTGGGTTTTGGTCAAGGCTATCGATACGCTCACGATTTCGCAGATAAAGTGGCTGACATGCACTGTCTCCCCGACAATCTGCACCACCGTGTCTATTACCATCCGACCACTGAAGGAATCGAGAAGCGAATTCGCGAGCGCATCGAGGAGATTAAGCGCATCCGCTCGCGAGCGAACAAGCGTTCTGAAGACAATAAAAGCGAATCCTAGGCAAGTAGCCTCGCATCTATTTTGGTGAAACGCCGTCCCTTCTGACGGCACCGCGGTGGATCACTGCGAGGAACCATGGCCACGAGCGTACCCACGACGCACCCGGATCACCTCGCTACGCGGGACCTGCAATTCCATCAAGTCGAAGATCTGCTCAGACTGCAAAAAGCCGCGCAGAAGATTACCTCCATCCTCGATCTCGATCAGCTCATCGACAAAGTTGTCCACGAGATTGCCTCTTCTTTCGGGTGCCTGGAAGCAAACATCTATCTGCACGATGAACCGCGCGCCGAGTTAATTCTCGCCGGTGTCTGCGGCTGCACGACTCATGAAAAAGGGCAAATTCTGAAAGTCGGGAAAGATGGCATGGTCGGCCATGTGGCCGCCACCGGCAAGATGCGCTACGCACCTGACGTGCGCAGGGACCCCTATTACATCGCGTGCGAGGAGTCGACGCTGTCGGAAGTAGCCATCCCGCTGGTGGTCGATAACCGATTGGTCGGTGTGTTTACGGCTTCCCATCCTGAGTTAAATGCTTTTCCGCCCGAGCAACTCCGGCTTCTGCAAGCGCTGTGCAACCACGTGGCTGTCGCCGTGCAGAATGCGCGCCTGTTCCAGCGTGAGCGCCAGGAGCGCGAGCGCATGAGTCGCGAGGCGCACGAAGCTCGCGTCATTCAGCAGGCGCTTCTGCCAAAGAGTTCGCCCTATGTTCCGGGATTTGCTATCTCTGGACTGAGCATTCCCGCGGGCGCCGTTGGCGGCGATTGGTATGACTTTATTCCGTTGAGCGACGGCAAATGGGGATTGGTGCTGGCTGACGTTTCTGGCAAGGGCACCGCCGCTGCGCTCTTAATGTCGGCAACACGCGGAATGCTGCGCTCGCTCGCAGAAGCCGGTTGCGGCCCCGGCGAAGTGCTTGCCCGCCTGAATGATCTAATGGTCCAGGACTTTCCCAGCGGCAAGTTCGTGACCATGGTTTATGCCGTGCTCGATCCGGCCTCCAGGAAATTGACTTTTGCTAACGCCGGCCACTTGCGTCCGCTGCTGGTCACCAACAACGGTGCGCGTTTTCTCGATACCGATCGCGGCATGCCCTTGGGACTGGCGGCGGGCGGCTTCTCTGAGGTTGAGATTGATCTTTCCCCAGGTTCCCGGCTGGTGTTTTATAGCGACGGTATTACAGAGGCAGCCGAGGCTTCCGAGGAAGAGTACGGGCCGGCACGGCTCGAACGTCATGTGGTCAGTTCGAATGCTTCGCCCGAGAGCATTCTCGAAGATGTGCGCTCGTTCGTGAACGGCGCCGGATTACAGGACGACGCCACCGTGATCTTCATCAAAGCCTGAATATTTCCACAATATCGTCTGGGCGCCCAACCCGCATGCAGGAATTCCCCAATACGTCGGCCGCCCAGGGCGGAAACGAACTATCCGAACCGCGCCCTATGCTCCTTCAAAATGCATTGATCCATCACTACAAAAATTCCCGCCTTACGCGCCCTCTCTGCTGCGCTCTCGTTGATCACCGACTCCTGCATCCAGATCGCTGGAACCTTGAGCTGAATCGCTTCGTCCACAATCTCATCCACAAACTCCGGACGACGAAACACATTCACAATGTCAATTTTCTCGGGAACGTTAAGAAGCGACGAATACGACTTCTCCCCCAATGCGCCGTGAATCCGCGGATTCACGGGAATAATTCTGTATCCCTGCGTTTGCATATAGGCAGAGACGCCGTGACTGGGTCGCAGCGGGCTGTTGGAGAGTCCGACGACGGCGATAGTTTTGGCGTGTCGCAGCAGGTCCGCGATGGGGTCAGAGTGAGGAATTGACGCCATGCGTTGATTTTAGCGGGATGGTCCGGGTGAAGACCAGTTCCGGCCGCCAATTCTGGGGCTCAGCTTCTCTTGCTGCCGCTCTCCAATTTTTGCTTGAACATCTTCAGTGCCAGTTTTCGGACAGTCTCTGACACTTCTTTGTTACCCGAAAGGTGCCGCAGGTCCGTGATGAGCAGATGTTTGATCAGCGAAAGTGAAACGTCCAGCGGAGTGCGCGGGTTGAACGTCAGGTTGCGGACTACGGCATAGTTCTTCACGAAACGGCGCTTCATCGGAATGGCGCGAAGCACAGCTTCGAGCACATTCTTTTGCGTCGCGAACCTCTCCACCTCGGCATCGCTGATTTTAGGCGACTCCAGGACCGCTAGCGCCACCACCTTTGTCCCGTCTCGAACCAGAAGCGAGCGCTCTTCCTTGGTGCCTTTCATGGCGAGCTGGATGCGCCCTTTAATGTCCAGCTTGGAGATTTTTTGCAACGCGCTGCCACGTTCTTCCTCGTGACTCAAGTGTTGCTTTTTACCCGCAGGCGCTTTCTTGGGTGCCGCCGCAGTCTTTTCCGAACTTGTCGAAGGCGGTGCAGTTTCACTCTCTAATACATCCTTGTCAGATCCCGGCACGAACTCATCATAAAAACCGCCGATGGGCTGGAACTCCTTATTGCCTTCCGCAGAAATTTCGCCCGCATGCTCACTCAGATAGGAAAGGATGTCCTCATCCAGGATGTCGTCTTCACCAGGCTGCTCAATGCTGGACAAAGGGAGCGGCGGTCCAGTTGCTGAGCTCTCGTGAACGAGCACGACTGTGACGGCCGGAACAGCCGGGCTGGCCGTTGCACCGGCAGCCGCAGCCAGCGCATGCTCCGGCTCCTTCTGAACCTGCATAGTGTCTAATTTTGCCGGAGGCACGTGGGGATTCCCCTTGAGCGCCTCCAGAATCACAGCAGATTTCTGCACGCGTTCGCTGCCTTGCATGATCTCGACAACGTCGCGCGAAGCCGATTCTGCCAGGTCGACCAAAGCCTGCTGACTGACCGAGGGATTTTCGAGCAAGGCCGAAAGCAACGCCGGACGCAGGTTCTTCGCGGAGACCATATAATCGAGCACTTCCTTCGCGGTGTTTGGGTCTGCAGCTACTGCCCGCGATGCAACTTCGTCCCACCCTGCCAGCGTGAGCTGCGCCTGCTGCCCGAAAATTTTGTTGTGAGTCGCAAGATAAACGAGGATCTCGATCATTTCGTTTGCCGGCACAGAGAGCGATCCCTTCGAAGCAGCCTGCATCACATTCGATGGCAAGGCCGAAACGCGGATGAGATCGATCATGCGCGGCATGAAGGCATTCCCAGGGGCAATTACATTACAGGATTACGCAGTGGGCGCCCGTTTGCCAGCTTTTTGAGGGGTGGTAAGGTTACTTTAGAGACCGTGGACCGGCGCTGCATAAGCTTCACGAATGGCGACACTCTGATAGCAGTTCTTGGGAACTTCGGGCGAACTTGGCGAATCTTGGCGGTTAAAGAGGAGTTAAAGACCTTCTACCGCAAAGTTCGCCAAGAAAAACTCGCAAAGATCGCCAAGAAAAAACCTTTCTAACCCCGAGAGATACTGTCTACTGTTTCTCTCCTCGCCTCATCCGCAAATACCCCCGGATAAGCGGCTGCAGATCCCCATCCAGCACGCGGTCCACATCTCCAATTTCAACCTTGGTTCGGTGATCCTTAATCAGCCGATATGGCTGCAGCACATATGACCGAATCTGCGAGCCGAAGTCGATGTCGAGCTTCGAATCTTCAATCTTCCTCGTGGCCTCTCGTTTCTTTTCCATCTCAAATTCGTACAGCTTCGATCGCAGCATGCTCATGGCGCGCTCGCGATTTTTATGCTGCGAACGCTCGTTTTGGCAACTCGCGACCAGCCCCGTCGGAATATGTGTGATGCGCACGGCTGAATCCGTCGTATTCACGTGCTGTCCACCCTTGCCGCTCGAGCGGTAGGTGTCCACGCGAATTTCTTCGGGCTTGATGACAACTTCGATGCTGTCGTCAATTTCCGGCGAAACAAAGACGCTGGCAAACGACGTGTGCCGCCGCTTGGCTTGATCAAACGGCGAAATGCGCACCAGTCGATGCACCCCGATTTCGCCAACCAGCAACCCATAGGCGTACTCTCCATTCACCGCAAACGTCGCTGATTTCAGTCCCGCTTCTTCGCCCGGCTGATAATCGTAGAGAACTGTCTGAAATCCTTGCCGCTCCGCCCAGCGCAGGTACATTCGCAACAGCATGTCAGCCCAATCCTGCGACTCTGTGCCCCCGGCACCAGGATGAATCGTCACAATCGCGTTACGCGCATCATTTTCGCCCGACAGCAGAGTCTCAGTCTCAAGCCGGTCAACCAGCTCGCGCAACGAATCAATTTCGCGGCGTAGGTCGCCATCCACGACCTCGCCTTCGCGCGCCAGCTCAAAGTAAGCAGAGATGTCATCACTGCGCCGTATCAGTTCGGCCTCAGTGGACAACCCTTCTTCCAGGCGCTTCTTCTCACGCATTACCTGTTGGGATTTTTGAGGATTCGACCAGAGATTCGGATCAGCGGCTTGCTTTTCAATCTCGGCTAATTGCTGACGCAACTTTCCTGCGTCAAAGGTACTCCCGGAGGTCACGTACCTTATCTTTCAACCCTGCATACTCTTGTTCCAGTTCTTCTACCATGTTGACCTCCACATCAAGACGACACCAGATCTTTTCAGTGTCCTCTGCGAACCTCGGCGCGCTCTGCGGTTAAAATCTTTCCCAATTCGAGCGTCGCAAAGAATTAGCGGCTTACTTTTCTCCGTTCCAAAAGGCGCGTCAGCAGCCCCGCCACAGAAATTATCGCACATAGATAAGCAAACCAGTCACCCTGACGCGTATAGAACGTGGTGACGTTCGAAAGCGCATATGGAGCGTCGAGCACTGTCCTCACTTTCCTGGGCACGGATGCCACAATTCGTCCATACGGATCAATCGAGGCGGTCACCCCGGTGTTCGTGTCGCGCAGTAGCCAGCGCGAGTTCTCCACAGCGCGCATGCGCGCCTGCCTCAAGTGCTGCGCGTACGCGCCGCTGTCACCATACCAGCCATCGTTAGAAATATTCACTAAAACCTGAGCTCCGAAAGCGGCGAACTGCCGCACTTCATCCGGAAAAATCGATTCATAGCAGATGAACACGCCCAGCTTCGTCCCGCCTGCATCAAGCGGCGCACGCGACGTGCCCCGCGCAAAATCCCCGACTTCCTTTGTCAATCCGCCGGCAAATGAAAATACACGCTTGAAGGGAACATATTCCCCGAAAGGCACCAGATGGACCTTGTCATAGCGCGCCACCCATTCGCCGTTCGGGCTGACTAAGCTGCCAGAGTTATAGACCTCCGTCGCCTGCTGCGGCGTCTGGCTGGCATTCCGAATTCCCAAACTCCCGACAAGCACCCACGTCTGCGACTCACGCGCGATATTGCTTACCGTCTCACGAAACGTCGGATCAGTCGTGTAAAACGGAGCCGGAGACTCAGGCCACACGATCAGGTCGCGCTTTCTCGCTCGTTCACCATTCGGTGTGCTGAGGCTGATCGAGGTCAAATCCTTAAGAGTGGTCTTGAAATATTCTTCCGTCCAATCCGATCCTTCTACGGCTGGAATGTTCTGCTGCACCAGTCGAGCCACGTGATCAGCGGGCAAGGCCGGAGGATTTACCAACGTGCCCACTTGCAGCACTACGATGGCAACCACCGATGCCAGCAGCAGGGAATTGCGCCTTTCCCGCCGAGTGCGGTCTCGATGCAACAGAAATGCAGCCGCCACTGCCACGTTGACCACCATGATTTCAAACGAAACTCCATATACCCCGGTTACAGTTGCGATCCGCGCCAATGGAATGTTGTCGACCTCGGTCACTCCTAACAGATCCCAGGGGAAACCCGAAATGCGTGTTCGAGCTAATTCAACAGCCACCCACACAAATGGAGCGAGCACGAGGGTCCGCCGCCCTGCCGTATTCTTTCCAGCAAGCAAAGCGACAATCAAACCGAACACGCCGTGATAGATGCCGAGGTAGAGGCAAAAAAGAATGAGAATTCCCAGCGCCGCGAGAGCGTTCACGCCGCCGTACTGGCGCATGGTGTTGTAAATCCAATAGCATGTGCCCGCATACCAGATGATTCCGCAGACATAACCGAGCGCAAACCCTTGCAGCGGGCTGGCGGGAACGAGCTTCATTCCCTCAGATACCTGCAAAGTATCCGGAGGCTGGGCCCGCAGAAGCGCCGCCAACAATGGCGCGACTGCAATCCAGCAAAGCATGTAAAGATTGGGCAGTGGAAAGATTAGGATCTGTAGGGCAGCCGAGAGCAGAACAAGAAGCCAGGCACTCTTGTGAATCCGCCGCACTGGGGAAGGATAACAAACGAAGCTGTTTCGCTGCCCGCAGCAGCAAAGACTTAGGTGCTTTTCCCGCTCTATCCCGCACTCGGCGTATCAGCTAACATAATTCGGTATGGGGATCCTCGTCATCATCGGAATTCGCCTTCTGGAGGGCATGTTCGCGATCGGTGCAATCGGCTCGTTCATCGTGCTGGTGCTGACCGGAATTGAGGACTTTGAGACTCTCATAGGCTCTGGCGATTCTACCCATACTGAAGAATCAGCTATTTAATGGCATCGTCCTACCAGCCCGGCACTCCATCAAATCGCGTCCGAATCGTTGTCGCCACGTCAGTCATGCTGACGTTCATCTCCTATTGGAGGGCGGCAGCCATCGTGTTGAACGACCTGGGGTCGTCCGCCTTCTACGCCGCTGGCATCGCCGAACAAGCAGTCGGTAAGTCCGCTCCCTGGTTCATCGTTGCCGTCATGCTGTTCTCGTTCACCGTCCGAGCAGTGTACGTCGAGAGCTGCTCGATGTTTGTCCGCGGCGGCGTGTACCGCGTGGTGAAAGAAGCTCTGGGCGGAACCCTGGCCAAAATGAGCGTCTCCGCCCTCATGTTCGATTACATCCTGACCGGGCCAATCTCCGGCGTATCTGCCGGGCAGTACATCGCCGGCCTCATCAATGATGTCTTCGTTACCCTGGACACACATGGCTGGGTTCCCCGCGCCGTGCATGCCATGTTCCACGGCACGCCTCACGTAAACGTCAACTGGACTTCAGTCGTCTTTGCCGCAGCAGTCACCATTTATTTCTGGTGGCAAAACACCAAAGGAATTCAGGAATCCAGCGAGAAAGCGCTCCGCGTAATGCAGATCACGACCGTGATGGTCGTACTGCTGCTAGGTTGGTCGGCCATCACTTTGCTGAAGCAGGGCTACCAGCCTGTTCCGTTGCCAACCGGGCACAATCTGCAATTCGGTCACGAGGCTCTGGGTTTTCTCAACCACACCGATCTCGCGCATGACTTGGCGCGAAAGTTCGGCCTGCTTGGGATTCTGATTGCCTTCGGTCACTCTGTCCTGGCTATGAGCGGCGAGGAATCGCTCGCCCAGGTGAACCGGGAATTGGCGCATCCCAAGCTGAAGAATCTGAAGCGCGCCGCCGTGATCATTGCAATCTACAGCTTCGTCTTTACCGGCCTGACCGCGTTGCTGTTCGTGATGATCATCCCAGATTCAGTGCGTGTTCCTGTTTACAAGGACAACCTGATCGCCGGCCTGGCCATGTACTTATGGGGCCCGCAAATCCTGCGCCTCGCGTTTCGCGCATTCGTGGTAGTGGTTGGATTCCTGATTCTCTCCGGCGCCGTGAACACCGCCATCATCGGCTCCAATGGCGTCCTGAATCGAGTCTCCGAAGACGGAGTCCTGCCCGACTGGTTCCGTCAGCCCCACCCGCGTTTCGGCACGACCTATCGCATCGTCAACCTGGTCGTATTTCTCCAGCTATTTACGATTCTGGCCAGTCGCGGAAACGTGTACTGGTTGGGTGAAGCCTACGCCTTTGGCGTGATCTGGAGTTTCACCTTCAACAGCCTTGCCATGCTCGTGCTACGGTACAAGTACAAGGGCGAACGCGGCTGGAAGGTTCCACCCAACATTCAGATCGCCGGCCGTGAAATTCCGGTTGGCCTGGCATCGGTATTCCTGGTCTTGCTTTCCACGGCCATCGTGAATCTGTTTACGAAGTCCCTGGCGACCGAAGCAGGCGTCGGATTTGCCGCCGCATTCTTCCTGATCTTCACCATTTCCGAGCGTGCCAATCGTCATAAGCACGCGCTAGCGGAGCAGCATTTGCAGGAGCACTTTCAGTTGCTCCAGCGGGACACCGTCGACCGCGGCGGTCTCGGTATTCGCCCCGGAAATGTGCTCGTCACGGTTCGCGACTACAACACGCTCAACCACCTGAAGTGGGCGCTGGAGCGGATCGACACCAAAGAGCAGGACATTGTCGTGATGTCGGCCCGGGTAAGCCAGTTCGGCGCCGCCGCCTACGATCTCTCCACCGAGCAGATTTTCAGCGAGTACGAGCAACAGTTGTTCTCGCGGGCGGTGAACATCGCCGAGAGCTTTGGCAAACATGTGTCATTGCTGGTGGTGCCGGCGCGTGATGTGTGGTCGGCAATCGTGCAGACCGCAAATAATCTCGAATCCTCAGCAGTGATCTCCGGCCTCTCCAGCAAGATGACCGCGCAGGAGCAGGCGTTCGAATTAGGCCGCGCCTGGGAGGCCGCTCCCGAGCCTAAGCGCCAGTTCGTCGTCCAAATTGTCCACCCTGATCAGCAGGTCGACACCTTCCGTATCGGCCCCCATACCCCTTCCATAAAGTCCGAAGACGTTCACCTGATTCATCGCCTCTGGCTCAATATCACTCGCGAACCGGGTCTCGATAAACTGCATCACCATGACGTGGTCACCGAAGCGCTGACCCGCTTTGCCCGCGATTACGCTGGACGCGACCGGCAGGATATTCTGAGAGAGTTGCGCAAGACGACCGGCAAGACGGTTGCAACACGCGCCATCGGCGGCGACGGAAATAAGCCGCCTGCTCGGCAAGACGATGATGTTGCCAGAAAAAAGGATGACGGTCCGCCCAGTCCGCCCGTAGTTGGCCCCT
>Ga0209268_1001125_pt1 | contig 13227 bp, 10 predicted proteins | sample GraSoiAngelo_143_FD_185900 | JGI IMG/M metagenome (GOLD analysis project Ga0209268, IMG submission 185900) | Grasslands soil microbial communities from the Angelo Coastal Reserve, California, USA - 14_1009_02_30cm (SPAdes) (version 2) | ecosystem: Environmental > Terrestrial > Soil > Grasslands ... | reverse complement strand
CGGATCTATCAAGCCCGGGAAATACGCTGACGTAATCGCCGTCTCCGGCGATCCGCTGCAAGACGTCAGCCTCTTAGAACATGTGCAGTTTGTAATGAAAGAAGGGAAGATCTATAAGCAGTGAGCATTGCGAGTTACGCCTGCACTGCAAACACGGGATTCATCTCGGACTCGCGGACGAGTGTGCCCGCGCTACACCGACCGAAATGAATTAGAATATCTACGTACCTCTTATGGCTGACCGTACGTTCACTCTCGAAGAAGCGCAATCCCTGCTCCCTGTGCTCGAGTCTCTTCTCCGCACTGCGATTGATGGCAAGAAGCTGATCGAATCCGTCGATGCTGAACTGCAAGAAGTCGCCCACCGAGTTTTCCTCAATGGTGGCACGTTCCTGAATATCGTGCATCTCGCGCGGCGCAAGGCCGAGCGCGAAAAGTCCATACAGCGCGTGAAGGATTCCATCGCGGAAATCGATTCCATCGGCGTGCAGGTCAAAGACCTCGATATCGGTCTGCTCGACTTTCCTTGCGTTGTGGATGGACGGACCGTCCTGCTCTGCTGGAGGCTCGGCGAAAAAGCAATCACACATTGGCACGGTGTGAGCGAAGGGTTCGCCGGCCGCAAGCCAATCGACGAGCGCATCGCTAAGGCGAAAAGGGCCAACTAGGTTCCATGTAGGCGCGAGCGTTCTCGCTCGTGCCATCCACAGCATGTGACGTTTGCACGGGCGGGACGCGCACGTCGTCTTGACTAACCACTTCCTATGGCTTCCTCCCTTCTTTCCACTGCGGAACGAAGCGCGAATTCACCAGCCACCGCACTGGACCCAGCAGTGACCCAATTGCCTTATCCATGTGCTGAAAATCGATGTGGGTAAGATCATCGCTGGGCTCGTGATAATCACTATGCAGACCGTAGCTGCTGATGGTCTGTGCCACAACTCCTTGCTTCGCCAGTACGAAATTGTCGGAGCGCTCAAAGAAGTTTTCTTTTGGATGAGGATCTCCCACCAGCTTTGCCCCGTGCACCGCCAGCGCCGGACCCAGATTCGAGCGATCCCAGCCGGTTAGCCATAATGCGCCGGGTCTTACGGCAGAATCAGGACGACCGATCATTTCGAATTCGAGGTCGGCCGCGAGATCCCTAAGCGGGATCGGCGGATGTTCGCGGAAATACATCGAGCCCAAGCCGCCGACTTCCTCACTGCCAAACAGGGCAAAAATAACCGTGCGCTTCGGTCTCGGTCCCGTGCCCAGAACGCGCGCCAACTCCAGCACGGCCGTGGTTCCCGACGCGTCATCGTCAGCGCCGTTGTAGATGTCGTCGCCGTTCACCGGCTTGCCGACTCCGAGATGGTCGAGGTGCGCCGAGAGCAGCACCGCGCTGTGCCGCAGGGCTGGATCACTCCCGCGCAGCATTCCGATGGCGTTCCAGGTATAGCTCTCTTCCGTCGTGCTGGGCGCTTCAAAGTGCAGCGTCGTGTCCTCCGGCAATTCTTGCAGAATGTTGGCCGCCTCGGCGCTGACTTCGAGAAAATTTAACTCGACGGCCAAGGCACTTCGCGTCTCGCCTTGCAAATGAATCGCCGACTCGGGCAATTGCCGAGCAGCTTCTTCGAAGTAGGCGGGATCGGCCTTTCTGACTACGATTACTCCCGCAGCTCCCGCATTGACGAGAGATAAAGCAGCTTTTCTGACTTTTTTAGGGTCGCTTCCCAGGACCAATATGATTGTACCCGGCGCCGCTTCTGGTTCCCCCTTGTCGATATCCACTTGTCGCAACGGAGCTGAGAAATTTTCCTGCGCCAAATGAGAAACGAGGAATTCCTTGCCGTAATTCCAGGTGACACTTGCGCCATTGGGACCCTTGAACGTGATCTGCGGAGGCCCCGTGAGCTTGCGCCTCACCAACGTAGCGCACTGAAGATAGCCGCCAGAGTCTCCGGCCGGCTCGATCCCATAGGCGCGCAGTTCGGATGCAATATAAGTTGCTGCAAGCAATTCATCGTGAGTGGCGCTGCCGCGGCCACGCATAGCGTCAGAGGCGAGGAATTCCATATGCGCGCGAATGCACGGGACGCAGACTCGATCCGATCCGATCCGCACTTGTCCATGAACGCAGAGGGAGCACCCTATCAAAACCGGTATCAGGAAAAGGCGAGCAGCAGGATTCTTTATGGCCACTTTCAAATAGGCTAGCAGAAGCACCCGGCCGGAAAATCAGCGTGCAAGTTTCCGTTTGCGATCCGATCTTATTGCAACGATTTCATCGGTTGGATGCTGTACACATTGGTACACGGGCGAGCTTTAGAGGGAATGTTCTCTGCTACAATTTGAGTTACATCGAACAATCATGCGCGACGGGTCTTTCATGAGGTCTAGTACCAAGCGGAAAATTCAAGTCCTGCTTGCATTTGCGGCGCTTGCGATGCTGGCCTTGTCGCTGGGATGCAGGGGCTTTTTTGTCAATCCTACGCTGACCGGCATAACCGTCGGCCCGACTGCGACGATTCAGCAGGGTAAAACCGTCCAGATGAGCGCAACCGGCAACTTTGATGACGGAACCACAAAGGCCCTCGGCAAGGGAGTCTTCTGGAGCAGCGCGACCGACACCGTTGCCACCATCGACAGCACTACCGGCATCGTAACTGGAGTTTCGCCGGGAACTTCGGTGATTACGGGTGCGCTCGGGTCGGTAAGCGGCACGGCGACCATCACGGTCACGCTTGCGAATATTACGGCGATAATGGTGACTTCCACCGACAGCAGCGTTCAGTACGGCACGCCCGAGCAGTTTAAAGCGACAGCCACCGCGAACGGGCAGCAAGTTGATGTCACGAATTCAGTGACATGGACCACTAACCCTAGCCCGATCACGGACGTAAGCATTGATTCAAGTAGTGGACTCCTCACTACCACGTCGGGACCGACAACCTCGGTGACATTCTTTGTCATAGCAACCGACCCGGCATCTGGTATTTCGGGTCAGGAAAGTTTCACTGTGCACCCATAACCATAGCCTTCACGCCGCATGTCCTCCATCCGCTGCATCGGCATTTGCACCGGGGGCGGCGATGCTCCCGGCCTCAACGCCGTCATTCGCGCGGCGGTCAAAGCCGCTTTCCTCAAATATAAGTGGAGGGTCATCGGCATTCCTGATGGTTTCGATGGCCTGATCTGGCCGGAAAAATCATACGAGCTCACGCTCAAAGATGTGAGCGGCATTCTGCCGCGTGGCGGAACAATCCTCGGTACCACGAACCGGGGCAATCCCTTCCGCTACTGCACGGTCGAGAACGGGAAAGAAGTTGTGCGCGATATTTCCGATCAGGTTATTGCCAACGCGCGCAAGCTGGGCATCGATGCCGTAATCACAATCGGGGGTGACGGCTCGCAAAAAATTGCCCTCGAACTTTTTCATCGAGGGATGAAGCTGGTGGGCGTACCAAAAACGATCGACAACGATCTCTCAGCTACCGAAGTGACATTCGGATTTGACACGGCGCTGGCCACCGCGACCGATGCCGTCGACAAAATCCATACCACGGCAGAGTCGCACCACCGCATCATGGTGGTCGAGGTCATGGGCCGTGACGCGGGCTGGATTGCGCTCGAGGCCGGCATCGCGGGGGGTGCTCACGTAATTCTCATTCCTGAAATTCCTTTCACCATTGAGAATGTCTGCAAATTTGTGGCTCAGCGAGAGGGTTATGGGAAGCGCTTTACGATTGTGATCGTCGCGGAAGGCGTCAAATTGCCGCCGGAGCTCAGCGAAAATCGCCGCGCCGGGGCAGTTGGAAACCTGATCGGAAATGCCATCGCCACACTAGCCAACAAAGAAGTGCGGGTCAGCGTGCTGGGACACATCCAGCGCGGGGGCTCACCCACGCCGTTCGACCGCATTCTGGGAACGCGCTTCGGTGTGGCTGCGGTTGATCTGATTGCGCAGGGCAGTTTCGGGAAAATGGTTTGCTTGCGCAGTGGACGCATTGAAGCGGTTGACATCGCCGATGCCATCGGGCATTTGAAAATTGTCGATCCACATGACCAATTGGTGGAAACCGCGCGTGCGATTGGGATTTGCTTCGGGGACTAGGCGTTTCCTGCGGCCAAGAAGGTGCACGATGCGTTCCGGAGAAAATTTTTAACCGCAAAGGACGCAAAGCAGTCGCTAAGCGCGCAAAGAAAAACGAGGCATTTGTCTCTAGCATTCTTTGCGATCCTTCGCGAACTTTGCGGTTAAGTCTTCTTGGGCTGGTTCAAGGCGAAAGCAACGGCTGCTATATTGTGCTCGTGGACTCTCGCAGTAAGCTCTTTTTGTTGCTCCTGGCGGCATCGCTCCTTTCCGCCTGCAATCGCGGGGGTGGCCGGGCCCAGGAGATTGCCTACGTTTCCGCGCCGCAAGCGTTTCTACGCGATCAAGTCGCAACTGTCTACAGCAAGACCGGCACGGTAAAAAATGGAGATGCTGTGCGAATCCTGGGGCGCGAGCGCCGCTTCGCGCGCGTGCGTACCTCTGATGGTACAGAAGGATGGATCGAGCAGCGTTTCCTGATCAGCAAACAAACCTATGAACGGTTCCAAAAGCTGGCAAGGGATGAGCAGAACGATCCTGTGCAGGCGACAGGAATGACGCGCAATGCTACAAATATTCACCTCGAGCCAAATCGAGACTCCGAACATCTTTACCTGCTCGATCAAGGCGCTAAGATTTCCATTTTTAAGCGCGCCACCAGCGAAAAGGTTTTGCCCGGCACCGCCAAGCCGGTCATCGCAGAAGCACAAAAGCCCGCGAAGCCGCCAGGTCCGGCGATGGAAGATTGGTGGCTCATGCGTGATGCTCAAGGACACGTCGGCTGGGTTCTGGCGCGCATGGTGGATGTGGATGTCCCGCTCGAAATCGCACAATATGCGGAGGGGCAACGCACGATCGCTTCTTTCGTTCTCAACGAAGTGGCCGATGGAGACAAAAGGGTGCCGCAGTATCTCGCTTTGCTTAGCGAGAACAAAGACGGCATGCCTTTCGACTACAACGCCATCCGGGTCTTCACCTGGAACGTGCGGCGGCACCGCTATGAGACTGCTTACCGGGAACGCAATCTGAACGGCGTATTGCCAGTGATGGTATCCAAAGAGAACTTCGACAAAGAAGGCGAGCTGCCGGTTTTCGTACTCCGCGTAAAAGACGAGGACGGAAACCTCACTGAGCGAAAATATAAGCTGGCAACTCCGATCGTGAAGAGGGTTCTTGCGCCTGGCGAGCAACCTCCAGCAACACGCAAGAGGACGCGCCGCCGTTGAAGCTTTGAGCGAAGGCGTCGCCACGAATCGTCAGCAATAAAACTTGTCTACTGGCGTTACGGTCAGTGCAGGGCGATTTGTGGGAGGGTACGCATTCATGCGTGCCGTTACACTGAGGATTCGATTCCGCGCCGATCGGGCGCAAACCGGCTAAAGGCGTGGACATTGCCGCCGCCGAACTGGCTGTTTAAGAATAAAAGTCCGCAATCGCTTCCACGACCCACCTTTGTTCGCTCTCGGTCAGCTCCGGAAACATTGGCAACGCGAGCACTTCCCTGGAGGCCCGCTCGGCTTCGGGCAAGTCCCCCTCGCCGTATCCGAGAAAAGCAAAGCAGGGTTGCAGATGCAGCGGAATCGGATAATAAATTCCGGTCGCGATGCTCCGTTGCACAAGAAAAGCCCGCAGTTCGTCCCGGCGCTGAGCACGTATCACATACTGATGGAAGACATGGTGCGCGTGCTCTGACGTTTGCGGCAGTGTTACAGAAGAGCGACCGTCCACATTAGTTGGCGCGCGACTCAGTCCCGCCTCGGCAAATAGACGCTCATAGGTCGCAGCGCGCTCACGCCTCTGCTCGTTCCACGTATCGATATATTTCAACTTCACGCGTAGCACCACCGCCTGGATCGCATCCATGCGGCAGTTCCAGCCGACTTCTTCGTGCAGATAGCGCCGGGAGCTGCCGTGGTTACGCAAATGGCGCATGTGTTCTCCTAGCGCGGCATCACCCGTAATGGCCAGCCCCGCATCGCCAAAAGCGCTTAGATTTTTTGTGGGATAAAAACTGAATGCAGCGGCGGTGCCGAGCGATCCTGCCTGACGCCCGCGCCACTTCGCCCCAATCGCCTGTGCCGCATCTTCGATGATCACTAAGTCGGACTCTTCCGCGAGCTCTTGCAACGCGTCCATGTCCGCGCATTGTCCATAAAGATGGACCGGCAGCAGCGCGCGAATTTTGTGCGATCCGCCGGATCGCAATCTGGCCGCAACTTTTTCCGGATCAAGGTTAAACGTGCGTGGATCGATATCCACCAGCACCGGACGCGCCCCGACCCTGACAATCGCGCTGGCCGAAGCAAAAAAGCTAAATGCTGTAGTGATGACGCCGTCGCCGGGCTGAACTCCCGCCGCGACCAGCGTCAGCCAAAGCGCGTCCGTGCCGGAAGCGCAGCCCACCGCCGAAGGTACGCCGATGAATGTAGCGATTTCGCGCTCGAATTCCTCGACTTCAGCTCCGAGGATGAACTGCTGTGACGAACATACACGCTCGATGGCAGCCAGGATCTCCTCGCGAATTGTCCGGTATTGCCGCTGAAGATCCAATAACGGAACGGCGGTTGATTGCTTGGGGTGTCTGGCTTCCGGTTTGACGGGGTGAGTCACGAAAGAAAAATTCTAGCATTCGGACACGAAACTTCCGGATTTAAGTACGGCCTGCGATGTGCAGGGCGAACGGTTGACAATCGGTGCCCGGAATCAAATCCGCGGCAGTGGAGGCGTCGGCTTGCCATCCTCCAGCGCTTCTTGCCATTCAGCTAATGACTTGAGCAACGGCTTTAGAAAAATTCCCCCGAACTCATCCGGATAGCCTGAAAGATTGCGCCGCGCCCGCGCCAGCAAAGATCGCGCCCCGACCCGGTTTTCTTTTGAGTGATGATGTAACGCGACTGCAACTTGAATCAACCCCTGTAGGAATCTCTTCTCCGCAGCCGGTGCCGCACACCAGACGTCCTCCAGCACTTCATGTGCCTCAAAGAACTCTCCACTGTTGAACAGTTTGATCCCTTCGCGAAAGCGGGCTGAGTCCACAGCTAATTGTGTCACAGGCATACAGGATCTCCCCTACAGGATTTCATAGCACCTATTTCACGCCTTTCCACATTCCTATATCACACGCGATTTGAGTCAACGTAAGCTGTTGGAACGATTAGTTGTTAACGGGTGAAGTTGTGGAATGTCAGTTGCTTTAACAAAGACCACAGTGATTTGCGAATTGTCAATTTTGCAGCGAGAACCCTTCGCAATTAAATTCCCCGAATTGCCCAAAAGTTAGGAGACAGCCAATGAAATATGCGTTCCGACCGACTCAGGCTTGCTTCCTGATCACCATCGCCGTGCTGGCTATGTTGGTGGCGGTGCCGGTTTCCGCCCAGGTGATCAAAGGTTCAATTTCTGGCACAGCGGTGGATCCATCCGGCGCAGCTGTGCCGGGGGCGCAAATCAGAGCCGTCAATACGGCCACCGCCCAGGTATTTACCACGAGTACCGAAAACAACGGCTCGTTCAGGCTCAACCTGTTGCCAGTAGGAACCTACACCGTTGAGGTCACGAAGTCGGGCTTCCGCAAAACGGCTGTGTCGAATGTGGCTGTAAATTCGAACGTCGACAACGCGCTCCCCGCAGTGAAGTTGGAAGTAGGCGTGGCCACAGAGGCGGTGGAAGTGACTGGCAGTGCCCCGATAGTGGAGACGACAGAGGCACAAATTACCGATACCTTCTCGGCCACTTATCTGAACAACCTTCCCGGCATCCAAGAAAACCAGGGCTTGGACAATTTGGCAGTGCTTCTGCCTGGCGTTTCGGCATCACGCGACCTCTTCTTTTCCAATACCAATGGTGGTACTGGTTTCTCGGTGAATGGCTTGCGCGGCCGTGAAAACGATCAGCAGATCGATGGACAGAACAACAACGATAACTCGGTTGCCGGCCCTGCCATTTTCTTATCGAACCCGGAATTTGTTGATCAATATCAGATTACAACCAACAATTTCGGCGCAGAATACGGGCGCAATGCGGGTTCGGTGGTCAACATCGTCACCAAGTCGGGCAGTAACACGTGGCATGGCTCGATCTTTGCCAATGAGAGCAACTCGGTGCTGAACACTCTGAGCAACATACAGAAGGCGCCTGTGTCATCAGGCTATGGCGAGGGTTTGAAGCAGGTCCCGCACTTTAACGACTCTTTCTTTGGCGCGACGATTGGCGGGCCATGGGTAAAGAACAAAGTGTTCTTCTTCGGTGGCTACGATACTGAAATCCTCTCTTCAAAGTTCCTCTTCCAAAACACCAACCTAACGCCAACGCCGGCCGGTATCGCACAAATGTCCGGCTGCTACACCGGCGCTGCCAGTCAGCAAGCGATTGCGGCGCTATCCACGTTCGGTCCTTACGGTGTAGGAGGTGGTAACCCAAAGTCGTTGAGCCCGGCGCCTGTGGAAACCTTCAGCCCGGACGTGCCAAACGGCACGGATCCGTTGACTGGTGCTCCAGTCTGCAATGTCGACATGGGTGGGGTCCAGCGCACGTTGCCAAATGGCACGCACGAGTACGACTGGATCACGCGTCTCGACGTTGTCGGTGCCAAGGACAACGTATATGGAAGATACGTCTGGCAGAAGATTTCCGCATTCGACCAGGACAGCTTTGTGTCGGGTTTTGCCGCTCTAGGCTATCCCAACAACGTTCCTTCCACCGGCCAGCAAATGGGAATTAGCTGGACGCACCAGATCAGCAATTACATGAATAATGAGCTGCGCCTGAACTACGGTCGACTCCGGGTGGAATTTGGCGGCAACACCATTGGAGACACGGTTCCCCATCAGGGTCAGCTGGAAGATGCGGTGGCCAACATCATCTTTTCTGGCGCCGGTCTCGCTGGTTACGGGCCTGCTACCAATTCCCCGCAAGGACGAATCGTCAACACCTATCAGGTACAAGACAACTGGAACTACGTGGTTGGGAAACACCAGCTAAAGGCAGGCATCAACTACACCTATCAACGATCCCCGAACCTTTTCCTTCCCAACGTTAATGGCCAATACAGGTTTGACGACTGGACGGCATACGCCTTAAACGAGCCAAATCGGATTCGGATTGCATTAGGTAATGACAACCTGGATTTCCGTGAGCACGATACCTTCTTTTACGTCGGCGATGATTGGAAGCTGGCAACCCATTTGACATTGAATCTTGGTATTACTTACTCGTACTACGGGCAGCCGGCAAATCTGTTCCATACCAATGATCTCAAACAGCAGAAGAGTAGTAACCCTCTCTGGGATCCGACCCTGCCGCAGTCGGTCACAGTCTTCCCCAGCATCCCTGCCCCAAAGAATAGTTGGGCGCCGAGTGTCGGTTTTGCCTACTCACCAGGGGGCAAGTTCTTCGGAGATGGAAAAACGGTGTTTCGAGGCGGATACCGGCTCGCCTACGACCCGCCGTACTACAACATTTATCTCAACATCTCCAGCGCTGCTCCGCAGGTTCTATTGCAAAGCATTACAGGCGCCACTGCGACAGCCAGTCCGATACCTGCCGCGCCCCTGGGACCTAACGTGCGTGCGGCACTGGCGTCGGTGGCGACTCCGGGAGTTTTTGATCCGCGCCAATTCAATCAGAGTTCTGTGCCTCCGAATTTTGGTCCCGATCGAGTGCACGAATGGAGTTTTGGTGTGCAACGTGAATTAGGGCCGCATGCAGCCGCAGAAGCGCGTTACGTTGGCAACCGCGGCGAGAATCTCTTCCAGTCAATCAACGCCAATCCAGATGTCTCCTGGTTGGCGTCCAGCTTCCCCCAATTGCTGCCCTCAGGGGTCACGCCATGCGCAAACTCCTTTGTGCCACTTAATCCGGTGCCCGGAAGGCCAGATGATACTGGGCGCGTCAGCTGCACCGCACCGGCAGTCAATCGTGAGCGCACCAACACTGGCTATTCCTATTACAACGGAGTCCAAACGGAGTTCCGCACCAACAACCTGTTTAAGCAGTTAAGCATGAAAACCAACTACACGTTCAGCAAGACGTTGGATAATGTTAGCGAGATTTTTGCCACGGGTGCGGCGGGTGGTACGAACGCGTTCTCGCAAAACCCGCTCGATAACAAGCGCGGTGAGTATGGGCTCTCTGGTCTGGACTTCCGCCACACCTGGACGGTCTCCTTCTCTGAATCGCTCCCAATGTTCCGCAACCAACATGGGATTTTGGGACACGCCCTGGGTGGCTGGACGGTCGCCGGCAGCTATATTTGGCAATCCGGTCAGCCTTACACTCCGACGCAGTTCCTGTTCAACACCTTTACGGGCGGCTGCGGCGGCGGTGGTTGCGGGGACTTCTTCTTCAACTCAGCATTCGCATTCTTCGACAGCGTGCGGCCGTTCTACGGAAATCCGAGTGCTCCGCCCGCATCGGTAGGGGTGTTCGCGGGAGACGCCTGTTCGTTCAACGGTGATGCTGGTAGCTGCGCTTTGGCGGCAAATCAGTTAATCGACTACTCGCCGTATAATGCAGCCATCACCAACGGTGCTACCTCCATCCCCGTGAACTCGGTCAGTGCCAGCCAAGTTCGATACATCCTCAATGGCGCCGAAGCGGACACGGTTTTTGGTACGCCGTTCGGCAATGTCCGCCGCAACCAGGTGCGGGACGCTATAACCAACACCGGCAACTTCCAAGTTTCCAAGATGACTAAGTGGGGAGAGCGGGCCAGTGTTACCTGGCACATGAGCATGGTGAACGTCTTCAACCACCCGAATTACGGTTACAACCTTGCCGGAGCCGATCCTGCGTCTACCTTTGGCGGAATCGATCCGTTCATCGATCTCGACGCTGGCTTGCACGGACTGGCGACCGGCTTTGGTAATCCTAAGCTGTTCGATGGCGGCCACCGTGCCATTCGCTTCGGGATCAAGATCGCGTTTTAGTGGGACCGATTGCGGATTGCAAAGGCCGGCTGAGCCGGCCTTTTTGTTGAGCTCAGGTGGATCTATCCTCCCAATATCGTGTAGTGTGAACTGGCGGCCATAAAAAACAGCATCGGCACGGAGAGAAAGAAATTCGTCCGCGAGGCCAGAAATGCCTGTCGCGCCAGCACCGATGCGTTTGCCGGCGGCGAGCCGGCTAGGGTTCCTTGAATAATCCTCTTGTTGTTCCGCCAGATGATCCCCCAGACGTTCATAAGCATGATGATTCCAAATCCTCCGCCGATTCCGATGGAGAGGACATGATTGTCGTCCTGTCCCACTGGGGTGAATTTCACGAACAGCCAGGCGGCCAAGACCACCACCACAGTTGTGACCAGTCCAACCACATAACCCGGTGGGGTTTTCAAAACCACAAAATAGAGAATTCCCCAGGACACAATCCAGATCAGAAGAAACAGCAAGACTGTGCTCCCCGGGCTTACTCCCATGCGCGCGGCATCTGCGGCAACATAAATTTGCGCCCAATACCAGAAGCCGACAAACACAGTCAGCAGGGCGCTCCAGCGGAACCATTGCAGCGTAGGCAGCGTCATGTACTGGAAGACTTTTGGCTTCATACCCGCGTCCACCTGCTTCATGAAGGGGACGTTGACCAAGTTAAAAAAGTACAGCAATCCGATCCAGGTGATGCCTGCTAGGAAGTGAACCCAACGCAAAAGAAGCGCGAAAGCTTCTGTCCACGTGTGCGTCGGCATGACTAACAACCCTGCGAAAGCTGTCAGATGATGCATTGCGATTCCTCCTCAACAACGGACGGCGAAGTTTGAGGCCCACACGCGCCGGACAGATACTCGCGCGCAGAAAAGAATCAGGAAAGCTCACATCGAAAAGGCATAGCACCTGAAGGACGCTATTGCTTGACGCGTGTTGCGTTCTTAAGGCGGAGAATGTTTGCACTTTGTCCGCTGTTCTGTCAACCGAAGAAATTCAAGTCTGCCTTGAAAAACTGAGCACTTAGGCCGTATTGTACGAACGTAGCCACTGCACTGCGCTGAGATGAGGAATCGAGGGGGCGCTCGCGGAGTGCAAGGCTAGTTGAGCTCCACGCGGTCTGTAAGCCGCCCAAGGAGCAAATTGCACATGAGAGCTAAGGAGATCGGCTATGGAAAATAAGCCGGCGCAAAATATTCAAGATTCCTTCCTCAATACGGCTCGCAAGGAGCGGACGAGCATCACCATTTATCTGCTCAGCGGCGTGAAGTTGACGGGCCGCATTCGCTCTTTCGACAAATATTCGGTCGTGCTCGAGACCAACAACCAAGAGCAGTTGATCTTCAAGCACGCCATCTCCACGGTGGCCATGGGCAGGACGTCGCATGGCCATAGTGAAAGGCCGACCGCAATCACGGCTCCGGCAACAGCAACCGCAAAGAGCACGGAACCGATGCCTGAGTCGGACGTTTCCGGCACCGGGACCGAAGGTTAGGAAAGGATCAGGGCCGGGAACTTCGCTTGAGCAGTTCGCAATCCAGAATCTCCCGTAACAGACACCGGTCAAACCGCGACCGAGCGCCTAATAGCGTCCCCAAGGAGCGCGCCTTTCTTGTCGGGCTAGAGTATCGCTCGCGCGCGGGATCCAAGGGAGTGAAAAGCTCGCTCACGGCTGCCGCTCAGGCTGCTCGCGACACCACCGCGCTGGCGCTCTCGAAAACACCCAGGATTCCGGAGTTCAGTGCACAGGAATCTCTGGCTGAGCTGCGCGCTCTGGCCACAAGCGCGGGCGCTGAAATAGCAGGAGATTTTCTTCAGCGTCGCGATCGTCCCGATCCCGCCACCTTAATCGGGCGCGGAAAGCTTGAAGAGATTGCCGGAGCTGCGGCCTCGGTTTCGGCAGATCTCTTGCTATTTGACCACGATCTCACAGCCTCGCAGCAGCGCAATATTGAGAAGGTTGTGAACACCCGCGTTATCGACCGGACTCAGCTTATACTTGACATTTTCGCCAGGCATGCCCGGACTCGCGAAGGCCAGTTGCAAGTGGAACTGGCGCAATTGGAATATCTGCTGCCGCGTCTTGGAGGCCGCGGAGTGGAAATGTCGCAGCTCGGGGGCGGAATTGGCACCCGCGGTCCTGGTGAAACTCAGCTTGAGACGGACCGCCGGAAAATTTACCGCCGCATCCGGCATGTTAAAGAACAGATTGAGAATGTGCGGCGGATTCGCGCT
>Ga0209268_1001123_pt1 | contig 13245 bp, 10 predicted proteins | sample GraSoiAngelo_143_FD_185900 | JGI IMG/M metagenome (GOLD analysis project Ga0209268, IMG submission 185900) | Grasslands soil microbial communities from the Angelo Coastal Reserve, California, USA - 14_1009_02_30cm (SPAdes) (version 2) | ecosystem: Environmental > Terrestrial > Soil > Grasslands ... | reverse complement strand
CGTGCCAACTTGCGAAAAGCTGATGCGCCGTGTTCATGCGGCGCTAAAACCTGGCGGCAAAGCAATCACACTTGAGTTTGTCCCCAATGAAGATGGCGTCACGCCCCCGACGGCCGCGGCTTTCAGTCTCATTATGCTGGCACTAACGGACGCGGGCGATGCTTACACCTTTCCGCAATATGAGAACATGTTTGCGAATGCCGGGTTCGTGAAAACGACGCAGCATTCGATTCCGGACTCGCCGCAGCAAGTGCTCCTCTCGGAGAAATAGGAACCCTTGTGAAGAAAAAATCCAAGAAAATTGCGAAGAAGAAAAGCAATGAAGGAAACCACGATAACGTGCTGCGCGAGCACCTCGTCGCCCTATTGAAGGGCGGCCATGCGCATGTCCACTTCATGGATGCGATCGAAGGTTTCCCCGAAGCCAAACGAGGAACCTTCGTCGAAGGCCTGCCGCACACGGGATGGCAATTGCTGGAGCACGCGCGGATCGCGCAATGGGACATCCTGGAGTTTAGCCGCAGCGCAAAGCACGTCTCTCCGGGATTTCCTGAGGGATACTGGCCGAAAACTCCCGTGCCGCCGGATGAGGCTGCTTGGAAAAAAAGCGTGCAAGAGTTCCAGCACGACCTTCAGGAAATGATCAAGCTCGTTAAGAATCCGAAAACTGATTTGTACGCCGCGATTCCACACGGAGACGGCCAGACGATTCTTCGCGAAGCCCTCCTTCTGGCGGATCACAACGCCTATCATTTGGGCCAACTGGTTGATTTGCGCCGCGCGCTGGGCGCCTGGCCGGAATCGTAAGCACTCGCGAATCAAGGTCAGACTGGATAATCGCGAATTTTCTTCAGTAGGGCGTCTTGTTTTCCTGCTGTTTCCACGCCGAAAAAATCTTCAATTCCTGATAAATGAAAGCGTCGTCAAACCCTGCGTCGGCGGCGTCGGCCGCGGTTGCAGCATAGAAAGTTCGCGCGGGACGCGCCCAGTAAATTGCTCCCAGGCACATTGGGCAGGGTTCGCACGTCGTATAAAGGTCGCAGCCGGGCAGTTGAAAATCAGCCAGAACGCGGCATGCCTCGCGAATGGCCACGACTTCCGCATGCGCCGTGGGATCGTTTGTACGCGTGACGCGGTTCGTGCCTTCCGCAACAATGTGCCCGTCCTTAACGATCAGCGCGGCGAACGGTCCCCCGCTGCCCGAGTGGACATTTTCCAGCGCCAGCGCGATGGCGCGCCGCATGAACTCTGGGGACATAACCGGCCCTTCTACCGTGTCTCAGATTGTACTGTCCGGCCCAAAATCGCAACGCGCTATTATTCCCGTGCGCGGAATCTCTTACTGCCGGGCGATCAGCGCAGCGCGCTTCCCCGCCGCCGGACTTGCAAGATAACCAAATGGCGGTACGATGGTGCATTCCACTGCACGGGTTTTGCATTTATTTTCGTCCAGTGGCGGAGCGAGGGGCGCATGATTCACATCGAGAATATTTCCAATCGCAGCCATGAGTTATTCAGCAGCCGGCGGGGATTCCTCAAGGGCATGCTGGGAGCAGGCGCATTTGTTCTGAGTGTCCGCCTGATGCCTGAAGAATTGTTCGGCGCGGCCGCGAACGCTACTGCCTCGGAGGGCATGGCTAAAGCGGCGTTGCGGCCAAGCGTGTACCTGGCGATCGACATGGATGGAACCGCCTACATAATCGCGCATCGCTCGGAGATGGGAAGCGGAAGCCGTACGGCACTGCCGCGCATCGTTGCGGATGAGCTGGATGCGGACTGGTCTCGCGTGAAACTGGTCCAGGCCACGGGCGATGAAAAGTACGGCGATCAGGATACCGATGGGTCGCATTCGGTGCGCAGTTTCTTCGACACTTTGCGGGAGTCCGGCGCAACCGCGCGGCTGATGCTGATCCGCGCGGCCGCAGCGCAGTGGAGCGTGCCTCCAGCGGAATGTTCCACGAATTTGCACACCGTGGTGCACAAGGCGTCGGGGAAACAATTAGGCTACGGGGAACTCGCGGCGGCAGCGGCGAAATTGGACGTTCCGAAAAAGGAAGAGGTAAAGCTCAAGCCGCGAAGCGAGTGGCGCTACATCGGCAAAGGCACCGTGAGCTACGACCTCAAGGACATGTGCACCGGCAAAGCCGGATACGGGCAGGATACGCGCATGGATGGAATGCTGTATGCAAGCGTGGCGCGTCCGCCGGTCTTCGGCAGCAGTGTGAAGTCCGTGGATGACAAAGCGGCGCTTAGTGTCGCAGGCGTGAAGAAGACGGAAACCATCGAAGCGTTCAAGCCGCCCATCGGATTCCAGGCGCTCGGCGGCGTGGCTGTACTTGCGGATAATACTTGGGCGGCGATGCAGGGAAGGAAAAAACTGAAGATCGAATGGGAGAAGAGCCCGCACGGCGTTTGGAATTCGGACGCCTACAAGAAGGAGTTGCAGGAAACGGCGCGCAAGCCGGGCAAGGTCGTGCGCGAGAACGGTAACGTGGATGAGGCCTTCGCGAAGGGCGGGAAAATCGTCGAGGCGGAATATTACGCGCCGTTGTTGGCGCACGCCTCCATGGAGCCCCCGGCCGCGCTGGCGCTGTTTCGCGACGGCAAAGCGGAAGTGTGGGCTCCGACGCAGGGTCCGCAGGGCGCGCGAGACGCCATCGCGCAAGCGCTCGGATTGAAGAAGGAAGATGTGATCGTTCATGTAACGCTGCTCGGCGGCGGTTTCGGGCGGAAGTCGTTTCCGGATTTTGCAGTGGAAGCAGCGGTGCTCTCTAAGAAAACCGGCACGCCCGTGAAAGTAGTATGGAGCCGCGAAGACGACGTCAAGTTCGACGTGTACCACTCCGTGGCAGCGATGTATATGAAGGCCGCGTTAGGGTCGGATGGAAGGCCCACGGCATGGTTGCAGCGGACGGTGTTCCCACCGATTGGATCGACATTCGACCCCAAGAATAATTATTCCGACCCAGGTGAACTTGGGCTGGGTTTCACGGACGTCCCGTTCGCCTTGGCGAGCTTTCGCGCGGAGAACGGACCGGCGACGGCGCATACGCGCATCGGTTGGTTCCGCTCCGTCGCCAACATCTATCATGCGTTCGGAATTCATTCGTTTGCGGATGAGCTGGCCCATGCGGCCGGAAGAGATCCCGTGGAATACTTGCTGCAGTTGCTTGGGCCGGACCGCGTCGTGCCGAGGGCTGAACTCCCGAAGGAATTCCCGAACTACAGCGGAGACTACGAGCAATACCCGATCGATACCGCAAGATTTCGGCAGGTGCTGACTTTGGCGGCGGAGAAGTCCGGCTGGGGCAAGCAAAAACAGGGCAATGGAATAGGCATGGGGATCGCCATGCATCGCAGCTTCCTGACCTATGTGGCAACAGTGGTGCAAGCGCAGGTGGATGATGCGGGCAAGGTGCGCGTCAGCCGCGTCGATACAGCGCTGGACGCCGGTACTGTCGTAAACCCGGAGATGGTGAAACAGCAGTTTGAGGGCGCGGCCGTCATGGGGACGAGCCTCTCCTTCTACGGAGAGATCACCGCGACGAACGGCATGATTGACCAATCCAATTTTGATGGCTTCCAGATGGCGCGAATGAACAATGCCCCGCGCGAAACAAATGTCTATATCGTTCCGAGCGAAGCGCCACCGGCGGGAATTGGTGAGCCCGGGCTGCCGCCGTTTGCGCCTGCGCTATACAACGCGATTTTTGCGGCAACCGGAAAGCGCATTCGCGAATTGCCTCTTTCGAAAGCAGGCCTTGCCTAGAGCGTTTTCTGAAGGGTCAGCCAGCACTATTCGGATGATGGAACGCAGATGCAAACTGCTTCCTCGATAGAAAAATGTTACCGCGTGACCGTGATCTGCTTGCCGCTGTACTGCACCATGTGGTCCGGTTTGTTTTCGGACAGGGTACCTACCCCATGGTTCTCGCCGACGAAAACAATTTGAAAGCCGCGCACCGCTAGCATTCCTGGAAAGTCCCCTTTGCGTTCGCCGATGGTCAAAGCCTGTTTGGCTTCGTCCCAATGGAACGGAATCGTGGCGTGCACGCCTTTTTCGTAGTTGTAGCCATCGTTCTCATCCTCGTATAGCGTGAAATCGCCGTCCGCTCCGCGATAGATCCGCAATTCCATCGGATCTTCCGCCTTTTCCGTGGACCATTCTTTTTCAGGCCCCATAAGAAGGATCGACCCCGCGCGCACAAAGAGGGGTAGCTTCTCGATCGGCGCAGCGGCATCCACTGTTCGCGGGCCGTCCGCCGAAGTTCCTGTCCAGAAATCAAACCACTTCGCCTTCGGCAGGTAAACACGTCTCGAATTGGCGCCGGGCTCGGTGACGGGATTCACCAGGAAAGCCGGGCCAAACATGAATTGGTCATTGATGGTTGCGGTGCGCGCGTCGCTGCGAAAATCCATCACCAAGCCGCGCATGGGCGTGTAGCCCTGGCTGGTGGTCATCCACGCCAGGGAATAAATGTACGGCAGCAGCCGGTAGCGGAGACTGTCATAACTGACCAGGATTTTCTGGGCGTCGGCTCCATACGACCACAGTTCATTCTGGTTCGTCGAACGCGTTCCATGCACTCGCAGTAGTGGATTGAACACTCCGAATTGAAACCAGCGGATAAACAGCTCGCGGTATTGCGGATCGTCCGGGTTGCCGGAAACAAATCCGCCAATGTCCGTGGTCCAGTAGGGCAGGCCGGAAATGGAATAATTCAGCCCCGCGGGTATTTGTTTCTTGAAAAATACCCAGTCCGAATTCACGTCGCCCGACCAGACGGCTGCGGCATTGCGCTGCGCTCCCGCAAACGCGGAACGTGAAAGAAGGAAGACTCGCTTCTTGTCGGATGTGCTTCTCTGGCCTTGATAAACGGCGCTCGTGGTCATCAAGGGAAACATGTTGGCGTATCTCGCGCCGTTTCCGAGGAACGTCTTGTTCGTCACAAGAATGTTGGTTTCGCGATCTTCGGTTTCCGGTTCGGTGGTATCCAGCCACCAGGCGTCCACGCCAATCTTAAAGAGCGCTTGGTCCATCAAGTTCCAATAATACTTTCGCGCCTCGGGATTGAACGCGTCGTACACACCCATTTGCGCGGGATGAAAGGAAACAACCTTCGTCTTGTCGATAAAAAAGCCCCGCTTGTCCATCTCTTCATAGGTCTTCGTGCCCGGACGGAAGTATGGCCAGAAGGAAATCATCAAGTGAAAATTGTTTTTGTGAAGATCTTCCAGCATCCCGGGAGGATCCGGATAGCGCGATTTGTCAAAGACCGGCTCACCCATGGTGTACCACCAGAACCAGTCCTGCACGATGTTGTCTGCGGGAATGTGCAGTTGCCGGTATTTGTGGGCGACGCCAAGCAATTCCTCCTGAGTGTTGTATTTATTCTTGCACTGCCAGAATCCATACGCCCATTTGCCGAACATCGGGGGAGCGCCCGTGAGCTCCCGGTATCCGCCGATGATCTTGTCGAATTCAGGGCCATAGAGAAAGTAATAGTCCAGAACATCAGCCACTTCGGAGCTCAAGTAAAGCGCATTCAGAAAACGGTTGTTGAAGCGGCTCCGCGACGTGTTGTTCCAAAAAATCCCATAGCCATTGCTGGACAAAACGAACGGAATGCTGATGTTGGTGTTGTCCTGCGCGATGTCCACGGCTTCGCCGCGGTAATTCCAAACGCCTGACTGATGCTGCCCGAGCCCATAAAAGGACTCGTACGAGCCCCACAGTTTCGAGTAGAGTTCGGCGTGATAGGTTTGCTCACCGTTCACTACGGCAGGAGTCATGCTGACTTCGTTCTGCACGAATAACGTCTTTCCGGCGGAATCCTGAAAAGTGACGCTGCTGTCCTTGCGCGCAACGACGACTTTCAGTCGCGAAGTGCTCAGCGTGATGGCATCAACGGAAGTTTGCGTCTCCCACTTCGTTGCCGGCCAGCTGTCTTTAATCACCAAAAATTCCTGGCGAGATGGAAATACCGCCGTGGGGGAATAGTGCACGCGAATGATGAAGTCGGAACAAACTTGCAGCTTCAGCGCTCCGTTTTGCAGCGTCAACTGCACTCCGTCGGCCTCCTGCTGGACGGAAAGAACTGGGTTCATTGGATTCCACTGTGCGCCCACAGGGCCCGCTACAAACAGCCATAGAAGAGACACTGGAGCAATCAACCCGAAGAACTGCCTCATTCGTCTATGCTTCGACGACTCTCGAAACATCCTTGCCATGACTTTGCTCCGTGTTTCTTTTTTGGGCAGCTCCGGCGGGAAGCAATGGCCCAAGGTCAAAAACGTGCTGTCGACTCGCGAGACTTGGACCATCCAGGACGAATCTTTGCTCATACCGGGCGGTGATTGTCTATCAAGCCATGTACAGAATCAAGCTGGACGGCCTAATCTCGTTCCGCTAATGACTCTTGGAATCGTTCGGGTATAGGATGGCTCGGCTCTCAAAGGAGGCCCACGATGGCAAGAAAGAGCAGGCTCACGCGAGTCGCGGTGAAAATTGGGACGGCCATGGGCAACGCGGATCGCAAAGTGCAAAAGGTTGCGAAGGCCGGGAAACTGGCCCGGAAGGAGCTTGACGATATAGCGAAGCAGGTTGACGCTCTCAAGCGTCAATTGCAGAAAACCGCGAAGCGGCTGAAACACGCGCTGAGCTAGCCCGGGAGCCCGTCTTTGAAATTTCGCCGGCCAATTTCAGTGTGATGCTGTGAGATAGGGACGAGTCCACGCTTTCGGTCGGCAAACCAAAAACAACGACGGCGATCATTCATCTTCTTCGTCGCGTCTCGATTCCTTTCCCGCCGCTTGTGGTTGCTTCGCTGCCCTCGCGACACGGAGCAGGTAGCTCATCAAATCATCTAGCTCAGCGCGGCTCAGCACCGAGCCGTAGTCCGAGGGCATCAGCGACTTTGGTTGATATTCGAGATGTTCAAGGTCTGATTTCAGCAGCAAGTGAAACGTTCCATCCAGCGACTGTAATTGCAGTGAAAAATTATCTTCGTTGCGCGCGATTCCCGTGAATTGTTTGCCCTCCCGAGTGGTCACCAGGACCGTTCTTGCTTGCGGTTCCAGATCCTTATTCGGGTCGGTGATCGCTCCCCGAATCTCCTCAAGGGAAGCTTTCGATGCATAAGAGGTCAGGTCCGGCCCGAGAAAGCCGCCCACCCCGTTGATCATGTGACAGTTCGCGCAGCCCGCCTTTCCGACAAAAAGCGACTTTCCTCTCTGTGCATCCCCGGAAATGGAAGCAGCCTTATTTCCTCCCTGCAGAATACGCACGTAACCCATCACCGCCCGGACCTTCGCCACACCCAGCGAGCCAAACGCGGGCATCCCCGCTGCTGGAACTCCGGTTTGCAGGATGTGCAATAGTTCCTCGTCGGTCAGTCTCTGTGATTCCAAGCGAGTGGCGATATTGGGTCCGCGCTCTCCGCCGCGTCCATCCAAACCATGGCAGCTCGAACAAACAGATTCGAATGTTTTCCTGCCGTCCGCGGCGGCGCCGTGTTCGATGTGCTGTTTTCTTGCCGGAGGACTTACTCCTTGCGCCTCGGAATGAATCGCAAACGCGCAAGCCGCAAAAATCACTGTGGCGGTCACTGTACAGGAGTAAGCGCGTGAAGAACGCAAAATGTAAGTTGTTCTCATCGTGGGAGATTCTGACTTAGAAAGTGTGGTGATATCTCATTGGCCCGTGTGTGTCAACGTGCTTCGCCATGTTGAGATGCTGCAGACAATTGCTCGCGGCTACCGTTTCCATCATCCGCGCTGGTCGTCTCACTCATTCGAACTTCTTCGGCACGGCTGCAAATCAGTGTTAGAGTCTCCGCTTTCACACTCGCTACCAGGAGGAATCCATGAACAAATTCGTCGGTCTCCCCCGCCGCAGCTTTATCTGTGGAACACTCATCGCCGCCTCCATTTTCCTGACGGGAATCGCGGGACGCGGCTGGCCTGCATTCGCCAGGAACGCTCAGGAAACAGCAAAACTAAATGACGATGCCTCTTTGCTGGAAGGATTTCGCCACGTGGAAGCCGCTTCCGTTTCCGACGCGCTGGAACAGATCAGCGAACGCAAGATGTACATGTCGCACCGCATGCGACCGATTTTTCCGTCGAAGTTTGCGGGATTTGCGCTGACGGTGCTCTTGAAAAAGGAAAGCAACCGCGATCCGGACGCGCTCAAAGGCATGCTTGCGGCAATCGATCAGGGGTCTGCAAATTCTGTCTACGTCATGGTTGTCGAAGATGGCGCGGACATCGCCGGCATGGGCGGCCTCATGGGAACGGCCATGGCCGCCCGAAATTTCTCCGGTGCGGTGATCGACGGCGGCGTGCGGGACACCGCCTACTTGCAGAAAATAGGCTTCCCCGTCTACGCGCTGGGAATCGTGCCGTCCACTTCGGTCAGCCATTACCGCTTCGCGGGGTCGAACATTCCCGTCGTGTGCGACGGAGTCGCGGTTAATCCTGCGGACATAATCGTTGCGGATGCCGACGGCGTGGTCGTGGTTCCTCGCGCCACGGCGCCGCAAATTCTTGCACTTGCGCAAGAGATGGATTTTAAGGAGCATTCCATGTATGCCTGGATCGAGAAACTTAAGTCCATTCAGGAAGCAGTGAAGAAATTTGGGCGCCTCTAACACTGAAAATGAGCGCTTCTCCCTTTCTGCATCGTAGGTTTGGGACTTGGAACTTAAAAAGCTGCCGTAGTATAGAGACTTTCACAAAATGATTGGTATTCTCCACGTGTGGCGGCATGCATCTGATTTCTCCGCGCGGGTGCGCGTGGTCTTGCTTTCCGCGGCTTTGCTTTGCGCCGGCGTCTTTCCGGGACAATCGGGAGCGCAGGCACCCGGATCAAAGCTCCCGCACGAACGGCGCGCGTTTCCGTTCACGTGATGGATCAGCAGGGAAAGGACCAGGGTTCGCACAGTGAAGCCAGGGTTTCGGCAACGCACAGGAGTTCATAAAAGGATGAAGTTCAGGCAGCGAGCCATCTGGATAACAGCGTCTTGCGGTCTCTTGGCTGTTGCGGCGCACCCCCAGGAGACAGCCAGCGTCTCAGTTTCCACTTCCATAGAAGTGTCTAGGGAAGCTCTTGCCGCGCAGCCCATCGGCGCCAATTGGCTGTCTTACAATGGCGATTATACCGGTCGTCGTTTCAGCAGTCTCGATCAGATCCATCCCAGGAATGTCGGCCAACTGCGCGCGCAATGGGTTTTCCATGCGTCCAATTCCAATAGCCTGGAAGTCACCCCGGTAGTTTTCGATGGCCTTATGTTTGTCACCTCCGCGAACGATGCCTTTGCGCTGGATGCGCAAACCGGCCGCTCCATCTGGCATTATTCACGCCCGGTTACCGAAGGCCTGATCGACGACGCCGCGCAGCATCACAATCGCGGCGTGGCAATTCTCGGCGCCCGCATTTATATGGAAACGGACAACGCCCATCTGCTTTGCCTGGACGCGCGCTCTGGCCATCTGCTCTGGGACGTTCCTTACGCCGAAGGAAACAAAAACTACGGGGCCACCAGCGCGCCCTTGATCGTCAAAGGCAAAGTCCTGGTGGGAACCTCCGGCGGTGACGACGGCGTCCGCGGATTCGTCGCGGCCTATGACGCCGACACCGGAAAACTCGCATGGCGTTTGTGGACCATTCCCGGTCCAGGCGAGTTTGGTAATGCGAGCTGGCCCGGTGAACTTTACAAGCGCGGCGGAGGAACGACGTGGATGCCGGGCACCTACGACCCGGAACTCAATACCATTTACTGGGGCACCAGCAATCCCTCTCCGGACTTCGATGGCGGCCCCCGCCCTGGGGATGACCTCTATACCGACTGCGTGCTGGCGCTTGACCCCGATACCGGAAAGCTTAAATGGTATTTTCAATTTACGCCCCACGACCTTTTTGACTATGACGCCACGGAAACTCCGGTTCTCATCGATGCCAGTTACGACGGCCAGCCGCGAAAGCTGCTCGTCGAAGCAAACCGCAACGGCTATTTCTACGTGCTGGACCGCACCAATGGAAAATTTCTCACTGCCTTTCCTTTCGTCGAAAACCTGAATTGGGCGAAAGGTATTGACACCCAGGGACGTCCCATCCGAACCGGCCTGCAACCCACGGCGCAGGGGACGCGTATGTGCCCTGGATTCAGCGGCGCCACCAATTGGTATTCGCCTTCTTACAATCCGTCGACTCGGCTTTTCTATTTCCTGGCAGAGGAAAACTGTGACCTCTACTTTTTGAAACCGCAGGAATTCTCCGAGGGAAAGACGTATTATTCCACGGGCGTCCGTCACAGCCCTGGCGACCACAGCCGGAAGATCCTGCTCGCCTACGGGCTCGAATCAGGCAAGCCCGCGTGGCGATATCCGCAGGTCGGTTCCGGACATTCTTCCGGTGGAACGATGACCACGGCGGGCGGGCTTCTTTTTTTTGCAGATGATGCGCAGTCCTTCGAAGCCGTGGACGCGCAAACCGGCAAGCCGCTTTGGCATTTCAACACCGGCCAGGGCATGCATGCGTCGCCGATGAGCTATGCGGTGAACGGCAGGCAATACGTGGCTATCGCCGCGGGGAGCGACATTTTCAGTTTTGCGTTGCCTTAGCAAATGCGCGATTTCAAATCACTTTTACTCAAAGGGGGAATTCGAAAATGTTTTTCACTCTTAGCACAAGAAGGGGCTTTGCCGCTCGTCTGGCCGCGCTCTTGCCGGGCCTTGGCTTTGCGGGAATGGCGTCAGCCACGCCTGCATCAGCCGCGCAGAGCATCGGAGGCGTTCAGAAACTGGACGGCGAAGGCAAGCCTGCGGGCAAGGGTTTCATCACTCCGCTGATTATTCACAATGGCTTGATCTATATCGCAGGCCAAGGCGCTCATTCGCGCGGAGACAAATCGGACGCCGGAAAGACTCCCACCATCGAAATGCACACCAAAATGGTGATGGATGGCGTAAAAGCCACCATTGAAGCAGGCGGCGGCACTATGGACAGCATTCTTCAACTCACCGTGTACCTGGCGAAGCTGGACTATTACGACGGAATGAACTCCGTCTTCAAGACATACTTTCCGAATGGCGGTCCGGCTCGCACCACTGTTGCCGTTGCTGGTTTGCCAGGCGAGTCGCTCGTGGAAATCAACTGCATTGCTGCGGTCGTAAAGAAAGGGGCATAAATCGATGGCCTTCAACTACAATTGGAATCGCAGAACCTTTCTTGGCACTCTCGGCGCATTGCTTGGGACGCTGTTCAGCGGACGCATGGCGTTTGCCTTACCACCCAAAGCGCGCGACAAAGCCGCTCCCCTTTCCGGCTTTGGCTCCACCGGCAACGTCTACGAAGAATTGGGCGTGACTACGGTCATCAACGGTCAGGGAACCATGACTGTTCTGGGTGGCTCCTTGATGCGGCCCGAAGTGGAAGCCGTAATGGCCATGGCGGGACGTCACTTTGTCAGTATCCCGGATCTGGAAGTCGCCGCCGGCAAGCGTATCGTGGAAATGCTCAAGCTGCCTGAGGGATACGGCGCCATCGTCACTTCGGGCGCCGCCGCGGCCATGCAGTCTGGTCTCGCCGGCATCCTTACCGGTGACAATCCGAAGTTCATCGAGCAGTTGCCGGATTTAGCCGGCTTGAAATCAGAAGTCATTATTCAGAAGTCGCACCGCAATCCCTTCGACCATCAGTTGCGCTCCACGGGTGTAAAGCTCGTGGTCATCGAATCGCGCGAAGACCTGAAGAAGGCTATCAACCCGCAGACCGCCATGATGCACTTCACAAACTTCGCGGATAACGAAGGCCAGATCAAGGCCGAAGAATGGGTCAAACTCGCTCACGAAAATCAGATTCCCGCATTCATTGACGCTGCGGCCGATACGCCTCCCGTCTCACGTTTGTGGGATTTCGCGAACATGGGCTACGACCTCATCGCTTTCAGCGGTGGAAAAGCGATTCGCGGGCCGCAATGCGCCGGCCTGCTCATCGGCAAAAAAGATCTGGTCGCCTATGCTCTGCTCAACAACAGTCCGCACGAAGACACCCTCGGCCGCAGCCAAAAAGTGGGTAAGGAAGAAATCGTCGGCATGGTCAAGGCCCTGGAATCTTATTTGAAGGAAGATCACGACGCCCTGAACAAGGAATGGCAACGCCGCCTCGATTATATTTCGGGTCAAATCACCAGGATTCCGGGGGTCACAACTTCCTTTCCGGCTCCGGAAATCGCCAACCATGTTCCGCACATGCACATCAAGTGGGATTCTGCCCGAATTGCGCTTACCCCCCGCGAAGCCGCGGCGGCTTTGCGCAGTGGCAAACCGTCCATTGTTCTTGCTTCCGGGGAGCACGGCGAAGTCCTGTCGATGAATTCCTTCATGTTGCAACCAGGGGAAGAAAAGATTATTGCTCAGGAATTAGGGAAGGTCCTGAAATCACACGCCGCGTGATCGAAGCAGGCCCATTTTTCGCAAGTTGCGTGATAACTCTTTCGCGGAGCCGGGGCATGTCCGCAATCCCTTCGCATCGCAGGAGCCCTTATGGCTGATCGTTCGCAGAGCCGCGTGCGCTGGTTTCTCATTTTCTGGCTTTTCATCCTGAGTGCCGTCGCGTACCTCGACCGCATCAATTTATCGATTGCCGGAAGCTTCATTGCCGCCGAATTCCATCTCACCAATGTTCAGCTTGGCTCGCTGACCAGTGCCTTCTTGATCGGGTACGCGCTATTCCAAACCGTCGGAGGGTGGTTGGCTGATCGTCTCGGTTCGCGCCGCGTGCTCACTGTCGGCGTTCTGTGGTGGGGCATTTTCACTTCCCTGACTGCCGCCGTTCCCGCTTCGATCGTTTCTGCGGTTTTGGTTCTTGCGGCGGCACGATTTCTTTTGGGTGCCGGGGAGGCTGTTCTTTTCCCCGCTTCTAACCAATTCGTCTCCCGTTGGATTCCGTCTCAGGAGCGGGGAATCGCCAACGGTTTGATTTTTGCCGGCGTCGGCGTCGGTGCGGGCTCCACGCCGTTTCTCATCACCTACATTATGGTTCACTCTGGCTGGCGGTGGTCCTTCTGGATAAGCGCCATCATCGGATTGGCCGCCGGGGCAAGCTGGTACGTGATTGCGCGGGACGCCCCCGAACTGCACTCTCGTGTCTCGCCTGCGGAGTTGCAGCACATTCAGGCGGGACGAACGGTTGTATCTTCGCCTCCCTCCGGCGCAGCCGGCGATTCGAATCGCAGTGTTATC
>Ga0209268_1001119_pt1 | contig 13257 bp, 10 predicted proteins | sample GraSoiAngelo_143_FD_185900 | JGI IMG/M metagenome (GOLD analysis project Ga0209268, IMG submission 185900) | Grasslands soil microbial communities from the Angelo Coastal Reserve, California, USA - 14_1009_02_30cm (SPAdes) (version 2) | ecosystem: Environmental > Terrestrial > Soil > Grasslands ... | reverse complement strand
GCGTGGCTCGAAATCGACACCGGCGCCGCCAACTGTCCTGCGTGTCGAGCTCGCCGGCGCGACAGCGAGCCACGCGGAAGGGCTCGACGAGCAGGCGGGGAAGAGCCACTACTTCCTCGGAAATGATCCCGCGAAATGGCGAACGAACATTCCACACTTTGCGCGGGTCAAGTATCCCGGTGTCTACCCCGGGATCGACCTCGTGTGGTACGGCAACCACGGCCGCCTGGAATACGACTTCCAGCTGGCAGCCGGCGCCGACCCCCGCCGGATCGAGTTTGTTTTCGAAGGTTCGGACAAGATACGCATCGAGCCCGGCGGCGACTTGGTGGTCCGCGTCGCTGATCACGAGTTCCACCACCTGCGCCCGGTCGTCTACCAACAAACGGAAGTTGGCCGGCGCTTCATCTCGGGTCGGTATGTGCGGCGAGCCGAACGCGCGGTGGGCTTCGAGGTTTCGGGCTACGATCCCCGCAAGCCCATCGTGATCGACCCGGTGCTGGCGTTCTCGACCTTCCTCGGCGGCGACGGCCAGGACAGCGGCCATGCGGTTGCGCTCGATGCCGGCGGTAACGCGTACGTGACCAGCGCAACCACTTCGCTCGATTTCCCCACCCGGAATTCCTACCAGGGCGCAAACGCCGGCGCTTCCGATGTGTCCATCACCAAGCTCGATCCGACCGGGACGATCATGCTGTACTCTACCTACCTGGGCGGGAGCGGCACCGAGAATGACTTCCGCGCCGGCGTCAACGCCTCGGGCATCGCGGTCGACGCGGCGGGCAATGCGTACGTGACCGGACGCACCGCGTCACCGGACTTCCCGGTCGTGAACGCCCTACAGGCGAGCTTCCGCGGCGGGGACTACGATGCTTTCGTCGCGAAGCTGAGCCCTGATGGCGGCGCCCTGCTGTACTCCACCTACTTGGGGGGCGCAGCGAGCGATTCCGGAAATGGCATCGCGAGCGACCCGGCTGGCAATGTCTACGTGGTCGGGGGCACGCGATCTGACGACTATCCGATTACGGCGGGGGCGTTCCAACAATTTCCCGGTGGACAGCTCGACGCCTACGTAACAAAAATCAATCCCACCCAGTCAGGCGCCGCTTCCTTGGTCTATTCCACCTACCTTGGCGGCCTGGGCATCGACCGCGGGACCAGTGTGGTGGTCGATTCCGCCGGCAACGCCTACGTCACCGGTCGCACCGAATCGCCCGATTTCCCCACGCAGAATCCCTTCCAGTCTGTCTATGGAGGGGGCGCTGACGCATTTGTCGCGAAGTTGAACGCAAGCGGCACGGCGCTCGCCTATTCGACCTTCTTGGGAGGCAGCGGTCTCGATGTCGGCAACGGCATCGCGCTCGACTCGGCCGGCAATGTCTATGTAACGGGGGAGACCGCCTCGGGGACTTTCCCGACCCAGAACGCCTTCCAGGCCAGCCACGGCGGCAGCTCGGACGCCTTCGTGGTGGGGTTGAATGCCAGCGGATCCGCGCTCGTGTACGGTACGTACCTTGGCGGCGCCGGTAGCGACCGCGGAAACAGTCTTGCCGTCGACCCCACAGGAAAGATCTACGTGGTCGGCGACACCACGTCCGTCAACTTCCCGCTGCTGAGCGCCTTGCAAGGGCAAAATGCCGGCGGGAAGGATGCCTTCGTCGCCGAGCTCGATCCCGGACAGGCGGGGGCCGCGTCGCTCGTCTACTCTTCTTATCTCGGGGGCGCCGGCGACGACGCCGGGCTCGGCATCACCGTGGATTCGTCCGGCGAGGCTTGGATCACGGGCGAGACCGGTTCGGCGGACTGGCCCACCGCGAATCCCTTGCAGGCGGTGTTCGGCGGGGGTCCCAGCGACGCGTTCGTGGCCAGGATCGCCAGAGGGAGCGGTTCGCCGGAATTCGTCGTGAGCGGCGACCCGTCGTCACGAACGATCATGCCGGAGAGCACCGCGACATACACGGTCACGGTGACCCCGTCCGGTGGCTTCAGGGGGAGCATCGACTTGAGCATCAGTGGCTTGCCGGCGAATTCGAGTGCCGTTTTTGCTCCGACGACGGTGCTGATCGTCGACGCTTCGCCGCAATCTTCGACACTGACGGTGAGCACCGAGGCCTCGCTCCCGCCAGGGACGTTTCCACTGACCGTGACCGGGACTGGCGCGACGGTACAGCATACGGCGACGGTATCGCTCGTGATCAGCAACTCACGACACGGCGGATCTCGCCGTCACGAAAACCACTGCTGTCGCGACAGGGATCACGGTGACCGATGTCCTGCCGGCTGTCGTCCTCGTGTCCGCCACACCGAGTCAAGGGACCTGCAGCGGCACGACGACGATCACGCCAAAATCCCGAAGCAGTAGCTACGGGAGGTCGATGAGGATATTGCCGCCGCCGTCGAGCTCGGCTTTTGCACCGGGTGGTACCACGCAGGTCGCGTCGTACTCCTCGACGATGAGCGGGCCTGAACGCGGCCTGGCGAGGTCGGAGCGCCGCATCACCGGGGTCTCGATCCAGGAACCGAAATAGGCGGGGCGCGGCGGCGGCGGCGCGGGCTCGGCGCGGCTCGGCCGCACGCGCGCGGGAACGCTCGCCCCTTCGCGCAGGCCCTGGCCGACGATCTGGATCGAGACCAGCTCGACCGGCTCGTCGGCGCCGGCGCGATGGCCGTAGGTCTTCTCGTGCTCGCGGCCGAAGGCTTCCTCCAGATACGCGAGATCGATCGGACCGTCGGGCAGCGGCACGCTGAGCTCGTAAGTCTGCCCCTGGTAGTGCAACGTCGCCGAGCGCCGAACGCGCGCCTTCTTCTCAGCGAATCCCTCGCTGGCAAGCTGCTCGAGTGCTTTTTGGGATAGTTCATCCCACGCACGCTCGAGCTCATGGGAATCTGCCTTGCGCAAGAGCCGCCGGAACGTGCGCGCGTAATGGTGCTCGACGCCGGCGTAGAGCAGCCCGAACGAGGAGAACAGGCCCGCCGAGGGCGGCACGACGATGCGTTTCATGCCGAGCGCCTGCGCCATGCCGCAGGCGAACACCGGGCCGTTGCCGCCGAAAGCGAACAGCGCGAACTCGCGCGGATCGCGGCCGCGCTCGCTCGACACCGCCTTGATCGCGCGGATCATGTTCGATGCGGCGATGAGATGCGCGCCGTGCGCCGCGCGTTCCATCGACATGCCGAGAGGTTCAACTATTTTTTTAGTAAACACGTCGCGTGCTTTGGCGGCATTGAGCTTGAGCGCGCCGCCGACGAGATGCGCCGGGTTGATGTAGCCGAGGAGCAGGTTGGCGTCGGTGAGCGTCGGCGTCTCGCCGCCCTTGTCGTAGCACACCGGGCCGGGCGCTGCGCCGGCGCTTTCCGGGCCGACCTGCAGCGCGCCGGCGGCATCGATCCATACGAGCGAGCCGCCGCCGGCGCCGACCTCGGCGAGGTCGATCGCCGGCACCTTCAGCGTGTAGCCCGCGCCGGTGAGGAGCCGCGAGCCGATCATGATGCCGGCGCCGACCGAGTATTCGTGGGCGCGCGCCACCTCGCCGTCCTCGACCATCGCCGCTTTCGCCGTCGTGCCGCCCATGTCGAAGCTGATGATCCTGGGCATGCGCCTGGCGCGCGCGAGGGCCTGAGCACCGACCACCCCGCCGGCGGGCCCCGACTCGATGATGTGGATCGGCCGCTCGGCCGCCGCCGCGTCGGTGGTGAGCCCGCCGTTCGACTGCATGAGGAGCAGGCGCGCGCGCACGCCGGCGTCGTCGAGGCCCTTGCGCAGCGCCCTGAGGTAGCGCGCGACGATGGGCGTCACGTAGGCGTTCACCACCGTAGTCGAGGTGCGCTCGTACTCCTTGATCTCGGGCAGTACTTCGCACGAGATGGAGCAGGGCAATGAGGGGGCTTTTTTCAGGATCAGAGTTTTTATGAGTAATTCATGGGCAGGATTGGTGAACGAGTGCAGCAGGCATACCGCGATCGACTCGATTCTCTCCGCAAGCAGCGCATCGACCGCGCGCTCGGCATCGCGCGGATCGAGCGCGCGCTCGACCACGCCCGCCGCGTTGACGCGCTCGTCCACGACCTGGCGCAGGTAGCGCTCGACCAGCGGCGCGGGCTTGGTCCATGTCAGGTCGTACATGCGCGGCATGCGCAGCGTGCGGATCTCGAGCACGTCGCGAAACCCCCGCGTAGTGATCAGCCCGGTACGCGCGCCCTTGTGCTCGAGAATGGCGTTCGAGGCCACCGTCGTGCCGTGGCGGATCTCCTCGATCGCGTCACCGCGCAGGCCGGTCTCGCGGAACACCTCGGCGAGGCCCTCGACGATCGCCTGCGCGTAGTTCTCCGCGCTGGAGGAGATTTTCTTGCTGTGGATCGTGCCGTCGGAGCCGAGCAGCACGATGTCGGTGAAGGTGCCGCCGACGTCGACACCGACGCGGTAGCTCGTCACTAGGCCGCTTTTCTGGTCTTCGGCAGCGGATCTTCGCGTTGCACGGCCGGCACCTCGCGCCAGCCGCGCGCGGCGCGGATTTCCGCCCGACGCTTTGCCGTCGCTTTCATATCGGCCTGGTTTTCAATGACGACAACGCCGTAATCCGCTTCAGCCTGCCTCACAGACAGAAGCTCGTTTCTCACATCCTTCAATACGGCAGCGGGGTCGCGCTCGAGCGGGTCGCCCCAGCCGCCGGCGCCGGCGAGGACGTGGCGGAACACGTCCCCTTTCTTGATGGTCATGGTGAACTTGCTCGGCAGCACGCGGTTCTCGCCGTCCGGATTGAGATAGTTCTCCGACGGCCCGCCGGGGCTGCCGCCGTAGAGGCCGAACGGCCGGTGCGTGCGCCGGTCGGAGCGCACCTGCAGCACGCCTTCCTCCTCGAGGAAGCGGTAGTCGCGGCGGAACGGCACGCCGCCGCGATACTTGCCCGCGCCCGCCTTGTCGGGCACGAACTCGTAGGCGAGGAACTGCATCGGCTGCTCGGTCTCGGTGACCTCGACCGAGTGCGAGGCCATGTTGGCGAACATGTGCGAGTTGCCGTCGAGGCCGTCTGCCCACGGCCGCGCCCCCCACGCGCCGCAGGTGAAGTCGACGTAGATGAAGGGCTTGCGTTCGGCATCGTAGCCGCCGATCGATACCCCGGTGTTGCCGCCGTCGCCCGCGGCCTTGACGCGCTCGGGCAGCATCATCGCGAGCGCGCCGAACATGCAATCGGTCATGCGAAAGCCGGTGAGGCCGCGCGCGGCGCAGGCGGCGGGAAGCACGCCGTTGCCCACCGTGCCCGGCGGGCAGATCACCTCGATCGCGCGGAACACGCCCTCGTTGTTCGGGATGCCCTGCGGCAGCACCGAGCGCACGCCGGTGTAGGAGGCGGCCTTGGTGAAGGAAAGCGTGTTGTTGATCGCGCCTTTCACCTGCGGATGGGTGCCGGTCCAGTCGACCACCATGTGGCCGCCTCGCTTGCGCAGGGTCACGAACAGCCGGATCGGCTTGCCGTAGTCGACGCCGTCGTCGTCGATCCAGTCCTCGAAAGTCCACTCGCCGTCGGGCAGCTTCTCGAGCGCCGCGCGCGTCAGGCGCTCGGCGTAGTCGATCGTCTCGCGCATGTAGAGCGTGGTCTGCCCGGCTCCGTACTTCGCCACCAGCTCGGCGAACTGCTTCTCGGCGATGTGGCAGGCGGCGAGCTGCGCGCGCAGGTCGCCGAACACCTTCACCGGCAGGCGCACGTTTTTCTCGATGAAGGTCATGAGCGTCTTGTTCAGCACGCCGGCCTCGTACATCTTGAGCGGCGCGATGCGCAGGCCCTCGGCGTAGATCTCGGTCGAGTCGGAGGCGTTGGAGCCCGCGACGCGGCCGCCGACGTCGGTGTGGTGGCACACGGTGCAGGCGAAGGCGAGGCGCTCGCCCTCATGGTAGAGCGGCTTGAACACGAAGATGTCCGGCAGGTGCATGCCGCCGTCGAACGGGTCGTTCATGATGAACACGTCGCCGGGCCGGATGTCGTCGCGGTAGTGGCGCATGATCGAGGCCATCGCCGTGGGCACCGAGCCGAGGTGCCCGGGCAGCGTGAGTCCCTGCGCCACCAGCTTGCCTTCGGCGTCGGCGAACCCGGTCGAGTAGTCCATGTTGTCCTTCAGCACGCCGGAATAGGTGGTGCGAAAGACGGTGAGCGCCATCTCGTCCGCGATCGAGAAGATGGCGTTCTTGAACAGCTCGAATTCGATCGGATCCATGCCTTATTATCCTTGGATGTCGAAGGATATCTATACCCCCTCGGTGAGCGTTGCGGATGGGACGCACGGACGGGCAAAATGCGCGCTTCCAGGAGTCATAAAGGAGCGGATGATGGCACGCAACACCAGGAAACCGGCGGCGCGAAGGCAACGCCCCTCCACTCGCGCGCGGCCGCAGCGCCGCCTGATCGTGCTGGTCGCCACGCGCAAGGGCGCATGGCTGTATCACGGCGATGCGGCGCGGAAAACCTGGCGAGCCGACGGGCCGCACTTTCTCGGCCACGTCATCAGCCACGCGGTGCTCGACCCGCGCGACGGGCGGACGCTGCTCGCGGCGGCGAAGACCGGCCACCTCGGCCCGACCGTGTTTCGCTCCACCGACCTGGGGCGCACCTGGAAGGAAGCCGCGCAGCCGCCGGCGTTCGCCAAAACCGCGGACGGCAAGGAAGGCCGCGCGGTCGATCACACGTTCTGGCTCGCCCCGGGACGCGCAGCGGAGCGGGACGTCTGGTACGCGGGGACCTCGCCCCAAGGACTGTTCCGCTCCGGTGACGGCGGGGTCACGTGGAAACCGTTCTCCTCGCTCAACGACGATCCGCAGTTCCGGGAATGGATGGGCACGGTGCAGGACGGCACGCCGGACGGGCCGAAGCTGCACTCGATCATCGTCGACCCGCGCGATTCCACGCATCTCTATGTCGCGATGTCGGGGGGCGGCGTGCACGAGTCGGTCGACGGCGGCCGGACATGGAAGACGCTCCTGAAGGGGCTCGAGGTCGTCGAGGGGTTCGACGCGTCCAAGCCCAGCTTCCACGACCCGCATTGCATCCGGATTTGCCCGAGCAACCCGGACCGCCTGTATCAACAGAACCATTGCGGCATCTACCGGCTCGACCGGCCGTCGGACACCTGGGAGCGCATCGGCAAGAGCATGCCGGAGCGCGTGGGTGACATCGGCTTCCCGATGGTGGTGCACCCGCGCGATGCGGACACCGCCTGGGTGTTCCCGATGAGCGGCACCACCGTCTGGCCGCGCACGAGCCCGGAAGGCATGCCCGCGGTCTACGCGACGCGCAACGGCGGAAAGACATGGCAACGTCTTGACGCCGGGCTGCCCGCCAAGCAGGCGTGGTGGACGGTGAAGCGCCAGGCGATGACGGCGGACGCGTCGGATCCGGTGGGCCTCTACTTCGGCACGACCAGCGGCGAGCTGTGGATGAGCCGCGACGAAGGCCGCCGGTGGGCCTGCATCGCGCGGCACCTGCCGGAGATCTACGCCGTGGAAGCGGCCGAACTGTCGTAGATGAAGGTGCTCGTCCCCAGCGCCCTGCGCTCGTACACCGATCGCGGCGAGACCGAGGCAAGCGGCCCGACACTTGCCGGGGTCCTCGCCGACCTGGAGCGCCAGTACCCGGGAATCCGTTTCCGCATGATCGACGAGCAGGACAGGATACGGCGCCACATCCGCATCTTCGTCAACGGCGAGCAGGTGCGCGACCTGTCGCAGCCGCTGAACGCGAGCGACGAGGTGATCATCCTTCAGGCGTTGAGCGGCGGCTGAGTCGCTCGAGGCGCCGACGACCGGCTCCTCGTGCTAATCGTCATCCCGCGATTTCACTTGAGTGCATTGGCTGCTGTCACGCGCTCGCTCGGCCCCTAGGCCAAAGCGTTCCCGGGTGCGGGATGTGGCCCCCACCACGAACAAAGCGGGCTTCCCCTCCTTGGAAAACTGCACTGTTGCAGACATGGCCTGGCCGGTCGCAGATATATCCTGGTCGTTTTTCGGCGGAATGACGCCCTCGGGCCAAATGTGGTTGGTCCCGATGTAGTAGCTAGCGCCCGGCGGAACGACGGTGATGTTCAAGCCAGGGGTGAAATCCGTGTTTAGCGGATGGTCTTCGTTTGTAGCAGGTCCCGAATCGTGGACCACGTCCCCGGGCGTGTTCCGGATGGTGATGCGCTCGACCGTCGTGGGATTGACGAGGTCCAAATTGCGCAAGCTGATTACAGTGTTCCGCAACTCGGTGCCTTGCGCGCGGATGAAATGGACGGCGCCACAGACGACAGTACCGCCCGCGGCGAAGGAATAGGCAGGCACGAGCGCGAGACTGCTGAGACACCACGCGGCTACTCGTTTCATGGCTGATGTTCCCCTCTAGCATTTGGTTAAACACCCCAGGGTTGCCGAAATCAGTACAGTTTCAGACTTGTTGATTACTTCGAACATGGTGATCTTCGCCGGCCGCAAAGGCAATCCCCTGATTATGGGAACGACCATAGACTTTCCTGAAACCACCCCTGCGTGCGCGCATCCCGGGCCGCGACCGCGAGGACTAGCGATAGCTGCAACGATAAATGGGGTCTGACCCCATTATATTTCGTACTTCCCCCGCTCCATCATGGCCGCCAGTTCCGTCGCGCGTTTTCCGACCTGGCTCGCCCAGCGGCTGCTGAGCATCTCGCGCGCCGCATTCTCCCAGTCTCCGGCTCTTATCGAGGCGATGGTCTTGTTGAATCGACGGAAACCGGGCAGCCCCAGGTTGAACACCATATCCAGGACGACATCCTTGCGCACCGGGTCGAGGCCCGGAAACCACGGGAACGCGCGCGTCACGTCACGTCGCACCGTGGCGATGTCGTTGTCGAGAAGCATCAATGCCTCGGCGCGCGTGATCCCCGCGTCATCCAGATTCCGGCCAACTCCTATCGTGAGCTTGCGCTTGGCGTCGCGGTAAGGCTTCAGCCGCAATCCTTCATGTCGAATGAGCATCGCGCGGAGACGGCTCACCTCGCCTTCACCGTGCCGATGATCTCCACCCGCACGCGATACCCGTCGAGCTGCGCGGGGAGGCTTGCCTGGGTCTCGGGGCGCGCACGGTCGAGGCCGATGACGATCACCTCGCGGCCATCGGCATCGCGGCCGATGCCCACCGACACCACGCCCGACAAGGCGAGAAAGCGCGGGGCGTGTTTTGCCTTCACTTCCTGGATGGTGGGGGACATTGCCTTTTCCCCGGCTGAACCCGTCCACGATATCAGCAGCGCCAGGGCAGCGGCAACCGCGCGCTTCACAAAGTGAGCCTCAGCTCGGAAAACACGTGCTCGATGCGATTGATGATCGTGCTGTTCTCGCTGCCCGCGAACAGCAATCCGACCAGGCGATTGTTGCTGTCCAGCACGGCCGACCCGCTGTCGCCGCCCTGGCTCATGGGGCCGGCCATCAGCTGATCGCTGAAGCGCGCAAGGCGCCCCGGCCCGTATTGCACGTTGGCGGACACGTCCACCTGCGTGATCTCGCCTGTCGTCAGGCCGGTCGTACGTCCGCTTTTCTTGATCGGCAGGCCCAGGCTGCCGCTTCCCAGGCCCGCGATGCTGCCGATTTCGAGGATCTCGCCCTTCACCTGGGCCGGCTGCAGGGGCCTGGCGATCGCCGCATCCACGCGATTATCGATAGCTTGCAGGTTGACGCTGCGATAGCGCGTCTTGCTTCCGATCGACCAGCACGCGGCGTTCAGCACGGCAACGACGCCGCTCGCGAAGCGGCATTCGCTGGGCTGCTCGACAAAGCTGACCCGGACGAAGTCTTCCAGCTCCGCGAGCTGGTCGTCGGGAAACCTGCCGCCGTCGTGCGGCCCCGGCTGCAGAATCGCGTCGCCCCGCTGCGCATCGTTGCTGTTCGCCAGCACGTGGTTATTGGACAGCACGAAGACCTGCCCCTGTCTTCTCACCAGGCATCCCAGGGTGCCTGCGGTGATGGCGCGGTGCCCGATGCTGACGCCGCCGGGGGCCGGCCGGAACCGGGCGGTCCGGGCCTGCAGCGCACGGATCACGCCGGTGGCCACTACGTCGGTGGGGATGCCATCGATCGCGGGCGGCACCTGGTCGCGCGGTCGCAGCTGATTCAGGGCGACTTTTCGCGTGACGGAGCAAACGATCGACAAGGCGTTGGTCTTCACTCCCCGCGTGATCTTGTATCCCACGCCCGTTGCAACGACGTGAGCTTGGGGCAATAGCCTGTCCCGACTCGTCGCCAGTGCTGGTCGTACCGTCTCGACATCGTGCGCCATGCGGTTTCTCCTGATTTTGTCGCTTCACCACACAATGGCGACCAGTGCTGTCGCCAGTTGCAGCAAGCCGGTGAAGAAAGCAAGGACTGCAGTCGCTTCCGCTCACGGAAAATTTCTGGCCTTGGCGACCGTTTCCTGGAAAATCGGGGTCTTCCTGGGAGGCGAAAAGAAATGGTACGAGCGGGTCAACGCCGGCATGACGCCGGCAACGAACAGTGCCAGGGACGCGTAAAGATAGATTGTCCTTCGGCCCGTGAGCCAGACCGCAAACACCGCCATCGCCAGCGCCAGCAGCACGTTCTGGAAGATGTCGAGCAGGCCGTACGCTTTTCGAAGTCTTGCGTTGAACCCCTTGGAGGAGATTCCAAGCTCGCTCAGCAGAACGCGCGTATCCTCGAATACGCTCTTGCCCCAGCTGGTCTCGATATCGGAAACGCTCAGCAGGATCTGGCCGCTGCGAAATTCGACGTGAAGCTCGCACTTGCGATGATCCGTCGACGCGAGCAGAAGCTCCACGCGGACGTTTTCCAGCTCGGCCAGGGAATGCGGATCGGTGACCTTCCAGCACTCCGGTCCTTCCAGTTCCGTGCTCTTCCCGGCGCTGATCGCCCGCGCCTTGATCTTTCTAGAGGTGGTGGGGAGTCCCGGCTTGAAGTCGACGAGCGCTTCTACAAGGGCCTTGAGGACTGCCTTGGAGATGGTACGAGGCGTGTACGCCTCTCGGCACTGGGTCCGGACGTTGGGCATTTGAGAAAAACATTCTCCGTCGCGTCCTCCCCGACAGCGTGGTAATTTGAACTCCCCTGTGGTGCGTCGCGCTCACTGCGCGTATCTTGGTACTATTGTTTTCCCTATGCAAGGCAGCGGAAACATTTGCTTACGGATTAAAAAAATTCCGGGTCAAAAATTTATCGTTTTGATGGATTTGGTCGCCGCATAACGACAGCCTTGTTCCGTATTTCTCAATTTAGTCGATCTGTGACGATCGCGGCCGCATTGGCCATCGCGCTGACGGTGCGCGGTACCGCGGCGCTCGCTGCCGACGGTGGAGGGAGACCGGAACCTGAGTTGCAGCGGGTTGCGCTCGGCACCGGCGGCGCCGTGGCGACGACCCATCCGGCGGCTACCCGCGCCGGCATCGAGATCCTCAGGCGCGGCGGCAACGCGGTCGACGCGGCCGTCGCCGCCGCGGCTGTTTCGGGCCTGACCAACCCGGGCAATAACGGCCCCGGCGGCCTGAGTTACATGACGATCTACCTCAGCCACCAGCAGCGCGCGGTGGCGATCGGCGACCGCGCGCCCGCTCCGGCGGCCTTCGGGCCGGACGACCGGAAAGGGCTCGTGGGGACGGGCGCGCTTTCAGTCGGTGTCCCCACCGCAGTGATGGTCTGGGAGCGGGCGCTGGAGCGCTATGGGACGATCTCGCTGCGCAGAGCGCTGCAGCCGGCGATCACAGTAGGCCGTAAGGGGTTCGTGGTCCTTAGCGCGTTCCCCAGGGCAGATCGCCTCAAGGCGTTCACCTCGAGCCGCGAGCTGTACTTCGACGAGAACCTCGAGCCCTATCCCGTCGGCTCCCTCTTTCGCAACCCCGATCTGGCGCGGACGTACGAGCTGATCGCCAAGGGAGGCGCCGCCGCCTTCTACCGCGGGCCGATCGCGCGGGCGATCGTAGACAGCATTCAGAACCCGCCGCTCGCCGCGGACGCTCGCCAGTACGCGGCCGAGGCCGCGCTGCGCCCCGGCAAGATGGCGCTCGCCGACCTCGCGGCTTACCAGCTGCCCGCCATTTCCCCGACCAGGGTGCGCTATCGCGGCTACGACATCTACTCGACTCCCCCGCCCGAGAGCGGCGGCTCGACGGTGAGCGAGGCGCTCAACATCCTCGAGGGCTTCGACCTCCCGGGCTCCGACCGGGCGCTCGCCCTGCACCGCTTGATCGAGGCCTCCAAGCTTGCCTTCGCCGATCGGGCTCGCTACGTCGGCGACCCGCGCTTCGTCGACGTCCCCCTCGAAGAACTGCTCTCGCAGGGCTACGCCGACAAGCGCCGCTGCCTCATCGGCGACACCGCCATGAAGGCTCCGGTGGCCCCCGGCGATCCCACCCCGCCGTACGATACGACCTGCCCGGCCAGCGGATCGGTCCAAGTGGAAGTCGAACATGTGAGCTCCACCGACCACGTGTCGGTCGTCGACCGGTGGGGCAACGCGGTCAGCTTCACGAGCACGAACGTGAGCAGCAGCGGGGTGGTGGTGCCCGGTTACGGGTTCTTCCTCAACAACGAGATGACCAACTTCAATCCGCAGCCGTTGTTCGAGGGCGACCCCAACCTCGCCGAGACCGGGAAGCGCCCGCGCGGCAACATGGCGCCGACGCTCGTGGTCCGCGACGGGCACCCCGTGCTCTCGATCGGGGTGGCGGGCGGGCAGACGATTCAGACGACCGTGCTGGGCATCCTGGTCAACCATCTTGACTTCGGCATGCCGCTCCCCGAGGCGCTCGCCGCGGCGCGCGCGTCACAACAGAACACGGCGAGCACGCCGGCTGAGCCGGGGTTCCTCGACCGGTACGGCGGCGAGCTGAGCGCTCGCTTCGGTCAGCGCTTCAGCAGTACCGGGGAGATCGGCGTGGCGCAGGGCATCTCCATCCTCCCCGATGGGCGGTTTGTGGCCGTGGCCGACGCGCGTGGCGGGGGTGGCGATGCACGGGTGGTCGTGCCCGCCGAATGAGCGGGCCGCCTGTTCCGCGAGGTGAACCAGGCCTCGACGCCGGGATCCGGCTCGTCGAGGCCCAGGGGATGCTGCGAACTAGTTGGTCAGGGCGGCGCCGACGCGCTTCGTCGCGCCGAGGCTGGCCTGCGACTTGTCGAGAACCGAGATCTCGCCGGCGAGCTCCGCGCCTTCCTCGATCTTGATCTTGGCGTAGCGGATCTTGCCCGAGACCTTGCCGGTGCCGTGGATGGTGAGCTGCTTGCGCACCGTC
>Ga0209268_1001116_pt1 | contig 13272 bp, 9 predicted proteins | sample GraSoiAngelo_143_FD_185900 | JGI IMG/M metagenome (GOLD analysis project Ga0209268, IMG submission 185900) | Grasslands soil microbial communities from the Angelo Coastal Reserve, California, USA - 14_1009_02_30cm (SPAdes) (version 2) | ecosystem: Environmental > Terrestrial > Soil > Grasslands ... | reverse complement strand
ACCCGCGTTCCTGGCCGTGGCCGTGGAGGATCCAGAGCAGGTTCCCCAACACGGCTTGATGCCGCGGCGCCGGCGCCGGGCTCACCTCCAGCTCCCCGTCGAGGATCTCGTAGCGCCGGCCGTCATCCGGCAGATCCACGTAGTCCTCGTAGGTGAGCTTGATCGGTCCGGGGGGAACCCGATCGGGCACCCGGCTCATGCGCTCCCTCTACCAGCCCCCGCGGCGCGACGACAACCACACCATGACGGTGCTGTCCGTGTCGGAGGGCTCACACCAGACGCGCCCTGTACCTTCGATCGGAACGCGACGAGGCGACATTGACGTGGCCTCGACGACGGGGAGCGGGTCCTGCTAGAGGTCGGGTGCGCGGCCGCGCGGGCTGCAGCGCCGCTCCGCGCTGGACGGCCCAGGGAGGGGATCGCCATGGCACGACTCGTCTCTTCTCGGTGCTTGATGAGCGCGGCGCTGGCGGCCCTGCTGCTGGCGGCCGCCCCGGCCCGCGCCGACGAGACCTGCATGTCGCCGTACATGCCGAAGATCACCGGGCAGGAGGACTACGTCTACGTCTGGACGCTCGGCATCGAGGGCGTGGGCGACGGCTCCGACAAGCTGGTCACGATCGGCGCCAACCCGGCGGACGCGGCGCACTACGGCAAGGTGATCTCCTCGGTGTCGGTCGGCGGCCGCCACGAGGCGCACCATGCGGGCTTCGGCGACGACCGCCGTCACCTCTGGGCCGGGGGGCTCGACGACAGCAAGATCTGGGTCTTCGACGTGGCGCCGGACCCGGCACACCCGAAGCTGGTGCGCACCCTCGACTCCTTCGTCAAGGACAGCGGCGGGGTCGTGGGACCGCACACGTTCTTCGCCCTCCCGGGCCGGATGCTGATCACCGGCCTCTCCAACCAGAAGGACCACGGCGGCAGGACGGCGCTCGTCGAGTACAACAACGACGGCAAGTTCATCCAGACGCTCTGGCTGCCCGACAAAGGCGCGTACGGCTACGACGCCCGGGTGCAGCCGCGGCTCAACCGCATGCTCACCTCGTCCTTCACGGGCTGGAACAACTACATGACGGACCTTCGCAAGGTGATCGCCGACGCGGAGGCGATGAAGCACTTCGGCAACACCGTGCTGGTCTGGGACTTCCACGCCCGCAAGCCCATCCAGACGCTCGACGTCCCGGGCGCGCCGCTCGAGATCCGCTGGGCCCTCCAGCCCCGGCACAACTACGCCTTCACCACCGCCGCACTCAAGTCCAAGCTCTGGCTCATCGAGCAGCAGGACGACGGCACGTTCAAGGCGAGCGAGGTCGCCGACATCGCGAATCCGATGGACGTTCCGCTCCCCGCCGACTTGAGTCTCTCGGCCGACGATCGCTTCCTCTTCGTCGACACCTTCATGGATGGCACCTGCCGCGTGTACGACGTGAGCGACCCGCACCAGCCGAAGCTGGTGCACACGGAGAAGATCGGCTCCCAGGTGAACATGGTGTCGGAGACCTGGGATGGGAAGCGCGTCTACTTCACCTCCTCGCTGCTCGCCAACTGGGACAAGACGGGCAAGGACAGCGAGCAGTTCCTGAAGGCGTACGGTTGGGACGGGAATCGGCTCAGCCCGCTCTTCGCGGTCGACTTCCTGAGAGAGAAGCTCGGCCGCCCGCACATCATGCACTTCGGGCAGGAGCGCTTCTACAAGAACCAGATCTACGCGGGCGAGACCGGCCGCCTGGTCGCGGCGCGCTGAGGCCCGGGTGAAACCGTGCTCGCGCTCGGCGCCGCAGCCGCGGGCGCCGGCGACGACCCGCGGCTCCGCGCCGCCGACCCCGCGGATCTCGCCTACACCTACGCCGTCGGCGCCTTCGCCCCCGAGTACGCCCCGCCGGCGCCCGGGTCCTACACGCTCCCCCCCATCGACACCGTGACGGACCACGCGCTGCTCGACGCCGATGGACGGCCGACCACGCTCTTCGCCCTCACCCAGGGTCGGCTGGCCGTCGTCGCCTTCGTCTACACGACCTGCATCGAGGCGACGGGCTGCCCGCTCAGCCTGGCCGTGCTGCACCGGCTCGACCGGGCGATCGCGGCCGACGCGGAGCTCGCGCGCCGGGTCGTGCTGGTGACGATCAGCTTCGACCCCGAGCGCGACACGCCCGCGCGCATGGCGGTCATGCGCTCCTTCCACGCGCCCGCGAGCGACTGGCGCTTCGCGACGACGCGGGATGAGGCCGAGCTGCAGCCGCTGCTCGCCGACTTCGATCAGCCGGTGGCGAAGCTCCGCTTCGCGGACGGCGCGTGGACCGGGCTCTTCCGCCACGTGCTCAAGGTGTTCCTGCTCGACGGAGAGAGCCGGGTGCGCAACGTGTACAGCGTCGGGCTGCTCGACGCCACGCTCGTCCTGACGGACCTGCGCACGCTGCTGCTCGAGTCCGCCGCGCATGGCGGAAAGGGCTGACGCGGCCTCGTGAGCCGCGCCGGCCCGCTGCCGGACCTCGGGGTGGGGACGTGGCGTCGCCTGCGCCGCCATCCCGCCATGGATCGGACCGCGCTCCCTTCCCGCGGCGGCCCCAGCCCCCAAAGGATCTGACCGCGCTCCCTTCCCGCAGCGGCCCCACCACCCCGGAATGCGGCATTGATGGCTTCATGCTGGGCGATCTACTACTTATCAATCACACACAATCCTGACCTTGGCCCCCGGGTGGCCAACGGCGACGTCGGCGATCTGCAAGAGTTTTCCCGGCGGCATCTGACGCAGTCGCCCACGACGCTGTCGTCCAAACTCATGGGCGCGGCTTGGGTCAGGAACGGACAAGGGAGGGAGGAACAAGCCATGGGCGTTCGTCGTTCGGGTATCGTAGTCGCCGTAGCCCTCTGCGCCGCGGTGGCGTGGGTGGCCGGTCCTGGAGCCTCGCTCGCGGGAGCCGCGACCGGCGGTGGCGAGTGTCAGCTGCAAGGAGTGGCGAATTTGAGCCCGCCGCTCAGCAGTACGTCCGCGAACTTCGCCTACAGCTTCACCGGCACCCTGAGCAGCTGCCAGTCGAACGTCGCCGGGGCGCCGACGAGCGGCACCGTCTCGGCGGGCATCCAGCTGCCGGAGACGGTCACCCTCACCTGCACGGGCGGCACGACCACGGGGACGGTGCAATACCAGGAGCCCATCCCGCAGGGCAGCGGGAGCTGCGGCAACAGCACGACGGCGGGGATCTCTCTCGCCACCTGGGCAGACGGCAAGCACACAGTCGTCTCCTACAACACGACCGGGGCGTTGGCCGCGGTGCAGCTGCAGGGCACGGTCGTCGCCAGCATGACCCTCACGCTGGTCGCGAGCAGCGTGCCGGCCGGGTGTACCGCTCCCTCGAGCTACACCATCAGCAGCGACGAGCCCACGTTCGCGGTCGGCCAGCAGTCGCTCGCTGCGCTCACGTTCAGCCCGACCACCCAGGACCAGAACTGCGTGACACTGGGCGTGAGCTCGGCGAACATCAGCGGTACCGTGGGCATCGGCAGCGCCCAGTAGCCCTCGCTGACACCGCCGACAACGCCGATGTCCGAGAGGGCGGGGCTGAGGCTCCGCCCTCTCGCCTCCGTGCCTGCACCGTCGACCTTCGATGGGCTGAAAGTCCTGGCTGCTGCCTCGTGAGCCGCGCCGGGCCCGCTGCCGTCCCGCGGCAGCGGCAGTCCCGGCGCGGCCGGGCAGGCTAGCGTCCGGCCTGGGCGGCGGGGACGACTGCCGCGAGCGGCACGAAGCCGTCGCCCGCGATCGCCTGCTGCTCGATCAGCTGATCGCGCAGCCGCCGGGCGCCTTCCTGGGCCTGGAACGTGATCGCATCCACGAGCCAGACCGGCCAGCGAGGGTCGGTGGTGGTGATCTCGATGGTGGTCGAGACGCTGGTCGCCGCGCCGTCCGGACCGTCCGCGACGAGCAGCACCTGGATCACCATGAACCGTCCCCTCTCTGCACGGGGGCCGTCAGAGCAAGGCGGGTGCCAGGTGCCCGCTCCAGGAACGCCGGCGGTTGGCCGGCGAAACCCCCTTGCAAACCGGCCCGGCCGTGCGCGGGCGCGCCGCTCGCCTTCGCCGTGCGGACTGGTAAGATGCCGGCCGCAACACGGGGGTGGGGAGGGGGACGATGGGTCGAGCCGCAGCAGAGCCACTCGAGACCGATCTCCGCGAAGCCGCCGAGGAGCGCTATCTCAGCTACGCCCTCAGCGTCATCACTTCGCGTGCGCTTCCCGATGCGCGCGACGGCTTGAAGCCCGTCCAGCGCCGCATCCTCTACGCCATGTACCAGAACCTCCGCCTGACGGCGGGGGCGCGGCCGCGGAAGTCGGCGGCCATCGTCGGCGAGGTGCTCGGCAAGTACCACCCGCACGGCGACCAGGCGGCCTACGAGGCGATGGTGCGCATGGCGCAGCCCTTCTCGCTCCGCTACCCGCTGGTGCACGGCGAGGGCAACTTCGGCTCGCTCGACGGGGACAACGCGGCCGCGTACCGCTATACCGAGGCCCGTCTCACGGCGCTCGCCGAGGAGATGCTCGCCGACCTCGGGGCGGAGACGGTGCCGCTGCGCGCCACCTTCGACGCCATGCTCGAGGAGCCGACCGTCCTCCCGAGCGCCATCCCGCAGCTTCTCATGAACGGCTCGACCGGGATCGCGGTCGGCATGGCGACCAACATCCCGCCCCACAACCTGAGCGAGGTGGTGGCGGCGCTGACCGCCATGATCGACGAGCCGGACCTCGACGTGAAGGGGCTGCTCAAGCACGTGAAGGGCCCCGACTTCCCGACCGGGGGCGAGATCCTCAACACGAAGAAAGAGCTGCGCGACATCTACGAGAGCGGGCAGGGCGCCATCCGGCTGCGCGCCCAGTACCGGGTCGAGTCGCTGCCGCGCGGCAAGCGGCAGATCGTCGTCACCTCGATCCCCTACACCGTCAACAAGGGCGAGCTGGTCCTGTACATCGGGCAGGAGGTCCTGGCGCGGAAGCTCCCCCAGGTGCTCGACGTGCGCGACGAGTCGACCGCCGACGTACGCATCGTCCTCGAGCTCAAGGCCGACGCGTCGCCCGAGACGGCGATGGCCTACCTCTACAAGCACACCGCCCTGCAGACGAACTTCAACGTCAACCTGACCTGCCTCCTCCCCACCGCGAACCCGGCCGTGGGCCAGCCGGCGCGCGTCACCTTGCGCGACCTCTGCCGCCAGTTCCTCGACTTCCGCCTGCTGGTGGTGACGCGCCGGCTCGAGCACGAGCAGCGTCAGCTCGAGGCGCGCCTCCACATCCTGGACGCGCTCGCCCGCATCTACGACGACCTCGACCGCGTCATCCGCATCATCCGGAAGGCCGAGTCGCGCGCCGACGCCGCCCGGCAGCTGATGGCCTCCTTCAAGCTCGACCAGGTGCAGGCCGACGCCATCCTCGACATTCGCCTCTACCAGCTCGCCCGCCTCGAGATCGAGAAGATCCTCGCCGAGCGGGCCGAGAAGAAGAAGCGTCTCAAGGAGATCGAGGCCCTCCTCGCCCGCCCGCGCGAGCGCTGGAAGATGATCCGCGCCGAGCTCGCCGCCCTGGGCGAGAAGTACGGCGACAAGCGGCGCACGCAGCTCTCGGCCGGCGAGGAGCTCGCCTACGACCCCGAGGCCTACATCGTGCACGAGGACGCGACCGTCATCCTCTCGCGCGACGGGTGGCTGAAGCGCGTGCGCGAGGTGAAGGATCCCAGCTCGACGCGCCTCCGCGAGGGCGACGCGCTCGCGGCCGTGCTCCCCGGGACGACGCGCGACCGGCTCGTGCTGTTCTCGACGCGCGGCACGCTCTACGTGCTGCCCGTGGCCGACGTGCCCGCCACCACCGGCTACGGCGAGCCCGTGCAGTCGCTCCTCAAGTTCGGCGACGGCGAGCGGGTGGTGGCGGCCGAGCTCCTGCGCGAGGACGGCGGGGGCGCGGCGCAGCCGGCGCTCCCGGGACTCGCGAAGACGGCGATCCTGGTCGCCACCGCGAAGGGCTACGGCTTCCGCACCACGCCCGACCTCTCCGAGACGACGCGCGCGGGGCGGCGCGTGGCGCGCGTCGGCGAGGGCGACGAGATCGTGTCGATCGAGCCGGTCACCGGCACGACGGTGGTGGTTGCCACCCGGCGCGGCAAGATGCTCCGCTTCGCGCTCGACGAGGTGGCCGAGCTCTCCGGCCCGGGCCGCGGCGTCATCCTCATGCGCCCGGGCAAAGAAGACGATGACCGAATCGTGGGCGCGCTCGCGCTCCCCAAGCAGGCGGGTTTCCTCGCGGTCACGCCCGAGGGCACCGAGCGCCGCTTCGACGTGAGCGACGTGCCGGCGGGCAAGCGCGCCGGCAAGGGGCAGAAGGTGGTGAAGCGCGGCGGGGTCGCGGCCCTGAAGCGCCTGGACGAGGTGGGGTGAGGGGATGGCATCGAGCTACACCGCGAAGGACATCCTGGTGCTCGAGGGCCTGGAGCCGGTCCGCCGCCGGCCGGGCATGTACATCGGCGGCGTGGACGCGGCCGGCCTGCATCATTTGATATGGGAGCTGGTCGACAACTCCGTCGACGAGGCGATGAACGGCCACGCCGACCGGATCACGGTCACGCTCCACAAGGACGGCGCCTCGGCCACCGTCGCCGACAACGGCCGCGGCATCCCGGTCGACCGCCACGCGCAGTACAAGAAGCCGGCCCTCGAGCTCATCCTGACCACGCTCCACGCGGGCGGGAAGTTCGAGGCGAAGAACTACTATCACTCGGGCGGGCTCCACGGCGTGGGCGCCTCGGTGGTCACCGCGCTCGCGGAGAAGCTGGTGGCGCGCGTGCGCCGCGACGGGGCGGAGTGGGAGCAGACGTTCTCGCGCGGCAAGCCGGCGAGCGCGCTCAAGAAGGTCGGCCCCGCGCGCGGCAGCGGCACCTCCGTCTTCTTCCGCCCCGACCCGAAGATCTTCCCCGACGTGCGCTTCGACCCCAAGCGCATCGCCGAGCTGCTCGAGGCGAAGGCCTACCTGCACGGCGGGCTCACGGTCGAGTTCCACGACGAGCACGCGGGCACGAAGGCGGTCTACCACTACGAGGACGGGCTGCGCGCGTACCTCGACAAGCTGGTCGGCGAGGCCGGGCGAAGCCCGCTGGCAGGGGAGGTGTTCACCATCCAGAAGGAGCAGGACGGCCTCCACCTCGACTGCGCGCTCGCCTGGACCGAGGCGACCGAGGAGCGCGTCCTCTCCTACGTGAACAGCATCCCCACCACCTCGGGCGGCGCGCACGAGAACGGGCTGCGCGCCGGGCTCGCGAAGGCCGTCCGCAATTATCTCACCGTCCACAACCTCGTGCCGCGCGGCATCACCATCGCCGCCGAGGACGTGCGCGAGGGGCTGGTGGCCGTGCTCGCCATCAAGATCCCGCAGCCCCAGTTCCAGGGGCAGACGAAGGAGCGCCTCAACAACACCGAGGTGACGCCGCTGATCGACGGGATCGTGCGCTCTGCGCTCGAGAACGCGCTCAACGCGAACCGCACGACCGGCGACGTGATCGCGAGCCGGGTCGTGCTGGCGGCGCGGGCGCGGAGCGCGTCACGCGCCGCGGCCGCCGAGGTGCAGCGCAAGGGCGCCGTCTCGCATCGCCTGAACCTTCCCGGCAAGCTCGCCGACTGCAGCTCGACCGATCCCTCGGAGTGCGAGCTCTTCATCGTCGAGGGCGACTCGGCCGGCGGCTCGGCCAAGCAGGGGCGCGACCGCGCCTTCCAGGCGATCCTCCCGCTGCGCGGCAAGGTGCTCAACACCGAGCAGGCCTCGACCGCCAAGGTGCTCACCAACAAGGAGCTCTCCGACATCGTCTCCGCGCTCGGCTGCGGCACCGGGAAGGACTTCGACCCGGCCAAGCTCCGCTACCACAAGATCTGTCTCCTCATGGACGCCGACTCGGACGGGAACCACATCTGCACGCTGCTGCTCACCTTCTTCTACCGCCACCTCCCGGAGCTCATCCGCCAGGGCTACGTCTACATCGCGCAGCCGCCGCTCTACCGCATCGACGCCGGCAAGGAGGTCCTCTGGGCGCGCGACGATGCGGAGAAGGAGCGCCTGCTGGCCGCACGGAATGGGAGCCGCGGCACGCTGCAGGTGCAGCGCTTCAAGGGCCTCGGCGAGATGAACCCCTCGACGCTCAAGGAGACGACGCTCGACCCCGAGCGCCGCGCGCTGCTGCGGGTCGCGATCCGCGACGCCGCCCGGACCGAGCAGACGATCCAGACCCTCATGGGCCGCGAGGTCGCGCCGCGCTTCGAGTTCATCATGGAGCGCGCGCCGAAGGTGGAAGAGGTGGACGTCTAGGAGCCTGTCCGAGTACCCGACGACGAGCCGGGGAGCGAGAGCGGCAAGCGCAGCGCCGACCGAGGAGGCGTGATGACACGCGCGGCGCCTCCGCGCCGCGGCCGCACGAAAGAGGGAGGCGCGAGCACGCCGCTCGCAGCCCCCGGATCGTTCGCCGCAGCCGGAGCGTTACTCGGACAGGCTCCTAGGGTTTCCGCGCGCCCCGGGCGGTGCTAAGCGACGGGGGCGATGGAGGGCCGCTTCGCGGGCCGGGTGGTGATCGTGACCGGCGGCGCGTCGGGCATCGGCGCCGCGACGGCGCGGGCGTTCGCGGCCGAAGGGGCCCGCGTCGTCGTCGCCGACGTCGACCGCGAGCGCGGCCGGGAGGTGGCGGGCGCGACGGCCGGCGTCTTCGAGGCGGTCGATGTCGGCGACGGCGCAGCGGTCCGCGCGCTGGTCGAGCGGACGGTCGCGGCCTTCCGGCGCGTCGACGTCCTCGTCTCCAACGCCTTCGCGACCAGCGTGGGCCCCATCGAGCGCTTCGCCCTCGAGGCCTGGACGCGCACGCTCGAGGTGACGCTCACCGCCGCGTTCACGGGCCTCCAGGCCGTGGCGCCGGTCATGCGCGCGCAGGGCGGCGGCGCGGTGGTCAACGTCGCCTCGATCTCGGGCCTCGGCGGCGACCGGGGCCTCGCCGCCTACAACGCCGCCAAGGCGGGCATGATCAACCTGACGCGCAGCGCGGCGCTCGAGCTGGCGCCGGCGGGCATCCGCGTGAACGCCGTCTGCCCCGGGCTGATCGCCACGCCCGCGCTCGCGCGCGCGCTCGGCGGGGCACCCGAGCGCGAGGAGCGGGCGCGCGCGGCCGTTCCCGTCGGCCGCTTCGGGCGGCGCGAGGAGGTGGCGCGCGCGATCCTCTTCCTCGCCTCCGACGACGCGTCCTACATCACGGGGACGACGCTGGTGGTGGACGGCGGCTTGACGGCGGGCACCGGGATCCCCGATCTCATGCCCGGGAGCTGACACGATGACAAAGGACGTGCGCGACGAGTGGCAGGCGGTGGCGGGCGGCTGGCGGCGCTGGGAGCCGATGCTCCAGTCGTTCACCTGGCCGATGTCGCTCCGCATGGGGGCGGCGGCCGAGGTCGGCCCCGGCCAGCGCGTGCTCGACGTCGGCTGCGGGATGGGCGACCCGACGCTGCAGGTGGCCGTGCTGGTGGGGCCGCACGGCCGCGTGCTCGGGATCGACGTCGCCGAGGGCATGATCGCGACCGCGCGCGAGCGCGCGGCGGCCCTCGGGCTCGCGCACGTCGAGTTCCGCACCGCGGACGTGATGACGATGGAGCTGCCGGCGGAGAGCTTCGACGCCGTCCTCGGCCGCTGGAGCCTGATCTACGTCGCCGATCCGCCGGCGGCGCTCGCGCGGCTCCGCGGCGCGCTCGCGCCGGGCGGGCGCATCGCGCTCTCGGCCTGGGCGCCGCCGGAGGCGAACCCCTGGATCACGATCCCGATGGCGGCGCTCGCGAAGGTGCGCACGCTGCCGCCGACCGACCCCGCGGTGCCGGGGGCGTTCCACCTCTCCCAGGACGGCGCGCTCGCCAAGGCGCTGGTCGGCGCGGGCTTCCAGGCCGTCGGGCAGGAGCGGGTGGTCCTCTCGTGGTTTGCGCGCGATCCGGACGAGTTCTGGGCGGTGACGGGGGACACGGCGGGGCCGCTCGCGTCGTTCCTTGCCGAGCTGTCGGGGGCGGAACGGGCGCAGGTGAAGCGCGAGGTGACGGAGGGGATCGCGAGGTTCCGGGCGGGCGACGTCTATCGCATCCCCGCGCAGGCGCAGCTCGCGTGGGGGCGGGCGTAGGCTCACGCGCCGCCGCACGGCATCAGCACCGGATACCTGGACATCGAGCCCAACCCGGACTTCGACCAGGTCCTCTTCAACGTCGCCAACGGGAATGGGACCGCCCCGTCGCCCTTGATCAACCCCGCGTTCGCCGTCGATCTGGCCTGGGACACGACGGGGACCGACAACTGCTGGGAGCACAACGTGGCGGGGACGCAGTTCCCCGCGCAGTTACCGACCTGTCCCGGTGTAGACATCCCGACGACCCGCTCGCTCTCCTGCTCGCCGGCGTTCCGCCGCCCGCCTCGCCGGAGCCTTGGTCGAATGTCGGATTAGCGCAAAAGGCCCGACGTAGGCACGCACGGCCACCGTGCCGGCGCTCGAGCTGAGAAGTCGCCGGATACGGTTCGACCTCCCGCCGGCGGGCGCTTAGCCGAAGGACGAGCTCGCTACCTGCATCCCTTCCTCTGGCCCTTCTTGCGGCAGCTGCCCGAGCAACAGTCGGCGTTCGCCGTGCAGGAGGAACCGGATGGGAGGCACGCGGCAAGCGTCGTCGTGGTGGTGCTGCTCGTCGACGCCGTGGTCGTGGTGGAGGACCTGGTGGTCGTGGTCGGTGGCGCCGTCGTGGCCGTCGTGGTCGTCGTGGTCGTCGCGGTGGCCGTAGTGGTCGTGGTCGGTGGCGCCGTCGTGGTCGTCGTCGGCGGTGTCGTCGTGCTCGTTGTCGATGACGTCGTCGGCGGCCTCGTCGTGCTCGTCGTCACCGTCGTCGTGGTGACGGCCGAGCAGACCGCGGGGTTGGTCGGGTCGGCGTCGTCGAAGTCGAGGCAGCCGTCCTGGTCGCGATCGATGCCGATCCGGATCCCGGAGCCGGGCGGCACGCAGGTGTAGGTCAGCTCCTGGCCCGGCGTGGTCGCGAAGCTGCGCACCTGCGCGTCGGTGAGCAGTGGATCCGCCGCCCGGTCGGTCTTGAAGGTGGTGCTGGCCCCGGCGACCCGGACCATGCCGCGCTGGACGCCGCCGATGGTCCCCTTCACCACCACGTCGCACTCGTTCCCCCCGGCGCGCGCCAGCAGCAGATCGATGCGGGGCCCGACGGTCGCCGCGTTGGTGTTCGTGAGGGTGGTCTGCTCGCCGACGATCGGGGCGAGGTTGCTGTCGAACGCCAGCACGAACTGCTCCACCTGGCGGCGCGTCGTGTCGCCACCGTTCGGGTTGAACCCGGTGTTGAAGACGGTCGCGTTGTGGAAGCGGAAGAGCGTGTCGGCGCTGCCGTCGTGCAGGAAGCCGAAGCCCCGCACCTGCGGGCCCTGGCTGCCGTTGTTGCCCGGATTGATGCCGCTGTTCAGGGCAGGCATGCCGAACATCCCGATCTTCTGGTACGCGTTCCTGAGGTGCGGGATCTTGAAGTCCTGGGTCTCGTTCTCGAAGCTCGAGAAGCCATCGGTGCCGAAGAAGCCCATGCTCGGATCGAGATGGTGGCAGCCGTTGCACGTCTGGACGGTGTCGGAGGTGATGTTGAAGAAGAAGTTGCGCCCCGCCTGCTGATCGGAGGTGAGCGAGTTGTCCAGGTTGCGGATCGGGTTCGGCGGATAGGTCACCTGCAGGATGAAATCGGCGAACTGCTGCATCTCGGTGCTCGTGACGCCCCCGGCCTTCCCGACCAGCCCGTCGAAGGCGACGATGAACTTGAGGAAGGCGCCGTTCTCGTCGAGGGGGTCGCCGCCCGCGTCGTTCCCGGCGGTCCGGTCGCCGCGCCAGTGCATCGGCCCGGCGTTCGCGAGCCCGCGGAGGCTCTGCGTGGTCATCGGTCCCTTGAGCGCGCGGAAGTTCTTGTTCTCGCCCACGGTGACGCGGAAGGGGTTCGGGTTGTTCAGCGTGCCCGTCGGCGGGAACGCGTCGGGGTTGCCGAGGTCCCAGGCAAGGCTGTCGAAATCGCCGAAGACGTGGCAGGAGGAGCACGAGGCCTCCCCGTTGTCGGAGGTCCCGACCGCGTCGTAGAGCAGGCGCCGGCCCACGGTGACCGACGCCGGTTCGGGATTGTGGACCGGCAGGTGAGCGATCTCGGTGTTGCTCCCCGTGTCGACGACCGAGATCGCGTTGTCGAAGCGCGTGAAGACGTAGAGGCGGTTGCCCCGCAGCGCGAGCCCGCTCGGCCCGCCGCCGCTGACGGCGATGTGGCTCGCGGCGCTCGGGACGAAGGTGTTGCTCTCGAGCTGGGCCGTGCTGAACACGCCGACGGCGCTCGAGCCGAACGCCGCGACGTAGAGCGTCGCGCCATCGGGCGTGACCGCCATGCCGAGCGGCGTGGCGAGGCTCTTCGCCTTCTCCGTCGCGCCCGGGTTCGCATAGCTGGCGGCCGTGTCCAGGTGCTTGTTCAGATGGCGAGGAAGGACGCTCGCGCCGTCGAGGACCGTGATGCGGGCCTCGTGGAGGTGGCCGCGGACGGTCGTGTTCGTCTGGGGATTGTTGGGGCAGGTGCCCGACCCCTCGAAGCGGACCTCGTTGCGCGCCTCGGTGTTGGAGACGTAGACCTTCCCGGTGACGGGGTTGCTCACCATGTCGAAGAGGATCGTGCCCACGCCGCTGTACGGCACCCCCACCGTGGCCGGCGGGCTCCCCGCGGCGTTGATCACGAACACGTCCTCGTCGAGCAGCGAGAAGCGGACGGCGTTGCTCCAGTTGCGGCCGAGCCCGTCCTCCCACGCGTTGTGTGCCGGGTTGAACTTGACGATCATGCCCGTCTCGGGCTGCGCATTGCCGAAGCAGTCGACGTTGGGGGCGGGGAGGCCGCCCGGCATCGTGGACCCGCCGACCGTGCAGGACGTGGCCGTCGACCCGCCGTCGCACACCAGGCCCTCGTTCAGCGCCGTGGTCTGGTTGCCGGACTGGAAGACCGCCGCGTAGACCGTGTTGCCGTCAGGGCTCGCGGCGAGCGCCCGCGGGGTGTCGCCGAAGAGCGTCAGCTTGGTGAGCGGCGTGCCGCCGAGTGTGCTGCCCAGGTTCGTCACGTCGAACACCCACACGTCGGCGCGTCCGAGGCCTGCGGTGGTGAAGTCCGCCAGCGGCACGCCGCTGTTCTGTCCGCGGTGCGCGGTGGTGATGAAGGCGCGGTTGCCGCCCGGC
>Ga0209268_1001115_pt1 | contig 13288 bp, 13 predicted proteins | sample GraSoiAngelo_143_FD_185900 | JGI IMG/M metagenome (GOLD analysis project Ga0209268, IMG submission 185900) | Grasslands soil microbial communities from the Angelo Coastal Reserve, California, USA - 14_1009_02_30cm (SPAdes) (version 2) | ecosystem: Environmental > Terrestrial > Soil > Grasslands ... | reverse complement strand
AATTTCCGTGCCCGTGGGCCGTGCCACGCTGGGCCGCGTGATGAACGTGCTTGGCAAGCCTGTGGACCAGCTGGGGCCCATCGTTAGCGACACGCATTACCAGATTCATCGGCCGGCTCCGTCGCTTGAGGATCAATCCACCTCACTCGAAATGTTCGAGACAGGAATCAAAGTCGTCGATCTGATTGAGCCCTATTTGAAGGGCGGCAAGATTGGATTGTTCGGCGGCGCGGGCGTCGGTAAGACCGTTCTCATTATGGAGTTGATTCACAACGTCGCGATGAAGCACGGCGGAGTCTCCGTGTTCGCCGGAGTGGGCGAACGCACGCGCGAAGGCAACGACTTGTGGCTGGAAATGTCCGAAGGCGGCGTTATTGTTCCCGGGAACACGGAAAAATCGCGCGCCGCCCTCATTTACGGTCAGATGACGGAACCGCCCGGATCGCGTCTACGCGTAGGGCTCACAGGACTCACGGTTGCGGAATATTTCCGCGACCAGGAACACCTTGACGTGCTCCTCTTCATCGACAACATCTTCCGTTTCGTGCAAGCAGGCTCGGAGGTTTCCGCGCTGCTCGGGCGCATGCCTTCCGCCGTCGGCTACCAGCCGAACCTCAACACAGAAATCGGCGAATTGCAGGAACGCATCACGTCGACGAAGAGCGGCTCGATTACTTCCGTACAGGCAATTTACGTTCCCGCCGACGACTACACGGACCCTGCTCCCGCCGCGACGTTTGCGCATCTGGACGCGACAACCAACCTTAGCCGTCAGATCGTCGAGCGCGGCATCTACCCGGCGGTCGATCCCCTGGCCAGCTCTTCGCGCATTCTCGATCCGCGCATCGTCGGCGCGGAGCACTACGCCGTGGCGCGCGGAGTGAAATCCATCCTGCAGCGCTACAAAGATTTGCAGGACATTATTGCGATTCTTGGCATCGAAGAACTTTCGGACGAAGACAAGCGCACCGTGGCGCGGGCACGCAAGATCGAAAAATTCCTTTCGCAGCCCATGTTCGTAGCGGCGCAGTTCACCGGCCTCGAAGGGAAGTACGTGAAGATCGAAGATACGGTTCGTAGTTTCAAGGAAATTGTGGAAGGCAAGTACGACGACGTTCCGGAACAGGCGTTTTACATGGTCGGTACGATCGAGGAGGCTCTCGAGAAGGCCGAAAAAATGAAGGCGAGCGCGTAAGGGAAAATGATGCCCGACGCCATTGATCTGGTGATCGTCACGCCGGAGAAACAACTGCTCCGTGAAAGAGTCGCTGACGTGCAAATGCCCGGCGAGAATGGTTATTTGGGCGTTTTACCCGGGCATGCCCCGCTGATGACAGAGCTGGGAATTGGCGAACTTAGCTATCATGATCGAGGCGGCAAGGAATCCAAGCATATCGCGATCATTGCCGAGGTTCTTCCGGACCGCGTCACCATTCTTGCGGAGACCGCTGAGCGCGCGGAAGAGATCGATCTACAGCGGGCCAAGGAAGCTCTGGCTCGCGCGGAGAAGCGGTTGGCTGCGAACGATCCAAATATTGATTGGGACCGCGCCAATGTTGCGCTGCAGCGCGCGCTGATCCGCATCCAGGTGGCCACCAAACGGCGCAGCGCCCTCGTTTCCGGCTCTTAGCATCGCGTGTCCTCTGCTGCTTTTTCGCAGCCCTTCCTGCGACTCCACGTATCTGACCGCATCTAATGGGATAGGATAGAAGCAAATATGGAATCCATCACCATGTACAGCACCAGATGGTGCCCCGACTGCTGGCGCGCGAAATCCTTCTTGAAGGCGCGCGGCGTTGTATTTCGGGAAGTGAATATCGAAGAAGATCCATCCGGTGAAGAGGTGGTCATCAGGGCCAACAACGGCAAGCGCACGGTCCCCACGCTGGAAGTTGGCGGCCGCTATTTTGCATGCAGTCCTTTCGATGCGGAGCAGCTTGCTGAAGAGCTTAACATTCCGTTGAATCCCTAATTGAGCGCCACTCCTCGGGCCCAAACTCCCGCGAGATGCAAGCTTTCATCAAGCAGCAAAATATCCGCATCCGCTCCCACGCGCAGTGAACCTTTCTTGAATTCAATTCCCAGCAGAGAAGCAGGATTCAGCGTCAGCATACGGACCGCATCCGGCAAGGGTATGCCAAGAGCCACGATGTTTCGCAGCGCGCGGTCCAGCGTCAGTGTGCTGCCAGCCAAAGTTCCCTCGGCGTTCCTGCATATGCCGCCGCTGACGATTACCTCAAAGCCGCCAAGCATGTACTTTCCATCGGGCATGCCCGTTGCCGAGAGACCGTCGCTCACCAGGGTAACGTGCGCGGCGCCTTTGGCGAGAAGCAGCAGCTTCATGGCAGCAGCTTCGACGTGCACGCCGTCAGCGATTAATTCCGCATTGACCTCCGGCGAAGTGAGCACTGCGCCGATGATGCCCGGGTCGCGATGGGTAAACGGGCGCATCGCATTATAAACGTGAGTGGCGCTGCGCGCGCCACGGGCCATAGCCGCGCGAGCCTGCTCGTAGGTTGCGTCGGTGTGTCCCATGGAAACGACCAATCCGGCTTCTCGCGCGGCATCAATGCACGGAGCGGCGCCAAGGACCTCCGGCGCAATCGTCAAAATCCTGGCATTTCCAGCAGCAGCTTTGAGGAAGCGGCCGAGCGTTTCCGCGGAGGGCAATTGAATCCATTCGGAAGGATGTACGCCGCGCCGCGCCTTGCTGAGGAAGGGCCCCTCGAAATGAATTCCCAGCACTTCTGCGCGCGGTTCGTCGGTTTCGTGCTGTTGAGCGATGTATCCCGCGATTCCCTCGACCGCACGGAGAGTCTGCTCCGTGCTGGCGGTAACCGTGGTTGCGACGAGAGCAGTGGTGCCATATTCAGAGACTTTGCGCGTAATGGTGCGCAATGCGGTGTCAGTTCCTTCCATGACGTCGTGGCCGCCGGCGCCGTGAATGTGTACGTCGATGAAGCCGGGAACGGCTGTCTTGTCGGTTGCGCGAATTTCCCGCGCCCCCGCGGGCAAAGTCATTCCAGAGCGCGGTCCGATGGCTTCAATGGTGTCTTCGCGAATTAGGATGCCCGCGTCGCTGATTTCCGTCGTTGGGGTAAGCGCACGACTGGCGTGAATGAGCAGGGTAGACATGCGAGCACAACATGGTAACGGAAATGGTTCGCGGCACAAAACAAAACGGGCGTCCCAGTCGGGACGCCCGCGTTGAAAAAATGGGCAAGAGACTTACTTGGTTGCCGCGGCTGCCATATCGATACTGGTCAGCTTGAGCGTATCGCCCTCTACCGAGCCCTTTACTGTCACGTGATGGCCGGCATGGGCCGCCACCTTGTCCTGCGCGTCGACAACATACACTTTCTTGTCGGCGTCGTTCACGAACACGTACTTGGCACCATGTTCCTTGACGCACTTGGTCGTGCATTCGCCAGCCTTCTCATTGGCGCCCTTGACTCCGCACTGGCTGTCTGAAATCCAGCCGGTCCATGAGCCATCCGCCGCCATGGCGAGTGCTCCAGCGAACAACGTTGCTGCCATTGCCACTGCGAAACGTACTTTCATGATTCTCCCCTCCAGAAATCCATTATGTTTCTCGGTCTGCCGGGCCAGCTAGTAGCTTGTCACAGCCACGGTCCGGTGTCCAGACTCTTACTTAGACCCAGCAGGGAGGATACTTATTCCCCGATGAGCGTCAAGAAAAAAAGGGAGGATTCTCTGGAATCCTCCCCATCGTGCTGCGTTGTCAAGGAGTTTGAGGATAAGCTTGCGCGCAGTCCGATTACTGTCCTGACGTTGCGGTACTCGCCGAAGCCGCCCCCGAGGCCTTCGGCACGCTCAGGTAGCCTGTGGCGGTGGTCTTGGTGACCTTGTTAACCACCAGTTCCAGAGCTGAGCGCGTTCCTCCGGTGTAAAAGAAAATCGGTTCGTTCACCGAACGATCTTTCTTCTCGAAGCTGTTGTCGTCCGCCAGCACGTTGATCGTGTAACGGTTCTTCTTCGGGTTGGTGTCCTTCAGTTGGATTTGAATGCTGCCGACCTTCGTCGCCCCGCCCTTGCGCTGCACGGTGAATTCGAAGTAATCGCGTGTGCCCATGCGGCGGAGCTGGTCGATTTCATCGTGATTCCGTGCAATGAGCGTGCCCATTTCGCTGCGGGTCATCTGAATACTGTTCTTAGTCGCATCCAAGTCGGATTTCACGCCGGTGACGTCGCCGTTCAGCCTGGTCACGTCATCCGCATTCGCCTTGGTAGCCAGTTCGGCCTTCACGGAAGTCGCCAGGTTGGTCACCTTTAGGTCCACCGCCGTGGTCGCTTTGTGATTCTGCTTGCGGGCGGTAATAAGCTCGCCTTGAGTGAGGTTGAGCTTGTCGGTGACAACCTTCACGTCACTCTGTAACTGTTGATTGATTTCGTCAGCCTTGGCCAACCTCTGCGCCAGTGCCTCATTGGTCTGCTTCACAGTGGCCTGCGTCGATTGCTCGACGTTCCGGGCCTGGTTCAGCGCGCTCCAGCCCACTCCGAGGCTGATCAGCGAAATGCCACCCAAAACTGCTACTGCCAATCCGACCCAGCGGGGTGCCCCGATGGTGTGCAGTTGGCGGAATCCTGGAATTCGCTCATAGAAGTTCGTCTCTCCTTTGGGCCCATCGCCCTGCGCTATGGAAAACGAGCATCCCTTCCGCCAAATGGTCCCCTTACGCCTATAACCAAGTAACTTATTCAAGATCAACAAATTAAGGTGTGCTTACGAAATGTCCAACCATAGCTCCAATAGTACTAGGACCAGTAAAGATTACGCAGTTCTCTAGAAATCGTATAATTTGCTGTCAGTTACTGTTTGGAACAGCGCGAGGCGGAAATCTCGTGAAAGTCTTTGTAGGCCTACGGAAAGAGAAAACCGAACAGGAGGTTAAACTTCGCTTTATCTATAGGTTAGGGTCACAAAAATCAGGCAGCGCGAAAACTGGGTTCGTTCCCAGCAGCACGCTCGGAACTGAAATACTTGTCAAGCGTGTTGATAGCCGCATCCAGAACCAAGTGGCAATCGGAGCAGGTCTCTAGGTGGCGCTTGATCTCACCTTCTACAGACGAGGAGAGGCGCCCCTCTAAGTACCAGCAAATCAGATGGATAGTATCTCTACAACTCATATCCCCCGTCCCTCAGGTGTCCCCAAGACCACCGTGCGACCCGCGCAAAAGATCTGCATTTCCCGCGCCAAATACACCTTTTGGGCAGAGAATTTTAAGTATTTATGAATCATGGACTTAGCGACTGTTGCTCAGATTCAACGCAAGGATTGGCGGACGATATTTGAAAAGTTTACACTTGAAGTGATTCAAATCTGCAGAATTTCGTCAAAAACTCTTCATCTCTGCGGTGTTACCGTCATCTCCCGAAGAGCCTGGATTCGCCTTTCGAGCGGAGGATGGGTGCTGAAGAGGGATGACACAGCGCCACCGCCGAACAATGGCTTTACGATGCACAGCGCCGACGTCGACGGGGAAAGGGAGGTCGTCGGTATCCGCTGATTGTAAGCTCCCAACTTCTGCAGCGCGCTGATCAGGCCATATTGCTGGCCCACCATTCGAGCCCCCGTTTCATCCGCGGAGAACTCCCGCTGGCGCGAAAGACCGAGTTGCAGCAGCATTGCCCCAAGGGGCGCAAGAAAAAATAGCAGCAGCCCAAGAATACCCGCGCCGCCACCGCGATCGCGATCGTCGCGGTCGCCTCCTCCGAGCCACGGGCCCCAATGTGCAATCCAGGTGATAGCTCCTGCAAGAGTTGCCGCGATGGAACTAATCAAGATGTCGTAGTTTCGGACATGCGAAAGTTCATGAGCGATTACGCCTTCGAGCTCGTCATCATTCATGAGCTGTAGCAGGCCTTCGGTCACCGCTACTGAAGCATGCCTCGGGCTTCTGCCGGTTGCAAAAGCGTTCGGTGCGGCCTCCGGAATCACGTACAGCTTCGGCACCGGGAGGTTAGCTTTAGCCGCGAGACGCTCCATCACCGCATAAAGTCTCGGCAACTCTTCTCGCGAAACGGGTCGGGCGCCACTGGAGAGCAAAGCGATCTTGTCCGAGAAAAAATAGGCAAACGCATTCGTGCAAACAGCAATTCCCAAGCCCAGGGTCATCCCATTTCGGCCGCCAAAATATTGACCGACCATCATCAGGAAGAGTGTGAGAACCCCCAACAGAAAAGTTGTGCGAATAATTCTCATTGTGCCTCTAATTCTTTAATACGTCCGGACGACTCAAGATCTTACAGCTCTCGCGGAGGTGAAAATGCTCTCACCTTGTTTCCCCGCTATCCATTAGATTCCCGCTGCAGCGGCAGGTTGTTTGGACCGCGCGCGCACAAACTTCATCGCGTCCTTCTGCCCGTCGCGGTCCACACGCACGTGGTCGCCCGGCAACACCGTGCCTTGCAGAATCTGCAGCGCCAAAGGATCCTGAATCAGCCTCTGAATGGTTCTGCGCAATGGCCGCGCGCCGTAGGCTGGATCATAGCCCTCGCGCAGCAATAACTCTTGCGCCGCCGGCGTAAGTTCCAGGGTAATCTGCCGCTCAGCCAGCAGTTTTTCCACGCTCTTGAGTAGCAAGCCCACAATACGCTCCAAATGCTCTTTCCCGAGCGGGTTGAAGATCACGATCTCGTCAATCCGGTTGAGGAACTCCGGCCGGAATGCAGTGCGTAATGCTTCCATAGCTTCCCTTCGGGCTCGTTCCGGGTCTTTATTCGCCAATTGAAAGATGGCCGTCGACCCGACGTTGCTGGTCATCACCAACACGGTGTTCCGGAAGTCCACAGTGCGGCCCTTGCCGTCGGTGAGGCGCCCGTCCTCCAGAATCTGCAAGAGCACGTTGAAAACATCCGGATGCGCCTTTTCGATTTCGTCAAACAAGACGACCGAGTATTGGTGACGCCGCACTTGTTCCGTGAGCTGTCCGCCTTCCTCGTATCCGACATAGCCAGGAGGTGCGCCAATGAGCCGCGACACGCTGTGCTTCTCCATGTACTCGCTCATGTCGATGCGGACCATCAGTTTTTCGTCGTCGAAGAGAAACTCCGCAAGCGCCCGCGCCAGTTCCGTTTTGCCGACGCCGGTTGGCCCAAGAAAAATGAAGGAGCCGATTGGCCGCTTGGTATCGGATAGGCCCGCGCGGCTGCGCCGCACGGCATTCGACACCCGCGCAAGCGCGTCGTCTTGGCCGACAACCCGCTGCCGCAGCCGTTCTTCCATATGCACGAGCTTCTGCGCCTCGCCTTCCAGCAACCGGCCAACCGGAATACCAGTCCACTTGCTCACCAGCTTGGCGATGTCTTCTTCGTCGACTTCTTCTTTCAGCATGGGAGCGTCTTTCTGCACCGCCGAGAATCGCTCCTGCGCCTGCTTCAAATCGCGCTCAGCCGCCGCAATCTTGCCGTAGCGAATCTCCGCCACCTTGGCCAGCTCGCCGGCGCGTTCGTATTTCTGTTCTTCGGCTTTTAGCTGCTCGATCTGTTCCTTGAGCTTGCGGATTTTCCCGATGGCTTCTTTCTCCGCCTGCCAGCGGGACTTCCGCGCGCTGGAATCTTCTTTCAACACCGCCAATTCCTGTTCGATCTGTTTGCGGCGCTCCTTGGAGTACGCATCGCTTTCTTTCAACAGCGCCTGGCGCTCAATTTCCAGCTGCATGATGCGCCGTTCGATTTCGTCAATCTCCACGGGCAGAGAATCGATCTGCATCCGCAGGCTTGCCGCGGCTTCATCGATCAGGTCGATGGCTTTATCCGGCAGGAAGCGATCCGAAATATAGCGGTTGGAAAGTGTGGCTGCTGCGAGAATCGCCGCGTCTTTGATGCGCACACCATGGTGCACTTCATAACGTTCCTTCAACCCGCGCAGAATCGCGATGGTGTCCTCCACCGTCGGTTCGCTGACCAGTACCGGCTGGAACCGGCGCTCCAGGGCGGGATCTTTCTCGATGTGCTTCTTGTATTCATTGAGCGTGGTTGCGCCAATCGCGCGCAGCTCGCCTCGCGCCAGCGCCGGCTTCAGCATGTTGGAAGCGTCCATCGCGCCTTCGGCGGCGCCCGCTCCCACCAGCGTGTGGAGCTCGTCGATAAACAAAATGATTTGTCCTTCGGCTTCGGTAATCTCTTTGAGAACGGCTTTCAGACGGTCTTCAAATTCGCCACGGTATTTCGCTCCCGCCACGAGAGCCGCCAGGTCCAGGGCCACGAGGCGCTTGGTCTTGAGAACGTCCGGCACGTCACCGGAAACAATTCGCTGCGCCAAGCCTTCCACGATGGCGGTCTTCCCGACGCCGGGCTCGCCGATCAGCACCGGATTGTTTTTGGTGCGGCGCGCGAGAATCTGCATCACGCGGCGAATTTCTTCGTCGCGTCCGATCACCGGATCTAGCTTTTGACGCCGCGCCAATTCAGTGAGGTCGCGGGCATATTTCTCCAGTGACGCGTAAGTCGCCTCGGGATTTTGCGAAGTTACGCGCTGCGTCCCGCGCACTCCCGTCAACGCTTGAAGAATCGCTTCGTGCGAAGCGCCTTGCCGTTTTAACAATTGCCCCGCGGGATCGCGGTCCTGCGCGGCGATGGCCAGAAACAGATGCTCCGTCGAGACGTACTCGTCTTTGAAGTTGTCCGCTTCCTTAAACGCACCCTCCAGCACGTCGTTCAGCGCACGCCCCATGTGTTGCTGGGCAAAACCTTGCACTTTTGGCAAGCGTCCGATCTCGCGCTCAATCTCTTGGGACAACGCTTCGTTGGGCACGCCCAGCCGCGCCAGAAGTGGCGGCACAACGCCATCGGCCTGCGTCACCAAGGCGGCCAGCAAATGGACTGGCTCAATTTGCTGGTTTTCATGGCGCGCGGCAACTTCCTGCGCGCTCTGCACGGCCTCCTGGGCTTTGACGGTCATTTTTTCAAATCGCAACATGGCAACCTCGGTTTTGGCCCTTTCTCTAGAAAGAGGGGCTGGCACTCCGGCCAGCCCCATAATTTACCGCTCTCGTGTGACGCTCGACCAGCATTACCTGCCGGAGGCGGACGCGGCCATCGCTGGAGCCGCGACGTTGACCTTGATCTGCTTCGGCTTGGCCTCTTCGCGCTTCGGGATGTTCAGCGTCAGCACGCCGTTTTGGTAGTCTGCCTTGATGGCATCCGAATTCACGGTGTTCGCCAGGGTGAAGCTGCGAGCGAAGGACCCATACGCGCGCTCCACGCGCAGATAGTTGTCTTCGTTCACTTTCTTCTCGAACTTGCGTTCGCCACGAATTGTCAGGATGTTGTTTTCCACGCGGATGTCCAGATCCTTTGGATCGATTTCCGGCAGATCGGCTTTGACCACCAGCTCATGCTCAGTTTCGTAGATGTCCACTGCGGGCGCCCAGGCAGTGAGGCTGGATTCCTCGCCGCGACGCTCGAAGTCATCATTGAACAACCGATTGACGTGATCCTGCAGGGAAGTGGCCCCGCGGAAGGGTTCCCAACGAGCAAGTGTTCTCATGTTGTAAGTACCTCCGTACGCTGCTTATGTGACTGCATAAACATAATAAAATATGAGCGTCTATGTGTCAAGTCAAAGTTCTATTCCTCGCAGACTTAATGTAAGTCTTTATAAATCAATTTATTAGGCCATCGCTTGCCCCATTGAAATTCAAGGCATCGTGTACAAGACACAGTTTGTCCAACAATTCGCTTGTCTTGCCTGACCTACGCACTTTGCTGCTAGACTGCCGTTTCCATGCGATTGGATGAACTGGACTATCGCCTCCCTCGAGAGCAAATCGCACAGCGTCCTCTTGAGCAACGTGAAGCTTCGCGACTTTTGTTACTGGATCGTTCGTCAGGAGTTTTCGAAGACCAGTTATTCACGGAGTTCCCAAGTCTTCTGCGGGGCGACGAACTCCTGGTTATCAACAACGCCCGAGTCATCCCCGCGCGCTTGTTTGGGAAGCGCGCCGGAGTTCATTCGCAGCCCCCTTCGCGGGCGACGAGGGCGGAGTATCTGACCGGGAAAGTTGAGATTTTTCTTACGCGCGAAGTCGATTCCCGGACGTGGGAAGCCTTAGTTCGGCCCGGGCGCAAGATGCACGTAGGGGAGAGAGTTCTCTTCGGCGAAGGGGAGCTGGAAGCGGAAGTCGTTTCACGAGGTCAGCTTGGGTTACGCACCCTGCGTTTCACTTCCCGTGATCAATGCACCATAGGCAAGCATCTGGAGCGCCTCGGTCACGTTCCACTGCCGCCGTATATCGAGCGTGCTGATGAAATCTTCGACCGCGAACGCTATCAAACCGTTTTCGCCAAGCGTTCCGGCGCGATTGCCGCTCCTACCGCGGGTCTTCACTTCTCAACGGAAATTCTGGAAAAAATCCGAGTGCGCGGGGCAGAGATCTGCGAACTTACGCTGAACGTCGGACTTGGCACGTTTCAACCGATCCACAGCGAAACGCTCGAAGGGCACGTGATGCACTCTGAGAGCTACGAAATTCCGCAGGAAACCGCTGAGCGCATCCAGGCTGCGCGCACCGCGGGCCGCTCCGTACTGGCGATTGGCACGACTGTTGTTCGCGCATTGGAAAATGCCGCGCTGCGAGCCGCCGAGTCGGGCTCGTCAAATCTCGTGGTCGCAGGCAAAGCGGACGCGCAACTATTCATTGTTCCGGGATTTCGATTTCGTGTCGTGGACCGTTTGCTCACAAACTTTCATCTGCCGCGTTCCACACTTCTTGCGCTGGTGTGTGCTTTCGCCGGCCGTGAGCGGGTCCTTGCGGCGTATAAGCATTCCGTCGAAGCGGGCTACCGTTTCTATAGCTACGGAGACTGCATGCTGATTCGTTAGCGTGAAAGGAGAAGAAGGCTGCAGCAGAATGCGGCCTTCTTCTCTCTCCAGGAAAAGAGTTAAGGACTCTTCTCTTTTACTCGCTGAAAACGAAAACGCGAGTCTGGCCCGCAAAGCGGACTTCTCTTACTTGCCCGTTCTCTCCCAAGAGCAGTGAATCATAGACCGACTTGGTGCTGCGGTCTTCCCATCGGCCTTCGGACTGGGCCACAACCTGCTTGCCCTTCTGGACGGTGGCCTTGTTTCCTTCGATCTCCAGTCGATATTCGCCGGCTTTCAACTCGGCCTTGCCGAGCTTGGCGGTCTGCGAAATGTTGATGGTCTTTGCGAAGGGTTTTGCAAACGCCGGCACTGCCAGCGCGATGGCGGCGAGTAAAGCCATGCTGCGGACAAAAGAATTTGTTTTCATGCGTGTCAAGTTCCTTTCAAACGGGATCGAGTCAGCCGCACGCCTGGATGTCATTGGCTAGAGGGAGTTGACACGCATGGGGCGGACGAGTACTCTCGCCCGTGAGGACACCAACTCTTCCTGGACTAACGGCCGGAAAGACTGCGTGTCATGACCCCGCGGCTGCCACCGCGGGGTTTTTCTGATTCTCGCCAAGAACAGCCGCGTTACCAGCTGCACGCGTATAGACGAATCACAGGGGGCGAATGTTTCGTTGTGTCTGTGTAAAATCTTGTCCCCCACCAAAACAACGAGAGTCGATAGCGCTCTCGCCGGTTTTTGTTCGTGTATACACTCTCTCTCCGGTCTTAAATTTTCATAAAGAAATGCATTCTTGCTCCCACTTTTTTCCTTTTTCCGCGTCGCTTCCTACGGCCGTTCCTTGGGCGTCCCGCCGTGCATCGCCGCTCTTGTTCATCTATACTCGTTGTCACTTTTTGGATACTTGAAAGATGCGGATTCTCGTTCTCAGCGATTTACACTCAAACGCCACTGCGCTCGATGCCGTTCTTGAGGCCGCGAAAGGACGTTGGGATGAATCCGTTTGTCTCGGCGACGTCGTGGGCTACGGGCCCGATCCCAACGAAGTGACTGGGCGCTTGCGCGAACTGGGCACGCAGACCATTCGGGGAAACCACGATAAAGCGGTCACCGGATTAATGGCCACTGACGATTTCAACCCTGTTGCGAAATCCGCCGTAGATTGGACCCGCGCGCAACTCCAGCCGGAACACCTCGCATGGTTATCAGCTTTGCCTCGCGGGCCGCTCGCCACGGATGGAGTGGTGCTCGTCCACGGTGCGTTTCAGGATGAAGACGAATATGTTTTCACTCCCGAGCAGGCCCTCGATGGGCTTCTGGACTCCACCGCTGGCGTGACTTTCTTCGGCCACACGCATCATCAGGGAGGCTTTTCCTACCGGGATTCGCAACTCGAGGTCCTGCAGATTCACCCTCGCCCAAGCGAATCCTTTGCTGCGCTGCGCATTGAACTGCCGCGCCGTTATCTTCTGAATCCTGGTTCGATCGGGCAGCCGCGCGACGGTGATCCACGCGCCGCCTTTGCGATTGCCGACCTGGAGCACCAGGTCGTCGAGTTTTGGCGCGTGCCGTACGATATTTCCGTCGTGCAGCAGCGCATGCGCGCAGCCCACCTGCCGGAGCCTCTGGTCCAGCGTCTCCTCTTGGGACGTTGAAGTCCTTAATAAAAGTTAGTATCCGGTCCATTTACGTCATTTATAATGAGCCCGTGGAATTCGCCGCCGAACTACAGGCCAGCCGCCGTGAATCGTTCGCGGCCGCACATCGTCGCCTTGTCCCCCTGGGCCTTCCCCTCGAGAATGTTTTTTGCACCTCACCGCTAGTCCATAGGTAGAATGTGTCCCCCAGTGGATAGGGTATGAACTGTGCAAGCGACAAATGTTTCAGTGTCCATTCGACAGGCGGGCCCGATATCTTTGGTGGATGTGTCCGGGCGCTTGACCTTCTTCGAGGTCGGCGCGCTGCGCGATTCCATTTCGCGGCTGCTGAAGCCGGGTCGAAAAAACATTGTTCTGAATTTAAGCGGTCTTCAATATCTGGACAGTTCAGGGATCGGCGAGCTGGCGAAAATCTATGTCTCAGTCGTCAAAGTCGACGGACAGTTGAAGGTGGTTGGGTTGTCGCCGAAAGTCGAAGAGATTCTCAAGATTTCACAGCTCTATCAAGTTTTCCCGGAATTTCCGACCGAAGAGGCGGCCTTGCGGAGTTTTCCGGAATCCAGCCCCAAACGGACCATCTAAATTCATAAATCTCCAAAACTGCCGCAAAAGGAGAGAAGCGGTCAGGGCAATTGCCCTAACCGCCTCCCGGGGTGTGTCCTCGAAGTGGTATTGATATGTTAGATGGCTGCCAGCGAAAAAGGTTTCCTTCTTCCAAAAATTTTTCAAAACAATCGATTTAGTAGCGTAAATCTCAGTAAAACAAATACTTACGCCACCGCTCGTCCCGGTGC
>Ga0209268_1001107_pt1 | contig 13340 bp, 9 predicted proteins | sample GraSoiAngelo_143_FD_185900 | JGI IMG/M metagenome (GOLD analysis project Ga0209268, IMG submission 185900) | Grasslands soil microbial communities from the Angelo Coastal Reserve, California, USA - 14_1009_02_30cm (SPAdes) (version 2) | ecosystem: Environmental > Terrestrial > Soil > Grasslands ... | reverse complement strand
ATGATGGGCGTCGTCGGGCACGTCGTTACAGAGCCAGCTATGAAAATGCGTGCCTTCGTACCCAAGTGGCTCGAATCCCAGTACATGCCCGCCGGCGGCGAGCATTGTGTTCTCCTCGATGCGCTCCAGCAGTCCGTAGCCATGATTTATGTCCTGGTCGAGTTGATTACGGAACGACGATAGACGGCTTATGTGAAGGCCGATGCCCACAACAACGATGTCCGGGTCGGTAATGAAACGACTGCGGAATTCTTGAGTTGCAATGGCAGAAGAAAATCCGATTGGCTGCCAGTAGTGGGTTTCGGCAGTGACCCACTTGGTCATTTCAGGGACTAACGAAGCGGGTATGCCAAACTTGAAAGCCTCAGCGGTGCGCTTCTCCTCTGTGTACTTGTATCCCTCGACGGCCCAAAAGTCAGGGGCAATTTCTGCAATGCAAGAGGAGAGCGTGAGTATGTTTCGCGGCAGAAGTGTCGAAAAGACTTCAGGTCGTGAGACTGGCTTTACAACGTAATAGCCGCCGCTGATGAACTCACTCACTTCCATATTTCTTTTCTAAAACCTATCGCGTGTTCATTTCCTCGCGCGTATAAGGTCCGCCTGCCCTGACGTGTCTCAACCGCTTCATGAGCGCATCGAATTCCAAGGCGGGTCGAGAGTGACAAACATATTCCTCCAGCCATTGACGGAAAATTGCATTTAGGCTGGTTTGCCGATCACGTGCAATTTGCCGGGCCCGGTCGATCAAATCCGCATCCGCTCTGAAGGTAATGTTCTTCATCATTGGAATAGTGTGCACTATTTTCGTGTATATAAGTAGCATTCGCCTATGGCTAGCACATCTATTGGCGTTTTCGACTCTGGCTTCGGTGGCCTGACCGTACTTAAAGCGTTACTTGAACTTATCCCCGGCGCCAATTACCTCTACTTCGGTGACACGGCTCGCCTGCCGTATGGCTCCAAATCGGCTGAGACGGTGGCCAAATATGCGGTCGAAGCGGCACGGTTTCTAAATCAACAAGGCGCGCAGATGCTGGTGGTGGCCTGCAACACCGCCACCGCTCTGGCCCTGGACAAGATCACACAGGCGGTAAGCATTCCTGTGATTGGCGTGGTGGAACCAGGAGCTCAGCGTGCCGCGGCGGCCAGCCAGAATCGGAAGGCCATTGTGATCGGGACAGAAGCAACAATCAGCAGTCATGCTTATATGAGGGCACTCCAGAATCTCGGGGTAGAGGCGAGAGAGAAGGCTTGTCCGCTACTCGTGCCTCTGGTCGAAGAAGGCTGGATCCAGCACCCGGTCACGGAACAAGTTGCCCGCGTTTACCTGCGCGAGGCCTTTGCCGATGGATTCGAGTCTGCTGACGTTCTCGTTCTGGGTTGCACTCATTATCCCCTGATCAAACCGCTGCTGCGACGTTTAGCGCCACCGCATGTGAGCGTTGTTGATTCGGCGGAATCGACGGCGCAGGTGGTGAAGGGTCTGCGACCCCAAAGTAGTTCGCAAAGCGAAGAGCATGGCTCACCTTCCCTGAAATTCTTCGCCACAGATTCGGTGGAAAAATTTCAGAGGTTGGGAGAGCGTTTCCTGGATCGACCGATCAAAGATGTTGAGCATGTCGATCTGAGAGAATAGCGGGCTGCCCTCAGCGGCAGCTTGTATTTTCGGGTGGAGTAATCGAGCACGGTATTTGACTCGTGACCTTTTCTTCGATTTTGCGGACTTTCTCCGGCGCATGCTTGCGGAAAATGCGCCGGATGTCGGGCCAGAATTCTCTCAAGATATTTGAAGTAGCGTCCGATCCCAAGGCGCCGGCGAAACGATTCATTGTGTCGCCGAGGCTGCGCTCGTGCCGTGGGTAGTAGGCGTTCTGCAACGAGCTGGTAAACAATGCTCCCAAAAATTCTGAAGTATTGAATGTCTCATCGCCATCATCATCGCGCGTCACCAGCACGCGGGTAGCGGCATACCAGCCACGAGGAAAGAATCCTTTCTTCTGGGAATGAAAATAGCGGGGATCCTGGTGCAACACGGTGGAGAGCAGAAAAGTTTGAATGAAGCGCCGGGATTCGGTGTCGGCCAAGGTTGCGCCGAAACGCTTACCCCAGCCCTCCATGCCACCACCGTATTCCGGCCATTGTGCCCACATTTGCGCCCAGGTTGCTTCCGCTGCGGCCGAAGCGAAAGTGTAGGGCGAATAGGTTCGCTGCAGAAATAGATTGAACTTCTGATGTCCTGAGAGTGGCTCGTAGGCCGAAGGCGCGTCTGGAAGCGGGGGTTGCGAGTTGGCTGGCAAGGCTGCCGAGGCTGGATCGGGATGGGATGACGACTGCGCAAGGGCCAGCGAAACGACCAGCATAACGTAGATCACTAAGAAAGCCAGCTTCACCCTTTGGGGCGCCCTCCAAGGCCGCGTCTCTAGGACGTCAGTTGCTGGTCAGAGTTTGCATGCGAGGGCTGAATTCGCGTCTGCGCTGACCAACGTGAGATCGTTTTATCGATGAAAATGGGGACTTAGAGGGGGCTAAGCGGTTGTATCTGAATCGACTGTGGGAAGCTTTGGCGCTGATTGTGTCTTTGGAACTCTCGTTCCCGGAGCCAGTGCTCCGGAAATAGCGCGTCATACGCTCGTCGCGGGCCAGAGCTAAACCACGAAGGGCACAAAGGTACACGAAGGAATTTTAACCGCAGTCATCAGTTAACGAATCAACGCGTTTTGCCATGTGCTTGTCCTCTCTCTTTTGCTTTCACGGCAACATAGGCCTCCAAGGCATCGAGGCGACTTTCCCAGAACTGCCGATATTGCTCAAGCCACACATTGGCCTGCCGGAGCGCGCCCGGCCGAAGGCGGCATACATGCTCTCTACCTCTGATCTCGCGATGTACAAGGCCGGCGCGCTCCAGCACCATCATGTGCTTCGAAACTGCGTTGAAGGAGACTGGGAAGGGCCGCGCGATTTGGCTAATCGTGGCCGGCCTTCGCGCAAGAATCTGCACGATCGCGCGCCGTGTTGGATCAGCGATTGCCGCAAAGACATCGCCCAGATGATCCCGATGACGATCAACCATATGGTTGAACATTAACGATGCCAACCGGCAATGTCAACAAATTTTGGTCGAGACACTCATACCAGAAGTTAGGGGGGGAGGCGCCTTCAAGAGAGAAGTGCCGGTACAAATAGGAAAGGCCGTGACATTGGTTATGCTCCAGCCACCAGCTCCTGCGAGGAAGCCAACAGCGTGGACGCATGCACCATCACGGCCCTCGATGTAATCACTGCTTTCGCAGTTCCAAACCCCAACGGCTCCTCGCAGAGTCCGTCGGTTTTTTCGGGTCTGGTCGCTCTTCAGGTTGCCCTGCCGAACGGATCACCCAGCCTACTTCGGTCTGACTAAATTTTAATTTGAGTCAAACCTTTCAGCCGTCGACGGAAGGCAAGTTAAATGCTTCTCCACAAAATGTCAACGCCCCTTTTCGGTGCAAACTGCACAAAAAAATGCGGGCGAGCGGACTTTGCATTCTATTGAGCAACTTGGAGTTGCAGAGCTGCATCTGTGATGTGCCCGCTTTTCCACAGCTTCTTCCACAATTGGGAAAGCAGGGTGACAGTGGAAAACGAACCATAGAATACATCTTGACGCGCGACGATAACTGACGCACTCTTGGGCAAGACGGAACTCTGAATGTTAGCGTTGGTGGCTTACGTCGACGGTGGGTCGCTGGGAAATCCGGGACCGGCGGGTATTGGGGTCGTCATTGATGGTGGTCTCGATGGCACGATACGTATCGCGAAACCGATCGGACGGCAGGACAACAACGTCGCCGAATATTTCGCCCTGCTGGAGGCGCTGCAGTGTGCCGTGACTCTCAAAGCCAAGAAACTACACGTTTACTCTGATTCGGAGGTTGTTGTCCGTCAGATGAAAGGCGAATATTCGTGCCGCAGCCCGCGTCTCTATTCGCTGAATTGGATCTGCCGCAAGCTGGCCCGCTCCCTGCACTTCTCCATCTCCCACATTCACCGTGAGCACAACGCCGAGGCCAACCATCTGGCCAGCTCGGCTGTGCGGAAGCGGCTAGTGCGCAAGTCAGCAGTATAAAACCTGGTCAACATCCTGCAGGATTCGCCAGCATTTCACTTAACAAAACTCAATCCATGGGGCACGAAGGCACGGAGAACATAAGCGTACATCATAACGATGACTCCTACGATTCCCCCGAGCGCAACCGAGTGCCACATCACAAAGCGAAAAATAAGCCCTTCATTACCCACTTGCTCGGTAGCTGCCGTTGCAATGGTGATCGATTGTGCATCCACCATTTTGCCCATCACGCCTCCGGCGCTGTTGGCCGCGCACATCAGAACCGGATCGATTCCGAGTTGCTGCGACGTGATTCGCTGCAAACTTCCGAAAAGCGCGTTCGATGATGTGTCGCTGCCAGTGAGCGCGACTCCAAGCCAGCCAAGGAATGTGCCAAAGAACGGATAGAGCCAGCCGGTGCGGGTGAAGGCCAATCCCAGCACCGCATCTAGTCCGGCATAGCGGGTGACGAATCCAAGTCCTAGCATAAAGGAGATGGCGATCACCGCCAACCGCATGCGCACCAGAGTGCGCCAAAAAACTCTGATTAGGCGAAGTGGACTCAGACCGAGGAATAAGCCGGCAACGATAGCTGCGAAAAAGCAGCCGGTGCCGGTCGCTGAGAGCCAATTAAAGTCATACCTGGCGCTTTCCGCAGTAGGTTTGTCGACCACCGGCGCGGCACGATAAACCGCATTGTGTAGATAGGGCACATCCCAGCCGGGAGGGCCGGGGCGCAGCTTTCCATCCGCGAGCCTCACCCTAAAAGCTGGCGTGGTCCCTTGATTCATGATCAGCTTGATTGATGGTAGGCCCCAGAGAAGGACAAACAGCGACAGAATCCCAAAAGGCATCCAGGCTTTCAGGATCTGGCTGGCCGTGTAGGATCGGACTTTGACGTAGCCATCGAATTTGTCCGCCGCCCACTTGCCTCCGAACTGATCCGCGATGCGTTCCGTGGGAGGCCGAAGAGGCGCTGCCTGCTCGTCATAATCAAAGCGCCAGATCTTCCTAGGTTTCCAGAAGCGGAGAAAAATAATGGTCGCGATAATCGAGACCACGCCGCCCATGATATCCACCAAGTTGCTGTCCACATGGTTCGACCAGACGAACTGCGTCAGCGCGAACGAAATGCCGACTACGAGTATGGCGGGAAGCACTTCAAAGGTTTCGCGCCAACCAACCATCGTTCGAACCAGCCAAAAAGGTACGATCACGGCTGTTACAGGCAGGATCCGGCCGATCATGGCATTCAGATCTGATTCCGGAAGGGCCGTGACCGCGGCGAGCGTATGGATGGGAGTGCCGATCGCGCCCCAGGCTACTGGCGCGGTGTTCGCAATCAAATTCAACGCAGCCGCATGAAAAGGTTTGAAACCAAGTCCGATCATGAAGGCGCCAGCGATGGCAACCGGAGCGCCGAATCCCGCTGCGCCTTCAATAAACGCTCCAAAACAAAATGCCACCAGCAGGACCTGCAAGCGGCGATCGGCGGTGATGCCGGCAACAGATTCTTTCATGATCTCGAATTGGCCGGTTTCGACCGAGATGTCATAAAGATAGACGGCCGCCAGCACGATCCAAGCTATCTTTAGCAATCCGAACGCAACACCGTACGCGAAGCTCATGGCAGCGAGCGTGAGCGGCATCCTGAAAAAGACAACCGCCACCAGGATTGCTGTCAGAGCTCCTGCACTCGCACACCAATGCGGCTTTATTTTTAAACCGGCGAGCAAGCCAAAGAGCACAAGGATGGGTAGGGCCGCTACTAACGTAGAGAGCCACCAATGGCCCAGCGGATCGTACCACCTGAGTCCAGTGCATGGTTCAGATTTTGGCACGAATGATAGCAGGTGCATCTGAGAGGATTGAAATCGGGTAGAGAGGCAAAATTTCCTGGTGGAGCTACCCGCCGAATGCTGCCAGACGCAGTGGCTTTCGTGTGGTTTGCATTTACTTTTTCTTCATTTCTGTTATTTTCTCCTTCGCTGAACCGGAATGGCTGCATGTTCTCACCGCTCGAGCGGCAACACTTGGGTTTTGGAGATAGCGTGGAGCAGGAGAAAGTAAATTGATAAACCGCCGGCAATGGTTCTACCGGGTGGGCTTAATTGCTAGCGCCGCCGCGCAATCGGGAAGCGCCAGTTTGGCCGCGGCTGAAGGGGTGGCGAAAACAGAACGCAAGCCGCTGGATCTATCGGAGTATGAGCCAAAAAGCATGCTGCATGTGCGCGAATCGCACGTAGAGCGTGCACGCTTTGCCGTAATCGATTTCCATACCCATATTTCCTTTTCCGCTAAGTCCGCGAAAGGCGTGGAACTGGCGCCTGAACGCAAGTACCTGGGCACTCCGCAAGAATTGCTGGCGGTAATGGATCGGAAGAACATCCGGGCAATGGTCAACCTTACTGGAGGCTATGAGCAAGGCTTAGCCGACGCTGTCCGGAGGTATGATCTCGCCTTCCCCGGGCGTTTCTATACTTTTACCGAGCCTTCGTACTCACGATTCACGGAGCCCGATTATCCGAAGCTTGAGGCTCAGGCAATCGAGCAGGCACATCGCAGTGGCGCCCGCGGTCTGAAGATTCTCAAAACTCTGGGCCTTTATCTTCGAGAGAACATTACATCGGGCACATTAGTAAAGATCGATGATCCCAGATTCGATCCCATGTGGGATACTTGCGGTGAACTACACATTCCGGTAGCAATTCACGTGTCCGATCCGGTTGCATTCTTCACTCCGACAGACCGTTTCAATGAACGCTACGAAGAACTCAACAACCACCCGGATTGGTCTTTTTACGGGGGTGATTTTCCGAGCAACGCAGAACTGCTCGAAGCCCGCAACCGCGTCATAGCGGGGCATCCCAAGACTCAGTTTGTGGTGTTGCACGTGGGCAACTATTCCGAAAACCTTGAGAATGTTTCGATGAATCTCGACCGCTTTCCAAATATGAGCGTAGATATCGCTGCACGCATCGGCGAGCTGGGACGGCAACCGCGAACCGCAGCTAAATTTTTCGATAAATATCAGGATCGAATCCTATTCGCCACCGATGCGACTCCGCATGGCGACGAGTTTCCGCAACAGGTATTCAACGATAAGTTGTACGAAATTTACTACCGGTTTCTGGAAACTGACGACGAGTACTTCGATTACGCACCGGCGAAAATACCGCCTCAGGGCCGCTGGCGCATATATGGGATCAATCTGCCGGAACCGATTCTGCGCAAGGTGTACTACGAGAATGCTGCCCGGCACCTTCGGATTGCTACCTGATGCGAATCCACCACCTGCTTGCGGTTTTGCTGGTCGCTTGCGCACCGGCAGCTTGGGCGGAGGTACGAGTCTGGCAAGATACACTTACGCTGCCCGCCTACGAAGAAGGATTGCCTGACCCAAATCCGCCGTTCGATCAATTCGCCAGTACCCGCTTCAACTATCCTTATACCCTGCGAAACAACTTGACGAATCGCCGGATGGACCATAACTGGCGCGCCATCTATCTTGAAAATGAGTGCCTGAAATGTTCTGTACTTCCCGATATCGGCGGACACCTTTATACCTGCATAGACAAAATCTCCGGCAAGCCGATGTTCTACGCCAATCCGTCGATCAAGAAAGCTGACATTGGTTATCGCGGTGCGTGGGCGGCGTTCGGGATCGAATTCAATTTTCCGGTCTCTCACAATTGGGTTTCCATGTCGCCGGTAGATTTCGCTTTCGGGAAACATGCAGACGGCAGTGCCTCCGTTACGGTTGGAAACATCGATCGGGTCTATGGAATGCAATGGGCTGTCGAACTTGTTCTTCGCCCCAAGTCCGCCGTGCTTGAAGAGCGAGTGACACTCAGCAATCGTAGTGATGTAAGGCACCGCTTCTATTGGTGGAATAACGCCGGGGTTGAAGTATGGGATGACTCACGGATCGAGTATCCAACGCGTTTCGCTGCTAGTCACGGTTTTACGGAGGTTCAGCCCTGGCCTGTGGGTCGGGATGGCACGGACCTGAGTGTAATCCGCAATCAGACAAAAGGCCCGGTGTCGCTATTCGTTCATGGAAGCCGGGAGCCTTTTATGGGCGTATGGAATCCCAAGACCAACACGGGCACGGTACACTTCGCCGACTATTCTGAGCTTCCGGCAAAAAAGATATGGTCATGGGGCGTCGATGCTGATGGCTTGGATTGGCGTAAGGCACTGTCGGATAACAACAGCGCCTACGTCGAAGTGCAAGCAGGGCTATTTCGCAACCAGGAGACGTACGCATTTCTTCAACCGCGCCAGGCGATCCAGTTTTCTGAGTACTGGGTGCCGGTGCGGCAAATCGGTGGGATCTCACGCGCCAACCTTGCGGGCGTAGTCAGCCTTGCCCGCCGTTCAAACACGTTGGTGATCGGTTTCAACGCAAACCAGCCGACTCCGCAGGCTTCTATTGTCGTTACGGATGGAGACAATCGTCTGTTAGATGAAAGAGTCGATCTTCGACCGGATCAGACGTGGTCGCGCGAATTGCCGATCTCAAACCAAGGCCGGAAGTATACCTTCGAGCTTCGGAACTCTCGAGGCGCGACTCTGCTGCGCCAGAGAGAAGGCGAATACGATTGGACGCCGGAATCTGAAATTCTCGTGGGGCCGCAGCCCTCGTATCGTGTACCTCCAGAAAGGCAAACTGAAGACGATTGGCTGGAAGTCGGAAAGCAGGAAGAATTGAACGGAGAGATTCTTCTGGCACTTGGGACCAATAAAGAGGTGCTTTCAAAGTTCCCCAGCAGCTTTGCTGCGCAGAAATCGGCTGGGCGTTTGGCAGCAACCCTGCTCCGCTCTGACGAAGCAGCGAGGTTTCTCGAACCGGTCCATCGCCGGGATACATCGGACACCGAAATTTCCTATTACCTGGGCCTCGCGTATGACGGACTTGGCGACATCCGCCGCGCACAAGCCGCGTACGAAGAGGCGCTGCGCTTACCTCAATTTCGAGCCGCGGCGGCAGTGCATCTGGGTGAGTTGCTGGCGCGTGAAGGTGACCTGCCTAGCGCAGCGCGTTATCTTGCCGAAAGCCTCCGCGCTTCGCCAGACGATCTTCGTAGCGCGGAAGAGTTAGTTGCTCTGCAATATGCGGTTGGTGAAGCTCCGAAGGCACGGGCACTCGCGGAGGAATGGCTGGCACGTTTTCCACTAAGTTATTTTCTCCGGGAAGAAGTTGGCGATCCGGACTTGCGGCACCTCGCCAACGACGCCAACCGGGTATTGAACATTGCCGCGCAGTACATGCGCCTGGGTCTCTATCAGCGAGCCTTAGGGGTGCTCTCTCGCGAATATCCGGCGGCGACACCCGACGAAAGTGAGCCAGGCGCTCTCGCCCCGCAGAATCACCCGATGGTCGCCTACTTCCGTGGTTATTGCAGAGAGAAACTGGGGCAGTCGGGTTCCGTCGATTACAGCGCTGCATCGAGACTTTCGACTGCCTATGTTTTCCCAAACAGCGCCGAGGAAATCACCGTGCTAAAAGCGGCACTGAAGGCGAATTCCGCAGATGCCACTGCTCACTATCTGCTAGGAACATTTTATTTCTCGCGCGGATTGGCAGATGCTGCGCTCAGCGAGTGGGCTGAGGCTCGCAGATTTAACCCGCAGATTCCCGTCCTCGATGCGAGTACCGGTCTGGCTCTGCTCCGCGTCAAGAACGACCCGGAGCGCGCTCTCGCAGCTTTTCACGACGGGCTTCGTAGCGATCCAAATAACTTGGCAGTCTACTTCGGCCTCGACCAGACACTTAGCCTTTTAGGCCGTCCCCCGCGCGAACGTGTCGAAGCCCTGGAGAAATATCCGGACCCTGCGAAGATGCCTTCCGGGCTCATTTTTGAGCTTATTCTGAACCTCGCAGAAGCGGGAAATTACGAACGAGCCACGGCTTTGTTCCAGCACCGTTTTTTTCCTCGAGAAGAGGGTGGGACGAATGTCCGTCAGGTCTGGATTGACGTCCAAGTGCAGCGCTCACTCGCTCTAGCAAATCAGGGCCGCTGCGCCGAGGCGCTGGACGTGGCAGAGCACCTAGGCTCGGCAGTGGCCGGGCTAGCTTTTACACGCGACGGCTTGGAGCCGGTTCTCAAATCGGCCAGGACGAATTATCTGCTCGGCTCTGCTTATTTGCGTTGCGGCAAGTCTGCTGAAGCGCAGGCACGTTTCGCGGCTGCCGCTTCCTCGGATTCCGCTCCCGAGCTCCGGTGGGCTTGGTCAGCCGCACAAAAATTGCCCGGCTTTGATCCGGAGCAGTGGCAAAAGCGGCTTGAGTCTGCTCTCAAGCAAGCGGAAGAGACCAGCGGCACGAATAATCTTTCAGCGTGGTGGTTTTATAACATGGGATCACTTCAGCAGGCATTGGGCAGAACGGCAGAAGCTGATGCTACTTTGCAAAAAGTGTTCTTGTTACCGGATCACATGCTCGTCTATCACCTCACTCGTCTAGCTCGCGCCCGGAGCAAAGAGTAACCGGACGCGAGCGGCGAACAAATACTGATTGTGGCCATTACCGATATCGACGTACCAACAGCGTATGCCGCTCGGAGCGATAAAGGCCGAGCGCGTAGATGGCGGGCTTTCCTTCGGTTGAGAAGATGACCTGACGGATTCGCAGCAGCGGTTGGCCACGCGAGATGCCCAGAAGACTCGCGGTTCGAGGATCCGCAGCGGTGGCATCGATTTGTTCATCCGCATGGGCGAGCGAGAGTCCGTGATCGCGCTCCAGCAAAGAGAATAATGAGCCGCGTTCCAGGGGCGCTTTGGTGAGGTCGCCAAACTCATCAGCGGACAAATAGCAAGTTTCTACTGCAAACGGTTCGTTGGCGCCGTGTCGAACTCTCTCGATTTTCACCAAGCGGCTTTGCGCCGGCAAAGCCAGCCGCGCGGCAATTTCCTGTTCTCCATCAATAATGCCGCAGGATAAAACTTTGGAGCGCGCCGGAAGGCTGCGGCTGGCCATTTGCTCGCTGAAGCTCATCAGCTTGTTGAAATGAATTTTTGGCGCGGCAACAAAGGTGCCGGCACCAGGCCTGCGATCGACCAGGCCATCACGGGTGAGCACGGCCAGGGCATGCCGTGCTGTCATTAAACTGACTCTGTGGATTTTCGCCAGTTGCCGTTCTGAATCGACAGCATCGCCCGGCCTTAGTTGACCGGATTCGATGCGCTTCAAAATTGCGGCCTGAATCCGCTGATATGCTGGCGTCCCGTTTCGACTCTCTGGCATGGAAACCTCGCGCACGTAGCCGCCCGGCAAAATCGAACGACTCCACGCCGATTTAGGTCCGCTATAGCGCTTCAACAGCATCGTCCGCCGACAAGCCGGGCCAAAACCATGCCTCGGCGAAGCCCCAATGCGCTATATATCTCTCCCGACTGGATACGGTAACCGGGCTGGGCAGGGTTTGTAAAGCAAAAAGTCTGAGAAATCATTGGGGACGCGCTAGCATCGAGGGGAATTGCGTGGAGTTGGGGTTTCCCATCAGCGGCTAGCCGGGTGAATAAGTCTCAAAGCGAGTGTCTAAAAGCGAAGAACTCCAAAGCCACCCACCTGCTATATAGTGCGTGCTCGCGCAGCTCTAAAGAAAATTTTGCAAAAACATAATTTTTTTCTTGACGGTCTTCGCCGCTTTGCTATATAGCATTATCCCACTTGGCTCTGTGACTACTGTCCTGTCGTGGGGGAATGGTTCACAAGCGCCTTCCAGGAGGTTCTGTGATGCACCGGTCAATCAGCTTTGCCGTAGTCCTTCTGCTGTTCGTCGCTATTGTTGGCAGTCTCGCGCCGCTGTCAGCCCAGGAAATTACCGCGGCGATTGTTGGCACTGTGGTAGATCCGAGTGGAGCCCCGATAAACGGAGCCAGTGTGAGCGCGACGGATTCCGAACGCGGCACCGTTTGGACTGCGAAGACAAACGACGCCGGTGTTTATAACCTCCCGCGCGTTCCCGTAGGTAACTACTCGGTCAAAGTGTCGGCGCCGGGATTCCAGACCGCAGTGCACCCGTCGTTCACGCTTGTGCTCAATCAGACAGCGCGCGTGGACATCCAGATGAAGATGGGCCAGGTTAGCGAGACCGTCGAGGTTAGCGGCTCTGCGCCGCTTCTTAGAACAGAGACGGGTCAGCTTGATACCGTAATTGACTCCAGGACGAACGTCGCCCTGCCGCTGGCTACGCGCAACTACATTCAATTGACTTTATTGGCACCGGGCAGTATTCATCCAGATCCTTCGACGCTGACATCACCGCAGAATATTTTCAGTGCCGGGCGGCCATACATCAACGGCAACCGCGAGCAGGCCAACAACTTCTTGCTTGATGGGATGGACAACAACCAAGTCTCGGATAATTTGGTGGGCTTTACTCCGAGTGTTGATGCAATTCAGGAATTCAATTTGATCACCCAGAATGCCTCAGCCGAATTCGGCAATTTTCAGGGTGGTATCGTCAGCACTTCTATCAAGTCGGGTACCAATAGTCTGCACGGCGATGTTTTTGAGTTCTTCCGGAACGACGTGCTAAATGCGAACAAATGGGAAAACGGGTTTGATCCAAGTAACGTGGTGCCCAAGCCAAGGCTCCGGTGGAACATGTTCGGCGGCACCGTTGGCGGTCCCATTGTGAAAAATAAGCTATTCTTCTTCGCGGATTACCAAGGCCAGCGATTCGATCATCCATCATCCAGCACCCCGATTACGCTCTTTACTGCCGCTGAGCGTCAGGGAGATTTTTCCCAACTGCTGGCAGTGAAGGGCATTCAGCTTTACAACCCCTGTTCGCCAGGGACCGGGATCTCTGGCGTGCCCTGTGCTGCTCCGACTACGCGCGTTCCGTTTGTTAATAACCAGATCCCTCTCAACATGATCAATCCTGTCGCGCAAGCGTTGTTCACATCTCCGTTGTATCCAGTGCCGACAAACAGTGCATTGGAACGGAATTTTCTAAATACCACACACAGTGCCCTTAATGCTGATCAGGGGGATCTAAAAGTTGACTACAACGTCTCTGCGAAAGACCGGCTCTCTGGCCGTTACTCGCAGGGAGTGCAAGACAATCCGGGTACAAACTCTTTTAAACTCTTTTTTGATACATTCGGAGTCGCGCGCTTGCGCAACGGCGTCCTGAACTGGACCCACACTTTCAGCCCCACAGTTCTTAACGAAGCGCGTGTGGGGGTCAATTATGTGTTTGTCAACAACGGAGGCGTGGATAACGGTTTGGGCAACGTAGGC
>Ga0209268_1001105_pt1 | contig 13347 bp, 10 predicted proteins | sample GraSoiAngelo_143_FD_185900 | JGI IMG/M metagenome (GOLD analysis project Ga0209268, IMG submission 185900) | Grasslands soil microbial communities from the Angelo Coastal Reserve, California, USA - 14_1009_02_30cm (SPAdes) (version 2) | ecosystem: Environmental > Terrestrial > Soil > Grasslands ... | reverse complement strand
AACCCATTTCGCTCGGTCGATGCAGCGGTGGCGAAGATGCGCAACGAGACTGCGAATATCATCGTGGACGTACACGGAGAGACCACGAGTGAAAAGATCGCGATGGGCCGGTTCCTTGATGGAAAAGTTTCTGCGGTCATTGGGACTCATACGCACGTTCAGACCGCCGATGAGCAGATTTTTCCGGGTGGAACGGCTTTCCTCTGCGACGCGGGCATGTGCGGTCCGGTAAACTCCATCCTGGGGCGCGCGGTTGATCCAATCATGAACCGGTTCATCTCGAATCTACCGGCGTCGTTTCCAGTCGCCGGCGGCGAAGTGCGCCTGCGTGGAGCGCTGATCGAAATCGACGAGACTACGGGTCGCGCCGTGCGTATCACACGCGTCGATGAGCCGGGGCCCGGTGCAACTGCTTCATCGGAACCGGAACCAAAGATCGACGTCGAGCAGGCGCCATCTCCAGAACAAACTTGAAACAGTTCCGCTTGCGGCCAACTATTCGCGGTCCGAACTTCGAATTGTTTAAGAACATCAACGTCCAAAAGAAATTATGAAAAAAATCTTTGTCTTTACTTTCATCGCAACTCTGGCGCTTTGTGCTCTGCAGTTATCCGGCGCAGAAGCCCCCAAAGACGCGAAAGAGGCAAACAAGCTTGCCAGAGAAGGGGCAGAGGCTTCCAAGAACCAAGAGTGGGACAAAGCCATTGAACTGCTTCGCAAAGCCACCGATCTCGATCACAAATACGCAGATGAGCTCTCCGCTGTTTATCAACAACGCGGCTACGCTGATGCGACTAACCAGCAATTTCAGGATGCCATCAACGATTACGGCGAAGCCATTAAGCTGACTCCGCAAGACGTGCGCGTGTACGAACAACGCGCGGCGGTGGAAATGAAACTCCAGGATTACGATAAGGCGCTTGCCGATTACTCCGAGGTTATCAAACTTAAACCGAACGAAGCTCGATACCTTAATTATCGCGCTTATATTTACGAACTGAAAAAAGACCTTAAGAACTCGATGGCGGATACCGATAAAGTTCTAAAGGTCGACCCGAACAATCCGGAGGCTAAATCGCGAAAAAGCCGATTGTCAGCTTCAGAAACGGCGAACGCTCCATTCACGCCGATTCCTGCGCCCTCCCGAAGACCGTCACCTACGCCGCATCACAAACCTTGAGGCGTTTCGATCAAAGGTGCAGACTGGACGCCCCGGAACAGCAAATTGCAAAGGCTGTTTGGATTTAGAGGCGCGTTTAGGGAAAACGCGTTGCAGCTCTCGAGCGGGGAAAAGAGCCTCCTCGCCATTACATGCCGGTAGGCGAAATAGCGGGTTCCTGCTCTTCCGCTGCGTTTGGTGGTGGGGCGGTAAATCGCCTTTTCCGGCGGTTCGCCGGCAGAGGCGCCAGGGTCATGGTGATATTGCGTCCGGTGATTTTTGGGTCCATTTCCACCTGCGACATTCCCGAGAGATCATCGCGAACTTTCTGCACGAGCTGCATGCCAAATTCCTGATGGGCCATTTCGCGGCCGCGGAATTGCAGTTGCACCCGCACCTTATTTCCCCGATCCAGGAATTCTTCGCCGTGCCGGATTTTGGTCAGATAATCGTGATCGTCGATGTTAACGCGAAACTTAATTTCCTTCAGCTTCGAGCCGGATGGCCTTTTATCCTTGGTCTGTTTGGAGACATCGTACCGGAACTTTCCAAAGTCGATGATCTTGCACACCGGCGGGGTGGCGGTTGGGGCGATCTCCACCAGATCGAGACCAAGACTTTGAGCTTTGCGCAAGGCGTCACTTAGCTTCATGACGCCAAGCTGTTCGCCGGTAGACCCCATAATAACCCGGATTTCTCGGGCGCGGATCCGACCGTTTACACGAATTTGTGGTTGCAGATTCGAACTAGCTCCTGGCCGACGGAACGGGAGTGCGCCGCGCCGCCGTATTTCCATTTATCGCAATTCCTGGCGTCACACTCGGCAAACGCCCGGACACTCTAACCTCGCCACGGCTGCGATTCACCGCGACGAGCGCTCGCTAATAATCGCGAGCCGAAGGGAAGTTGTAGGCAACAATTTCGCGCTGGCAAGGTGAATCTCAATGAAGTGTCGATCTTACAACGATCACTTTGCCGGCGGGTCGCCAAAATGCGCCTTGTGCGCCGCGTACGCAGCAGCGTCATCGAGCATCGAATCGAGCGTTGCAGCCAACGGCTCGAGTTTTACAACCCCGGAAAACAGTGCGCGGTCGCCGATTTCGGTGTCAATCAAGAATGCCGGGCGTTGCGTGACCTGAAGGGCATGAAATTCCGCCGTCGAAGCGCGAACGCGCTTTTCGATCTCGGGCGAACGGGCGAGTTCGAGCAGCTTTTTCTTTTCAACGCTGGCAGCCGCCGCACCGGTCTCGGCGGCGATTTCCCATTCACTTACCTTTTTCCCTTCGCGCAGCGCGGCATGAGCCAGCGCTAGCCGAACGCGATCATCAATGAAACCAAAGTCCTTGGCAGCCTCGGCCACGCAATTCGGCGGGAGCCACTCCGGCAAACTGGGATCGTACCAATCCGTGTTGAGCATAAATGGCGAACCCATCATCATTCCGCTGCGCCGATAGAACCATTGCTCCTGTTCCCGCGAAGTTGGCAAGCCATTCGGATCCATCAACGCGATCTTCCACTGAAATTCGACGCGGCCGTCATAACGCTTCTTCAATTCCGCCCACGTTGGCTCAGACCAAAAACACCAGGATGAAACAACGTCGAGATAATCGGTTACAGTGATACGCATGCTTCAAAGTTAAAAGGGTTGAAAAAGTTACAAAGTTAAAAAGTTTGGGCGTTGAAACGTTTAAGCGATGAAGCGGGTGATTCTTGTTGCCGCTTTAACGCTTCAACGCTTTAACGAGTCACGAACCCACGGTAGGCCAACGATGCAATCCTTTTAACGAAGTAACTCTTTTAACTTTTCACTCTGACCGTGGACCTGAATCATATTTTTCTCTTTCTCGCGGTGATTTCACCGCTGGTGGTTCTGGCCCGAGCATGGCGTCCAGAACCGCTTTATCGTGGCTGGCGTATCGCTGCGCTTGTTGTGCTGATTACCTCCGTTGTAGCATGGATTCTCACTCCCCGTGCGGCTGGGTACATCGGCGGATTGGCTTGGATGGCCCTTCTCTTTCTTCCGGCGATCGGCTTACGCAAAATGACAGAGCTGGCCGCTCGAGGAGGCTACAGATCGGCTGCAAGACTCGGCAAAATTCTTCAAATTCTACACCCCAGCGCGGAGCTGCGAGATCAGGTCCAGCTATTTCAGCGTTTGGAATCTCGGCAAAACCACCCCGTTCGTTTCGCATCCGTCCGAGTCGCAGACCGTATTCGGCATAGCCAACTCCGAAGCGCGCCGGCAGTTCTGGTGTTGATTCTGCTCAACGCTGTTGTGTTCCTGGTCGAAATTTCTGTTGGGGATCTGAATGACCCGGAAGTCCTGCATCGAGTCGGCGCATTGGAGTCCTATGCTGTTGTAGTCCAAGTCGAATACTGGCGGCTTTTCACTGCGCTCTTTTTGCACGGGGGTCTTACCCATCTGCTTTTCAACGTTTTCGCACTTTATATTCTTGGCCCGCCGTTAGAACGATCGATAGGCACATTCCGATTCGCTGTCTGCTACTTGACGTCAGGCCTTGCCTCCAGCGCCGGTGTCGTGGGTTTGACGCTATTGGGTTTCGTACAAGTGGCGCAGCTCGTCGGTGCGTCGGGATGCATTATGGGAATCGTCGGAACGTGGGCGGGATTTTTAGTGCGACATCGTCATGCGCCGCAGGCGAAACAACGCCTGGCAAACATCGTAATGATCATAGTGATTCAAGTCGCCTTCGATCTTTCGACACCACAGGTCAGCATGGCTGCGCACCTGTGCGGGTTGATCGCCGGTTTCTTTCTCGGACTCGTCCTCGCGCCACGAGGTGTAGCTGTAGCCACCGACCTCGACAGGAGCCAAGGCAGGGAATGACCGTTCGCCGTCACCATCCGAGCGAGCACGAATTGGATGCTTTCCCGCGCGTCGTTCCGCGTTACGACGCGCGGGAAATCGGTTCCGCTACTTGCCGGAGAAGGTTTTCTCGATTAACTGCGGCTCTGTTTCCGTACAGTCTCGCATGCCGACTTTTCAAACGTATAACGTGACTCCCATCCTGCCGGCGGCGCTCGAACCGCTGCGCGAGATGAGCTTCAACCTTTGGTGGACATGGGAGCCCGCCGCGCGTCGGCTCTTCCGCCATCTGGATCCCGATCTCTGGAACCGGACAAATCATAATCCCGTCCGCATGCTTCAGCTTTCGCGGCAATCCCGCCTTGAGGAGCTCGCACAGGACAAAGCTTTCCTGCGCGAACTAAAGCAAGTCTTCGAGGAATTCGAAAAATATCTCGGGCGCCACAACACCTACGGAAAGACGGGAGCCGGACGCGTAATTAAGAATCCGATCGCCTATTTCTCGGCTGAATTCGGTTTTCACGAATCGATCCCGAATTATTCCGGGGGTCTTGGTATACTCGCCGGCGATCATTGCAAGTCGGCGAGCGATCTCGACCTCAATTTCGTTGCAATTGGTCTGCTCTATCGACATGGCTATTTCCGGCAGCAAATCGACAAAGACGGCGTTCAGGCGGCGATCAACCTGAATCAAAATTTTTATCATCTCCCAATCCGCGAGGCCCTCCGTAGCAATGGCAAACCGCTCATTTCCGTACCGATTTTGGATCGGCAGATTTTTGCCAGGCTTTGGGAATTACGCGTGGGGAGGGTAAGTCTTTATCTTCTGGACACCGATATTCCGGAAAACAGCGCGGAGGACCGATTGATCACCGCCGAGCTTTATGGCGGCGATCTTGAGATGCGCATGCGTCAGGAGATCATGCTCGGAATCGGTGGCGTGAAAGCGCTTGCGGCACTCGGCATTCAGCCGGCTGTGTTTCACATGAACGAAGGACACTCGGCGTTTTTGGCACTCGAACGCATTCGTCTCAATGTAGTGGAGAAGAAGCTCGACTTTTATTCAGCCCTTCAGCTGGTAGCGGCGGCCAATGTATTCACCACACATACGCCCGTTCCCGCAGGCAATGACTCGTTCCCGCGCGAGATGATGCGAAAATATTTCGGTAATTTCGCCAAGGAACTAAACATTCCGTTCGACGAGCTGTTCACGTTCGGTCAGACCCGCCTCGATCCAAACGATCCCTTCAGTATGACTATCCTCGCGCTGCGTCTTAGCCGGCACTCCAACGGGGTAAGCAAATTGCATGGCGAAGTCACCCGATCTCTTTGGAAAGATGTCTGGTCCGGCGTGCCCGTCCAGGAAGTGCCGATCACCAGCATCACAAATGGGATTCATACAAAAACCTGGATGGCGCCGGAGTTCGCCGCGCTTTATCGCAAGCACCTCGGTGTGTGGGAGGAACACTTGACCGAGCCGGAATTTTGGCGCGGCGTCATTGATATTCACGATGCTGAACTTTGGGAGACACATCAAAAACTCAAACTCCGCCTGATCAACTTTATCCGCGATCGGGAACGACAACGCCGTGAAAGACTGGGCGAATCCCCGGAATCGATTCGCAAAGTCAATCGCATCCTTGATCCGGAAATTTTGACGGTGGGCTTTGCACGCCGTTTCGCGACTTACAAGCGCGGTACGCTTTTGTTCAGCGACAAGGAGCGATTAAAGCGATTGGTGAATGATACTACTCGGCCTGTGCAATTCATTTTCGCAGGCAAAGCGCACCCACGCGATGAAGCGGGCAAGGCAATCATTCAGGAAGTTTACAAATTCAGCCGCGAAGCCGGGTTGGAAAATCGCATCGTCTTTCTGGAGGACTATGACAGCTACATCGCGCGCCGCCTGGTGCAGGGCGTCGATCTTTGGCTGAATCATCCGTTGCGTCCCCTGGAGGCGAGCGGAACCAGCGGAATGAAGGCTGCTCCGAATGGTGGAATCAATCTGAGCGTCCTCGATGGCTGGTGGCGCGAAGGGTACAACGGCAGCAATGGCTGGGCGATCGGCGCAGAAATCAACAATGGCACCACGGAATTTCAAAATGAAGTGGACGCGAGCAGTCTTTATCAATTATTGGAAAACCAAATCATTCCTCTCTATTACGCGAAACCGGACGGCAAACTTCCCCTCGCCTGGTTGCAATTGATGCGTGAATCGATCCGAAGCGTCACGCCGGTTTTCAACACGCAGCGGATGGTGAAGGAATACACCGAGCAACTTTATATCCCGGCTGCGCAATCGTACGAGAATTTTTCTCGCGATGGCTGTGGCGCTGCCACGCACCTGAGCCAGTGGAAAACGCAAATACGCAAGGATTGGCCGGAAGTAAAAATTTCGGGTGTTCAGATTGGAAACAAAGATCGACAAAGCATTTTGGTCGGGGAATCGCTGCAAATCACGGCGCGAGTCCATCTCGGCACGGTCGATCCACAACATGTGCGAGTGGAAGCCTACCATGGCGAAGTGGATAACGGTGACATTCGTAATCCTTCGGCGACCGTCCTCAATCAAAACGGTAGCGCGGATGGAGACGGAAATTATGTTTACCAGGGAACGGTCCCTGCGACTGAAAGCGGCACTTACGGCTTTAGCGTGCGCGTCGTGCCCACTCACCCTTGCCTGATGCAAATGCACGAACTACGCCTGATCACGTGGTCGTAAAGTTTCTCGCCGCACACTCGACGTCCGTGGCCTTGCGCGAAGGAATTCTATGCGTCCGCGTCCTTCAACCCGCGTTGCACTACGAGCTCGAACAAATCTCCAAGTCCGAAATCCTGCGAAAACTGAAACAACGCTTCGGCAGCAAAACCATTCGCGACATCCGCTTCCGTGTCGGCTGAAAAACGCACCCGATCCTGCGGTTCTGCTTTACAACGATCCCTTCTTTCTGCTAACGCTGCGACAGGGGAATACCTGCGAGAAACAAAGCGGGACATGAATCATAATATCTGTGGCGCGAAAAAAGCCTCTAAGTAGAATCCTCGTTTCAGAGAATACTCTCAGTTTAACGGAATGTACATTCCTAATTGACCTTTACGATCGCTATTCCGAGCTATCACCTACGAGAGATTGTAGTGGTCGGCCCCTTCTCCATTATTACAGCCTTCGAGACGTAGACAGCGACTCAGCTAGCTGGGTATATGGTGTAAGCCTGCAATGCAAGGAAAAGATCGAGGTCGATCTTCGGACCCCGCAATTATTTGTCGAAACGGTGTTCCTCGCGTGTTTATTGCCTGGGGATTCGCATATTCCACACGCAGACAATCAGCGAAGAGAACACGGGCGGTGGCTCCCGAATCACACGCCCCAACGAGATTACACGGCGCTTGTTTATCTGAATGACAACTTTACAGGAGGTGAATTGGTTTTTCCGGATCGTGATGTAGTTATCATCCCGAAGCCCGGTTTATTCGTTGGGTTTCCTAGCAATCACAAATTTGTGCATGCAGTCCCCAACGTTCTTTCTGGAAAACGATACTCTCTGCCAGTCTGGTTTACAATGAATTCAGCAAAAGCTATGCAAGTTTGAACTCTTCAATTTTTTCAGAAAGAGGGGGCGACCACTTGCAGGCTGAATGTTGAGGTATCGGTGCTAATCGTTCGCGGCATGGTGGAGCAGAGCGAGATTTGGACTCGTATGTCTGTTGACTAGAGCGGGCGAATTCATAGTGCAGCGTGACGATCCGGTGGCGCAATTGTGTGTGTACCGTGCAGAAGCCGGGCTTCATGAAATAAAGAGAGTACAGAGGTTGCCGGTGGAAACCAAAGACTGGGATGAAAAGAGAGCTAAGATCGGATTACAAGAAGGATATGGATTATTTTCGTCGCTTACATCCAGACGGCACTCCAGAGCCGACGCACATCTCATTCTGGGACAAGAAGAAGGAACGATAATGGAACTTAGCAAGTGGATAAATTCGAATTACTTGACGCCTGAAGGCATCGCTGATGTTCGTGAATCAGTAAAAGCCAAGCCGACGATGAAATACTGCGTGCTTGATAATTTCTTTCTCCCTGAACGTATAGACGCCATAATAGCTCACCATGCAACGTTGAAATTTGATGAGGCCGCTGACAGGACCGGGCATGATATGGTGATTTTGCCATATGACGGAGCCGTCAAGTGGGCGGATGGTAATGACGTCGGTGCTGAGTTTTATTTCGCTGAAGAAGTCAAAGAGTACTTCTGTTATTTATTGAATCGTCTAAAACCACCCAGGACTAGTGTTGAGTTGAAACTCAGGTGGCACAAACCTCATGCTACTGGCTTCTGGATTCATAGCGATTCAGTATGGCGTTCCATTGTCGCCATCATGTACTTTAACAAGAACTGGAAAGCTTCTGACGGCGGTTTGCTGCAATTATGGCGTCCTGATGAAGCGTCTTACGACAAATCAACGATTTTTGACAACATCAGGTCGGATCAGCGTCTTGATTTCTTAAATGAAAATCAAAGACTGAAGACGAACACGCCAGGAGGCGGCTGGCCAAGCCATTGGCCCCATCAGTCTCGTGACATGATTCTCGTAGATCAAATTGTCCCTGCCTATAATCGGCTCTTCTTGTGTGATCTTGATGCCGATCCGACGTTTCATTCCGTGACGCCGAGTTGTGACAAGATCCGAACTGGATTCGTATATTGGCTGAACAATGAATCTCATCCGAACTTCAAAGGCAAATGATCATGGGAGCTAGCCTACTCGCGTGATTCGGGCAAGTTTCCCTCTTCGTTTACATTCGTGTTCATTCGGGGTTAGGCGTCCGGGTAATAATCGTCTTCCGGACTTATGTTTCGGAATAGTTCATTGCCAGTTACCGGTGTGTCTTCGGAATTGCTCCATCGACGACTAAATCGCTCAGATCAGGACCGTTCGCAGCGTCTCCAAGGAAAGGCGTTACTCCGAAAATTTTTTGCAGTGTTTGTAGAGTAGCGCTGTGCGTGTAGTGGATCGTGTTGAACTAACCGCCACCTTTAGCAAAAGGCGACAGTATGATCATGCCGATGGGGAGGTCGCCGCCCTTGCTTTCGTCCCAAGTAATCAACACGACGCCATTGTGAAAGGCTGCTGATTTCAGAATCATTGGCAAGTTTCGTGCAAGCCAATCGCTGACCCTTATCGCGAACCGAGGCAGTTTTTTACCGCATCTGAAATTTTAAGTCAGGAATCGCATGCGTTTCAAAATTGATCAGGTTCTTAAGTTTCACTGCGGCGCGTTGATTAGGCGACACTAATGCTTGGCGAAATTTGCCTTGGATTCAATGTTGACTAACAGAGCGACTCTTAGGTAACGTCGCTCTCTGCCATGCCAACCGCCTTAACCAAACCTTTTGTCTGCCCTTTGTTGGCATCGGCTGCGACGCTCAACTGCATTACAGCAGCCGCAGCTGTACTTGGACTTGAGGAAGCCATATCGTAGCCAACGTGTGCTTGCAGTATCAAAACTCGGTTAAAATATCCCAGAGGTCGGCATGAAGACGGCTTTGAGGCGTAAAGGAGAAACTCCTCCAGCAAAATCATGCCACAAGTTAATTGCGTATCAAATATATAAGAGTGACTCCGCCCCAGTACGCCCTGCGCCCCGCGAACGAAAGTGGATGGACAATGCATATCAAAAATTTCCGTATCGTTGCCTACCGTTAGTCGTTGCGAATCAGTACGGCTGGGAAATCCTGTCCACCTATCACGTCCGCGCGAGTTGGGATGGCACTTCGAAAGCCAAGGGCTTGTGCGTCGAAAACCTATACGGGGATGGTCCCCTGCACTGTCACTCACACTTCGGCGAGGGGGTGCTAACTTTTCAAATTCCATTCCTTTTCAAGACACCCAATGGCTGGAATTTGATGGTCCGTGGTCCCACAAACAGTTCGAAAGACGGAATCGCAGCTCTAGATGGCATTATTGAAACAGACTGGGCTCATTCAACATTCACGATGAACTGGCGCTTTACGAGAGCATGCACCGTCGAGTTCGCGATCGGAGAACCCATCTGCCTATTCTTTCCAATTCAAAGGGGTGTGCTTGAGATGTTCCGCGGCGAATTTCATATGTTGGAGGCGAATCAGGAATTTGAAAATAAATTTCGAGAATGGTCTTTTAGCAGGGATCGGTTTCTCTCAGGGTTCGAAAAGGGGAAACCGGAGGTAGTAGCACAAGGTTGGCAGAAGGATTACATGCGGACTGCCAAAGACAAAAAACCGCTCGCGCATCCATTCGCAAATGAAACCTCGTGGGCTGCGCAAAAACGTAGGGATGGCAATCATGATGATTCTGCAAACACATAGTTCGATTCTTGGACCAGCATGAGCGGCCATCCTCACAGTTACTATATTCGAACGGACAATATTTTCGGCATGCGGCCTCGATGAAGTCGAAAGAATTGCGCCTGCAGCACGCCTTTCAGTTGCGCACGTACACGGCAAGGCAATTTCGACGGCTGCTCGATTCGGTTCCGTCGCTGGAACCGTGCGACGTCTACGATTTCCGGTACGACATTGCGAAACCGTTCGCGCCGAATAATGAAATGGCTTACAGCGTTTTCGTGTTACGCCGACGCCGCCATCTTAGTTAAACCTAAAAGGAGGCTTGACATTAACGTAGAGGATAAGTCACATCCCGTGTATGACACAAAATACAATACCGCCAGGGCCGCCGCCGCCAGGGCCGCCGCCGCCAGGACCGCCGCCACCAGGACCGCCGCCACCAGGGCCGCCGCCGCCAGGGCCGCCGCCACCAGGGCCGCCGCCGCCAGGACCGCCGCCGCCGCGGGCTTGATGCGATACGTTTGGCATTGGGTGGTGCTGGGATTTAACGGTAGTGGCAGTTCGAACTAGTTGCGACCGTATTGAGACCAAATCTCAATACGCGTCGTGTTGGTGAGCTACACTTCGGAGCAGTTTACTTCGGCGGCGGTGAAGCGACGAGTATCTGGAAGCGCGGATCATTCCGAAGCGGATCGAACATTGGATCGAGCCGGAGCAGCGCCGGAGTGAGCGGCATAATTGTACTCAATGAGCCGGCGTACGGTATCGAAAGTAGTTTCTGTAAAGCGGCGATGGCGCGGTCGGGCTCTCCCATCTGCGCCGCCACCCGGGCGAGGATCTCGAGCGACCAAGGACCAGTCAAGCGGTCTTTCTCGATCGGATTCGCGGCCATGGCCCGTTCCGACAGAGCCAACGCGGCGGCTTTGTCACCGAGACCCATATTGACGAGCGCGAGATCTCCAATGAGGTAATAATTTTCCGGCTGTTCTTTGAGGAAAGGTTCCAGTTCGCTGCGCGCTTGTCGCCAACTTTCCTGGGCAGCGGCATGGTCGCCGGCGACTTCCTGCGCCCAGCCTAAAAAAAAGCGCAGCTCGCCATTGGAAAAACCCAAAGCTGGTTCGGGCTTGGCGAGTATTTCCTTTAGGCGAGGGATGACCGGTGCAGGACGCCGCTCCAAGATCGCTTGGTACGCTTGTGTTCCCAAGGCGTCGGGGTTGTCGGCGTTCGGATGCAGCGGAGCGAGTAGTGCAGCAGCACGCGGCAGATCACCCTCGGCTTGTGCGATAGCCGCCTTTAGCGCAATAGTATCTATGTCATCTGGTGAGATATTGAGAACTTGATCAGCCTTTCGTAAGGCTTCGGGTAAACGACGATAATGAATGTAGGTAACCGCGTGCTGGGTGAGTAGGTGAAGGTTGCGCGGGTCGAGCCGCTCGGCTTCGTTGAAGTACGACTCGCTCCGGTCCCACTGGCCTCGCCTCCGCTCCAAATAGGCCAGCGATTCAAGAATCCGGCTGCTATTGGGCAGGAGCTGGCGTGCTTGCTCAAAGTAACGCACCGCGGTGTCGTAATCCTTCAGGCAGGCGTAGTGGTAATATCCCTTGGCATGCAGTGCCTCGCCGAGATTGGGTTGAAGAGTCAGCGCGGTTTCGGCTGCCTCCCGCGCCTCTTCACGGAGGGCGACCGTTGGTTGAAGAGCCTGGTTGCGGTAGCTGGCCGCATCAACGTATGATAGCAGCGCCCAACCAAGGGCGAACTTCGGGTCCAAGCGCACCGCTTCTCTAAGATATTTCTGCGCGCCAAGGGCGTTGGTGGTTGTGTCGGCAGTTTTCAGTGTATAAGCCAGCCCACGCAGGTAGGCATCGTAAGCTTCAGGATTGTCCGTCGGTTTGGCGGCGATGACTTGCTCTTCCTGACCGGTCAAGTGCGCTCGTAATTGATCGGCGATGGCTTTGGCGACTTCACTCTCGACCGAAAAGATGTCAGTTAGTTTGCGATCGAAGGTATCAGCCCACAGGTGGGAATCATTGGCTGCTTTGATTAGCTGCACGTTCACACGCACAGCGTCGCCGCTCTTCTGCACGCTGCCCTCCAGAATGTGAGCTACGCCAAGTTGGCTGGCGATCTCAGGCAGGTTTTCTGGCGCGCTTTTGTAATGCTGCGTGGATGTACGCGAGATCACCTTAAGATCGGCGATTTTCGACAGGCGCGTCAGAATTTCGTCCTGGATTCCATCGGCAAAGTAGGCGTTTGCTTTTTCTTCGCTTCGGTTCTCAAACGGAAGCACCGCAATACTTTTTTCAGGCGCTGTCAGCACTGATCTGACGCGATTGCGGGAAAATATTACGATACCGGCGACAATTGCCGCGAGCGCAAGCAACGCTGCCGTCATTGCCGACCAGCGCAGACGCGTTCGGCGTTTCTGCGCGGTCTCGAATTTCCGCGGCAGTGTCGCATTGCCGAATCGATCGTCATAGAGGTTCACGACCGAGAGGCGCACTCCGTGTTTCACTTCACACGTGCCGAGATCGTGCAGAAGCGGCCGCCACTGTTCGTATTCTTCCAGATCTTCGGCGACGTGCTTGGAGAGAAGAATGTGCCCGGCGTCGCCGCAATCCATCACCCGCTGCGCTATGTTAAGGCCGGCGCCGGCGACATTCGCTCGTTCGTTGACATCAATAACGCCGCTCACCGGCCCACTGTGCACGCCCATCCGAAGTTGTAAGCGTGGATGTTCCTTGAGGGCACGGCTGATCTCCACCGCGCATTGTGCAGGCGCTTCCGGGCTGGTGTGAAAGACCAGCCCCATGCCGTCGCCCGTTGGAATCTTAATTAAGCGACCGGCGGCTTCGGCTGTCTGATATTGATCCGAACTGCGGACGACTTTGGTCAGCTCGTCAACCACCACCCCCTGTTCGTTAATCGAAAACTTCGAGTAGCCGACGATGTCGATGAACAAGACGTGCGCGATCTCAAGCTGGATCTCCTTTTTAACTTCAGCGGGCATCTGGCGATTTCACGAATAGTGCGCAAATCAT
>Ga0209268_1001102_pt1 | contig 13412 bp, 10 predicted proteins | sample GraSoiAngelo_143_FD_185900 | JGI IMG/M metagenome (GOLD analysis project Ga0209268, IMG submission 185900) | Grasslands soil microbial communities from the Angelo Coastal Reserve, California, USA - 14_1009_02_30cm (SPAdes) (version 2) | ecosystem: Environmental > Terrestrial > Soil > Grasslands ... | reverse complement strand
TCTGTTCCGCGGCCACCCCGACCTGCGCCGCATCCTCACCGACTACGGCTTCATCGGGCATCCGTTCCGCAAGGACTTTCCGCTCATCGGCAACGTCGAAGTGCAATACGACCCCGACAAGCAGCGCGTTGTGTACCGGCCGGTGAGCATCACACCCCGGGTGCTGGTGCCGAAGGTCATCCGCCATGACCACCGCTACGAGCCCGCACTCAAGGATCCGCAGGTGCCGCGCTGATGGCCGCCACACCGTTAGCCGAGATCCGCAACTACACGATGAACTTCGGGCCGCAGCACCCGGCCGCCCACGGCGTGCTGCGGCTGGTGCTGGAGATGGACGGCGAGGTGATCCAGAAGGCCGATCCGCACATCGGTCTGCTGCATCGCGGCACCGAGAAGCTGGCGGAGTCGAAGCCCTTCAACCAGTCGATCGGCTACATGGACCGGCTCGACTACGTGTCCATGATGTGCAACGAGCACGCCTACGTGCTCGCGATCGAGCGCCTGCTCGGCATCCAGCCGCCGGAACGCGCGCAGTACATCCGCGTCATGTTCGATGAGATCACGCGCATCCTGAATCACCTCATGTGGCTCGGGGCTCACGGGCTGGACATCGGCGCCATGACCGTGTTCCTGCTGTGTTTCAAGCAGCGCGAGGAGCTGATGGACGTCTACGAGGCGGTCTCGGGCACGCGCATGCATGCCACCTACTACCGCCCCGGCGGCGTGTACCGCGATCTGCCGGCGGCGATGCCCAAGTACCAGGCCTCCAGATGGCGCTCGCAGAAGGAAGCCGCGCGCCTGAACGAGGCGCGCGCCGGCACCATGCTGGACTTCATCCAGGCGTTCACCGAAGGCTTGCCGTCGGCCATCGACGACTACGAGACGCTGCTCACCGACAACCGTATCTGGAAGCAGCGCACGGTCAACATCGGGGTGGTGTCGCCCGAGCGCGCGCTGCAGCTGGGCTTCTCCGGTCCGATGCTGCGCGGCTCAGGCGTTGCCTGGGACCTGCGCAAGAAGCAGCCTTATGAGGTGTACGAGCGCATGGATTTCGATGTGCCGGTGGGCGTGAACGGCGACTGCTATGACCGCTACCTGGTCGACGTCGAGGAGATGCGCCAGGCGAACCGCATCGTGCGCCAGTGCGTGGAGTGGCTGCGCGCGCATCCCGGAGCGGTGATGATCGATGACCGCAAGGTGCGCCCGCCCGCGCGCGAGCAGATGAAGGATGACATGGAGTCCCTCATCCATCACTTTAAGTTCTTTACCGAAGGCTATGAAGTACCTGAAGGAGAGACCTACGCGGCCGTGGAAGCTCCCAAGGGCGAGTTCGGCATCTACCTGGTATCCGACGGCGCCAACAAGCCGTATCGGCTCAAGTGCCGGGCGCCGGGGTTCGCGCATCTGGCGGCCCTGGAGGAGATGTGCCGCGGCCACATGCTCGCCGACGTGGTGGCGGTGATCGGCTCGCAGGACATCGTGTTCGGGGAAATCGACCGTTGAGCAACGAAGCTGACAACGGCGCGGCGCGCGCCGACGGTCCCGAGGGCAGGCCGCAGCTGCTGTCGGAGCACAGCCGCGCGGAAATCGATCGCTGGGTCGGGAAGTTTCCGCCCGGGCGAGCGCGCTCGGCGTGCATCGCGGCGCTGCATGCGGCGCAGGAACAGAACCACGGCTTTCTCACCACGGCGCTCATGGATGCGGTGGCCGAGTACCTGCGGCTGCCGCCGATCCAGGTGTACGAGGTCGCGGCCTTCTATTCGATGTTCCAGACCCACCCCTGCGGCCGCCATCACGTCAGCATCTGCACCAACATCTCCTGCATGCTGAACGGCGCCGAGGAGCTGGTGGCGCACGCGGAAGGCCGGCTCGGCATCAAGTTGAACCAGAGTACCCCCGACGGGCGCATCTTTCTCAAGCGCGAGGAGGAATGTCTCGCGGCCTGTACCGGCGCGCCGATGATGATGGTGGATCACGTGTTCCACGAGCACCTCACGCCGGCGGCGCTCGACGGCATTCTGGATGCCCTGAAATGAGCGCCGCCGCAGGCACCTGGGCTGAGCGGATGAACCTGGCGGCGTTCGAGCCGCTGCACCTGGAGCGCTCGTGGACGCTCGCCACCTACCGCACCATCGGCGGCTATGAGGTGTGGGAGCGGCTGCTGCGGGAGAAGCCGCCACGCGAGCAGATCATCGATGCGGTGAAAGCTTCCGGGCTGCGCGGCCGCGGCGGCGCCGGCTTTCCCACCGGCACCAAGTGGAGCTTCATGCCGCGCAACTCGCCGGTGCAGAAGTACCTGGTGTGCAATTCGGACGAGAGCGAGCCCGGCACCTGCCACGACCGCGACATCCTGCGCTACAACCCGCACGCCCTCATCGAGGGCCTGGCGATCGCCGGCTACGCCACCAACTCCACGGTGGCCTACAACTACATTCGCGGCGAGTTTCTCGGCGAGCCGGTACCGCGCTTCGAGGCGGCGCTCGCGGAGGCCTATGCGGCGGGGCTGCTCGGCAAGAACGTGCTGGGGAGCGGCGTCGACTTCGACCTGCACACCTTCATCGGCGCCGGCGCCTACATCTGCGGCGAGGAGACGGCGCTGCTCGACTCGCTCGAGGGCAAGCCCGGCAAGCCGCGCTTCAAGCCGCCGTTCCCGGCGAATTTCGGCCTGTACGGCGCGCCCACCACCGTCAACAACACGCTGAGCTTCGCCTCCGTGCCGACCATTCTGCGCAAGGGTCCGGCCTGGTTCGCTTCCCTTGGGCCGCCCAACTCCGGCGGCACGGTGATTTATTCGATCTCGGGGCACGTCGAGAAACCGCGCAACATCGAGTTGCCGCTCGGGGTGCCGTTTGCGGATCTGCTCGAGCTGTGCGGCGGGGTGCGGGGCGGGCGCAAGCTCAAGGCCGTGATTCCCGGCGGCGTCTCGGTGCCGGTGGTGCCCGGGGACATCATGCTCAAGACCAGGATGGACTACGACTCGGTGAGGGCCGCCGGCTCGGCGCTCGGCACCGGCGCGGCCATCGTCATGGACGAGACCACCTGCATGGTGCGGGTGCTGGAGCGCATCTCGCGCTTCTACATGGCGGAGTCCTGCGGGCAGTGCACGCCGTGCCGCGAGGGCACGGGCTGGATGAACCGCCTGCTGAAGCGGGTGCTCGCGGGCGCGGCGCGGCGCGAGGAGCTGACGCTGCTGCTGGACGTCGCGAACCGCATCGAGGGGCACACCATCTGCGCATTCGGCGACGCCTCGGCCTGGCCGGTGCAGAGCTTCCTCAGGCACTACCGGCACGAGTTCGAATACATGATCGATCACGGTGGCCGCAGCATCGTGAGCGATTCTCTGGGGGCGCAGGCGGCGGCCTGAGCCGCGCCCGCACATGAGCATGGCGGATGAGCTGGTCAATATCGAGATCGACGGTGTGCCGGTGAAGGCGCGCAAGGGCGAGATGCTCATACGCGTCACCGATGCGCACGGCGCCTATGTGCCGCGCTTCTGTTACCACGACAAGCTCTCGGTCGCGGCCAACTGCCGCATGTGCCTGGTGGAGGTGGAGAAGGCGCCCAAGCCCCTGCCGGCCTGCGCCACCCCGGTGATGGAGGGCATGAAGGTCTTCACCAAGTCCGCGCGCGCCATCGGCGCGCAACGCGCCACCATGGAATTCCTGCTCATCAATCACCCGCTCGACTGCCCGATCTGTGACCAGGGCGGGGAGTGCGAGCTGCAGGATCTGGCGGTCGGCTTCGGGCGCGACCTATCCCGCTACCACGAGGGCAAGCGCTCGGTGCCCGACGAGAACTTAGGTCCCCTCATCGCGACCGACATGACGCGCTGCATCCACTGCACGCGCTGCATCCGCTTCACCGAGGAGATCGCCGGCATCCAGGAGCTGGGCATGATCGGCCGCGGCGAGCACATGAAGGTGCGCACCTATATAGAGAGCACGGTGAATCACGAGCTCTCCGGCAACGTCATCGACCTGTGCCCGGTGGGCGCGCTCATCTCCAAGCCGTACCGCTTCAGCGCGCGCGCCTGGGAGATGAGCTCCACGGCGCTGATTTCCCCGCACGATCCGGTGGGCACGAATCTCTTCGGCCACGTGCTGCGCGGCAGGCTGATGCGGGTCGTGCCGCGCGAGAACGAGGCGATCAACGAGACCTGGATCGCCGACCGTGACCGCTTCAGCTACGAGGGCGTATACAGCCCCGATCGCCTGATGCACCCGCTGCTGCGCCGCGCGGACGCCTGGGTCGAGACCGACTGGGAGAGCGCGCTCACGCAGGTCGCGCAGGGGCTGCGCGCCCGCGCCCCCGACCTCGGTGTCCTGGCGAGCAGCTCGGGCACGCTCGAGGAGCTGTACCTCGCGGGGCGCATCGCGCGGGGACTGAACAGCCACAATGTCGATCACCGCCTGCGGCAGCGCGATTTCCGCGACCAGCAGGCGGATCCGGTGTTTCCGGGACTGGGCATGCACATCGCCGAGGTCGATTCGCTGGATGCGCTGCTGGTGATCGGGGCGAACCTGCGCCGCGAGGTGCCGATTCTCGCGCATCGGGTGCGCAAGGCGGTGCTGCGCGGCGCGCAGGTGGCGATGCTGAACCCGGCGCGCTTCCCGTATCTGTTCCCGGTGAAGGCGTACCTGACCTGCGCGCCGGCCGATCTCGCGGCGGATCTCGCGGCGGTCGTGGCCGCGGCGGCGGCCGCGGCGGGCAAGCCCGTGCCCCGGCAGCTCGGCGGCGCGGTGGGCGCGGCGCGCGTGAGCGAGGCGCATCGTGCGGCCGCGCAGGTGCTGCTCGGCGGGGGAAAGCGCGCCGTGTGGCTCGGCGCTCTGGCGGCGCGTCACGCGGCGTTCGCGGACCTGCGCGCGCTCGCTGCGGCGCTGGCGCAGATCACCGGCGCGTCCCTGGGCCGGCTCGCCGAAGGCGGCAACGCCGCGGGCGCCTATCTGGCCGGGGCGATCCCGCATCGCGAGGCGGGCGGCAGGACGGTGGCGCAGGCGGGCCTCAACGCGCGCGACATGCTGGAGAGCCCGCTGCGGGCCTACCTGCTGCTCGGCGGTCTGGAACCCTCGCTCGATGCGCTCGTTCCCCAGAGCCTGCGCACCCTCGCCCGCGCCGAGTTCGTGGTCGCGGCGACCCCGTTCGCCAGCGAGGAGATTAAGCGCGTCGCGCACCTGTTGCTGCCGATGGGCACGTTCGCCGAGACCTCCGGCACGTACGTCAACTGCGAGGGGTTGTGGCAGAGCCACAGCGGGGCGGCGGCGCCGGTGGGGGAGGCGCGGCCGGGCTGGAAGGTGCTGCGGGTACTCGGCAACCTGCTCGGTCTCGAGGGCTTCGACTACCAGTCCTCCGAGGATGTCCTGCGTGAGGTGCGCGAGGCGTGTGCCGCGCTGAGGCCCGCGGGCTACCAGGGCACTCACGCGGTGCAGGAGGTCGATGAGGCCGGGGCGGCGATGGGTGCGGCGCTGGTGGACGTGCCGATGTACCAGACCGATGCGCTGCTGCGCCGCGCGCCGTCGCTGCAGAGAACGCGTGAAGGCCGCACGCCGGCCGTGACGTACTGAAACGCCAAGGCGGACCGCGCACGTGCTCGAAACCCTCGCAACCACCTGGCTGTCGCTGCCGGACTACGCGCGCTCCACCGCGTGGATACTGGTGATCACGGTGGTGCTGATCGTTTGCGTGGCGCTGCTGACTTTGTGGGAGCGCAAGGTCATCGGCTGGATGCAGCTGCGCCGCGGACCGAACCGCGTGCGCCTTTTCGGTCTGCTGCCCGGAGTGGGACAACCGTTCGCCGACGTGATCAAGCTCCTCGTGAAGGAAGTCATCATCCCGACGAATTCGAGCAAGTTCCTGTTCCGGCTCGCGCCCATCGTCGCACTCGTGCCGGCGTTCGCGGCCTGGGCGGTGATCCCGCTGTCGCCAACGGTGGTGGTGTCGAAGGCCGACGCGGGCCTGCTGTACCTGCTGTCGCTCACCTCCATGGGTGTGTACGGCGTCATCGTCGCCGGCTGGGCGGCGAACTCCAAATACGCGTTCCTGGGCGCCATGCGCTCCGCGGCGCAGATGCTGGCCTACGAGATCGCCATGGGCTTCGCGCTGGTCGGCGTGCTCATGGCCACCGGCAGCATGAACCTCGGCACCATCGTGCGCACCCAGGAGGGCGGGCTGCTGTCCTGGAACTGGTTCTGGCTGTTCCCACTGTTGATGGTGTATTTCATCTCCGGCGTCGCCGAGACCAACCGCGCGCCCTTCGACGTGGCCGAGGGCGAATCCGAGATCGTCGCCGGCTTCCACGTCGAGTACTCCGGCATCGCGTTCGCGCTGTTCTTCCTCGCCGAATACGCCAACATGATCCTGATCTCGACGCTCACCGCGGTGTTCTTCTTCGGCGGCTGGGAGGGACCCTTGCAGGGCTATGCATGGCTCGGGCTGGGTGACACCTTCCTCGGACAGCCGAGTTTCCTGTGGCTGTTCCTCAAGGTGTTCTGCCTGGTGTTCCTGTTCCTGTGGTTCCGGGCGACCTTCCCGCGCTACCGCTACGACCAGATCATGCGCCTGGGGTGGAAGGCGCTGATCCCTGTGACCCTGGTGTGGATCGGCGTGGAGATGCTGCTGGCCGTGTACCGCATCGGGCCGTGGTCGCGCGCCTGGTACCACTGAGCGGATGCATCCATGGGTGTGAATCCGCTCAAGACCTTCCTGCTGCCGGAGCTCCTCAAGGGGCTCATGGTCACGGCCCGCACTCTGTTCAGCCGCAAGTACACCCTCAACTATCCGGAAGAGAAGACCCCGCAGTCACCGCGCTTTCGCGGCCTGCACGCGCTGCGCCGCTACCCGAACGGCCAGGAGCGCTGCATCGCCTGCAAGCTGTGCGAGGCGGTGTGCCCGGCGGTGTGCATCACCATCGACTCGGAGGTGGCACCGGACGGCACGCGGCGCACCACGCGCTATGACATCGATCTGTTCAAGTGCATCTACTGTGGCTTCTGCGAGGAGGCCTGCCCGGTGGACGCCATCGTGCTCACCCGCATTCTCGAGTACCACATGGAGCGGCGCGGCGAGAACATCATGAGCAAGGACAAGCTGCTCGCGGTCGGCGAACGCTACGAGGCGATGATCGCCGCCGATCGGGCCGCGGACGCGCCCTACCGATGAGAACGCGCCTCAGCCCTCGCGCCGCCGGCGGACGCGCATGCTGATCGAGGCGCTGTTCTACGTGTTCGGCGCCCTGCTCATCGCCGCGGCGCTCGGCGTGATCACGGCGCGCAATCCGGTGTACTCGGCGCTGGCGCTGGTCATGTGCTTCATCAGCTCGGCCGCCATCTGGCTGCTGCTGGAGGCGGAGTTCCTCGCCGTGGTGCTGGTGCTGGTATACGTCGGCGCGGTCATGGTGCTGTTCCTGTTCGTCGTCATGATGCTCGACGTCAACCTGGCGGAGCTGCGCCAGGGATTCACCCGCTTCGCGTGGCTCGGCTGGCTCACAGCCCTGGCGGTGATCGTCGAGATCGTGGGGGTGGTGTGGGCGCGCGGCGGACTCGGCATCGACGCGGGCCGCGGCGCCACGCCCACGGCGCCGACCTACAGCAACACGCTGGAGCTCGGGCGCGTGCTGTACACCCGCTACGCGTACCCGTTCGAGCTCGCCGCCATGCTGCTGCTGGTGGCGATCGTGGCCGCCATCGCGCTCACCATGCGCCGCCGCGCGGGGCTGAAGCAGCAGGACATCAGAGCCCAGGTGGCGGTGCGGCGTGCCGACCGGCTGCGCATCGTGAAAATGGATGCGGAGAAGCGCCCATGATCACGCTGGCGCAGCTGCTGACGCTGTCGGGGATCCTGTTCTCGCTCGCCATTGCCGGCGTTTTCCTGAACCGCAAGAACGTCATCCTGCTGCTGATGTGCGTGGAGCTGCTGCTGCTCGCCGCGAACTTCAACTTCATCGCGTTCTCGCGCTATCTCGCGGACATCAACGGACAGGTGTTCGTGTTCTTCATCCTCACGGTGGCGGCGGCCGAGTCGGCGATCGGACTCGCCATCCTGGTGGTGCTGTTCAGGGAACGGGGCAGCATCAACGTCGAAGACCTGAACACGCTGAAAGGCTGAAGCGCCCGCCATGAACCCCAGCGTGCTGATCGCCGTGCCGCTGCTGCCGCTGCTGGCCGCCGTCATCGCCGGCCTGGGCGGGCGGCTCATCGGGCGCGCCGGCGCGCACACCCTCACCTGCGCCGCGGTGGCGGTCTCCTGCGCTCTGTCGCTCATGGTGCTGAAGCAGACCTATTGGGACGGCGCGCCGGCGTACGAGGCGCCGGTGTACACCTGGCTGGTCAGCGACGGCATGCACATGGAGGTCGGCTTCCTCATCGACCGCCTCACCGCGCTGATGATGGCGGTGGTGAGCTTCGTGTCGCTGTGCGTGCACGTCTACACCATCGGCTACATGAGCGATGACCCCGGCTACACGCGCTTTTTCAGCTACATCTCGCTGTTCACCTTCTCCATGCTCATGCTGGTCATGGCGAACAACTTCATGCAGCTGTTCTTCGGCTGGGAAGCGGTGGGGCTGGTGTCGTATCTGCTGATCGGCTTCTGGTACACGCGCCCGAGCGCGATCTTCGCCAATCTCAAGGCCTTCATCGTCAATCGCATCGGCGACTTCGGCTTCGTGCTGGGAATTGCCGCCATCGCCTACTTCACCCGCTCGCTCGCGTATCGTGACGCCTTCGCCGCGGCCCCGCAGATCGCGCAGGCGCTCATTCCCGTGAGCTCCACTTCCGCCGTCGGGGCGCTGACGCTGATCTGCATCTGCTTATTTATAGGCGCCATGGGCAAGTCGGCGCAGGTGCCGCTGCACGTATGGTTGCCCGACTCGATGGAGGGTCCGACACCCATCTCGGCGCTCATCCATGCGGCCACCATGGTGACGGCCGGGATCTTCATGGTGGCGCGCATGTCGCCGCTGTTCGAATACTCCGATGCCGCGCTGTCGTTCGTGCTGGTGATCGGCGCCACCACCGCCTTCTTCATGGGTCTGCTCGGGGTGGTCAACAACGACATCAAGCGGGTGATCGCCTACTCGACGCTCTCGCAGCTGGGGTACATGACCGTGGCGCTGGGCGTTTCCGCCTACGGCGCGGCCATCTTCCACCTGATGACCCACGCGTTCTTCAAGGCGCTGCTGTTCCTCGCCGCCGGCTCGGTCATCATCGCCCTGCACCACGAGCAGGACATGCGCCGCATGGGCGGGCTTGCGAAGTACATGCCCATCACGGCGGTGACCTGCTGGATCGGCGCGCTGGCGCTCGTCGGCACGCCGTTCTTCTCCGGCTTCTACTCCAAGGACGCGATCATCGAGGCGGTCGGCGAGTCGCACCGCTGGGGCGCGACCTACGCCTACTGGTGCGTGCTGTGCGGCGTGTTCGTGACCGCGCTGTACACCTTCCGCATGCTGTTCCTGACGTTTCACGGGCCGGAGCGTTTCCGCGCGGCGGCCCCCCCTGCCGCCGCGCACGACGGTGGGCCCGCTGCTGACGGGCCCGCGGATGACCGGCACGACGATCGCGCCCACGGCGGCGCCCCCCACGAGAGTCCCGCGGTGGTGACGGCCCCGCTCATCGCACTCGCCATCCCGTCGATCCTCATCGGCGCATTCACCGTGGGTCCGGTGCTGTTCGGCGGGTACTTCGGGCCGTCGATCTTCGTGCTCAGCGCGAACAACGTCGTCGGCAGGCTCGCCACGCAGTTCGGCGGTCCGGTGCAATTCGCCCTGCACGGCCTGGCGGCGCCGCCTTTCTGGCTCGCGCTCGCCGGGGCGGTCACGGCCTGGGCCTGTTTCCTGTGGCGGCCGGTGTGGGCGGACGATGCGGTACGCAGCTTCGGCTGGCTGTACCGCACGCTCACGCACAAGTACTACTTCGACTGGTTCAACGAGCGCATTCTCGCCGCGCTCACACGCCTCATCGGCGTGGGCCTGTGGAAGGGGGGCGATGAGCTGCTGATCGACGGCGCGATGGTCAACGGCAGCGCGGCCACGGTGGGCTGGGCCGGGAGCCTGCTGCGACGCGTGCAAAGCGGTTACCTCTACTCGTACGCCTTCTGGATGATGATCGGCCTGGCGGTGCTGCTCGGCTGGTTCCTGGCGCACGCCCGCTACTAAAAGCGCAGCCCGCCGCGATGCCTCTCCTGTCAATGCTCATCTGGTTGCCGATCGCCGCGGGCTTGGGAGTCGTGCTGCTCGGCGATCGCCACATCGTGGCCGGGCGCTGGCTGGCGCTGCTCGCATCGCTCGCGACACTGGCGCTGTCGGTGCCGCTGTGGCGCTCGTTCGACACCGCGAGCGCGGCGCTGCAGTTCCCGGAGAAGCTGCCGTGGATTCCGCGCTTCGACGCCTGGTACGCGCTCGGCGTGGACGGCATCTCGCTGCCGCTGATCGTGCTCACCGCGTTCATGACGGTACCGGTAGTGATCGCCGGCTGGAGGGTGATCGAGACGCGCCCGGCGCAGTACTACGCCGCCTTCCTCATCATGGAAGGCCTGATGATCGGGGTGTTCTGCGCCAGCGACGCGCTGCTGTTCTATTTCTTCTGGGAGGCGATGCTGATTCCGATGTTCCTCATCATCGGCATCTGGGGCGGGCCGCGGCGCGTGTACGCGACCATCAAGTTCTTCCTGTACACCTTCCTCGGCTCGGTGTTCATGCTGGCGGCGCTGATCTACATGTACGTGAAGGGTGGCAGCTACGCGATCGCGAGCCTGCAGGCCCTGCCGCTCACGCTCATCGAGCAGCGCTGGATATTCCTCGCGCTGCTGCTCGCCTTCGCGGTGAAGGTGCCGATGTTCCCGGTGCACACCTGGCTGCCGGATGCGCACGTCGAGGCGCCCACCGGCGGCTCGGTGATCCTGGCGGCCATCCTGCTGAAGATGGGCGGCTACGGCTTGCTGCGCTTCAGCCTGCCCATTGCGCCGGACGCGAGCCGCGAGCTCGACCTGCTGGTGATCGCGCTGTCGTTGATCGCGGTGATCTACATCGGCTTCGTCGCGCTGGTGCAGCAGGACATGAAGAAGCTCATCGCGTACTCCTCGATTGCGCACATGGGGTTCGTGACCCTCGGGGCCTTCGTGATCTACGAGATCGTGCGCAACACCGGGAGCGTGCAGGGCGCCGGCATGGGGCTCGATGGGGCGATGGTGCAGATGGTCTCGCATGGGCTCGTGTCCGGGGCGCTGTTCCTGTGCGTCGGCGTGCTGTACGACCGCGTGCACAGCCGCCAGATCGCCGACTACGGCGGCGTGGTCAACACCATGCCGGTGTTCGCATCCTTCATGGTGTTGTTTGCGCTGGCCAACACCGGGCTCCCGGGAACCTCCGGGTTCGTCGGCGAGTTCCTGGTGATCATCGCCAGCTTCAGAGCGAGCTTCTGGTACTCGCTGCTGGCGGCGGTGACGCTGGTGCTGGGGGCCGCCTACACGCTATGGCTGGTGAAGCGCGTGATATTCGGCCCGGTTGCGAGCCCGCGCGTCGCGGCGCTCGAGGATCTGAACGGCCGCGAATACATCGTGCTGACGGCGCTCGCACTGGCCGTGCTGCTGGTGGGAGTGTGGCCTGCGCCGCTGCTGAAGGTCATGCAGCCCTCCATCCAGCACCTGGTCAGCCAGGCGATCGCCACCAAGCTATGAGTGGGTCCAGCCTCGCCGCGGCGGTGCCGGAGATCAGCCTGGCGGTGGCGATCTGCGTCATCCTGCTGGTGGAGGTGTTCGCCGGCGAGCGGCGCCGCGGGCTCACCCCCACGCTGACGCTGCTGGCGCTTGCAGTGGTGGCCGGCCTCACCGTGCAGTACGGACATGTCACGCAGCGCACCGTGCTGTTCGAGCGTATGTACGTGGCCGATGAGCTCGGCTTCGCGCTCAAGCTCGCCGCCTTGCTGTTCGTCGCGGTGGCGCTGCTGTATTCGCGCGCCTATCTCGGCACTCACGGCGCTGCTGGGCATCTTCGTGCTGGTGTCCGCCAACAACCTGCTGACCGTTTACCTCGGGGTGGAGCTGCTGGCCCTGTCGGTGTATGCCATGGTGGCGTTCGACCGCGACTCGGGGATAGCGGCCGAGTCGGCCATGAAATACTTCGTGCTCGGCGCCGTCGCTTCCGGGGCGCTGCTGTACGGCATGTCGCTGATCTATGGGCTGACGGGCACCATGGACCTCGGGGACATCGCCGCGCGGCTGCAGGCGCCGTTCAGTCCGGGGGTGATCCTGGGCCTTACCTTCATCGTGGTCGCGGTGGCCTTCAAGCTCGGGGCGGTGCCGTTTCACATGTGGCTGCCGGACGTGTACGAGGGCGCACCCACCAGCGTGACGCTGTTCATCGGCACGGCGCCCAAGATCGCCTATTTCGCGCTCACGCTGCGGCTGCTGGCGCAGAGCCTCGCCGGCACCGAGTCGCAATGGTCGCAGATGCTGGCCGTGCTCGCGGTCATGACGCTCATCGTCGGCAACGTGGTCGCGATCGTGCAGACCAACCTCAAGCGCATGCTCGCCTACTCGACCATAGCCAACGTCGGCTTCATCGTGCTGGGGTTCGTGGCCGGCACCCCGGACGGTTACGCGGCGGCGCTCTACTACACCCTGGTGTATGTGCTGGTGGCGCTTGGCTCCTTCGGCGTGATCCTGCTCTCGAGCGCCAAGGGCTTCGAGGCGGACCAGCTCGAGGACTACAAGGGCCTGTACCGGCGCGATCCGCTGCTGGCGCTGGCGATGATGGCGCTGATGTTCTCGACCGCCGGCGTGCCGCCGCTGGTCGGCTTCTGGGCGAAGCTGCGGATCTTTCAGGTGCTGTGGGAAAGCGACCACCTGTGGCTGGTGGTCATCGCGGCCGCCATGTCGGTGGTGGGCGCGTACTACTACCTGCGGGTGATCAAGCTCATGTACTTCGACGAGCCGACGCCGCAGCTGCCGCCGGCGCGGGCAGCGGCGGGCGTGCGCCTGGCGCTGGGACTGAATGCCGCCTTCGTGCTGCTGCTGGGTCTGCTGCCCGGGCCGCTGCTCGACCTGTGCGCGCGGCTGATCCATTGACGGGGGTCCGCCCTGCAGGAGAGCTCAGATGAAACGCATGTTCGGTCAGCTGTCGCCAGGATGGCTGGCGCTCGCCCTCGCCGGCGCGCTCGCACCGGTCACGACCCACGCACAGGCCAGCCCGCACTATCGCATTGCCCACGAGCTGCCCCTGCCCGGGGACGAGGGCTGGGACTACCTCGCTTTCGAGGCGGGCGGTCACCGGCTTTTCGTCTCTCACGGCACGCGCGTGCTGGTCGTGGACACCGACAAGCTGGCGCTGGCCGGCGAGATCGCCGATACCCCGGGCGTGCACGGGATCGCGCTGGCCCCGGACCTTGGCCGCGGGTACATCAGCGCCGGGGGCGCGGGCG